>Ga0210402_10002429_pt1 | contig 18159 bp, 17 predicted proteins | sample IncBWC7MmetaG_FD_161055 | JGI IMG/M metagenome (GOLD analysis project Ga0210402, IMG submission 161055) | Forest soil microbial communities from Barre Woods Harvard Forest LTER site, Petersham, Massachusetts, United States - Inc-BW-C-7-M | ecosystem: Environmental > Terrestrial > Soil >... | reverse complement strand
ATCGACCCTGGCGCAATCGCGCAGCCTCGTGGAGGCATTTGTACTGGCCCGTCCGGTGACGTTCGCGGACCCGGAGTACCGTGCTGGACTATGGCGTTGGTTGGCAAACGCGAGACGAATCAACGTGATTGTGGTAGGCAGTGAGCACCCGGCAAATCTGATCAGTATCCGATATTTCGTCAATGAGGTCTTTAGGCGTTTCCTTGAGCCCCAGAACGTAAACCTGATTCTGGTTGGCCGCTGCGGTGCGGCACTTGGCCTCACAGAGACAGGCCCTCAGTTGTTCATTGTTGGGGAGGTCGATGCGATCGACCCGCTCTATCAGGTAGCTAACGTCGTTGCCGTGCCGACGGTAGTTGGCTCCGGCACGCCTATAAAGGTGCTAGACGCCTTCGCGCGCGGGCTGTGTGTGAGCGCTTCTAGTTTTGTTGATCAATCCCTTGGATTGAGTGCATTCGGTTTCCCCTTAAACAATTCGGCAAGCGCGTTTGCCGCGGACATCCTGGGCTTGCTGAAGTCATCGGATGCCCGGCAGAAGAGGGCGGGGTTGGCTAAGCAATTTGCAGAAACCCGACTTTCGACCGACGTCTACGACGCGAGTTGGGAGGAGTTGGCGGGCCTCGCTTCTGCCTCGCATGCTGATGCGCAGGTGAGAACAGTACCGACGCCGAAAGACGAGGCACCGCAGGCTACCATACTAGCTCGCCCCAAGCGCGGCCGTCGCAATCACCAGGAGGCTGTGAATGCCGATTAAGTGGGAGCGCTCGAATGCTGAACAGTTGATTCAGCAGCTCTACCGCAGACTATTCGAGCGGACGGCGGAGCCTGCCGTACTTCGTGGGCTGACCGGATATTTGGTCGAGGGACGTGTCTCTGTTCGTACACAATTCATGAGCATGCTGAAGTCTGAGGAGTTCTTCGACAAGAAACTGCGTGGTAAGACCCCGGAGGACATGGCAAAGGAACTCTATCGCCTAATCCTCGCGCGCCCGGCTGAATCGAGCGGCGCTTTGAAGAATGCGGCGGATTTCGTGGGTAATTTGGGATGGCGGGTGCAGGTTGATGTGATGATCAACAGCGAGGAGTACCTGGGTCGGTTTGGCGATGATATCCCACCAGACCCAAAGATCGCCGCGTGATGTGAGGTAATCATAACATGAAGAAGGCATTGGTCTGCGGCGCCGGCGGCTTCATCGCTGGTCACCTTGTGAAGCAATTGAAACGAGAGGGCTTCTGGGTGCGGGGGATCGATCTAAAATTCCACGAATATGCCGAGACCCATGCCGATGATTTCGCAATCGGCGACTTGCGCGACCAGAGCTTTTGCCGTTCGGTGATCGATAGACACTTTGACGAAGTCTATCAGCTTGCCGCCGACATGGGCGGGGCAGGCTACATATTCAGCGGTGAGCACGATGCCGACGTGATGCACAACTCGGCCACAATCAACCTGAACGTGCTGGACATCTGCCACCGGCGCGACATCAAGACGATCTTCTATTCCTCGTCGGCCTGTATTTATCCCGCATACAACCAGGAAGACCCGCATAATCCGAAATGCTCGGAAGATTCCGCCTACCCGGCCGCACCCGACAGCGAATATGGCTGGGAGAAGCTGTTCAGCGAACGGGTCTACCTTGCCTACAGGCGCAATTATGGAATGCAGGCGCATATCGCCCGGTATCACAACATCTTCGGCCCTGAGGGCACCTGGACTGGCGGGCGCGAGAAGGCTCCGGCGGCGCTATGCCGCAAGATCGCTATGGCGCGCAGCGGCGATACGATCGAGATCTGGGGCGACGGCGGGCAGACAAGATCATTCCTGTATATTGATGAATGTCTGGCGGGGACGACACGTCTGCTGCGATCGGATTTTGTCGGGCCGGTGAACATCGGCTCCGAGGAGATGGTGTCGATCAACCAGCTCGTGAACATAATTGCCGACATTGCCGGCAAGCGAATCGAGAAGCAGCATGTGGACGGGCCGCAAGGCGTGCGTGGGCGGAACTCCGACAACCGGTTGATCAAGGAGCGCCTGGGCTGGGCGCCGTCGCAGCCGCTGCGGGCCGGGCTCGAGAAGACATATGCCTGGATCGAGCAGCAGGTGCGGCGGAATGCTCCCAGGTGTGGGCTGCCCGATCCACATGTCTGAGCTGGTGAGTATACCATCATTGTCCGAATCGGGAACGGAGCGGCCGAGCGATACCACACCGGGATGGCAGCGGCGGCATGCCTCTCTGGGCGCGCAGGGTGAGAATGACAACGGCAGCGAGTCGCGAGGCATGATCCGTATTCTTACTGCGGTAGCGAGGCCGGCTTTATGGTAATTCTGGGCAATCGAAAACTGATATACATACACATTCACAAAACCGGTGGGGAAACGGTCGAACAATCACTGGCTCAGATTGAGCAGCCAAATGACATAATTCTTGACGCCAAGCACCCAGAAGCGACCGATGATTTTGAACAGCGATTTGGGCTGAGCAAGCACAGTACCGCCCTAGAAGTTGCGCGCATCCTTGGACTGGACATTTGGGACACTCACTTCAGTTGGGCAACGGTACGCAACCCTTATGCAAGGATGGCGTCATTCTACGGCTATATGGCCGCGATCAGTGAGCCCAAACTTTCGCTCATTGGCTATCCGCTGAATGCTGCGCCCGAGGCCCAACGGGCGTGGGTCGAGTCAGCCGATTACCGAAGGAAGGATCAATGGGCATTTGCTGGCGTGCGAGCATATCTCGCCACGCGCGGATCCCGAAGACCGTTCTCTGATTTTTTGCGCCATCCACTGATGCGCGCCAATGAACCGGCGTACTTCAGTCAGTTTTCCCGCGTGAGTGATGCTGCTGGAAACGCCTTGCTGATTAAGCGCGCGGTCAAGCTCGAGTCACTCTCCGATTTATGGCCGCAACTGTGCTTAGAAATGGGTCTACCTCACCTAGGGCTATTAACAGTGAATGAAACACCCTTTCGGTGGAAACGCAGTGTGGCGGACCTTTTTGTCGACCCCGCCGATGTTGAACTGATCAACATCATCCACGCCGACGACTTTCGCTGGTTTGACTATGAGATGATGGGCAGAGATCCTGTCCCGCGCATTTATGCAGTAGCGGCTTCGGACGAAATGCCGGGAACTGCGATTTGAATCGCATCACGCAAGTGTTCGGTAACACTGAGCCACACAGAGTCCCCCACGGGGGTACAACGCGGTAGAGGATCACAAGGATGTGCTCCAAAAGGAATCTGTAGAATGGGTCAACGCGCTTATGGACGATGAGGCGACATTACGATATTGGCGACAAGTATGGAACCGGAGCGACGAGCCGGATTACGCTGCATGGCGGTTTACGCAAGCCACAAACAAGCTCCGGTTTTGTCTCGGGCTATTGGAGGCGACCTCCCTCGATCTTACCGAGGCGAAGGTATTTGCCATTAACGACGGCCCAATTGGATGCCTGGAACCAGTCAAGGCACGCTGCCGTATTGCCGTGGACCCACTTGTACATCGACTCTTCGAGGCCGGTTTGCTTCCGTTCCCGCGCAATGACGGAGAGGTCTGCTACCTGTCTGCGCCGGGTGCGCGGACAGGTCTACCAACGAGTTTCTTCGATTATGGTTGCATCTCATGTCCGGTGCAGGACCTGACTCAGGCGATCGACCTGTGCCGAGAAGCGACGAGGATAACGCGACCAGGGGGATCAATCGCCGTCAATCTTACCGTGCCGACAATCGATGGGAGGTTCTTTGAGAGAATGACAGCTGGCCTGGACGGAGTGGCTGCGCCATCATGGGAACTTGTGAAGGCAAATGCGCCCACCGTCAGAGGGAGACTCGTAATAGGCGGCGCACGCACAGTCCACGACAAGACAGATTTAATCCGCCTGCAACACCCACTGCCTATACAGCCGCGGCATACAAGCACAAATCCGAACGCCGTACTGGCACGATCTTTCGCGCGACTGCGTAAAAGGTTTGAGACTAAACTGGAGGACTTCCGGGCTCAGAAGACGTCTTTTGGCAGAATATCTACCGAGAGAGTAAACGACGTCGAACCTTACTGGAGAAATGGTTATCTGCCTATTCTGGACGGCATAGCGTTGTATTGTGAGTTGGCGGCCCGCAATCCAAAGTACTTTGTGGAGATCGGATGCGGACACTCAACGAAGTTTGCGAGCCGCGCTATCCGCGACCATAATCTGCAAACGCAGATCATCTTGGTCGATCCGCAGCCACAGCCGGGCGTCGAATCACTGTGTCATAAGGTATTTCGGTCGGGCTTAGAAGGCACAGACCTTCAAGATCTTAGACGGTTCATTGGGCCGGGCACCGTCTTGTTCTTTGATGGATCGCACTATCTGTATCAGAACTCAGATACGTGCGTGTTTTTCCTGGAGGTGCTTCCGTTCGTCCCGCCTGCTGCTCTTGTTGGCATCCACAACATAATGCTGCCTTATGATTACCCGAACCGTGACATGAAGTATTATAACGAGCAATACATGCTTGCTCCGTCGATTGTAAGCAGATCAATCGAGATAGAGTTCGCGTCTTTCTATATTTCCTTGCACGAGTGTCTCTCCAAGCTCGCATTTGAACTGCTGGGGCATGATGTCGTGCAAGAGCTCGGTGCTTGGTGTGGGGGCTCGTCGATGTGGTTCCGGACCCTACTGACGAGTGTATAGATGGTCGTAGTTTCGCCTCAGGAATACCCAGGGACCGTCGCTCAAAAAAGGCCAATGAAAGCGACTTGAACGCTAGTTGATCGATTGCTGTCATTCAAGGGATTCTAGGATGACTCCATCCGGACTCTGCAAAGAAGTTCAAGAAGGACCTATCAATAACGAAAACACCAGAGATGGTTTACAGGTTTTTGATGTCTGCCCAACGGGTTCGGCCCAGCCGCTGCAAATCTATACGGTTGAGCACGGTGTCATCATGGGAAGGCCTGGTGTTATTGCCATCCAGCGGGGCACGCGCCTTGTCATATTGCAAGAGAGTGTTTGTCATCCCGGCAAACTCCGGCTTGTTGCCGATCAGGCTGTCTCGGACCCGGCATGCGCTGTAGGGGAGACGTCGCTGGACGCCGCAAGCCTCCTTGACGGCCATTGGTCGCCCAACATCTGGCATTGGTTCATGGATTGGCTTCCACGTGCGGTCGCGCTGGAGTCGGCTGGATTTAGTGGTATCTATCTGGTGCCCCATGGACCTGTATACACGAGGTCGCTTCAGTTGCTTGGTGTGCCGACCGAACGTCTAATGCCGCGCCCATTAGGCTGGATCAACGTTAACAGACTTAGCTTTACGCAGTGCATTAATGGCCACCAGCTCGATAAATGGCCTTGGCTAGTGCAGTCGATGCGGGAAAAGATGACTGCGCGACTGTCGGCACGCACTCCACCTTCCCGTATTTATATCGGACGCAGGGGCGCCAAACGTAGAGTATTCAATGAGGCTCAATTGTTAAATCATCTAGAACAATATAAATTCACCATCGTTTTCATGGAGGACTACTCGATTGACGAGCAGATTTGGCTTGCCTCAATGGCAGATGTTATAATCGGACCCCATGGCGCTGGCATGGTCTTCTCTATGTTCATGAGGCCGGGCGGCACCCTGATTGAGTTCTTCCATGCTAGGTATGTTAACCCATGTATGATATCAATTTGCGACATACTCGGCCTTGATTACAGGATGCTGGTATCGTCAGTGAATCCCCTGGACAATTTTCGCTCCGATAACCTAATCGAGGTAAATCTCCCGGTCCTAGATACAATAATGCGGAAGGTAATGCCACGCCTGAGTCCTGACATGCCTAGCAGCGGAGTTGGCATTGACTATCCTCCGAGAGCCGCGCCCAGAGCCAAAACAGACGCGGCGATCCCGCACGGAAAAGGAAAGGAACGTTCGATGGGTTTCTTCGAAGTGATGGTTAGGACGCTGGACGAAAGATACGTTATCAAGGACAAGGTTGTCTACGAGATCGGCTCTGATCCCCTCATGATCTCTGCCTCAGAAATGATAGAACGCGGGGCCAAGCTGGTCCTGGCAACCAATCTTCGGTCCGGCCACTACGACCCGCCGTCGCGAACTTTCGTACTGACACTTGATGTGCGAGAGGCTACGAAGTCCATCGGCCCTTGCTCTGTCGATATTGTCTATGGTGTTAACGTCTTGGAGCACTTGAACGACTTATCCATCGCGCTCGAAGCAATCCGGACAATCCTTAAGCCAGGCGGCGTCTTTTTCCTCCATGGTCATCCGTTCTGGACGTCCGCCGCGGGACATCTCGCTCATTACGAGGGTTATTCCTTCGGCGGCCCGAGCAATCCGCTACCGCCGTGGAGCCATTTGTATATGCGAGCCGACGAGATGCGTATATGTCTGCAAAGCCAAGGTGTTCCAGCGGCGGGTATTGACTCCATTGTGACCTACGCGCTCGAGTCTGAGGACCTGAACAGAATGCCAGTCCGCCAGATTGACCGCACTTTCGCCGCGTCCGGACTGACAATTGCTGGCGTCAATAAGACGAACTCCGATCCGCCAGACCAGAAGACACTTGAGCGCATCATGGCATCCCAATGGTGGGATGAGGAGGAGGATTATTCGGTCCGTCAGGGCACGTGGTGGGGGTACAAGGAATAGCGCTCCGCATGAGGCGAGGATAGTGGCAATCCGAACACGAAGGCAGCACATCTGTCGGAACACCGGCCACGGACACGCGGTGGCGCCGCGCGCATAGGGTCCAGTCCTCTGATGCAGCGTAGAGGATGTTCAAAAAAATGATACAATCTGGCAGGTGTCTAATGGATAGTTGGGTTTAATGTTAAACGAGCTTACTGACATACAGCACCATGCACACGCTGTGTATTTGGCGGCACAGACAACGGGAAAGAAGGATGCCGATGGTATCTTATTGGACATCAGTGAGCGCAGCGATACCCTAGCTATTTCCTGTTCCGGTATCGTACCTAACAAGGTGATTTATGCTATGGCGCACTCGTCAAATAAAATACCTGCACTGAAACTGTTTATTTGCGATCACAGGAGCCTCTGGTTTTATAAGGGTATAGAAGGACTGACTAAAAGCTTTGACGAAACCGTCTGTCTGGTGAACGCGTTTATGGGCATTATGAAGCCCAGAACGACGTGTGCATTCGGCACCTCCGGCGGAGGCTACATGGCTCTCGCACTCGCGGCTAAGTTAGGCTTGGATCGGGCTTTGGCATTTTCGCCGCAAACTAACATCAGCGCTAAATGGCGATTTGAGAACAATGATACACGGTGGCAAAACAATATGTCCATTATACATGAGCATATCGCACCGAGAGACCCATATGATATAATCGATTTAATGCAAAATCGGGCCGTGAAGGTCCTCGGCAAACAGACAGAATTCCACGTTGTATATTCTGCCAACGACGCCCTGGATCTGGCGCAGGCAGTTCGCCTGAAGGGCCTGTCTCGGGTGAAAACCTACCGACTAGATAGCGACGAGCATAACACATCAGCGGAGTTAAGTAGACGAGGAAGGCTTTTACCCGTTCTGGGGACATTCATTCAATCCAATGGTGTGAACTTGGATATGGAGTTGGACTCTCTGCTTGAAAGTTAGGGATTGGATACCGGCACGGCTTACGTCGTTGAGTCCACCTCGGATGCGGAGAGCGCCGCTGCGTCCGGTTCGGTGGTACTCGGGCCGGGATGGAAAGACGCCGCTCAACTGATATCAGGAGCTACTTCTGTTGGCATACGCCGATCATTTCTCAGAGCTGTACGCGCATAAGTCTACTGGCGAGAAGTCCTGGTCCCGGATCAGCGTGGGAACTTCTTGCAACGATACCCCAATGAGACCGGAACCTCCGGAACGCCTTGCTTAATAGGAGAAGCTCCATGCGTGACGATGATCCGCTTTGCATACGCGCATTCGAACTACAACCGGATTATGACTTATTCGAGTTGCTGATAGAGAAAATCTACGAGAAGTTCCTGAAGCCCGGAGATTGTGCCATCGACGGGGGGTGCAACACAGGGCGACACACTATCCCGCTAGCGAACATCGTCGGTTTGTCGGGACGGGTGATCGGATTTGAGCCGATCCCGATACTGGCGAAGAGGCTGCAGGCCAAGATGGCCGAACTACCCCAGCTTCAAATCCACAACAAGGCCATCTCAGCCGCCCCAGGGCATTCTACTTTTGAGGTATTTCCGGGCCGTATGGGCTGGAGCAGCCTCCGCACGCGCTCGGATGCGTCTGACCTCGATCGACAAGTAATCGATGTTGAGGTCACCACCATCGATTCGCTACCCTCGTCCGCGCTTGCAAAGCTACGCTTTATCAAGCTTGATATTGAAGGGGCAGAGCTTGACGCGATGCGCGGCGCGAAACGCACGATTGCTCTTCTAAAACCAATGATTATTTTTGAGAACGGCGGTTTAAGCGTCGCCAAACGCTACGGTTATCCCGTGGACATGGAGGATTGGTTCGGGTTCTTCCAATCGTGCGGCTATGTCGTCTTTGATATTATCGGTCGTCCTTATACGCGGTCATTTTGGCAGGCGCTCGAACGCGCTCCCTGGAACTCTATTGCAGTGGCCGAGGATAGCCAAGGGGCTCGCTTTATGCAGGATGAGTTCCCAGCCCTGCTACAAGCAACTATGAGCGGCTGTAGGTGAACCAGCCGGCCGCGTCCGATTGGCAGCTCAACGAGCCGGTACTGTGCAAGATCATCGTCTCTCAGCGATCCGAAGATTGCATCTATGGGGCTGCGGCGAGGTTGCCCATGAGGGGCCAGGCGGGCCGAGGTACGCCTTGGAATGCGGCCCGTGGAACAGCCTGCAGCGGTTATGATACGGACGCAATCAGCTCCGAACATATGCTGCGCTGCGCAGTAGCAGCCGTATCTGTGGTGGCCTTCTCCTACCCACCTGTCCTAGCCGGCGACGCCGGAATGGGAACCTTGGCCCAGGCAGCGGCGAGCGCCTTGGCCGCCGCGGTTGGCACCGGGTCGTCACCAGTTGCATTCCAGACGAAGAGTTCGAAATATGGCTTGTACATGATGACCCGCCGCCCCGCGCCGGTGCCTTGCAAGTCGACCTCGATCGAGCTGTAGGGGTTGAGCCGACTATCCCGCACCTCATACTGGCCGGGCCGCAGCACCATTCGGGGAAGCGCGTACCAGGCGAGCATCCCTTGCAACCCATCCGCCTCGCCCTCAGCCAGCACTCGCTCGAACAGCCGGTCGCGTGCCGGACCATAGTCCTGCGGGCGCATCGTTTCGGGCTTCATCTTAAGTGCGAACTCGTTCAAAACAACAGGTTTACCGTCAGTTCTTGCCGCCGCGAGGTAGGACCGCAGACGCTCGACCGCATCGGCGAGCTTGTCCTCAAACGCACCCGCCACATCCTGGGGCGTTAGGATTTCGGGATAGAAGTGTGCGCCGAGATAGTCGACACTCTCGGCGAGCCTGATCGGGTATCCGCCGTTGCTCGCATCGGCATCGGGAATCCGAGCGAGATCCGCACTCGGGACGGACCAGTTCGTGCCTGGCACACCGACGATCTCCTCGGTCGAAATGAGCTGATGCGGCGCCGCCGCCCGCAGGTCGCTGATCCGGCGCAGCATGAATCCTACGGCGCGCGGCTCAAACCAGGAGCTGTGTGTGCCGTTGATCTTCCATCGGACCAAGACCTCGTTTCCGATCGAATAGGCGATAACGGCCGGATGATTCTGCAGGAGGCGAGCGACGGAGCGGACGTGATTGGCGTAGAACAGGTCTTTTACTGCGCCGGGCTTGAACCCATCGGGGTCCTGCTCGATTTCGTTGCCGATGTTCCACAAGAGGCAGAGTTCGAGGCGGATATTGTTCTTGGCGGCAAGATCGGCCAGCTCAATCAGCTTATCCGCATATTCTGGCGTGATCGTGCCATTTGGTTCGTACCATGGCGCGTACCCGTGATACTTGATATTGGCTTCGAACTCCTGTCGCGCCGGCAGCGGAATGCGCACGACCGTCGCCTTCAGTTGGGCGCGGAGCAGTTGCAGATCGCGGTTGATGTTCGGGGCGTTCCAGTCGTGATAGAACGACCAGATTGAAAGCTGCTCGCTCTTTTGGTCGCCCGAGACGAACGCCGAACCAGTTCGCCAGCTTCCCGCATAGTTCGTGCCCTTGATCACGAACGGCTTGCCTGCGAGTACGAACTTTCCGTCACGGACCTGCACGAAATCCTGGGAATCGCTTGATTGCGCTGACGGCGCGGGCGCGGTGCCGGCCGCCGGCCCGACCACAGCTGTGCCCAGCTGCTGGTGGACAGAGTTGGTTAAAAAAGGCTCCGCCCGAACAGACAACCCCAACGCCGAGCAGACAGACAAGCCAAGCCAAACGAGACGCGAAAGGCTGGACATCCTCGTCCTCCAATTCCTCACGAAAGCTTACGTAAACGCTGCATCCTGAGAGTGTTCTGATTTCCGCCTGCAGACAGGCGGCGGAGTCTAGCAAGCAACTGAGGCCTAACCGCCACGCATGATGGCGGTGCGGCTTTGCCCCGATCATTGGTTGGATCCATCAGCAGCGACCCTCGTCACCGAGGGACCGCGAAGGGGCGGCATCACGGCGTATGCATCAAACCGAAACAGATTTGGCGAACAGCACGCCTCCAGGGCCACAATTGCTGGCGGCCGGTCGGCAAGAACTCGAAGTCTGCTCTCCATAGCCGATACAGCTTTGCCAGCGTGGCCGGTGACAGATCGATATACCCATGCCCTGGACGCAGTGCTCATGGTGACCGACCACGTCGCGACGACCGTGCCGGCGTACACAACCAACAAGTGCGCTGAGCAGCGAGAACCGAAGCCGGTCGTTGCCGTCGCGCGAAACTGCGTGGCAGCGGGTCGCTTTAGCGTAAAGTCCACCATTCACGCTAACATGCATGAATTGAACGATCCGTTGAACTCCGCCACGATGGCGGGTTACTAAGCCTTGGCCACCGCGAACGGCATCTGGAAGAAACATCCCTGCCCTCGGAAGGTTAGGTAATCAGTTTAGAGCCCGGCGCCTTCAACGACGGTGGTACCCTCCTTCTCGGTCAGCATCTTCTTCACCTTGCTAAGCATGTCCAGGGTCAAGGAGATCGAATTCGCCAGGCCGCCGACAAGTTCGAGAATATGGGCGCGATAAACGGCTCGTCCGACGGGTCGGCTCGACTGATCGCTACGAACGCGTTCCCTCCGATCTGCTGCGGTTTGATGGTTTTGTCGCAGAGCACGAGCGGGGCAATGATGGCCGGCACTCGCCGCCGCTCAGAAATCACCCCTACCAATAGAGGACAACACCCGCGAGCCAACGACCGCCACAATCGGGACCTGAGATTCGCCATCCAACGCGTCCTTCACGAGCGGGGGTCGCAATCTAGCCATTGACAAACTTTTGTTGGGCTTCTCCTGAGGGGCCTAAGAGGCCGTCGGTGACCTTCCAAAATGTCGATGCTGACCTATTGTAGGTTGGGGATCGAAATTAGTCTTTGACTCGAGGCTAGAACGAGGGCTCGTCCGATAGGGAATGGTACGATCTAGTACCTCCACCTCGATAGTCAGGCCCTCCGTGAAACCCGAAAAAAAGGCTGCTGGTACACGCGCTTCTCCGTCAGTCCAACGATGCCCTGCTTCCGCCTCATGGAAGCCCTCAATCAACCATGGGTGCGGATGTTCAACGGTGACAGTGATATAACCATTCTTCAGGACAAACCGACGCAGGTTGACGCCAAGTCGGCGCGATTCCGCGGATGCACAGTCGACTTCAGCTGGAATGCCCGAGCGTGACATTATGCGCACGTCGGTCGGCGGCTTCGTCAGCTCGAACCTATATACACAGCCATTCACAGCAGTGGCTGTTATTGCACAGCCGTCGACAAGGAGACTCATACTCGGATCGAAAGTCGTGGTATATCCGAATGATTCCGTCCGCTCGTCAAGTCTGCGCCGTATTGTCCGCAAAACATCACCGCCCTCGATTAAAGGCGCACAGAACGCCCATTTTGGTGGAGCGTCATTCGGATATAGCCGGCTAAACTCCCCGGCATTGTGGAAAATGCCGCGGCTATCGCAATCAACGAACGTCTCTGCCGGAGCGCCTCCGGCAAATATGACGTCATGCGTTTCTAGTTCAATATGGAAATACTCGACACTATCTGCAACATTCAGTTGATAGATTGTGACGCCGTTCACGAGTCTCTTGGCTGGAACCAGTGCGCCGTCGATGTACATGGCGTGATTCGGCGAAACCTCGAGATTGCAGCTCGGTACGCCATCGGCAAGTGCATTGGCAGTGAAGCGTATCGGCAGCACATCGCGATTGCCGGCGATAAAGCGACCCTGGTAGCTTCGTCGCCCGATCCATTTAATCGGCTTGGTATCACCGGACAATGTAACGAGCCTATCGCCTATAGTCAGCTCCTCTACAGGCCTCTCACCAGCATCAGTCAGGATGAGTGTTCCCTTTAGATAACAGGCGGCGATCATAGTGCCACCACCGGGAGCTGCGGCGAGTGAGACCGAGCCACCGTTGGCGATGTCGGAGAACGTGAAGACCGGTATCGTTCCGTGCTCGATCTTCAGTGTCTTACCGTCGTAGTTGGTCGTGTAGGCGCTAGAAAATACGAGCGACGAGATATCGATTGTATCGCTTCCAGATAAGCCCGTAATGTGCGCTGCTAGCTTCGTGCCTGGGTTGTCAAAGACCAAAGTGTTTGCGTCCCCGTCCCCGAACGAAAGTGTGCTGCTGCCCGATGTTCTGCCATCGACTTCGAGCGTGCCGCCGACCGAAATTGAATAGGTATTGCTCCCGTTGATGGCTCCTGCGAATAGGTTGCCCCCGATAACATCCACCGTCCCGCCAGTTCCCTGGAGCGTACCGACGGCTCTGAGGGAGCCTTGCTCAACTATCGTTGCCGAGCTATCCAGATTTACGTTTGCAAAACTCGCGCTTCCGTTGGCGGCAATCTGGATGGTGTTACCGGCGATTCTAGTGTTCCCGAGTACCGACAGAGAACCGCGGTCCAGCAGCGTATGATTGCCGGTTCCGCTCAGAGTTAAACTTCCAATGACGTCGGGCTGGTCTGACGCTGCAATCACAACGCTATAATTGCCTGCTTCGCCGATGGTCACCAAACTGGACGAGTCTGGGACAACGCCCCGGCTCCAATTCGCTACATCATCCCACGCATGGGCCCCCGAGGTACCGCCGATCCACACGTTCTTTGGCATCAAACTTCTCCATTGGAACCCTTAGACCGAGCTTCCTACTGTGAACTGCAGCAACCCGTTGATCCGAATCGTTTTTTCGGAGGAAAGCAGCCTTGCTACTGGGTACAGCGTACCTCTTTGCTAATACTACGTTTTTTATGAGGCTATCAGGTTCCTGCTGGTCGTCAACTTGGTAAATTGATCGGGACTTCTTCGCGGGACGTAGCCAGTAAATGGCTACATTTCCCTGGGCCTTTGGCGAAAAGACAGATTATATCAACGGTTTGACGTATTCGCATAGAAGGAAGTTCGGCTTAGACCGGTCCTATTAGTCACAAAGGCAATCGCTTTTGGCTATCAAAAGGGCTTAACAATAACATCTATCAGGCGTGCTACCCTCTGCTCGTCGAATGGGCAGCGGATGCCACCCAGGGTCTTGTGCAGCGCTCAACCGGTCAGGAGTGTCCAATGATCGAGTTGCGGATCTGGCCATGATCGTCCATATCCGACATGCCTTGGCTGCCATGGCCCTTCTGGCCATCATCACCCTTGCCGCCAATGTTGCCTGGGCCGCCGGCATTGCCCGGGGTCCCGCTGCTGGTAATGAAGTCGCTTGCAGTCAGGCTGCTGACACCGGCGAAACTGATCGTCGTGTGGTCGGACAGCGTGATGGTGTCCGTGCCGCCGACGACGGTCTGCGACTTCAGTGCATTCGCCACTTCGTTCTTGCCGTAGCCCTGCAGGTCGACCTGGTCGCGGCCGCTGGTGAAGCCCTGGATCGACGCGGTGCCGCCGGCCTGGCCATCCGTGAACACGAACAGGTTGGTGCCGCTGCCGGCGGTGATCGTGACAGCGCCGGCGCTGCCGTAGAAGGTGTCCAAACCTGAGGAGAAGCCGCCGAACAGCGTTTCGTTGCCCGCGCCGGCGTGCAGTGCCTGGGCCGCACTGCCAATTGCTGCAAACAGCTGATCGCCGCTGCCGCCACCGAACAATGTCGCAGCGCCAGTGCCAGCATCCAGGAAGTTGTTCCCTGCGGTCCCGCCGTGCACCTCAGACTGACCCGAATCGCCGATGAACGTGTCGCTGCCGGTCCCACCGAATATCGTCACCGGACCGCCGGTCGCGACGAACAGGAGCGTGCTAGAATTGCCGAATACAACGTCGGAGGCCGTGCCGGTTGCAGTGATCGTTTCGCTGCCGCTGCCCGCGTCCACGGTGTCGTCGCCGGTCGACTGCACAATATCGTTGCCGGACCCGAGCACGATCCCGTTATGGCCGCCGCCAGCATTGATCGAGTCATTGCCGCTGCCGAGCCCGAATATATGGTCGTTGCCATTACCGGTATTGATCGACCAGCCTCCGGCGACGCTGGTGGGAATCAAGATCGTATTGTCGCCGGCACCCGCAACCACTGTGCCAGAACCGGACGCCCCCCTCGCGATGAACGTTGGGTCGCCGGGCCCGATCAGGATGGATTCGTTTGGATCGCCGGAGCCGAAAATCACCGAATTGCTGGCGGTGTCGACGACATCCTTGTATCCCGGCGGCGCAAATGCCGCTCCATTCTGTGTCACGATCAACTCGCCCGTCTGGCCAGCATTCAGTGGCGGCGGCGGACCATTGGTATCCAACGCAGGCACGATCGTTCCGGCATTCACGCCAGCCGTAATTGCATTGGCAAGCCGCTGTGCCAACACGGCGTTGGCATTCGTGTCGAAGGTGAGCGTAACGGTCTCCGAGTTGGCGCCTGCCACCGTGACAGTCGGCATAGTGTGCACTCCCGATTGCCAGAGCAGAATTGCCAGGGCGATTGGGAGGCAAGGTGACAGGCCGACAATATACGGTCAGAAAAAACCCGTGAGCCGGCCCAAGACGAACGCGAATATTAAGATAATAACTCAACATACACTATTTTGTGTTCTGTATTAATATTCCATGAGTTATTTTGCCGTTAATCCAGAAGTAATTACTCACCCCACCGGAGCCGAAGCGCCGTTTGCCTTGGCGGTGCTGACGACCGAACGGAAGGCGGCATAAGTTCCTACGCCCCACTCGCAGCGGAATTCATTGGTTACCTTGCAAAATATCACGCTGGGACGGAGATGGCGCTCGGAGACGTTATTGGTATACGGAACGTCTCGGCTGTCATGAACATGAACAGATGCCCTCGGTGGCGAGCATGTGCATACGCAGCTGGTAGTCGCGCTTGGTGCAATGCCCGTCCAAAGCGATCGTCTGATCGGCGATCACGCCGGCCGAGCGATCGGTCGGGACCGAATATACCCGATGCGCATTGAGATTGGATTTGGCGCGCGTCACGAAAAAGGCGCCGGCCTGGTGCAACCCATGCAAGCGGGTAAAATCGACATATCCGCGATTCATCACATAGATGGCGCCGGGTTCGGGCAGAACCCCGATCTCCTCTGCTATATAGGAAAAGGTCCGCCCCTTCCGACGTAGCGCGACGATCGCCGCGACTTCGTTGTCGAACAGCATCATGCGCCGGGCCTCCTGGGCCGCGGCCGGCTTGCGGCGGTGCTCCGGCCAGCGCGGGTCATGGGCGACATAGGCACGCTGTGCCAGCGACAGTTTGGCGCGTTGTTCCGCGCTCATCGGGCAGCGCTTGCGGCGCGGGGTCTCGATCGGGGTGTGGGCCATGGCACGGGCTCCTGCTGCCCGAGGTGTTCGCCGGCCGGGTGCCGGCGCCTTGCCTCGGGTGCGGTCGCCCGGGGCCGGACAAGACGGGCGCGGCACGCCCTGAGGACGGCAGTGGTGCGGGAGCGCAGCGACCCGGTGGCGTCCGAACCGAAGGCGCTTCGTGCTTGGCGAAGCCGGGCTTGCGGCGCACGACGCCCGGCCCAGACCGCGCCAAACCGAGGCAAGGCGCCGGCACCCAGTCGGCGGACACCCGGGGGCAGAACAGGGGAGCCTGCGCCATGGCCCACACCCCAATCACGAGGCTGTTGCCGGGCCGCGTCAGGATGCGACTGGCACACGCTGCCAGGATGGGGTCACGCCATAGAACGGGCCTGGATTCACGCTAAGCGGAACGGAGCGTGAAATCATGCGGCTTGGGCGAATGGTGCTTCCACGCCACGCAACGGTCTGAACCCAGTCGGGCCGATGGCGGTGTCCGCGTCCCAGAGATAGTCGCCCGTGAGATTGATGTGCTGCCATCCGAGTGGCGCGATATGGGCAAGCAGCGCATCCGCCACGATCTCGCGACGGCGGCGCAAAGCGTCCAGGGCCCGGCCGAGATAGACGGTGTTCCACAGCACGATTGCCGCGGTGACGAGCGTCAGGCCGCCGGCGCGGTGTTGCTGCAGTTCGGCGGTTCGGTCGCGCAAACGACCGAGACGGTGGAAGCACACGGCCCGTGCCAGCGCGTTGCGGCTTTCGCCTTTGTTCAGTTCCGCCGTTGCTTGCCGTCGGAGCGGCGCCTGCTCGAGCCAGTCCAAGATGTACAGCGTGCGCTCGATGCGGCCGATCTCGCGCAGCGCGAGTGCCAAGCCGTTCTGCCTTGGATAGGCGCCGAGGCGCTTGAGCATGAGGGACGCGCTGACGGTGCCGGTGCGGACGGAAGCAGTCAGGCGCAGCACATCATCCCAGCGCGCCGTGATCAGGCGTTCGTCAGGGCGCCCGGCGATGAACGGCGCCAGCGCCGGCCAGTTTGATGTCGGTCCGAAGCCATAGAGCCGGCGCTCGGCAAGGCTGGGGATGCGTGGCGCGAAACGCCAGGAGGTGGGCCAAGGCAAAGACGTGATCGCTCACTCCGCCGCCGTCGGTGTGATGGACGGAAATGCTGAGATCTGCCTCGTGATAGAGTAGGCCGTCGATCACGTGGGCGGCCTCGCCGGAGGGCGGGATGGCGACCGTGTGGTACGGCGCGTGCCGAGCGGAAACATGTGTGTAGAACAGCGCTGACGCCTCGCGCCCGTAATGGGCATTGATGGCACCCACGGCCTCGCCACGCCCGGCGGTGGGGAAACCCTGGCCGTCCGAGCTGGATATGTCGGCCGCCCCGAACAATGCGGCGAGTGGCTGGCTGTGCTGGACGTTGACCAGCATGGCGAGTGCCGATCGATAGGTGTCCTCGCGCAGGTGCCAGCCGGCGGTCCAGGCCAGCTTGCGGAGGCTGGCGACCGAGCAGGCATCGGCCATGCGACTGAGGCCAAGATTGGTCGCCTCGGCCAGCACGCCGGTGAGCACAATGCGCGGGTCATCGGCCGGCAGATCGGTTTGCTGATGGGTAAACAGATTGGCGAACCCGGTCCAGCGATGTACCTCGGCCAGCAGGCTGGTGATGCGGGCATTGGGGATCATGCCGTAGAGCCGAGTCGTGAGGTCTTCGGCCGCCTCGGGCGTGACCGCCTTGAGCGGCGTGATCTTCATGTAACCGTCCTTGATCGTGACATCCTCCAGTGCGTCCGCGGCGGCCTTGGCCTCCACGTCCGAAAGCCGCTGGTCCAGCAAGGCGCGCCGCCCCGCCAGATATTCCGCCGCGGTTGCCGGCACGGCGACGGGCAACGGCCCGGCCGCGCGCTTGGCAGTGAACAACGCCGGCGCCGTCGCAGCATGGTACGCACGCCACTCCCGCTTGTCGGCCGCGGTATGCGTCCCCATGCTCCCGGGATGTTCGTGGTCAGCGAGGCAGAGGCTGCAGCGATCCGTGCCGTCTTCGATCAGCGCGGCGAGCTTTCGGCCGCCGCCGAGCTGCGCCGGCTGTTCCCGGGGATTACCGACATGGCGGAGGCCCGGGAATGTGCCCGGACCATAGCCGGCTGGAAGCCGCTACCGGTGGCGCCGCGCCCAGTCAGGCAGATGCACCAACGCAGGGACCCGAAGCCCTGACCCAGCCCCGCCGTCGGTGCCGGCGCAATCCTCGCTCGCGGGCCGTTTTCGGAGGTGACTTCACGGCCGCC
>Ga0210402_10002428_pt1 | contig 18164 bp, 18 predicted proteins | sample IncBWC7MmetaG_FD_161055 | JGI IMG/M metagenome (GOLD analysis project Ga0210402, IMG submission 161055) | Forest soil microbial communities from Barre Woods Harvard Forest LTER site, Petersham, Massachusetts, United States - Inc-BW-C-7-M | ecosystem: Environmental > Terrestrial > Soil >... | reverse complement strand
ATTCCGATCGACTGGCGATTGGATGAAGGCGGACCGGCCGCGAAACGGCACTCCTTCGAATACCCCGCCTCGGAGATGCTGCGCCTGGAAGCGATCGGCGAAACCGTCCCGGTGTACCGAGGTCATATCCGCATTCACCGCGAGATCACTTTTGGACAGGAGGCTGGTCTGAAGCCGCTGGTCAGTCCAGGCGGCGAAGTGATCGTCAAGGGATCGTTCCGCTACCAGGCGTGCGACGATCGTAAGTGCTACCTTCCTGAAGACGTACCGCTCGAATGGCGCTTCAAGTATGTAGGTCTGGACCGTCAGCGGGCCCCGTCGGAGTTCCAGCGCAAACCGAACTAGGAGGATTTATGTCCGACGTAGTTTATCGTTCCGAGGTCCGCATCGAGCGGGTGAAAGGGCCGGTGCGTAAAGCGTATCTCCCGGCCGAGTCGGAGCCGGTCATTTTCGGAGTCCACGGCGCGGTCGCCGAGCACTACCGGGTTTCGCCCGCAGTCGCGGAGCCCCGCGCCACGACGCTTGATTACATTGTCGCCGCAGCCGCAGGTTGACTTACGGGAACCTTTGGAGGCGCGCTGGAGGCGCGTCAAATCGATGCATCCGGTGGACGCCTGTTGGGGGAAGCCGTAGGTGAGATCGAACTGGAAGGCAATGTACTCGTGATACGCAGGATCCACGTGCGGCTGAGGCTTAAGGCCGAGGAAACCCACCGGGAAACCGCCAATCGCGTGCACCGGATCTTCGCCGACAAGTGCCCGGTTTATCGAAGTCTAAAAGCGGCGATCGCGATGACCACTGAACTATCTTTCGAATCGACCTCAGAACCAACATAGGATCAAGTCCCGTTTCTGATCCGGATTTGCGGTTCGTTCGGCAGTAGATATGAAGGTCATCTTCGCTGAAGAATTCTGGTCCGCTCGGCCGCAACGTCAGAATCGTCGAAGGCCGTCAGAACATACCAGACGTTTGGCCCCGCTGTAATCCAATGCATTCGTCGGGATACCGCCCACGACCCTACCGGCCCAGCCAAAGGAGTCTCATTCGCTGGAACGATTTGCGGGCCTTCAGCCTTCGTATTGTGCGGCGGCATACCAATACGGCCGTAAACGCGCCGCTCGGGTTTGGAGGATGCTCAGGGTTCACCTTGGGGTCGGTGGGCTTACTCGGGTTTTTCTGTGCTCGACCGGCGTCTATATTCCCGCAAGGCTACTTCTGCCTTCTCCCGCCCGCACGCGCCATTTCGAGATCATTCGCAAGCTTCGTATATTCCGGTGTGAGCAAGCTGTGAGAGGGCTCGTGAAGCGCACGGCGGGCAGCGCTCACTGCTTCCATGCAATCCGCCAAAATTTTCAGCAGCCGGGCCTCCTCTCCTTCTGCTGAGGGCAGCCCTTCAGACCGATTCATAGAACCGCACCATGGGATCGTGTGGTGGCGAAACGGTAATCCTAAGAGTTTGTTTCTGGGGGGCTGCGCCGTCAGCAGCCGTGCTGGTCCTTGTGCTGCCGAAGAGCCAGCCGCGCCACGTCGCATTTGACGCGCGCCGCCGCAGACACCGCGAGAGCCTTTTCCAACTCTGCGCCGGTTTTCGAACCGAGGGCCGACGCTGCCGCAAAAAGCTCCGAACCTGCCTCTTTGTAATCATCGAACAGCCGCCCTTTTTCCGCGCAGGCCGTTGCCTTAATCGCCACACTTCCATCATGGCACTTCGCGCGGGGCACGTAGGTGGATCAAGCCGTCTCGCGCTGGCTTACCGAAGCAACAAGTGAGTGTCCAGTCGCTCGCCAGTGCCCCATAGCGGCCTGACGTGCTTCGAACATGGCTCCGTCTGCTTCCTCGGCCTTGAGTGCGGTAGCCTCAAAATTAGGGCCTCCGCTTTGTTTACTCATTTCAATCGTCAGCCGGGCGGATTCAAGAATCGCAGCCTGATAGGCATCCCACAGCCGGGCGCACTCCCCACAGGACATCTTCTGCCGACCTCCGAGGCGCTACCCATTGTGGCCGAAAATCCGCGACGGTGTCCAGGACACCCCCCATGCGTCAGCGTGGCAATACCGTAAATTGCACGCCGCCGACGCTGGTCGACGTCGTCAATGGCCCCGTGTCGTCCGCTACCGTGACGATCACGTCGCAGGAAACTGCTCTAATGGGGGATCACAACGAGACGACCGTCGGTCCAGACTGAGGCTATTCCCAAACTGACACCGCCGAAGGTCAAGGTGCTTCCGAGTTGGTTGTTTTTGAAGTTGGTGCCCGTGATAACGATGGCATCCCCCGGCCGCCCCAAGATTGGCGACACCGAGAATATTTTGGGAAACAGGATGGGGCTTCCGAAGGAGGCGCTCATACTTTGAGACGCACGGTGGAATTTGGGACGCAAAGGTGGTTAGGGGGCGTGTTTCAAATCCACGCCCCAATTGCGCGGAGGGCGACACGCAACTATTGGCCGGGTCCGATGGCGCTGTCCGCGTCACTACATAGCGCGGAATCCAGGTGGGACCGAAATCAGGCTTATTAGGACACCCTCCAGCGCCATGGAGGCAGCAGAATTGAAGACCGCATCGAAGGCGGCGCCACCTGCAATCGGCTGGGTCGTCCTAATCGTTTAGTAGCCGTCGTGCAATTTCGTGCAATGCTTCCTGGAGAGATATGCATTGGCTGCATTCTCCGCAATGTAGAATCAGTAACTTACACATTCCACATACCACGTTAGAGAGCGAATCCCACTCTCTCCGCCAATAACTCGTTTGTTGTCAACAAATTATAGACAGGCCGATTAACTCACGGTGCGGTTCCCCCAAAAACACATAAACCCAATGCTTGCATGATGATGGCGGCAGGTGGAAGCGTGAACGACAGTTCGATTTTGGTTGGGATTGTCTTCCTGTGTCCAGGGTAACACCGCAGATGCCGACCGCCTCAAGAACCGGCACCCACTTGGTCATCGACACGGTCATTGGATACGGCTTGATACTGCCCCCTGATTCATGAGAATTATTCTAATACGCCCGGCTCTTGATCAATCGCTTTGATTCGCAAGCCTTTACGCCGACCCTCCCTTACCAGAACGGCTTCGAGCTCGCCGCGCTTTACACGCTGCAACACCGTCTGCCGCGAAACGCCCAGTTTTATAGTGGTCTCCAGCATCGGCAGATACTCCGCTGGGGCCTGTTGCACGATGCGCGCCCGCAGTTCTTCCGTAATGCGAATCTGCCAGGGCGCTCCGGGAGTGACCTGCTCACCCGCGATGAAGCCATCGGCCAACCAGCGATGAATGCTCGATGTATTCATCCCCAGGATCTGCGCTGCTTTGCGGATCGAAACCAGTTCTCCGTCGGCCGGTTCAGCGGGTGGCTGGTAGCGTGGATGCCACGATAACGACGTAGATTGCCGACATATCTTAGTTAAGGTACGGAGCGTTCAAATGTCGCAACTCCCTCAAAATGCGGCTCGGTTTTCTCTGGATCGTGCTTTTCCGTCCAGCAATGTTTCCTCAAACCACAGATTCCGAAGCGTTTGCGGAGGCGAGAATCGCATTTTACAAATACAATGATTGCGGTGCTACCGCCGAGACGCTGAATAAGGTGTCGGCAGATCTCAAGCGTGAAGCCCTGTGGATGTATTATGCAGCTCAGGTGAGTGAATGCAATAAGGGATTGGGCGTGGCACACTTGTTGTATTCTAATATATGCCGAGCCAGGGAGCCGCACCATGAACACACGACTATTTGGTCGAGTTGGCAATAGTACCGCAGTGGCTCGCATCCTGCGAGTCACTGCGCTGCTTCCGCTGATCGGTTTGGCACAGCATATCTGTGAAGCGCAACAACCAGTTGTCGTAATCGAGAACAATCGGCAGGTCACCAACTCCACGACCTTAAATGAGCGAATCGACGAGACGCGTAAAGAGTACTGGACTGAACGGGTCGGGTACAGAATCGTGAAGAACAACGATTATCCCCTATATACGGTGTTAAAGGCGATGGCCCAAGCCCTTCAAAAAAATCCCTCGCTAGATGTAAGTACATTAAAAACCATTGCTACTGATAGTTATAGAGCACTAACTGAGGCGCCAAGTGCGGGTTTGCAAGGGCCGGGCGCAACGGGCTCCGCAATCTCCTCGCTTATTTCTATGCAAAACCCATATGTGGGGGCGGCCGTCCCCGTACTTACCGAGATGCTGACCGCTGGATTAAAGACCCAACTGGATAGCCTCTATGCTAATGACCCTGACGGCGTCCGGAATATATTCCTAGCCGACGGTCCTGACGGGCTGCGAAACCTCTGGATACAAGCTCAGACTGACCCGAAGCTACGGGCCGTCTTTGATGACTTAACGCTTAAACAATACGGCTTGAAGCTCTGGGATATTCCAATGGTTAATTCTGATCCCGATCTCGACCAACGGAAGGCTGCTCTAAAAATCCTCGGAACTCCAACACAGGCGAATTTGGACCGAGTACCTGGAGAGCTGCAGAACCTCATTGGCCAGTCTCGTGAAGAGTTCAAGCAGATAATGGCCCAGATCAAGCTGCAAGAAGCGCGTGAGGCGAGCAAACAGCAGCAACAAGCTAGAATCGATGCTTTCAAGGCAAAGGTCGCGGATCAAAGAGCAGGGTTATACTTAGCATCCACTGCGGTTGGTTTCATAGATCCAAAACTCGGTAGAACTGTGGGCACGATCGGCGAGGCGTACGCCAAAGTAGCCGAGTCGGTCGGTCTTCACCAGCTTAAACAGATGAGTACAGTGATGGTTACGGCGAACTTCATATCGGCGGGCATGAGCTTGTCTTCTTTAATGAATTCAGAGCCAAGTACCGATCAGATCATATTAGAACAGCTCGCAGCCATAAGGAAACAAATCGACAGTTTTCGGATCGAGATGCACAAGCGCTTCGACCGGATAGATGAAGAACTAAATCATCTCTATCTTGACATGGTTGCCAACTTCGGCGAGGTTAATCGGAATGTTTCCAAGGCTCGCCAAGGAATAATAAGTTTACAGACTCAGCTGTACCGGATTGAGGACAGGCTCGGGGAGCTAGATAGGCGAACTCAGTCTTACGCTCAAAGCTTGTCTCGCCAAATGAGCGATGCCAGCCTATCTTACTGTTTGGGCACCGTCGACTACGTCCCCGGTTTTGTCCTGACTGATCAGGACTATGCGAAATGCGCTGTGGCTTTTACCAGAGCTGGAACCGTTATTTCAAAGCTCGACGTTTGGGGTAACCATGCTATCAATCTTTCCGAAGATTCCGTTCTTGTCGAGGAGTTAAAGCGTCCGCTGGAGCAGAACCTGAACTTTCTTTGGGAGGTATCAAGCGTTAAATTCGGTCAACGGCCCGTTCCATTTACGATGCTGGCTAACCCAGTGGTGTGGGCTGCAAATTCAAATGCCTACATACAGTTGGTGTCTCGGGCCAGCCCGATACTCAGCAGCGACAAAGCAACAGGGGAATTACTTCAAGTAGGTCGGGAATTGCACGACTTTATACAGGTGCTGGGGCAGCCTACGCCCGGTACGAACGGCGGCACGGTCACATATCGTCTCCTGAATCGTTATCTTAACGACTGGCGCACACTCGAGCACGCTACAACTCGCTTCGAAGTTGCGTACCGCGACAGGGTGGCTAAGGGGTACGATCCCTGGGGAGATGTCAATCAAGCAAAAGAATCAAGTACCGCTGACAGCTGGGCGTTTTCAACGGCACCCGGTGGAGTGCCGATCGATTTTGTTGCTCCGTCTATACCCGCATGTGCCGGTGAGGCTGCATTAGGCGATATAAGCCTCGCGACGCCGCCGAGAATGGCTAAAGTTATTCCATACGCATTCAGGATTGCCCGAGAGCTCGACCTGGGGACGGTGTCCGTCTGCTATAGCAGTCCAGGTTGGGTTGGGCAATGGCAGCAATTAGGTCACGAGAAGTGGAAAGAGTTTCGGGGAAAGCTGGCGATTCGGCTCAGGATCTCGTTTACGGCTGCCGCTGAAATCGACAAGAAGCTGGGGCGAGTCGTGAGGGCAAAGGAGAGGGAGCACACAAAGGATAGGTCGCCAGAACTTACTAGTCTGCTAATTTCAGACGTATATGCCGACGGGGGCACTGACTATTTGGTCGCGTGTGGGGCGATAGATAATCAGAAAGGGCTCAATCTCGCCATCGCGCGCAACGAATGCGAAGACAAGAGGAAAGGTGGTTTAACCGCCGAGGACCTCAAGGATGGGTTTCGGACGGTTTGGCAGGCTGATGGTGGCTTAAGAGCGAAATACGTAGATGGTGCTGCTGAGCAGGGTGACAAACAGGTTCTTACGCGCGATCTAGAGCAAGTCCGGGCGCTGGTTGAATCCGCCTATGCCGGATATCGCGAGGATCTTCGTTTGGAGGTAGCGGCTGTGATGTCGGGTGGCACCCGCGACTTTGAACAAGAAGCAGAAGAAAAAATTCCAATATTGGAGGCGCTACGTAACGTGAATGGGCTCAAGGCCCTGCTAGACGCGTATGTAGGCTTGTTGTTGTCTGAATCTTCCAAAAGTGATGACTCTATTGCGTTAGGTTTGGCGAGTGTCACAAGCGATCAGTGGGTATTCCAGATGAAAACAGCTAAGGGTGTACGGGGTTTTGCGAAATATCCTAAGACGGATACTAGTCGTGTGCTTGCAACGCTCGGAATTCCGAGCCGGGTTCTGTCGTTACGAAAACTGCTTGATGATCGTCTGACAAACGGGCCAGAGCCACTTGCATCTATAGACTCCACTCTAATAGCGCTGGATTCGCTTAGAACTTTGCAAATTGCCTCCGCTCTCTCAAAGACGCACCCTTGTTTTTCAGAGGTAGCAGAGGGTAATGTTCCGGAACTGCCCAAGGTAAAAGCCACTATCAAGGACAGTGCCATAATTACCTCCGTTCGGTTCAGAATCGAAACTCCTCAAGAGCGGACTCAACCACGTCTAACCAACGTTCTAATCGGTGATCATACGAAGGTGTTCAGTGAACTTGTCGAGACGACAACTCGTGAGGAGAAGGGCGTCGTGTTCGATATTCTGCTGCCCGGTGGACTCTCCTTCGGTCAACTTCGTAATGGGGTGATTCGGATGTGTCAGGAATATACGGCACCGTTGAAAGAACCGTCAGCTCAAACAATCACCATCAGCCTATTGTCTGATGGCCAAAATCCAATCGATTACAAGACTTGGGATCAGGTCACGTTACCTCCAGGTAGTAAGGTAGGCGTTACCCTTCAAACCGCATCCGAGAAAAGTAAGAAGAGCGCGACGCCCGGCTCAGCGATCCAGGTGCGGGGCAAATAGCGCGCTACCAACCGCGAGGGGGAGATAGCCGCTTTGTCTTCACGTTCCGCTGCAAACAAAGAGGATCAGGCCCCGCGAGGATTTACAACCCATTCGGCGATTTCCCGAAACTACCCACACATACGAAGAATCAAGCACTTACAGCTTGCTTGATATACCCTCCAAACCCCCTGTGCATTGTCTCTTAATTAGTAGGTTGTACGTTCGGTTCCTACCGCGCTCACCACCGTCGCCGCAGCGAAGATCCGCAACCGTGGCGGGCTCTAGTAAGATCAGCTAACCGCTCTCAATCCGGCCCCGCGTGGACCCGCCATGCACTCGAATGCGAGTCGTTTGCCCCCGCCTCAGTAGGGCAGCCGCCGTTTTACGCGAACCACGTATTCCGGTTTTCGGACATGTTTACCGTTGCCGTAGGGTAGCGCACCACGCCCGACGAGCAACGCGAGAGCAGACGGAACAGCCAACCCGCAACCCCGCAACACAAGAGCCCTTTTCCGGCTGCAGGTTTGCCGAGCCTGCTCTGGCCGCCCCCGCTGCCGGCCCAAAGAAAAGACCTCACCGCGGCCAAAGCGAAGACCGACGCCGGCGCCGAGGGCGATCACAGGCCGCCGGGCCGTGCTGCCCGAAGCCGCGTCAGGGCCCTCGTGTACCGTTCGCGGCGAAATGAATCTTCCGCCGAGTTGGATGTTCGGCTGGGCGTCATGTTGTCAAGGATGTCGGCCTCCTTGACGCGTGAGGCTAACGGGTTCGAAATCACTCTGGTGATGTGGTCGTCATATGCCTCCCCTGTTCTCCTGGTGAGGCAATCCACCGCCGCCGCAAACCGTTCGCCGTAATCACGGGCAAGGTCTGCGAGCTGAACATCGGCATCATCCAACAGGTCGTGCAGAATCCCCACCAAGAAAGCCTCGGGGTCGGTTTTCGGGGCGACTCCTAAACAGTCTTGCATAACGCCGCCTCGCGCTACGGATTCGGTTCTGGCTACTTAAAGGAGTAAAATAGGAGGTATGGGAGGAAGAATTGAGGCGTTGGCCTATACATTGAGGTGTCTCCCGCCACTGCAGTATCGGTGTCTCCGGACATCGGCATTTTGTCCGGGTTCATCGCAGGGGCAGTGTGCGGCTGATGGATGTTGAGATGAGGCAAGATATAGGGCAGGGAAGGTAAATGAGCGAAAGCCAGACCATCATCGCCAAGCTGCGTGAACATGAGGCGGAGCTTCGCGCCGCTGGCGTCGAGCATCTCGTGCTTCATGGCTCCTATGCACGCGGCACGGAGATCCGGGAGTTGTCGGATGTGGACGTGATAGCGGACTTCGATCGCGCCAAGAAACTTTCCCTGTTCGGGCGAGTGCATCTGGAAAACCGTCTGACCGATATTCTTGGCGTCAAGGCTGACCTGGCGGACCGGGCGATGCTGCAGCCGGAGGTTCTCGAAAGAGCGCAGCGCGAGTCCATCCTTGTCTTTTAGACCGCCATTACAACGCCTGCTCAGCGACATCGCAAACGCCATTACGATGATCGAGGAATTCACGGCAGGAATGGATTTCGAGGCATTCCGCTCGAATCCGATGTCCGTTGCCGCCGTCGAGCGCAAGATCCAGATTATCAGCGAGGCCGCCATCCGCCTCGGGGACGAAGCGGAAATCTTGTGTCCCGGTCAGCCGTGGCGGGATATCAGGGGCATCGGAAACCAGCTTCGCCATGCGTATGAGCGCATCGATCTCGTCACGATTTGGAGTGCCGTAACGGATGATCTGCCGCCGCTCAAGGCTGCGGTGCTGCGGGCGTTGCAGTCGCCACCTGCGAATCCGAAAGGGCCATCACTGGGCTGAGCGTTTCGCGCGTCTCGCCGCCTCCGTGCGGTTCTGCCTGCAAATCTGGCCGTAGCGGCTATGCCGGCGATCTGCGTGGGTCCGGACCGAATCCGCTTCATTTTTGTGTTTGGGCCGACCGGCGTCGGCAAGACAGGCTCCTCGAGCTCAAACGTATTGCGGGCGCATGAACCGGATCTGTGCAAGCAACTCTCCGCGCGGCATAGGTCCCACGTTATCGAACGCAGAGCAGATGGCGGCTGTCGCTGTTGTGTGCCCGCCATCAATCGCGAGGGGGTTGGCCCCCTTATCCCGCCGAAAGTGGCTCCCTTAAGACGGCACTACTACGGCCGATTTTGGCGCTGCCAAAGCCGCGCGGCGATGGTCGCTGGGCACACGTCAACCTCCACCTCCTTCGAGCTGTAGCGCTGCATCCAGGCGTGACCGAAATCAGGCCCATTGGGACACACTCCAGAGCCCTCAGCGTGAACCGGGAGTATTGAAGAGACCACTTGGTCGGTCGCCGCCGGGGGCAGGTTGCTGCATTTGACGGAGGAAGATCCAGTGATTCGCCCAAGCGACCCGATCGATAGGGGCTCTCGAGGCAGCGGAATTCAAGACCGCATTGAAGGCGGGGCCACCTCCAATGGGGTCGGGTAGTCCTAATCGTTTAGTAGTCGTCGTGCAATTTCGTGCAATGCTTCCTGGAGAGATATGCATTGGCTGCATTCTCCGCAATGTAGAATCAGTAACTTACACATTTCCACATACCACGTCAGAGAGCGAATCCCACTCTCTCCGCCAAACTATTGAAAGTAAACTACTTACTCAATAATCTACGCCAACTTATTGGAACTCTCTCAGTAGTTCCCCTAGTATGATTATAAAGTACTTACTATCATAGCATCACTCTCTCCGCGCTTCCCCTTCTTGGCGATTAACCGTACAAGGCTCGCTAGACGCGCTTGGAGTTCACAAACCTGTAGGAGGCGCTTCGTTCTTGACTGTGGGTATCGCAAATTCGGCACCGGTCAGCGTACTCGCTGCGGCAGAGCTATGGATGGGAGGAGGAACGACACGGTGAGTCTGTTTTGAGGCTTCAGCAGCCTGGGGTCATCGCGTCCTCCTGCCGCCTACTTGCGGTCGGCAAGTGCCGGCGGCACCGATCGTCGAGCAGGTGAGGGGTCTGGGCCCCACTAATTCCTGAATGGGGAGGTTCCACGCCGGGAGTTCAGGCTGCTCGCCGCTCGTAGCGGTGGTGAAGCCCGCCAACTTGAGATATCGTGTAACCCTCCGCAATATTCCCCCTCGATTTTGCCACACTGAGTCTCGCTAGCCAATGGAGCCGTGGGATCTCCTTTCTCTCAACGCCAGTCAGAGCTTCTGCTGAGCCGAGTCGCCAGTAACTTGAGAAACCAGCCGGAGAATAATCTGACACTACCAGGGAGATGACCGCGGAGCGTTACAATATCGGGGATCGCGGCGCCGACAGAACTTCCTTGATTCCCACTGGCTTTTACATCTTTCGTAAACTCCCCGCCGAAGATCCGGTCGCGGTCCCGAAGCAGGTAACGAGGGATCTGCTCAAAGGGAAAGGCCTCCCGGAGTTGCTGCGCGGTCCACTCGGCCGTCGGATGGGCGGTGACGTTGAAATGGACGATCCTCCTTCGGTCGTGAGCCAGAACCAGGAACACATACAGGACCTGAAACCGGATCGTCGGCACGGTGAAGAAGTCCACCGAGACCATGGTTTTGACGTGATTCTCAAGGAACGTCCGCCAGTTTTGCGATGGTGGGTTCCGCCGGTGTACGATGTACTTGCCCACGCTTGTCTCGCCGATATCGATGCCGAGTTTCAGCAGCTCGCCGTGGATACGTGGGGCACCCCAAAGTGGATTCTCGCGGCTCATCTTCCGAATCAATTGGCGGGTTTCTTTCGCCACTGTTGGACGTCCGGGCCGACCGCGGCGAACTTTCCATGTCCAGAACAGCCGGAAGCCCTTACGATGCCAGCCAATGACGGTTTCCGGCCTGACGATGACCAAGGCAGATCGCCAATCGCTCCAGACTTCGCACAGCCAAGTCCAGAGGAGCCGATCGGCGGATGTCAGTTTAGGCCGCCTCACCGAGCGACGCAGGACGCCGAGCTGGTGCCGAAGTGCCAGGGTTTCCAACTGAAGGGCGGCTCGCGATTTGAAGGTTACCGACGCGGCAGCGGCCAACACGTGAAGCGCGCTGAGCACCGGGCTGAGGAATTGATGAAGGACGCGCAAACCCCATGTTCTCATTCAATTCGCTGTTTACGATACCCACAACCGGCGGAGCGGCGGCGGCGGGCGGGTTGGCCCTCTAGGTTGGCTGACTTCACGCGAAGACCCGCTCAGCCCAAATTAGGGTAGAATACAGTTGATAGGCGCTCCTATCGTCGAGGTGGCTAGAGTTCGACGACACCGCAAATTCTGAGAGTCCCACAACGATGGTTCGGGACCATCGAGTGGTTGTCGGCTTCCACGGGACGAGCGTAGACCGTGCAGAAACCATTGTGTACGCTGGCGAGTTCATTCCAAGCAAGAACGACTATGACTGGCTCGGACACGGTGTTTATTTCTGGGAACACGCGCCCTTGCGGGCGTGGCAGTGGGCCAGACAGAAGTACCGAGATCGCGCCGCCGTTGTCGAGGCGACTATTGAATTAGGGTACTGCCTGGATTTGACCGACCTTCGATACACCTCGGCGTTGCGCCTCTCATACGAAAGGCTCCGCGAGGCCTTCCTGAAGAACAGAACGCCTCTGCCGTTGAACCGAAACAAGGCTCGGTTCCTGGACTGCTTGGTGATTAACTACTTGACGAACTTTGTCTTGCCCGAGTGCGAAACCGTTCGCGCTCCGTTTCTCGAAGGCGATCCGATCTACGATGGCTCGATGCTCCTTACACAGTCCCATGTCCAACTCGTCGTCCGCAGTCAGGCGTGTATCATGACAAAACCAAAGCGAATCGACCAGGAGGTCATAAATGGACTCCGATTCTAAAGCACTCGTTCCCAGTCTAGCCGACAGAATCCAAGACTACTTTGATCGAGAAGATCCAGATGAAGTGGTCCGCCGCTCCCAGCAATTAATGCTGTATCCCGACACGGGCGAGCACCAGTTGGACGTGGCCTCTGTAGCTGGCCCTGCACTCTTGCACCCTCGTCCGAAACGGATTCCACTCAACGCTTACTTGGCCTCGGCTCTGACTGGCCTTTCTAAGGTTGAGAAATCTCTGATAGTACACCTCTCGGACATTGCGAACATCGTGTGCCGCGCGGTCGAGATAGACTTGTACGAACCGCGCAAGAAAACAGATCCGGTCCACAACGCAGAGGTTCCAGACACCGAGGTTTTCAAGACTGACCGGGAGCGCGTTGTTAGTTCAGATCTGCTCATCCATCTTTGTCATTTCCCCAGCACTGGTTCAGGCGAGGAGCTGAGCTTCGCCTATGACGCGCTCGTCCCGATCATCCTGATCGCTCCCGGTGACCAGCGTGTGAGTCGAATGGTTACTGGGATACCGAGTGTCAAGATCGAGATCAGGTATCAGGAGCCGGAAGACTTGCGAGCGATGCTAGAGGATCGTCTATGGGAGATTAGGCCGCTCTTGGAGCAGCGCAGGCTCACCATGAACGAGTTCAGCGAGAATGTAGTCGGTGCAAAAATCAAGGACTTGCGTCTCGAGGAAAACCTCTCAAGAGAAGACCTGGCCGCTCGTGTGGGGTTGACGCCCGAAGGACTCGCCAACATCGAAGACAATGTCGACACGATCGCCAACCCATCGCTTACTACCTTGCGTCTGATCGCCACAGCTCTGAAGACAACCGTCGCAGAACTGGTTAACCCTGATTACAACGAGAGCATACTGGCAAGCCTGCAGTCCATCTTGAACGAGAAAGCATCGTCCGTGGCGGCCCGCTTCAGGGGGCTCTCCGACAAGGACCGCAGGGCCTTGATGCGGCGATTCCTGGTGAGGCTGTTACATGACCTAGAAGAACCATGGCGATGAACCCCGCTGCATCGCTACCGAATCCAGACCAGGTTTCGCAACGTTTGCTTAAGAAAGTCGAGATCCATGATCCGCCCGTCAATCTGCAGAGAGTCCTCTCGATCTGGAAGAACTTAAATGTCGTTGAGGAGGATCTGGATGGCAGCGGGTACCTGTTACCCCTGGGTAGATTAGGTGCGGAGATTATCGTAAACGAGCGAGATCCCGAGGAACGAAGGCGTTTCACAGTCGCTCACGAATTGGGCCACTGGGTGCTTGGGCTGATCTGTGAAAAGAAGTTTGGTGAATTCAAGCAGCCACCAGGAGTACCGAGGGCCACCCTTGAGAAATGGTGCGACACGTTCGCGACGAATCTTCTTATGCCAGCACCACTCGTCAGTTCGTGGCTTCCGCCGCGTGATCAGCCCCTGCTAGTTGACGCAATGATGCGAGCTTCGGACGCTTTTGGTGTCTCCGAGGAGGCCTTCTTCTTCAGGGTGTGGGAACTGGAGAGAATCCAGGTTGCGAGACTTAGGCCGGACACGCAAAGGCGTTCGGGAAATTCCTTGATCATTGACCGGAACTATGCGGACGAGAAGGCTAAGAAAGCACTCCTAGGCGTCCTTTCGACGCAGCACGCTGAAGAACAACTCCAGATTGGCGGGTCGATGATCTGTTTTACCCTACGCCGCCCAGACGGATTGATCTCCGTGTCAGGTCGGAAATCCGCAGGGGGCGGGGTCCTTCTGGCGGTTGCGTGGCCAAAGGCCGAGCTGCCATGATGAAACCTCTCCGTTTCCGCCCGATCCGACCAGTAGAGGTCTCGACCTCTCGTTCTCCAGGACAAGAGGTCGCTGCCACATATGGTTGTTCCTCTAGAAGCAGACCCGAAGATCTATCCGCGCCCCTGTAGGCTGCTCGACCCGGACAAAGCTGCCCAGCACTTCACAGAGTTCTGCCAAAGGACCGGTCGCGCGTGATACCGGCGGTGCTGGATCACACATACCACAAAGGAGCAGTAGCTCTTCGGACCAACATCTGGCTCGCCGAGGGCGGTACGGTCGCGCAGCCGATGCCCTGGAGTTGCTAAAAACTGACACGGAGTTGTTTGGGGATGCAAGCCAGTTAATTGGCTCAGTGAATGGCATGTTTTGAATGAAAGGTGCCTGGAAGCTCGCTGCCCGGATATCCTGAAGCTGCTGCGGCGGGACCGGGCAGTCGCGTGGGTAGTACCGTCGCGATCAAGGAACCGCGCCGACGCGTGCCGTCGCCGATCGCGGGCCGGACCCACGACGGGCGGCTCGCCGCGGTGCGGTGTACGGCGAACGGCTCTAATGCGGTGTCGTTGCTGAGGCTTCCCTCTGGCTCATCTCCCTCAATAACTCTAGGCTGTAGCCCTTCTCTGCCGCCTCCTCAGCCCGAGCGAGGAAGTTCTGCGGAACGGATCTCAGCGAACCGACGATAAGGGAACGACGGTAGAGTTCCTTCCCTGCATGTTCTGCCAGCCGATAGAGAATCGACTCCGACATGGGAACGTCGAAAGGAACTTGATCGACTTCCTCGAACGGAGCATCCGGTGTCTGTCTCTGCCAACACGTATAGGACATGATCCAGAGTTTCGGAAGTTTGGCGCCTTCCAACCACTCTATTGAGTAAACCCATTGCATCTGGAAGAGCTTGTGCTCGTTCCAGGTGTATACGCAGAGCGGACCAAGGCTCTCAAGCGGCTCGCGGAATATCTCGTCCTTCATGACCACTCTATTCTAAAGAGATCTGATCACGAGTGTTTCTTCGCGGCCATAGTTCCAGGGGCCCGCCTCCAACGAAGCGGGATCCGCAAGCGGGTCGCGCAGGGATTCCGCGCTCGGCGCGCTCGCCGGGGTCGCCTGTTATCTGATGGTGCTCACGCCGTGGCTGCTTCTCGGCGCGCTAGCGGCTTCACCGACCTCGCCGCTGGCGTCGCGCTCGCTCGTGCCATTCGAGCCGCTCGTCGCCGGAGTCGCGTGGGCGCGCGTGCCGTGGGGGTCGAGGAGCCGCGCGCGGGTCGCGGCCGGATCACGCGTTCCGCGCCAGCGTAGCGTGTGCCGTTCGCGGTGCCACGCGCGCGCCTTCGCCTGCCTCGCCGCGGCCGTCGCGCCCACGCGCACAATTCGAGCCGCACGATCGCGCGGAGGCGCGTGGGCACGCGTGCCGTCGGGATCAAGGAGCCGGCGCCGCTCGCGTTCGGATCCCGCGGCGCCGTCGTCGATCTCGGGCCGGACCGCGACGCGGGGCTCGCGTGGGCGCCATCCGATCCAAGCGCTCGTCGCGAGCGCTTGATTGCGAGGGCGCCGGACGCGAACGGGAAGCATGTCGACGACGCAGCTTGAGGCAATGCGCTGCGGATGCGTCTCGACACGAGCAGCTTCGCCGGCCTCGCCGGGCCCGTCACGCCCGTGCCGCTCGTCGCCGGGGCCATGGCCCCCCGCTCGCTCAACGTCTCTCCGCGCCGCGAGCGCCGCGAGTTGGGTTGGAGTTCGCCGGCGTCCGGTGGTTTTTCTAACGCGAAGCCGGCTCCGCTGTCGGTAGACGGATCTGTAAATGCTGACAGCGGTGGTCGCTGGTGATGCCCCTCATCTCCCAGAACGCGACTTCTGGCCAACAACACCGCCTGTGGAGGAATTCCGGCCCAATGTCCGAGTAGCGCGTGATCCGATCGGAGCTTGCGCAACTTCCTCTGCAAACTCCGGCGCTCACAATCACGGGTTATCCCGTTACCTGTAGTTCGATGGAGAAGGTCCTTCCTCGTGAGCAATCCGGCGGCAAGGCCGGCTGCGTTTCGCGATCTTCTGCTGGGTCTCGCGGGATTGCCGCCGTTACCGCCTTGTGTTCTGGGACTGCCGGCCGGTCAGCCCATCGACCGCGCGGCGCTCCTCCTCTTGACAGGAGGTTCTAGAGTTCTCGACTGCTAGTTTCTGCGTTTCAGGGCTGGCGCCCAGTCGCGGCGATGCTGTGCTTCATTTTCTTCCTCTATTGGGAAGCCTCGCGAGCTCCTTTTCTGGACGGCTGGTGGCGACTCATCACGCTGAGTTCGGAGTCTCGATCACCCCGTGTTAAACTCTGCAAGGAGAAGTTCCTCAAGCATGGCCGCTTCTATTGCGATCCGTCGTACTTCGAAGGCGTCCGCATCGCTGGGTTTCTGCCTGATCCTCCGCTTGGCCCATCCTTTCCCCTCGATCGCCGCTGATCATGAGGCGCTCAAATCCGATGCCGAAGTCTACTTTCGTGACCGCGTAACGCCGTTTATTAAATCCTATTGCCTGCCCTGCCACCGGAGCGAGCGGCCGACGCAGGGGGGTGTCAATTTTACACCGGCGCTCACGACTCCCGGTCACGCTGCCTTCACGGAACAGTGGAAGAAAGCCGCTGCGAGAGTCAAGGTGCACGACATGCCACCTAAAGGACTGCCCCAACCGGACGATGCCGACCGCACGATGTTCGTCGATTGGCTTGGAAAGCTGAAGTACCTCAGTCACAAGGATCCGGGGCCTTTCGTCATCCGTCGATTGACTAAGACCGAGTACGGCAACACCTTGCGGGATCTGTTCGGCGTCGATCCGTCGGTGGCCGATGGACTGCCGGATGAAGTCGCTGGCGAGGGATATCTCAATTCGCTCTCGCCCCTCCAACTCGAGCAGTATCTGGCGATTGCCGACAAGGTGTTGAGCCGTATCGTGGCGCCGAAAGGTGCGCATCTGACCGCAACAGAAAAAAGGCTGTTCGGCGCGCCCAAGGGCAACCCGCGGGAAGTCGCACGGACTCTTGCGAAGAAGGCCTATCGGCGGCCTCCGACCGAGGCGGAGTTGGACGTCCTGATGGCGGCGTTCGACCTGGGAAAACGGAATGGTCTCCCTTACCGGCGGGCGCTGCAGTTGATGCTCAAGGCTATCCTCGTTTCTCCTCAGTTCCTATTCATTACGCCATCTGGAGAAGCGGAGTCGAGCAACGGGATCGCTCCGCTGGACGATTATCAACTCGCTTCGCGTTTGTCGTATCTGTTGTGGGCCACGATGCCAGACGACAAACTGATGGCGCTGGCCGACAGCGGAAAGCTGCACGAGTCGGCCGTTCTGAAGGCGCAGGCAAAGCGTTTGCTGGACGATCGTCGTTCCAGGGCATTGTTCGACGGCTTCGGCGCACAGTGGTTGCGCGTCGGCGGGTTGAAACGCCAGGTCTTCGATCCCGCGCTGTTTCCGCAAATGACCGCTGGGATGCGCCAGGCGATGTATGACGAAGTCCGGCTGTTTTTCGAGAGCATCGTCCGCGAAGACCAAAGCGTCATTCGTTTCGTCGACAGCGATACCACCTATCTGAATGGAACCCTTGCCGAGATTTATGGCCTTGAGAAGACTGTGAAGGGACCCGAGATGCGGCGTGTCCACCTGAGCGATGGCAATCGCGGCGGCGTGCTGGGGATGCCGGGTGTGCTCGCCGCAACCTCCTTTCCCAATCGCACGAGTCCTGTGAAGCGCGGCGTCTGGGTGTTGGAACAGGTGCTTGGCGAGCATGTTCCGGCGGCTCCACCGAACGTGCCGGCGCTGGATCAACAGGACTCGGCGGCTGTCGCGAATATGACAGTCAGGCAGCGGACCGAGTTGCATCGCACGAATCCGGTCTGCGCCAACTGCCACAAGATCCTAGACCCGATCGGGTTTGGTTTGGAAAAGTTCGATGCCATCGGGCGCTGGCGTGAGCGGGACAACAATGGCCAGCCGATCGACGCGGCCGGCGAACTTCCCGGTGGACTCCATTTTTCAGGCCCTCAGGTTCTGAAAACGATCATGGCCGGACGAACCGCGAGCGTTTCCCGCAACTTGCTGGAGAAACTGATGGCCTATGCCCTGGGGCGCAAGCTGGAAGGGTACGATGAAATCGTGGTGGATGATCTGATGGATCAGATCGCAGCCGATGGATATCGTATGCGGTCGGTCATCTATGCGACGGTGACCAGTTATCCCGTCACGCATCGGCGAGTCGACGACAGAGGA
>Ga0210402_10002427_pt1 | contig 18166 bp, 17 predicted proteins | sample IncBWC7MmetaG_FD_161055 | JGI IMG/M metagenome (GOLD analysis project Ga0210402, IMG submission 161055) | Forest soil microbial communities from Barre Woods Harvard Forest LTER site, Petersham, Massachusetts, United States - Inc-BW-C-7-M | ecosystem: Environmental > Terrestrial > Soil >... | reverse complement strand
CGGGAGGGGAGGATGTTGGTGGTGAATATTTTCAGCGTGGGATAACCAGCCTCGATCGCCTCGGCGAGTTGCCCGGAGAATTCAGGGGGCGGCTCGGAATGCAACATGATGTGGTAGGCCCAATCGCACGGACTCTTGCCGACGAAGTCTCCGTCGCGGGTCTCGACAGCGTCGCGCGCCGACGCCCCATCCCGCCAATAGGCGAAATCGATGAACGTAGTCGTACCCCCGAAGAGGGCGGCGCGTCCCACTTGTTCGGGCCCGGCAGTGGTAAGCGCCGTACCGTCGGGCTTGATCCACACATGATGCAAATGCACGTGCGGGTCGATGCCGCCCGGCATGACGATGCGCCCGCTCGCGTCGATCATCCGCCCGGCCGACTGCGCCGGTAGCGCACCCGGAGCGGTCACTGCCGCGATGGTCTCTCCGGTAATCGCGACATCGCATTGAACGACGCCCTGGGGCGTGACCACGTCGCCACCACGAATGATCGTATCGAGCATCCTGCCTCGCTAAGTTGCTTTGCTTCACATTGCTTCCCAACCGGCATTCCGGCGGGTCGGCATCACAGCCGGCGGTGTACTCCGAGGCGGCGTCTTTGATCCGGCAATCTGCCCGCCCAGCGCAAAAATGCCGGCAAGGTTTCGTTCAATACAGGCTTTCATCCACGCAGTCCTCGTAGGCATGAATTCGGGAAATGAAGCCGCCGGACAGCAGGCTCGCGGACAGCCGCGCGAAGCCTTCTCGCGACACTTCGGGAGACCGCGCCCAAAGCCCAGCGTCGTGGTAGCGCCGGAGCGAGCTTGCCAAAAGGTCGCTCGCCACGTCCGGGTAGAACGGCGCAACGACCGCGGCCAGTTCCTCCGGACCGTGAGCGCCGAGCCAAGACTGCATGCAGCGAACTGCCCGCACCATCGCGGTAAACGCAGCGCGGTTGCGTTCGATGCTGCCACGGGTTGCCAAGAACGTCGTATAGACCGTGGGCCCGCGCGCGCTCGCCGCATAGAGAATATGGCCGGTGCCGGATTTGAGCGCCATCGAAGCATAAGGCTCGAACATCTGGGCCACGTCGATCTCTCCACCGCGCAGAGCCTCGAGATTGTCCGCCATGGTCCGGTTGGCCACGCGTCCAAGCCGATCCGGATCAATGCCGTTTTGGCGCAGATCGTGCTGCAGGCACAACCATGGCGTTGGTACCTCCGAAACGGTCGCCAATCTCAGCCCCGCCAGATCGGCGAGCCGGAACTCCGGTCGATCCCCTCTGCCAACCAGAAAGAATGGATCACGGGATGCGACTTCGCAAAAGCAGACGAGCGGCGAGTTCGGGTCGTTTTCGCGTGCCTTCATCACCCGCATCGGCCCACCCCATGACAAATCGATCGTGCCGTTGAGGAGATCGGGTGCAGCCGCCGCCGGCGCAGGCGAATTTACGAGTTCGACATCCACGCCCTCGCGGGCATAGAAACCAAGCGCTTGTGTGGCATAGAATGGCGCATAGAATACCGCGCGGAAATTTTCGGCGAGCTTGATGTGCATGGCAGAGGAGTCTTTGGACTTCGTGGATCGATCTAAGGTGGACAGTGGGAGCCCGTATATGCAGGTCTTGCGAAGCCTTGTACTCTTCGTTGGAGCCTTTGTCTGGGCGATGCCTGCACATGCGGAGCCCGGATACCCGACCCGTCCGACTCAACTCGTCGTCACAGTTCCGCCCGGCGGCGCGGCCGACTTCGTAGCACGGATAATCGCAGCGAAACTCGCCGACGCCCTCGGGCAGCCTGTCATCGTCGTGAACCGCGGCGGCGCCGCCGGAACGACAGCGGCTGCCAGCGTCGGCAAATCGGATCCCGACGGTTACACGCTGTTATTGAATACGATCGCAACCCACGGCATCGGTCCACACATTTATGCGAACCTGCCATATGATCCGGCGAAGGATTTTGCGCCGGTCATCCTGCTGGTCAAGCTGCCATTGATCATGACAGTCACGGCGACGCTGCCGGCGCAATCGGTCGTTGAGGTGATCGCGCTCGCGAAGGCGCGCCCTGGGCAACTCGCCTTCGCGTCGGCGGGCACTGGCGGTGCACCTCACCTTGCCGGCGAACTTTTCAAGACTCTTGCCGCGATCGATCTCCTGCACGTCCCCTATCGCGGCAGCGGCCCTGCGGTCGTCGATCTCATTGCCGGGCGCGTTGCCATCATGTTCGACGCAGCGCCGTCGCTGCTGCCCTTCATCATGTCGCGCCAGCTTCGGCCGCTGGCCGCAGCCAGCCGGCAGCGCCATCGCCTGCTTCCGGAGATACCCTCGTTCGCCGAGCTCGGCTACGACCGCATGGACATCTCGCTCTGGTACGGCGTCGTGGCCCCGGCCGCCACGCCGCCGGCCATCGTGCAACGACTCAACACCGAGTTCGTCAAAATCCTGGACATGGCGGACGTCCGCAAAAGCTTCGCCGATCAAGGGGCCGATATCGCAGGCGGCACTCCGGCCGCATTCGATGCGTTCATGCGCGAAGAATCGGCCCGCTGGGGTGCGGTCATCAAGCAGGCCGGAATAAAACCAGAATGATTACCTATCCGAACTCGGGCGTTGCGCGAATGCCAGGAAGAGACTCAGGCATTGTCCGCAACCGTAGCGTCGCAGGACTAAAGCATGAGCCGTCACCGGCCTCTCTAATGCCGCTTTGCTGCTTTGCCCAGTCGGCTTGGCCACGTCTACACGTAAATTGCCTAATGAACCAGCATGATCAATGATTGACCACAATGGAAACCCATCGGCATACTCGGAAATGCGCCGCATGCACGGAGCGCGGTTATCGAAGGTCAGGCGATGGCAACAATGACCAGCCGGTGCGCGACACCCTCACGACGCCGCGCGCACTGTCCGGGGCGCAGTCGCCCTCTCGAGCCGCTCGAGCATGAAGTCGATCTCGGCTGCGGTTTCGCGCGACACCCGGGGACCGGGTTTGCGCTGGGCGTCACTTTTCAGCACGCCACGGCGCCACAGCACGTACTTCCGCACCGCAAGCCCGGCGCCTGGCTGCTGCTCGTAGCGTACCAGCGGCAGATGGGCGTCGAACAGGTCATGCGCCTCGCTGCGGCGCCCGGCGGCCATCAGTCTGCACACGTCCACAAGCATCTCCGGATACGCATAACCGGTCATGGCACCGTCGGCGCCCCGCGCCAGCTCGAATGGAAGGAAAATCCCGCAATTGCCCGACAAGATGGAGAGCCGCCGCATGCCGTGCTTCTCCCGCTCGCGCACCGCGGTGATTTTGTCGAGGCCGGGCCAGTCTTCGTGCTTGAGCATGACGCAGGTCGCAACGACGCGCTCGATCACCGACACCGGAATGAAGAGCCCGTTGGCTTGCGGGAAGTCCTGCAGCGCGAACGGCACATTACCGATCGCTTCGGCGCAATTCTGGAAATACGTGACGATTGCGTCGTCGCCCTTCAGGCCGCCGGGCGGGGCGATCATCACACCAACCGCGCCGAGGTCCATCACAGCCTTCGTGAGTGCCACGAGCGGGGCGAGGCCAGGGGCCGACACGCCGACCACCACCGGCAGATTGCCTGCGCGCGCAACAACGCGATGCGCGAAGGCGACCGCCTCCTCATGGGCAAGCTTCGGTGCTTCGCCCATCATGCCGAGGATGGTGAGTCCATGAACGCCGCATCCGGCAGAAAAGTCTATCAGCCGATCGGTGCCGTCGAGGTCGAGCGCGCCGCGTTCATCAAACGGTGTCACCGAGATGATGTATACGCCGCGTGCGGATTCGTTGAGCATCGAAAACTCCTGCGAGATTCACAATCACGATAGCGGCAGGCCGGGTGCTTGCAAGGAAAAATGGTCGCCCAACGATTCGAGATCGGAGATAAGCCCATGCAACGCGCATTCATCGCCCTCATCGCAGCCCTTGCGGCGACGTCCGCGCCGGCACAAGAGCCGCCGCTCAGGACCGGCGTCGACGGCACTTTCGCGCCACACGCCATGCCGATTCTTTCCGGCGGCATTCAGGGCTTCAATGTGGATCTCGCCAACGAGATCGCAAAGCGCCTCAACCGCAGGATCGAAATCGAGGCAACCCAGTTTTCCGGTCTCATTCCCGCTCTGCAGGCCGGCACCTATGATTTCCTCGCCGCCCCGGTCACGGTCACCAAGGAGCGCGCCGACAACCTTCTCTTCACCGAAGGCTATCTCAACACCGATTTCCAGTTCGTGGTGAGGAAGGAAGCGCCCGAGGTCACCAAGCTGGAGGACTTCAAAGGCAAGGTGATCGCCGTCAACAAGGGCGCCGTCTACGATTCCTGGGCCCGCGAACTCGCCGACAAGATCGGCTGGACCATCGAGTCCTTCGGCACCAACACCGATGCCGTGCAGGCGGTGATCTCGGGCCGCGCCTATGCCAATGTGGCGGGCAACACTGCGGTCGCTTGGGCCGCGAAGAACAATCCTGCCATCAAGCTGTCCTATCTCTATTCCACCGGCCTCGTCTGGGCCGCCCCGGTGCGCAAGGACAATGTGGAGCTGCGCCGCAAGCTCGACGTCGCCATCGAATGCATGAAGCGGGACGGCACGCTCGCAAAAATGCACGAGAAGTGGTTCGGCACCAAGCCGCAACCAGGCTCGGCGGCGGCCACGATCTATCCGGGCTATGGCGTGCCCGACATGCCGGGCTACGATGCGTCGGAGCACCCGGCGACGTGCTCGTGAGGCTAGCGTGTCTTTACCCTCCCCCGCTTGCGGGGGAGGGTAGGGAGGGGGCCAATTCCACGGCACGGACTCGCTGCAAGAGCCCCCTCCCCAACCCACCCCCGCAAGCGGGGAGGGGAGCAGTCGCCGATATGCAATGGTACAACGTCGAGGAATTGTCGTTCATGACTTCGGCGCCGCCCAACCGGATCCTTGAGGTGCGGGGTCTTCGCAAATCCTTCGGCGGAACAGAGGTACTCAAAGGAATCGATTTCGCCGTCGAGCCGCAGGAACTCGTTTTCATCATTGGCCCGTCCGGCGCCGGCAAGAGCACCTTCCTGCGCTGCCTCAACCGCCTGGAGGAACCGACCGAGGGCTCGATCTTCGTCGATGGCACCGATCTTCTACACCCCAAGACCGACATCAACGCCACACGCCGTCGCATCGGCATGGTGTTCCAGGCCTTCAACCTCTATCCCCACATGACGGCCCTCGGCAATGTCACGCTCGCGTTGCGCAAGGTGATGGGTCTTGCCAGGGCGCAGGCCGAGGCCATCGGATTCACGGCCCTGGACCGAGTTGGCCTCAAGGACAAGGCACGCGCCTATCCGAACGAACTCTCAGGTGGCCAGCAACAGCGCGTCGCCATTGCCCGCGCCATTGCGCTCGAGCCGAAAATCATGCTGTTCGACGAGCCCACCTCGGCGCTCGACCCGGAACTGGTAGGAAGCGTGCTCGCCGTGATGCGCGATCTGCAGGCCTCCGGCATGACGATGGTGGTCGTGAGCCACGAGATGCGCTTCGCTCGCGAGGCGGCGCATCGCGTGGTGTTTATGGAGGATGGTCTCGTATGCGACGAGGGGCCGCCCGCGAAGGTTTTCGGCCCCGATGCGAATCCGCGGGCCCGCAAATTTCTTGCAGGCATTGCGCGCTAGAGCATGTTTCGGTGACGTTTGCGCAGCCGCTACTTTTACGTCTCCCCGCTTGCGGGGAGAGGTCGACCGAGCGAAGCGAGGGAGGGTGAGGGGGCCTCTCCACGAGCCTGAGCTTGTGGAAACGCCCCCTCTCCCCGACCCTCTCCCAGCAAGCGGGGAGAGGGAGCAGTCAATTGTGCGGTGCGATGATTCGATTTTATCGGACCTCACACCAGAGGCTCTCGATGGACAACCGCACCCTTTTCATCGACACGTTCTTCAAGCCCGAGCTCATTGTTCGCTATCTGCCGGACATCCTCAAGGGCATGTTGGTGACGATCGAGATCGCGGTGCTCGTGGTCGTCGCCGGCATTTCGCTCGGCCTTGCGCTGACCGTCGTCCGCAGCTTAGGCTCGCGTCTCTTCAATGTACTGATCGTCGTATTCGTCGATGTGGCCCGCGCATTGCCGCCGCTCGTGCTCGTCCTCATCGTGTATTTCGGCTTGCCCAATGTGGGCATCCTGCTGCCGAGCTATGCGGTGCTCTGGCTCGTATTGTCGCTTGTGCTCGCCGCTTTCGCGGAAGAGATCTTCTGGGCCGGCATCCTGTCGGTGCGCAAGGGTCAGTGGGAGGCGGCGCGCTCGACCGGGCTCACCTACTCCCAGGCGCTCTTGCACGTCATCCTGCCTCAGGCGGTGCGGCTCACGGTGCCGCCGCTGACCAACCGCACCATCGCCATCACGAAGAATACCGCGCTTGGCACCGTGATCGGCGTGCCGGAAATCCTCAACCAGGCGACCACGGCGGAAAGCTTCTCCTTCAACGCCACTCCGCTGATGATGGGGGCGATCGCGTATCTCGTTCTGTTCGTGCCGGTGGTGATCGCCGGGCGCTATATCGAGACGCGGTTTGCCTGGAGGCGCGCCTGATGGACGCGATCCTTCAGCAGTTCTTCAACGTCGATATCATGGTGCAAGCTGCGCCGCTGGTTTTTCGGGGCCTCGGCATGACCCTGCTGGTCTGCGCCGCGGTCGTACCGCTCGGCCTCGCCGGAGGGCTCATGGTGGCACTCGCCGGCCGAGCCCGTTCGCGTGGCGTTCGTTTCATCGTGGCGCTCATGATCGATGTCTTCCGCGCCGTGCCGCCTCTCGTCCTGCTGATCTTCATTTACGCCGGGCTCCCGTTCGCCGGGCTGCGGTTATCGCCGTTCGCGTCGGTCTGCGTCGCCTTCTTCCTCAATAACTCGGCCTATTACGGAGAGATTTACCGCGCCGGCCTCGACAGCGTCGGTGCCGGCCAGCGCGAGGCCGCCCGCTCCACCGGCCTCACTGCGTGGCAGGCCATGGCCTATGTCGTGATACCCCAGGCGGTACGCAACGTGCTGCCGGACCTCGTGTCCAATACCGTGGAGGTGGTCAAGCTCACGTCCCTCGCGAGCGTGGTCGCGCTCCCCGAAATGCTCTACTCAGCCGACATGGCGCGGTCGCTTACGTATAATTCGTCCCCGATCGTGCTGGCAGCACTGGTCTATCTGGTACTGCTGTGGCCGGCCGTGCGGCTGACGAGCCGGCTGGAACATCGGCTCGGCGGGTAGCCCGCATGGAGCGAAGCGCAATGCGGGGACGGGCTTGCCGCCGGCACCAACGGCCCCGGGTTACGTGGAGTTTACCATCGGGCCGGCTGAAGGCCGGACCCGGTGGCTTCATCCGGGCTAGGAAAACCACGAGTGAGGCACACACATGCGCAACCTCAAAGTAGCCGCCGCCCAACTCGGCCCGATCCAGAAGGCCGACACACGCCAAGTCGTGGTTGCTCGCATGCTCGATCTTATGCGGCAAGCCGAGGGTTGCGATCTCATCGTGTATCCGGAGCTGGCTTTGACCACCTTCTTCCCACGCTGGTACTGGGAGAACCGCAGCGAAGCTGATATCTGGTTCGAGCGCGAGATGCCAAGCCCCGCCACCCAGCTGCTGTTTGAGGAGGCAAAGCGCACCGCGATGGCGATGAGTTTCGGCTACGCGGAGCTCACGCCGGATGGGCATCATTTCAACACCTCGATACTGGTCGACAAGGCGGGGGTCATCGTCGGCAAATACCGCAAGGTCCATCTCCCAGGTCACCACGAGTTCGATCCGAAGCGCAGTCATCAGCATCTCGAAAAGCGCTATTTCGAGCCCGGCGATCTCGGCTTTCCGGCGTGGCGCATGCTGAACGGCGTGTTCGGAATGTGCATCTGCAACGACCGGCGCTGGCCGGAGACGTTTCGCATGCTCGGTCTGCAGGGCGCCGAGATGGTGGTGCTCGGTTTCAACACGCCTTCGGTCAATGCGCAGAACGGGAACGAAGGCCTCGCAAAGCGCATGTTCCACCACAAGCTTTCGCTACAGGCCGGCGCCTATCAGAACTCGACCTGGGTGGTAGCAGTGGCCAAGTGCGGTATCGAGGACGGCCATCACTGCATGGCTGGCAGCATGATCATCAATCCGGACGGTGAGATCGTCGCGGAAACGACGACCGAGCACGACGAACTTCTGGTGCACGATTGCGACCTTGATGCGACGCGGTTCGGCAAGGAAACCATGTTCGATTTCGCCCGTCACCGGCGCATCGAGCATTATGGCTTGATCGCCGCTCAGACCGGCGTCGTTCCGCCGAAGGCATAATGAGACACGCCAGCCCATTTACGCCTAGTTCAGTCGGAATCATATGCCGTGTCATTCCGGGGCGCGGGCGTTTGCCCGCGAGCCCGGAATCCATAACCACCGATCGAGGGTTATGGATTCCGGGTTCGCCACCGAGCGGTGGCGCCCCGGAATGACTGAACCTGATTCGTGGACCGCTCCACCCCATCGAATCGGTCTACGGGGAACCCTGGGGTAACCAAATCGTTAAGAGCCGCTGTTCGTTTCGTAACATTAGAAGACTTGCGCTTGCACCGCCCCGATTGCCATTGCGACGGCTGCTTGGGTGGGGTCGATCACGGGCACGCCGAGCGTTGCCTCGAGTGGGCGGCGGTGGCGCGCCATCCCGGCGCAACCCATGACGATCACATCCGCTCCGTCTTTTTCAACGAGCTCGCGGCCAACCGCTTCCATCCGGGCGAAGGCCCGCTCATCCGACGTCGTTTCGGCGACGCTCAGGCCGAGCGGGCGCTCGCCCGCGAACCGCTCTGTGAGCCCCATCTGCCGCAGATAGCGTTGGTGGCGCGCGATTGAACTGGCCGCGACCGCGATGATTCCGAAGCGGTCGCCACGGGCCAGCGCGCTCAGCACGCCGCATTCGTTGATGCCGAACACCGGGCGTTGCGTCGCTTCGCGGCACACATGCAGGCCGGGATCGCTGAAGCATGCGATCACAAACGCATCAGCTCCGTTGTCCTGCTCCACCATTCTCCGCAGCGGCAGCGTGACTTGCTCCACATCCTTCTGGCATTCGATGCCGAACGGTCCCTCTGACAGCGTCGCGCAGCGGATCGATGGGCCGTCAGCCAAGCGCAGAGTGCCAAGCGCTGCATCGAGCCCCGCGGTGACCGCGGGGTTCGAATTTGGATTGATGACCAGAATGTCCGCCCGCGCCATGTCATTTGTCCTTTCAACCATTTAGGTGTCACAATACATTGAGTTGCGGGCGGGGAGGAGCGCTGCGATCGTGACCGACCGCCAGCCATGACACAACCACCCATGCTGAGCGTCCCGCAAACGGGAACGGAACAAGAAGTCGTTGATCGCCAGAGATCTTCCATGTCCACAAAGCCCTACGACCTTGTCCTGCGCGGCGGCACCGTCGCGACCTCCTCGGCAGCATTTCCGGCCGATGTGGCGATCGAAGGCGAGGCGATCGTGGCGGTCGGCCGCGACCTGCCGCCCGGCACGAATGAGATCGACGCACGCGGAAAATTGGTGCTGCCCGGCGGCATCGACAGCCATGCCCATATCGAGCAGGTCTCAGCCGCCGGCATCCTCAATGCCGATACGTTTGAAAGCGCGACCGTCTCGGCGGCGTTCGGCGGCACCACCACGGTGATCTCGTTCGCGGCCCAGCATATCGGCCTCAAGCTCGACGAGGTCGTCGACGCCTATCACGCGCTCGCCCGCAAGGGCGCCGTGATCGACTATGCCTTCCACATGATCATAGCCGATCCGACCGAGGCGACCCTCAAGGACCACATTCCGAAGCTCGTCAAGGCCGGTCACGCCACCATCAAGGTGTTCATGACCTACGACCGCATCAAGCTCGACGACGTGCAATTGCTCGATGTGCTTTACGCCGCGCGGGAGAGCCGTGCGTTGGTCTGCGTGCATGCCGAGAATCACGCCATGATTTCGTGGACCGGCAAACGACTCCTCGCGAACGGCTATCGGGCGCCGCGGTATCACGGCATCAGCCACCCCCGTGCATGCGAGGCCGAAGCCTTCAACCGAGTCATCGCGCTCGCCGCTTTCATCGATCAACCGATCATGATCTTTCACGTTTCGTCGGCTGAAGGCGCGTCGCGGATACGGCAGGCGCGCGGGGAAGGGCACAAGGTCTTTGCCGAGACCTGCCCACAGTATCTTTTCCTCACCGCCAACGACCTCGATCGCCCTGGGCTCGAAGGTGCAAAGTGGATTTGCAGCCCGCCGGTGCGCCAGCCGTCCGACCAGGAGGCGCTATGGCAAGCGCTTGCACTCGGCGATCTGCAGACCGTGTCGTCGGACCATGCGCCCTATCGCTTTGATGCGAGCGGCAAATTCATCAACGGCGCCGATCCGGACTTCAAAGCGATCCCAAACGGTATGCCGGGCCTCGAGGCCCGGCTGCCATTATTGTTCGATGCTATGGTGTCGAAAGGCCGGCTCGGCTTGGAGAAGTTCGTGTCGCTCACCGCGACCGAGCCTGCGAAAATATACGGGCTGCATCCCCGCAAGGGAGAGATCGTGATTGGCGCTGATGCCGACATCGCCATCTGGGATCCGAAGCGCAAGGTGACGATCAGTGCGGCCCTGATGCACGATCTCGCGGGCTATTCGCCCTACGAGGGCCGCACCGTGACTGGCTGGCCGGTGACGGTGTTGAGTCGCGGCCGCCTCGTGGTCGATGATGGTTTCATGCGCGTGGCGCCGGGCTCGGGTCGTTTCCTCGCCCGCGATGCCGGCCCTGCCGCCGTTCCCGCCGGCCGCCGTGGACCCGAGTTCGATCCGGGACAAAATCTCGGCGCGCACATCTGATCGGCGTTTCCGGCCTGTCACGTCGCTGGCGGCCGGGAAACCGGCGTAATAGACAATGCGAAGACTCTGCAGCGAGTGCACATATGGAGCCTCCAAACGGCGGTCCGATAAGACCGATGCTGCGCCCCCAGCTTGCACATGGCTAGGAGGGGACCGGTTGGCGGCCGACGCCATCGCAAGAGCTCAACCCATCCACGCTCCCGCTTATTCGATCCTGATATGCGCCGCCCGCACAACCTTGTCCCATTTGGCAATTTCGCTTTTGATACGGGCGCCGAATTCGGCCGGGGTTGAGACGGCCGGCTCAAAGCCAAGGGCGGCGAGGCGCTCCCTCACGTCCGGCATCGACAGCGCCGCGACCGTATCGCGGTTGATGCGCGCGATGATGTCATCGGGCGTGCCGGCCGGCGCCAGCAGTCCGTTGATGGTTTCTGCCTCCTGGTCGGGTATGCCGTCTTCCGCCATGGTGGGCACGTCGGGCAGCGCCGCGGAGCGTTTCGCGGCCGTGACGGCGAGCCCGCGCAGGTTTCCCTCCTTGATATTGGCAATGGCTGGCGGCAAGGCCGTGAATGCGATCGGCGTGTGGCCAGCAAGTGTCGAATTTACCGCCAGCGAAGCGCCGTTGAACGGCACCGTCACGAGGTCGAGCCCGTATTGAAGCTTGAGCAATTCGCCCGACAGATGCGGCGTCGATCCGGTCGAGGGCTGCGCATAGCTGTACTTGCCGGGATTGCCCTTGATCAGGTCGATCAACTCCTTGGCGCTGCGCGCCGGCACCGAGGGATGGACGAAAAGAATGTTCGGCGACGCGGCCGCAAGCGTCACCGGCGCGAAATCCTTGATGGGATCGTATGGCACCTTGGCGTAAAGGCTCGGATTCACCATGAAGCCGGTACTCATCATGTAAAGCGTATAGCCGTCCGCCGTCGCCCTCGCCGCGGTCGCGGTTCCGGTATTACCGCCAGCGCCCGGATGGTTCTCGACGTAAACCTGCTGGCCCCAGCGTTCCGACAGCTTCTGCGCGACGATGCGCGAGATCACGTCCGGCGGACCGCCTGCCGCGAACGGCACGATGACGCGCACCGGGCGGTTGGGATAGTTCGCGTCCTGGGCGTGCGCCGCCATTGCGGCGTAAAGCGTGGCGACGAAAGCAAGACCGCGAACGATCCGATGCATCGCATCCTCCCTTTTTCCCGGCTTCGTTCCGGATTTCTTATGAGCGTATCATACTGGCTGCATCGGCCCCTGACCTAGCAGGCGTCATCGCCCGGCCTGACCGGGCGACCCAGTAACCACCGCCTTTGCGATCGTTCCGCAAGGCCGTGGGTTACTGGATTCCCCGCTTGAAGCGGGGAATGACAGGTTAGTGTTTGTTGCACAAGGTGTCACCCTGCGCGCCGGTCCATGAAGGCTGGGTGGTCGCGTACTGCCGGCGGGGTGCACTGCAAGCAGGGCTGACGCATGATCGACAAGGAGCTATAGAAAGGCGCGGTCGCAATCGCGGCTTTGCCGATCCCTTCCCGTCATCCATACGAAAAGAGTCCACCCCATGCCGTCACGCAAATTCACTCGCCAGGACCTTCGCGACGCCGCGGAGAAATACAAGAACTGGGGCAAGTGGGGCGCGGACGACGAGATCGGAACGCTCAACTATACGCGGCCTGAAGACATCATTGCGGCGGCGCAATTGGTGCGCAAAGGCAAGGTGATCTCGCTCGCGCTCAACTTCGACCAGTTCGGCCCGCAGGGCGGCAAGACCAAATATCCCCCGATGGGGCGGATCAATCCGCTGCACCTGATGCTGCGCACCGGCACCGATGCTTATTCGGGCGTGCTCGACAAGCGCGGCATCCGCGCTTCCGACGACGTGGTGGTGATGCCGCTGCAGTCCGGCACCCAGTGGGATGGCCTCGGCCACATCTTTTATGAGAACTACATGTGGAACGGTTATGACTGCCGCGAAGTCTCGAGTGCCGGCGCCGCGAAGTGCGGCATCGAGAAGACCAAGAACCGGATGGTCGGCCGCGGCGTGTTCCTCGACGTGCCCCGCGCCATGGGCAAGGAGGAGCTTGAGGACGGCTACGCGATCACTTCGGCGGACCTGGAAAAGACCGCCGCCGCGCAGGGCATCGCGATCAAGCGCGGCGATTTCGTGATCGTGCGCACGGGCCAGATGGAGCGCTGCCAGCGACTCGGAAGCTGGGACGGCTATCCGGGCGGCGACGCGCCGGGCTTTTCGTTCGAGACGCTGGAATGGATCCACAAGAGCGAGATCGCCGCCATCGCGAGCGACACCTGGGGTTGCGAGGTGCGCCCCAACGAGTCCGAGGAAGGCATCAACCAGCCCTGGCACTGGATCACCATCCCGATCATGGGCATTACCATGGGGGAGATCTTCCAGGTCGCCGAACTCGCCGCAGACTGCCGCGCCGACAAGGTTTACGAGTTCATGTTCGTGGCGCCGGCGATCCCGATCACCGGGGCGGTGGGCTCGCCCGTCAATCCGCTGGCGATCAAGTAGGATGGGTTGAGCGGCAGCGAAACCCATCACCGGTCGTGCCGCGTCGCATGTGGGTGATGGGTTTCGCTGCCGCTCAACCCATCCTACGACCGCGAGACGAGCGGCGTGCCGCGATAAAGATCGGCCACGACGCAGCGCAAGCCGAACTCCGGCATCTCGATCGGATCGTCGGGATGCTTGAAGATAACCGGCTCCCAGTTGCGGCTCTTGGAGTAAGTTTCCACCATGAATTCCCGCGGATCGATCACAACCGCATAGAGATTGTCAGGCGCCTCGCGGTAGCGGCGCAGTTTGAGGTCGATCTCCACACGCGTGTTTGACGGCGACAGCACCTCCGCGGCCAACTGAAAGCACTCCGAATAATAGTCAAAGCCAGCCACACCGGGCACGACCGCCACATCCGGCTGCGGCTGGAAATTCCGCACCCCGGGACTGCGCACGCCGACATCGAAATAGGCGTACAAATCAAGGTGCCGTGCCGCGAAGGCGCTGTTGAGGAGATTGCAGAGATTGGACGCGATCCGCTGATGCGCGTAGCTTGCCGGCGCCATCATCACCGCCACCCCCTCGATGAGATCCCAGTGCTCTCCCTTCGGCCGCGTTTCCATGAAGGCCATGAACTCGTCGACGTCCATGCTTCCAGACAAGGGCGCAGGTGCATTAACGGTCATGTTGTACGTCTCCTTCCGCCAGGCTTCGTTCCCGTGAGCGCCGAAGCGGGGGCGGTTGTCTTCACGGTGGAACTCCTTTAGTCCCACCTTACCAAACAGAGATATGAAAAACGACGGCAAAGCCAAGTGAAGGGACTGCCATGATGCTCGGCCACAACCGCAAGAAGATGCTCGGCGCCGAATGCATGGCGGACATGCTCAAGGGCTACGGCGTCACTCATGTGTTTCACGTGCCGGCGGTGCTGCGGCGCAGCTTCGTGGAGATGGAGCGCCGCACCGACATCAAGCGCCTGCATGTGCATGGCGAGAAATCCGCCGCCTACATGGCGGACGGCTATGCGCGCGCCTCCGGCAAGCCGGGTGTCTGCATGGCCCAGGTGATCGGGGCGCTCAATCTCGCGGCCGGGCTGCGCGACGCCTGGCTCGCGCATTCTCCCGTGATCGCCATGACGGGCGGGCGTGAGCCGCGCACAAAATTCCGCAAGGTCTACCAGGAGGTCGACGACATGCCGTCGTTCGAGCCGGTGACCAAGTTCAACGCCACCGTGGACGACGTGGCGCGGTTTCCCGATATGGTGCGCCAGGCGTTTCGGGTCGCGGTGTCGGGCACGCCCGGCCCGGTGCACCTGCAGTTTCGCGGCAATGAGGGCCAGGTCGACGCCGAGGAGGCCGAGATGGAGCCGCTGTGCGAGCCGCAGTTCTCCCACGTGCCGCCGTTCCGTCCAGAACCCGATCAGGCGAGCGTGGTGTCGGCTCTCAATGTTCTCCAGGCCGCTGAGCGCCCGGTGATCGTGGCGGGCGGCGGCGTGCGGGCTTCCGGCGCCCAGGCCGAGGTGGTGGCGCTCGCCGAGGCGCTGCAGATTCCCGTCGCGACCTCACTCAATGGCAAGGACACCATCCCGGGCACGCATCCGCTGTCGGTTGGAGTCGTGGGCTCCTATTCGCGCGAGAGCGCGAACCGCATCGTCAACCGCGCCGATCTGATCTGCTTCATCGGCAGCGAGGCGGGCGGCATGACGACCCATTTCTGGGCGGTGCCGCCGATCGGCACGCCGGCGATCCAGATCGACATCGACCCTGAGGCGCTGGGGCGCAACTATCCGCTTCTTGCTGCGGTAAACGGCGACGCCAAGGTGACGCTTGCCCGCATGTTGGCTGCGGCCGATCGCGCCAGCGCCGGCAAACGGAAGGCCTGGACCGAGGAGACGCGAAACATCTGCGCCGAGTGGCGGGAGAAATACCAAGCCCTGCTCGCTTCCGACGCGGTGCCGATCCGCCCGGAGCGGCTGTGCGGCGAACTCTCGCGCCACGTGCCCGACGACGCTATCGTGGTGGTCGATACCGGCCATGCCGGCATGTGGATGGGCGGCATGTATGATCTCACCAGCCCGCGCCAGAGCTACCTGCGCAGCGCCGGCCATCTCGGCTGGGCGTTTCCGGCCGGGCTCGGCGCCAAATGTGCCTGCCCGGACCGGCCGGTGGTTACGTTCACAGGCGATGCCGGCTTCTGGTATCACATCGGCGAGGTCGAGACTGCAGTGCGCTGGCGGATCAACGCTGTGACCGTGGTCAACAACAATGGCGGCGGCAACCAGTCCAAGCGCGGCTTCGACCGCGTCTATGGCGGCACCCAGACCGAAGGCGGCCGCTCGCTGTGGACCTTCAACAAGATGAACTTCGCCCGCATCGCCGAGGACATGGGCGCGCTCGGGATACGGGTCGAGAATGCCGGCGCGTTCCCGGCGGCGCTCGCGAAGGCACTCGCGGCCGACCGGCCGGCCGTAATCGACGTGGTGACGGATATCGACGCGCTGGCGCCGCTCGCGGTGAGCTGAGAGGAGAAGGTAGGGCGGGATTAGCAAAGCGCAATCCGCCGCGCAACGAACGGAATTGCGGGTTAAAGCGAACCCGCCCTACGAACTCTCCTTGACCCTCAGCACCGTCGGCCAATCGACCTCGTCCTCCTCCAGCAGCCATTCCTCCTTGAGCGCGGCGGCGTACCATTCCTGCCACGCCGGCAGCGCCATCATGGCCTGCATGTAGGCCGCGGACGCGGCGCCGACCTCGACTCCATAGGTGTGGAAGCGTGACACCACCGGCGCATACATGGCGTCGGCGGCACCAAAGCGGCCGAACAGGAACGGGCCCCCGTGGCCGAAGCGGGCGCGGCAATCGGACCACATGGCGTCGATGCGCGCCACGTTGGCGGCGGTCTCGGGGCTCAGCTCAAGCTTCTTGACCGGGCGCCACATGTTCATCGGGCACTGGCGGCGCAGCGGTACGAAGCCCGCGTGCATTTCGCTCGCGATCGCGCGGGCATGCGCCCGGGCCGCCGCACCGTGCGGCCACAGCGCAGCGTCCGGAAACTTCTCCGCCGCATATTCCAGGATGGCGAGCGACTCCCAAACCGTCACGGCACCGTCTTGAAGGATCGGGACCTTGCCGGCCGGCGAGCGTGCCAGAAATTTTTCCCGACTCCCTGGATAGTAGATCGGGATCACGGTTTCCCCGAACGGGATGCCCGCGACCTTGAGGGCGATCCATGGCCGGAACGACCAGGACGAATAGTTCTTGTTGCCGATGGTGAGGTGAAGGGCCATGACGGTCACTTCTTCGCTGCGTCCCGCATCTCGACGGGTCCGCCCGCGTCGCGCCAGGCGCCGAAGCCGCCGCCGATGTGGGCGACCGGCTTCAGCCCCATGTGCTGCGCGGTCTGGGCGGCGAGCGCTGAACGCGCGCCGCCCGCGCAGAAGAACACGAACTTCTTGTCCGCCGCGAACACCGGCTTGTGATATTTGCTGGCGGGATCGAGCCAGAATTCCAACATGCCGCGCGGGCAATGGAACGCACCAGGGATGCGTCCTTCGCGGTCGAGTTCGCGAATGTCGCGCAGGTCGACGAAAGTCACATCGTCCGAGCCGTGAAGCTTGATCGCCTCCGCCACCGGCAGCGTCTCGATTTCACGCTCGGCCGCCGCCACCATGTCGGCCACGTGCTGGGTGACGTTCTGCGCCATCAGAGCCCCTCCTGTCGCGCCGCAATGTGGCAGAGCGGCGGTGGCGGTCAAGCCTGAAGATCAACCGGATCGCGCGAGGTTGCGGGCCCTCTCATATGGGGCACCATGCCGAATCACGGAACCGCCCCGCCGCCCGCCCGCTGATTGAGCAGGAGCGCATATTGGTTCTTTCGTCCGTCTTGGCGGCTGGCAAGTCGTGGCTTCTGGCTTTTTACGCCGGATGTTAGCCTGCCCCCAGATCGCCACCGGGGACCGACAAGGACGCGCTCGTTGCGGAGGTGTCTGGCTTAATCTTCGACAAGGCAGCCACCGGGCTTCGATCGGCCGCTGCCTAGATTTCTACAATGGCCGGTCCGCATTCGAGCCTTGACGGCATGACACCTGATCAAGCCTACTTCACCACGCTGCCACTCCGCTTGACAGCTCAACCTCGGCAGGCGCTCCAGTTATCGACGGGAAAATCTGTTCAGACCACCGGAACCGGCTTATTTTGCGGCCATGCTGAAGTTGCGCGCCGCTCCAGACAGACAGGGAAAGTCACATGACAAAGACCGATGCCAGAAATTCTGACGGCGCAACTGCAAGTTCTGCGAGTGCTGCGTATCTCCGGGGTACGCGGAGGACTAGCCCGCTCAAATACACGCCAGGCTTCTTGTATATCCTGGCTCTTTTCATAGCCGGGAAGTTCATCTTCGCGGATCCAAGGGCCACCTTGATCCAGTGGGGTGAGTATCACCTCTCTTGGGTTGAGGTCCTCATGGTCGGCGCCGCGATGATGGCGATGGCCGAGCAGTTAAGGGTCTCTCATCCTGGAGTTGACAACACAATCGAGGCCATCTTGATGGGCGCAGTCGCAGGTATTCAGGTCCTGCTTTTCGCCCTTGGGGCAGCCGGTGTGAGGCCCCTCGCGATCTTCAACAACACGGAGTTTCTCATGCTCACTTTGATCAGCATGACACAGGCCGTCGTTGCGATTTTGATCAACGCCAGGACGCTACGGCGGACGATCGGCGTCGGCGACAACAGCTAGTAGAGCGATTTCGAAGTTCGAATCATATGCAGTGTCATTCCGGGGCGCGCTCTTGCGCGAGCCCGGAATCTATAACCACTGGCCGGGGCTATGGATTCCGGGGCTCGCCACCTTGCG
>Ga0210402_10002426_pt1 | contig 18167 bp, 18 predicted proteins | sample IncBWC7MmetaG_FD_161055 | JGI IMG/M metagenome (GOLD analysis project Ga0210402, IMG submission 161055) | Forest soil microbial communities from Barre Woods Harvard Forest LTER site, Petersham, Massachusetts, United States - Inc-BW-C-7-M | ecosystem: Environmental > Terrestrial > Soil >... | reverse complement strand
ATCTCGGTCCAAGCGGCATTCCGTGATCCATCAAATGCTTGAAGATTCCCTACGGCTAGATTATTCACAGTAGAGCTGTCTTGGCGACTGAGCCAATAGTAGTCGATGTCTTGCACGACAAGCTTAGCCAGAAGATCTCGCTGATCGTCAAGCATCCTCCATGATATCTCTGACGATGAAGTATGCAATAAAAGTGCTGACTTCCGATCAGTTTGGTCATCAAATCGGTCTTGGGCCAATTTAATAGCGTCGAACAGGAGGTTGAGCTCTTCGGCTAGAAGGATAATGTGAGCCTTGAGCTTTAGCAATTTTAACTTGCCCTCTTCCCCGACTAGCCGAAGGTTCAATTCTGCTGTCCGTTCGGTCTCCATAGCGCTTCTCAACCGGCCTTGTAAATCAGCGACAACGGTCGCCGCAGACGCAAGATCAGTAAAGTCGTACGTGAAAAGCAATGTTTCCAACTTCTCCAAACGCGTTTTATGAGCTGCATCGGAGAAGAGAAGCAGCTCGGTCACGATGTTAGAGATGGCTTGGAAATGTTGGTCGCTTGCCGCAACTGTGAAACGAGGAATGTGGATTTGTACAAGATCCTGCAAGCGACTGGTCAGAAAGTTACGAAGATACTGACAGAATACTCACCGTCTGGTCATGTAAGTGATTATGACTGACAAGCGCCGACTTTTCGGGAGTGATTCGAGCCACAGATGTAACACTATTTCGCAAACGCAGACGGTTAAACTTGTCGTAGTGGAACGTCGCATCCGTTTGTGGGACCAGGCGATCAAAATCGCTGCTTTCACATCGAAAGTCAATCAGCACTTCAAGAGGAACGCAGCCGTCTCCGAAACTGGGTGGATTTGTTGTAGGGGAAAATGTCTGCAACCCAGACAGAGATGTGTAGCTCCTGTATTGTCAGTGAGATCAGTAGTGCATCAACCTGTGGCTCCCCAAAAAAAACACCTTGACATGACTTGGCCGCTAACGGGATCATCGACGTTGGAGTCGTCCATGATAGCAAATGACTGAAGCTTTGCTTGAACGGCTGTCACCACGCAACCAGGTTCTACAGCCCCTTCGCTTTGCAGGATGATTTGAAGCTTGAGGAGGAGACAGCAGTGACTTTTCCGGAGGGATACTCCATCATCCCACCCGTTCAACGGATCAACAACGCCCGGAGGTTGGCCGGATATTTTACCAGATACCTCAACAGATGACTTTGGGTTATCACCTGTGAAGATTTTGCGCAATGCCATGGCAGCAGCTTGTGCAGTACTAGTGGGCACGGGCACCCCTGATTTTTCTGTATTAATCTGTGCGTTTGTAGCCAATGCAGCCTCAGCCTGATCTCGAATAAACTTGACGGCTCTGGGAATGATTCAGCACTAACATTGCCCAGGGTGTAGTAGTTGAACATACCGCGTAGCCATATGGTATTCAAACCCTCTCCGTGATAGCGAGCAGTAATAATATTGCATCATTATCTATGGTCAAGACAATTGTTAGATGGACGCAATACTTACAATAAAGGAGGACGAACGTCACGGATAGCACTATTCATGAATATCTTCGGGCAATGCACTTGATACACGTTGTCAAATTCGGCCCACTCGTCCGGAGAGACTGTATCAGAGGGGATATGGTAGCTACGGGTATTATTGCTGCTTGTGTGGTCCGACGCATGCTCAGTTCGTCGTAAGAGGACGATGTAATCTTCAAGCAATGCAATCTTCTTTTTCCAAGCAGCAATATCGTGCTGTGTATTGTCATCCTTCCAGCAATGTTAATGAAAGTAAGAACAACAAGGGTGAAAGTGGTACCTTTGCACGTTCGCCAGCAAGGTTGCCATGATTATCACAGGTGTCCTTTAACTCTGCGACCCGCGCTAAAGCTAGCGATATCTGAACTTGAGGAACGGCTGTGCATATGAGATCAAGCACTACGCTTCGGAGATAACCTGAACTACTCACATGGTTCTTCACCAAGAAGACATCTGTGAGATCCTTCGGCACCAAATTTACTGGATCCATTTCCCAGTGCCGAGGAATTGCGTTTGAAATAAGTAAAGCGGGGACAAGCCATAACGGGTAAAAAATGTACAGTGGGCACTGTAGACGATGACCAATCCATCTCAACAAAATCATCAGAATCGTTCCATGTCGACGACGAATCCATTATGGGGAGGTCAGTTCTTGACCTATAGTTGCTACGCAAAGGGGGCGATGTCACCGGAACGGATTGTTTGAGAGGCTCTACAATAGTCGCCAGCACGGTACGTAAATCAATGTCCTTCAGAACCACTTCAGCCGCATAGAAAGGTTTGCGTCGTAGAATTCTCGTGGTGCCAGGGGTTAGACCAGGAACAATGGTTTCTTGGTCCCGCTGATGCATATCCACTTGGAACTCTTCGATCATTGCCTTGACACCTACGAAAGGAGTGACACCATCGGACCATGTCTAACAGAATCAAATAGCCATCAGCTCAATACGTGAAGAGCGAGAGAAACCCAAGAACACCTCTCTGGAGTCATCAATATAAGCATGCAGGACAAAGATTCGAGGAACCAAGATTCGATACTTTAGCGTTGCTAGATGACGTCCCAGTTTCGGAGAGATCAATCGAGGAGGGTAATAGGTTCCTTGTCGTACCGGAAGGGACAGGATGCTATCAAACAACGCCCACCATGACCAAAAATGCGCAAATGTTTTGGGAGTGAGATGGAGGCTACTGGAATTGTGATGTGTTCCAGGCTTGGGGCTATGGGTCGACGATGCCAAGGAGAGAGACAAATGGATGAAGTCAGACCGAAACCCGTTGTAAGAGTCCTCTGGCCCCTGATAGTCTGCAGGTCAAATATCTCCTGGCAAACACAAACACAAAGGAGCGCTCACTTTCAGGTTCGGTACACTCGCCTTCTTCTCCAATTTGACCTGATAATGAGATCGAAAGTTAAAAATGCGGCACTTCCGGTGAAACGGTGTTCCGCTGCATGTGGCGCATTCTAGATCGCAAGATCGTTCCGGAACAAAACCCACTCCAAAACGAACGCCAGATCGGAATTTTGCACATATCTTTCGGAAGACTCCGTCCTTTGTTGATGTCGAAGACTGGGGCGAAATTGGATCAAGACTAGCATTAATTAGTACATGATGGTTTCTGTGACGGATAGGCTTACTTGGGGATTGCAATGAACATGGTATCACTGACCACTTGAATGAGCTCCCCGTCATCGTTCTTGCGGGCGATTAGAAGCTTCGGATTTCCATGCCAGGTAAACACAAATCCGGCCCCATTACCGAGGGTATTGTAGGGATCACGCGAGCCTGAATTAGATGAAGTAATTTGAATTTAATCTTGGATGCTCAACGACATACCTTTCATGTGCAAACGGACTTCTCCTCTGAACGACGCCCTTACGCTCCAGTGGAATACGAGCCTCATCTGGAAAACGAACCAGAATGTCACATTGAATGGTGTCTGGCTATCATTGAAAGGAAAGTCAGCTCACTTTATCCCAAAAGCCAATACCAGGAGATGAGTCACGAGGAGAGCTAGACAGCGTCTCGACGATCCTCATGAGATCCTGCGTGGCTGGACCATAGCTGACTCCCCAAGAGAAGGTCGTGACATTACTTGTCAAGACACGAACGACAGGGTTGGCGTAACTTTTGACCGGCATGATGGTTTTCGGCACAGATATCGATAGGGGAGCAGCACCGTAGATGCGATTATGTAGTTCAACCACGGGACAATCGATCCAGTCGACGGACAAACCAGTACCCATTTCTTCAGCAATCACAAGATCGGTGTCAAATTCCCCGGCAGCGGTGTTCTCGTCTGCGTGGGGTGCGATGTTGACCAAGGGCAAGGGGTAATCCCGAAGAGTGACTCGCAAAGACGAAAGAGTAAATTTGATATGCATGGGAAGCAATAAGGAGAATTGCGTATCTCGTGGAAGCCCGCTACCCTGCTCATGTAAGAACTCAGGGAGACGATCAGGTGAAAATGAGGGAGGTGTGGCGGTTAGCGATAAATCGTTCAACATCGCACGGAAGAGAGGCGGAACCTGCACCGCTGGAGCGACTGGCACAAGATTGGGTATAGCCCCCATGCCTCTCATGGCGAACGTCCCACGTAACCTTCGTAGACTCGCTTCCTCGGATTTGGATCGTTTTTCCTTTAGGAGATTAAGTCTGAGGGTCCAATCCAGTGCATGTACCTCGTCCAGCCGTTGACGAGCTTCCTCTATCGAGACCGAGTGCTTCGAGCTGAAATGATATTCAGACTCATGCCCCAGTGGTAAGGTCGCCACACCAGAAGAATCTTCAGCTATAATGGTGGCGACTTTGACAAGAAAGGCTTCCTCACGGTCTAGTCGTTGCTTTGCAGCCTCGAATCCTGCTCGCCAGATAATCCCTAATTTGCTTTCAAGAGCATCATCCGACACCTCCAAACATAAACACCGAATACGAATGGTCAAGTGCGGCATTGACTTAGCGGGTTCTGCTTCAGGAGTCGGTATGACCGTATAGTGTCCTGCGGCCGCAACTCGAGCGAGATGGCGGAACGCTTTAAACGTGACACTCACGTCGAGGATTAAGTCGGCTAGAACGTAACCAAATGGGATCCGGACACGCGCATTATCTCCTTCCACGGAAATGCATCGTGGTATGCCAGAAGGTGGCGGGAGAAATACATCCCATTGCTGTAAACAGACCAGTTCCTCCCATTTCTCGCCCTGGCTGTCCTCCCACCTATTTATCCGGGGAGGGAGAAGAACCCAAACAAGAATCCTGTTCCATCGGACTCCTGCTGCTCCATCGGGCGACCAGTGCACAGTAATGGCATCCATGCGGGAAACAAGTCTTTGTTGTGGTAGTGTCCAGAAGACCTGAATTGTCTTAATGGTTCCATCAAATCGATAAGATAGTTTACTGGAAGAGTGCTGGACGGAGGCACGAGAACGAATTGGCGACAAGGCATGTAAAGTCCGACAGGCCAGTAAAACGCTGTAAATGTGAACAAGCTGGAAGGTGGCACGTATGTAAGGTATTTGTACCGACACTTCACACATGTCACCAATGTGAGATGTGGCGCATCCGCGTTTACCGGAGAGACTGAAGTCGCCCCGAATGCTACCGACACGCAAGAATTCCCGACTGTTAAGCGTAGGGTCGTCCCGTTCGGCAATGAGCGGATCATCTGCAACATACTGGGTCGCGACAGCGCTACGGAGTGCCAAATCTGAAATGGCAACTCTAAGAACCGCTGATGCACTGTGAGTTATGGCTGAAGCCCTTGCGGCCGCAACTGCCTCCACAATGCGCTCCTCTGGAAGATATAACTTATGCCGCGTCTGGGATCGTTTGGCGAGGTCACTGAAACGATGGGCATGGCTAGAATGCATGGAGCAATATTGCACAGAAATCCCAGTGCGCAAAGCGAAACCGAGGGACATATCCATGTCGTCTTCGGGATTTATGTCCGGGGCCGTTACAAATGTGACAAACCGAGCTACAGCGATCGTAGCTGAGAGGCCGGAAGGTAATCGATCGAGGAGGGGTGGTCTAGGCGAATTTGTTGTTGTTGACGTTCCAGGATTGGTTGTAACAACGGACATGAGCTTGAGCGCGGCAGCAATGACATTTGGGTGCCATAACTCTATGCAGAGCGCATCCGTCGAGCAATGAAGATCAAGGATCAATGAAGACATGTCTATGGAAGCAGCATTTTTAGAGTCATCTTCAATATCCGCAAGGATGCTCCCGTCTGCAATGATCTGGAGAGTTTCCGTGGACAGCAATGCGGGGTCGTCCAAGAAGTCTGTGGCTGGTACATTGACGCTAGAAAAATGATCCTGGTTGTTCGTCGACAAATTGGAACGGATTCGTATGAAGGTGGGCTGTAAAATGACAGAAGCCTTGAAATCCAGACTAAGCGGGAACAGGTCAGAAGCAAGGCAGATAGCGTTGCGACGGACAGAAGTCGAGCCGGGAAAGAAATGTGAAAAAGCAGATCCAACAAAGCCGCTCGTCCGTATTTCCATAGCAAAGGGTTCACCCTTTCCATCAGAACCACAGGAAATAAAACGTCCGCATATCGTTCCGCATTGTAATTCCAAAGCCATTCGTGGCACGGTAATTAGCGAGGATGGTGATAATGGCGAACCTACTGCTAGTTGGTCCGAGGGTGTAATCCGAGCCATAAGCTGTTGCAAAATTTCCACACGCTCCGTTACCTCTACTGCATCGATATGTATTCGCACCACGAGCAGCGAAGCATTGGCATCTCCGCACATAAAGGGACTAGCGAGAAGCCAAGGAGATGGCCACTGCGAAACTAGGCTTTGAACCTCGATAGGCCCTAATGTCAGTAATTGGAGGGGATCTAGGGTGGGATTTCTGTTCAACGTCATCTTGTGCATCGAGAACCTGAACGCGTAAGGGTCGGATTCAAGGTTATCTATCTTCGGACTCCGACCTAACCATTGACAGTGAAGTGAATTCTGTGTAGGGCTGCTTAACCGAATATCCAGGATAACATCCCGAGAGATGGCCTCGTAAGTCACACTTGAAATCCCGCCATCGTGGATTGCTTGAGCCGTAAGCCGTAATGTAGATATGCGGATATTAGCGGACGCCAAGAACGATAACAGGGCCTAAAATTGTTAATTAGATATACATTAAGAATTAATGGAAGAGAATGTTACCGTGGTCTTAGTATCTTTTAATTTCGAAACTGGTTGGTGATAGTGGCGACGGGGTCGCATAGATGCCTTGGCAGATTGTTAGTTCAGTAGTCCCGAACAAAACGTCGAACTTACAGAGAGCGCCTCGAGGAATGGCGAACTCGGTGATATAGGAGACAAGAACGATGTATTTGGGGCATTCGGGGACAGGAATGAGGACAGAGGAGGTGAATCAGTGAAAGAAGGTGTGGGGGATGTACTGGTCGAAGACTGTACGTAGTTGACAGCAGGCAATGCATGAGCAGATTGATTGGCCTCCTTCAACGAATCCAGCAACGAGTGGAGAACATCCACTATGAGATGGCATTCACCCACACTCAACATAGTTTCAAGACTGTGAGTGCGCACTGATCCCTTTTTCGGATTGAAACATAGCGAAACGCTGACATCAATAGCGCCAGGCAGCACAAGAAATTTGACAGACTGCCTACCAGCTGTGATGCAATCAGTAACGGAGTCAAAATAAGACGGAATCTAGAGAGAAGTACCAATAGACGGACCAAACGAATGCGTTGACCCGATCACGTTGTTGAGCGTTAACGACACAGTTGCGGTGCCTTGGGTTTGTCCCCATGCTCGATCCCATGACCGACGAAAGCTGTCCGTGAGACGGCCCTTCCAGGCCGCCATACTGTAAGACTTGGTCGTAAAAATCCTTGGCTTTGGCTCCTTCTCGTCCTCGCAATAGATCTCTTTCTCAAGTTGAGTGAAACCTAGAGCGCTGTGGAGGTGAATTGTTTCAACAAAAATCTTCGTCCCAGGTATATCTGTGACATTCACTACAGTAGAATGGAGATCGAAGGTAAGGGCTTGTGTGATATCGGGCAGCCAGCGGATGATAAGTCGAAGGCACGCGACCACAAGGGTGCGGAGTAGTGGACGAAAGAAAGGTTCCACTAATGAATAAAGACTTGATACGAACATCCATAGCCTATGCGCCATCGGAGAAGGAGCAAAGTCTGCAAGAGTCAGAGCCCCAGCACGGCCCTGAGATACTGAGGCCGAAGTATTTAGATCATCTCTGCCAACCTCCAGATTTAGGTTGTCGATTTTGACGGACAGTCGCCTGGAACCATCCACTGAAGACCAAAGGTAACTGATGCGCTCTACACGGCAAGTTCGAGCTCCCATGCGAATATATAGCCCACGAATAGATCGCAGGCTTATACTGCGCACTCGAATATGCCTTGACAACAGTGCGAGAACCCAAGGACCAATATAGGTTCGCAACAGCAACGAAAACGTTATAATCCTAATGACCCAGAACGCGAATGATGTCCACCATGCATCATCTGGAGTCTCCAAAATGAGTCTGTTGAATATGGATACAAGAGAGCGATAGAAGTTGTCAAGAATCATCGTCTAAACAAAGTCAGATCATCGTGCGGAATTGAAAGTAGATGACGCACTGGGGACGGAATAGACTTTGGCCCAAGTACGAGAGAATCGATATTCAGTCACAGGTTCGAATGTTATTACTTGGGAAGCTAGGATAACAAGAAGGCGCGCACAATCAGGACGCATATAGGTATGGGCATGCAAGGAACATGAGAGCTTCAGCGAGGTCACGGCGGTTAACAACGCGACCACCTCGGCTTAGGTAATAATTTGAATACCCCATTATCTTTTCCATTTAGATAACCCCTCATGTAATGCGTACATAATTGTTGGTTTTCTTGGAATTTGCACACAACTTGCTGACTAGCTCATAACCAGATCGTTGATAGATATGACGTGAGGATGCTTCTACAGATATAACACTGTAACTGAGGTCGGTTTATAATTTTATTAGGAAAGGATAGTTTTGAACAACACAAACTAACAAACATCATCAAGACAATAATGATCAACAAGCATACTAAATACCGGGAACTACATTATCACTCAAGTTCACTCCTCAGAGTCCACGTCTAGTACACTGAACGTCAGGTTAGCGTTAATGGAGTAGGTATTGCACTTCAGGGAGTCATCAGCTCACCATTCCTCTGAGTTCGCTTCTGCAGGCTTATATGTAGAAAACACGAAAGAGTTCCCAACGAAACTCCCAGGATTAAAGACGTGGCAGCCCGTGTAAGTTATCTTATATCTATCATATTTATCCGCAAGCACAAGCTGTAAAGAGTACTTCATCAGAGCAGAATCATAGAACGGTGGATGTGAAATTATCTACCGCGGTCGGCAATGGATACAGGCGCAGTGAATGATCGTAGTCAGAGAGGGTAGGCTGAATGTTAATCGTCAAAGGGCTGAGATGACTCTGGTCGAGGATAGATTGCACAAGCTAAGATGCCAAATCCAATTAACTAAGCCACGCTCAACAGTGACGATACGCACAAATCTTTTCAAGTCGTCACTTCTAACGTCTGGCTTGACTCCGACAATGTTCCTCAGCATCCTGGCCATGGAGTCTTCCCTGAATATCACAATCTCCTGGTCAAAGAATTTAATACGGCATGGGTTTGTCGCAAAATGCACTTTAGGAATTTTGGCCCTGAGTCGAGAGACAAATGTGGAAAGTAAAGGTCTTCGAGGTAGGGTTGAATTAACCGTGATATCCAGAGGTCCGGGGACGAAAATAAAATGTGTGGCACGTGTGATCAGTGGATAAGAAGCGATGAGGTCCGCTAATGCGTCAAAGTTTTCTAATTTAAGGATCGAAGGTCAGACAAAACGCTGTAAGAGTGCTAAGAATATTAGAAACCTTGATATCTTTGAACGTCTCGACCATTGCCATGTGCAATGGACCGACTGGTGAAGTTACCACAAAGAACGATAACCTTTGGAATAAAGGTGTTTTCGATACAGTTATCGAACATCTTTTGGAGTCCCCGAAGAGTATGTGGATGGTCCAGCCACACATCAGAAAGGAAGAAAAAGTGTAATTCTGGAAGTTCGTCCCGTACCCGGACTGCGAATTGGGACTAAGTCATCGTCAATGTCAGGAACAAAGGAGATAGAGATTTCTCATACGTCTTCTAATAAGGACGTTGAACCTTTACCAAGGAAGTCAATGTGCCCATATATTGATCTGTAAGAAATTAGAGGTCTTAATTTGGGTGTAACGGACATATGAACTAACCGAGCCGTCTCGCGGTGTTCACATGGAGGTTGGCCAATTGCGATGATTTCCAGGGTACCTTCCTCCGTGTACTCACCCTCTACGAGTGCAAAACAGCCTTCCGTAAATAGTCCATCACCTGGTTCATCCTGTTATGCTGGCTTTGGTCTGAGAGAGAACCCAAGACAAAGATTTTCACTAACAAGCTTGGAGAAATCAAGCTCGACGCTTCCATCTGCGTCTTCGAGACACAATTTACCTTCCTTGGAATGTGCGAGCATCCCCAAGAGCAGAAAGCGTTCTCCAGCGCGGCCAAGCAGTTGCTTCGTCGACTTTAACTGAGACCAAACTGTCAGCAAAAGGTCTGTCAGAGGTCACGAAGTCTTACAGTCACCAAACGCTCTCGATCGCGTGAAGGCAGGGTAGATGGAGCAAAATGCTCGTTACGAAGGACGGATTGCTTGATGATATTAAGCCTGTCGCGGATTGAGAATACCCGCGACTCGGCAGAGCCTGACGCGGTTAGAGGGGTGGTTACCCTGAATACAGCTCATGGTGAAGATTCATGCAGCCGAATGTCAACAACGCACTTTTCAAAGGTTCCTCGTTCTTGTGACCAGTGCCAAAGTGGCATATCGAAAGCATCAATGAAGAAAAGATGACTTTCGGGATCGATGGACTCTTTTTCTGTCTCGTTTGATCTATTTCCCTGGTCCTGAAGAGATTCGTAGACCCTTTGAAGGACATCCAGAGATACCTTCATCAAAGCGTCTGATGACAAACATTCAGCAAAGGCAACAGCAAAGCCATGTCGGACGCGCCATCTTGTTTGTTATACTCCTTTGCCAGTGTCTCAGTGGAGGATTCGACATCTTCGTCTGCGATTTCATGACGGTCTAAGATTTCTTCCAAGAGGTCCAGTGCATCAGGGCCGAGCGAGTTACTGTACTTGCGGAATACCTAATTTCCGCTCAGCCAGCACAAGTTGCGAGATTCTCTGAGCCTCGCACCTTGATTATCGTGCGCTGACGACCATCTGCCATTTCCTAGTCGTGGTTACAACAAATTAGTGTTTCGGTGAAGTTTGTCAGACGCGTTTATGACCATGGAACGCGTTTGCTTTGCTGACGTATACATACCGTGACTCCGACATAGCATTCTAACTTGAAGCACCTGGCCACTGATTAACATAACCTGCAATGTTCTCTACACTGGACGTCGACATTAGACCAGGTTCGGGCCTTGGGATATTTGAAATCGGTATCACCACTTTACTGTTTCGTCGAGATGTTTTGATCACTGACTAATGCATAGGATCATCCTTGTGGACTGTCCTGGACATGCTTCGTCGACTCCAACACGCCTTTCCTCAAGTAGACGTCAAATATGATCCAGATACTTCGTCAACAACACCCATAATTCTCCACATTCGTCCCCATCTCGACCTACTGTTTTCCGGTACTCACCAACGGCTCCATACTATTTGTCTAAGGAAACTACGAGATCCTCATCCGCCGGTGACTCTTCGCTACAAGGACACTGTTTTATCGTCTACTGAGGAAGTTCTGAGGAGAGTGGGCGTCAGTCGTACGTTTGGTCCCACATATCCGGGTGATGATTTGCGATACCCTGGCGTATGGTTTAGTTTTGAAGAGGATGGGTTACCCGAAGGGCTTAAGGGAACACAGTCCGAAGACCGGAGACAGGAGGTGAGGCGGGTGTTAGTATCCCAGAAGGCCATAGATGGGGAAGATCGGGATGCGTTGGATGAGGTTGTAGAATGTCCAATCATGGCCGGAGATGTTGCCCGGGCAGTCGTAAAGGTGGGCTCTTATACCCGGGCACATTGTTTCAGTAGTAGCTCACAATGCCTGTTTTTTTGAGGTTCATGATGGCATAACTCTGTATTTTCATCCAGCCACGGCAGACCCAGTCTACATACGATTAGGGGAGACAACTGCGCAGGATTTGACTGTGGATCTTGGACCACCTCTTCGAGTTCACTATAAGGATGATGAGAGGATGACGATTCACTCGACGAGTCCAGCAGCTGATGCAGATACAGAGACAGGATGTACGGTATGTTCAACTGCACCAGATTTACAGCCTTTGAAGCCATCTGTTCTTGGCAGATTTTTTCAATTATTTCCAGCATGGACTAGACTTCCTCATCTCTGGCACTACCCACGTCGTTAAAAAGATAGTCCTTCACTCAAATGTGGTAAGTCTGTTCTCTTGGCACTTGCAACACACGAGGTTAACCTTGTAAAGCCTGGATCATTATTATTTCAACGGTACAAACGATGTAACTGGGAAATAGAAGGTAAACCAGAGGACGATGAGGATGGTGATTCTGTTTCATTTTCCTTGATACCATTCGCCCTCATCCGAATCACTCCATACAGATACTCCACCGCGAAAGTGTTTTCATGACAGGGCACGTTTCGTTCATTTTTGTTCGGGCTTCTCTACTCAGTAAGGTGCTTTTCTCCCAGTTCGAAACAATCAGCCATTTTCTCAGTCCCCATGAATCTCCACCGTCGATGCTTCTGAACCGCACGGACGAGGAAGACAACATAACCTTGCCAAGCCCAACTACCCGTGAGTTCTTCCAATCCCTCTTTATAATCAGTCCCCTAATGTCACTGTTTCTTAGGCCTCCATGGTTACGACGGCATCATTTTGGAGGTCTCAGAATCATCACAAGTTGTATCCGTTATGTTGTTCTGAACATCCACGGTGCTTTATCCTTGTCACCTGTCTAAAGACGTGCTCGTGTGAAAGGTAATATTGCCCTGGTCGATTCCCCTAATTCATCAACGTGTACAAACGCAGCGATAAAGGTCACCATTACCGTCCTCCCGTCCTCTCGAGGTGATAGCTAATAAAGATAATTTCCTTTTGCCGTTCGCCTGCCTGTGCAAGTCACAACAACACCTCGTATAGTTATATTCATTCGGAGAATTCAAAGAGGGGAGTGTGGTATCATCACAATGAAGATATCTGCGGCGAAAGGACGTACACACCCAGGCTTTTCCAGTACTAGGAACTATCTAAAACGTACTACAAATGAATCCCATCTTCATCTTCAGGCTCCTGCTCAGGAGTCGACGTCGTTCCGCGGCCGATGGTCCTCTGGACTGTGTGTACGTCTGTCTCAGGAGGCCTCCTCGACTCAGTAGTCCCAATTGGCGTAAGGTCATAGTGATGACTGGTCAATACCCCTTTCTCAGTTAGAGCTAGCTTTAGAATCCCAATGCGCTCCTCTTGAGAACCACTTTTCCAACGGGGGATCAGTGCGAATATAAATCTATACAGTGGATGGACGAACATCACAACTTCGTTCTCCTCGATGGCCTTCGTGATTTCGACATCTGCTTCCCCAGGGGATGTAACATGATCATGGAGCACCTCTTGCGTCTGCCTTAAATGTCGTAGAGAGTTCTGAAGGCGGGTGATTTCTACCGGTGTACAACTGGGTCAGGAGCCTGAGATCAACGCAAGTAGTGCATAGGACGGCTCGACCTTCAGTTATTGTGGAAACGTCCAACAAGATCGCTTCGGTCAGACTGAAAGGTTGAGGGTATCGAGGCTTGTAGTCCATGGATGCGTGCGGTAAATTATTCAAATACAGTCTTATGCTCAGTAGTTCCACTAGATGTGGCCATGCTCCAGATCAACATGTTCAATGCAGGAACAGTTCTACAGAAGATCAAGATCACTACTTGAAAATATTGGGCCATACCACCCTCAATTCCTCCAAGTCACTAATTACCACTACGCCATTATCTTCCGCACCCTGTTTCCTTTCGCTTCCAATTTCCTTCACCTTTCCACCCTCAACAACTTCTAATCCACGTTCACAAAAGTGAACACATTGAGCCCAACCCAAACTTTGCGCAGCATCGACGTTACTTCTATTATCGTCCACGAAGAGACATTTCGAACAATCAGACACACTTGCCTGCTTCATAGCCTGAAGAATAACTTCAGTGTAGATCTGAACAAAAATAGAAGAATGTGCGTACTTTGTAGTAATATTCCGCTTCTGGTTTGCAGACGAAATTTGGTTCTTGGTAGTCACAGTAAATGAGACCATCTATCTGATCCTCAAGATCAAGGATACGCAATACCCGTTGCGCATGCTTTAAAATATGGTTGGACGATACACAAAGGGATGATGAATGTTCCACCTACTGGGCGGTATGCATTAGTCAGGGCCCAGACGCGAGCCTTGCTTCTATCTATGTCCTGGAAGAGTTTGCGGACGGCTGGATTGGGTTGGATCATGTCCTCGAGGGGTAGAGCACCGTCACACTTGCGATCAAAGTCTAAGGGATCTATTGTGCTTATGTGAGCATTGAGGTAGTGGCGATGGATGTAAACAAATGAGAAGATTACTTTACCAACATCGTGATGGCGAGTTAAACCTCGCAGAGCGAGACCATATTGAGTGTAATATTGCAAGTGAAGCCGAGAAGCTTCAGAATCGTCAAGACCGAGGGTGACAAAGTACGCTGATGTGGAGATGTCTGATTATACCCCGCCGAACACCCAGACGCGAACACAACAAAAGTTACCATGGATGCGCTCCCCCATTGCCTGCGAGATCTTGGAACTCGCTGAGTAAAGAGTGTTGTCGATGTCAAACCAGACAATCAAACGATCATCTAGTTTGTTTATGAGTGAGTAGAATGGATTGGTCATTACCCAAAGGCCATACCTATTTTTGTGGGTGTCGACATTTGTTTCGTTCAACTTCAATGACTCGGATGAATGAGATCTAAATACGGAGATAAGATAATCATCATTGTGAATAGATCAAATGAACGACGGCATTTGCCGGTGGTACTGTCTAGCTTTCAAGCCACAACTTGAATTTAGTCTCTTTACCATAATAATCGGCATCGGCCTCGACGACCTCAATAACAAGGTATGTCGGTCGGAACTGGGATACATAGGGAGTAGATACTAATTGGATGCTAACCTGCTAGATGGCCAGAAGTAAAGAACTCGTTCCCGGCATTGGACGCTTCTCGCGCTCTCAAGTCGCCGCACACCGGGGTCTCTACAAGGGACTCAAAAAATCAGAACAGCCTACCGTTGAGGTTCCCCCTCCCACGACCGAGAAGGTGGTTGGCGGTGAGAAGAATGGTGGAAAGCGACTCGTTCCTACCTCAAAAGCACCACGATTCTACCCTGCTGAGGATGTTCGTCAGCCGAAGAAGAGTCGTAAATCACCGAAACCCGCACACCTACGGTCATCTATCACTCCTGGCACCGTTTTGATCTTGCTAGCAGGTCGGTTCCGAGGGAAGAGGGTAGTGTTTTTGAAGCAGTTGGACAGTGGATTGTTGTTGGTGACAGGTCCTTTCAAGGTCAACGGTGTACCTCTGCGACGAGTTAACCAGGCCTACGTTATTGCCACCTCCACCAAAGTTGAACTCGAGGGTGTCAAGGTGCGTTCGCGTTCTCGTGCAGGCCCGAGGAACTTCATTCACGCAAGTGTACTTCATAGATTGATGAGAAAATCAACGACTCATATTTCGCAAAAGCCACTACCAAGGGTCCTGGTTCAGCAGAGGCTGAGTTCTTCGAGGAGGGCAAGCCCAAAGCAAAGGAGCCTCTGCCTGAATCTAAGACCTCTGACCAGAAGGAGATTGACAACGGTATCATTGCCTCGATCAAGAAGACCGAGAATCTTGCCAAATACCTCAAGGCGAGCTGGGGCTTGTCGAAGGGCCAGTTCCCTCATCAGTTGGTGTTCTGAGGGAGATTATTCTGGTGTAGGGCGAGGGTGCGGTGTGGAGATTCTTACGCAGGGTCTTAACAGGAATATGATGTGACTTATGTAGTACATGATCTTCACTTCGTCGGGCGCCATCCGCGAACGCATAATCCGTCTTGAAGCAGTTATAATTATTATCGCTGGTGTGAATATCTTGGGTGGAATTACCGGAAGACGCCGAGTTCTGTTTAAATTTCCGTCATGCATAGGCTTGCTTTTCGTGGTATGCGTCTTGGACCTCCTTCGACCACTCTCATATCTCGATCTTTGATTCCCCGCCCAGGCCATGGGACAGTTTTGCCATCGTCTAGACGGTTCTTTATCCAGAATCTCTGTGAAGGTTTCCTCGACGTAGCAATCGCACTGCCACTGCCTCCTTCTGTGCCGCCTTATTCCACAACTATCATCCTTGTCACAGTTGTTACCCGGCTCGCCTTGCTACCCATCGCAATCTGGGTGCATCTTCATCATTAAGGACATATAAATCAGCCTTTGACCTTTTCGACGCAGGGAAAGAAACGCTCACAACGGATCGAAGAATTGGTCCTACCAGAGATAGAACGGTTAAAACCAGCAGTACAACAAAAGGTGTTGCAGGAGATGAAGACAGCCAGGATTCGTGGAGACAAGAAGTATCTCCAAGAAGTGCATATGAAGCGGACGATAGAGCTGGTTGGTCCTAGCTAGCAATATATTCCTGCTCTTCGGATTTTGACAATGACCACCATCCTCACAGCTCACAGCGCGTCGGAAGCAATTGTTCGATGAACACAACTGTCGGCCCCTTCCTTCTATTATATCGCCCGCTCTGTCACAGCTCCCGCTCTTCGTTCTCATATCTGTTGTTTTGTCACGATTGTCTGCAGATCCGACACCCTTCGACTCTGAGTCCTTTCTAACACTCATATCGTTATCACATCCCGATCCAACCATGACGTTGCCCATCCTTCTTGGCGTCATCACTATGGCCAACGTGGAATCCAGCAACTGGGTAATGACTACCGCGGAAAGGGAGCGGGTGCAAAAGATCAAAGAGTGGAAAGCGAAGAAGCGCGCCGAGGATGGTCAACCCGACATTGAGCCTAAGCAATTGATTAGGTCGGGTTTGAGGCTCTTGTCAGTGGGTCGAATCATTTTGGCGTCCATCATGCCGGGAGTACGTCCCCTTCGTGTATTACATCTAGAATATATAACTAATTATCTATACCAATATAGTGCATTTCACTCTATTGGGTTACTTCTGCGACTTTTGGCCTTATCCAAACATGGGCGATGGATTGGTGGGTTATTCGACAAAGGAGGCTAAACCCACGTCCTCCGATACTTCCTGATGCACCTTCAGGACTGCGACCTCCATCTAAACGCCCCAAACCTCTTAGCTCGGCACCGCAGAATACCTGAAACAACATCTCCGCCAGGAATTGTTACTTACTAAAGTGAGTTATAACTTTCCTGCCACAAGCTTGAGTCTTCCTTGCGGCGGAATGACGATAAAAGTGGTTGTGAGGGACCTCCTTCATACTTCCTTGTGGAATTGGTGGGCGCCCTATGAATCTTTCTTGATCTAATATGACTGTCGCTTTTCCTTTCATTCTATACCTGTCTAGGCTCAGGCTTATTTGTTACTTTCAGAACCGCCCCCTGAATGATTGTAGGACCTCCCCATAAAGTGCAATCGAAGGGTGAAAGCCTGAACGCGCCGGAGATGATTACGATCGGAGACATTCATCTCACAACTGTGATAAAGACAAAGAAAGGCATGGTCCCGATTTATGTAGCTTTGGGGCTCTGGAGAGCTTTTCAACAAATTTGAACTCATAATGATTGTTCATACTATCCAAAAACGACTGTAAGATGGATATATGTAGATGCATCATGCATTGGAGAAAAACTTCCAGCCATGACAGGTTGATGTTTTAAATCGCTCTGTTTCTTCTACGCGTCGCGAAAATGTGAGGGTAGCGCTAGCTGAGGCTGCCAACGGAGTCATGTGAACTCGCGATCGATTTCCCAAATCGGAAGTTATCAGAGCACGTGATTGGTTGTGCGCGTCCGAGTCGCCGTTGCTCGACTTATCATCGTCAGGTGAGTTCGTGATCAAGGATTAATATTAATATTACTCTTGTTCGTCCATTACACAAGTATAGGTAGCCAGAATTATTCTGGTTTCTGCCTAGAGTCTGCAACATAACCGCAGTGACAATCATCCTCAAAAGCTTAAAAGCAGTCATTTCTAAATTCTCGGTCATTTCATAACCAATGGGTGACTTCCCGTGGGTTTAGAATAACTAGATTCATACCTAAACGTAGAAAATTTGAAACTCCGCAAATTACAAGTTTCCGACTCTAAACCAGAGCGGCTGCTACAAATAAAAGCAAATCTGGAAATGGTCTTTGTTTATCGACCACGTGCCTGCATTGCTAACTTCAACATGCACGTGCAACACGCGAAATTTTACTTCTTGCAGCCGCGCCCCCCTCAGAAAGGCCCAGGAAGATCATGTGTTGTAACCACCTTGGAATGTGCAAACTTTCATATACTGATAATAGTGATTACAAGGAAGAATGTGAGTGT
>Ga0210402_10002425_pt1 | contig 18169 bp, 17 predicted proteins | sample IncBWC7MmetaG_FD_161055 | JGI IMG/M metagenome (GOLD analysis project Ga0210402, IMG submission 161055) | Forest soil microbial communities from Barre Woods Harvard Forest LTER site, Petersham, Massachusetts, United States - Inc-BW-C-7-M | ecosystem: Environmental > Terrestrial > Soil >... | reverse complement strand
CGCTCGGCAGGAGACACCGCTGATGATCTCCTGAAAGCGATCCAGGACGAGTTGCAGAAAAAGCCGGAACGCGGCGCAATCGTTCCTGGACTCGGCGGTGTGCGCAAGGCGCGGGTGGCGAACCCGGAACGCGGGAAAGGAAAACGGGGAGGCTATCGCTACTTGTACCTGTATCTGGAGAAGAGACGTCACATTCATCTGTTGATTCTCCTCGACAAGAACGAACAGGAAGATTTAAGCGAAGAGCAGCGCAAGCAAGACCGCAATCAGGACGGCGACGGGAGAGTTACTCGTCGTCGGAGTCGGCACTGGAGCCGCCGAGGCCCGTGCGCATCAGGAGGCGGCGGAGGGATTGCTCGCCGCTTGCGCCGCGTTGCGTGCCGGCGATGGTGCCGTCACGGTCGATCAGCACATAGATGGGATATACGTTGGCCTGGTACATGGCGGCGAGATTGGTGTCTTCCATGAGGACGATGGGAACGCCGCGCGGATGGGCTTCCAGATAGCGCTTCACGGTTTTCTTGGATTCGCCCACATCGATCGCCAGAACGATCAGGCCTTTGGCGGCGAACTCCTTGGCGATCTGGTCGACGTACGGCGCTTCATGGTCGCAGAAGCCGCACCAGGTGGCCCAGAACTCGAACAGGACAACTTTTCCCTTGATGGATTCGTTGGTGAATTTTTCGCCGCTGGTGGTTGTGGCGTGGAAGCGGGGCGCAGGTTCCCTGGGAGGATTCGCGAAGAGAAGGCTCGAAGCGAGAATGAGCGTGGCGAAAAGCAGCGGTACGCTCGAGGGCAGGTTTCGGCTGTGCATGCCGGGAATGTATCACAGTTTGGCGTCAATTTGGTTACGTGGCCGAGCGGGTACTGAGAAGGAGGGTTGTCGCCGGAGAGGAGAAAACGGGTGGCCCGTCCTTCCGAAAAGTCGCGAAGGACGGGCCACCCGAGAGGCGGATTGGGTTATGCGGACTTGGCGCGTTTCTGTGCGGCCTGGGCCATTTGGGCATGGATGGCCTTCATTCGCTCGCGGGCCTCTGCGACACGCTTGCGGCCGTCTGGCGTGGCGTCGATCAGCTTCTCGAAGCTGGAGGCGAATTGTGGTCCAAGCGCTGCTCGGATTTCGCCGAGGAGCGGCTCGATCTTGGAGAAGACGCCGATGTGCTCGCCGTTGCTGTCGGCGAAAAGTTCCAGGCTGACGGCGCCGTTTTTAACGAGCGATGCGGCCATCTCCCAATAGCTGACGACCATGCGTAGATAAGCGCTGTTTTCGCCAAACATTGCGGCGTTGAAATCCGCGAACGATTGGGGATTGAAGTCGCGAAAATACCAGTCACGGGCCTTGCGCATGGTCTCTTCGCGACGCAGATCGTACAGTTTGAGGATCAGTCCTGCTTCTTCTTGTTTTGACATGAGAAAGCTCCTTTGGAGTAATTGCCGGCACTCTGCAGGCCAGGAATCCAGCGCTGCGAAGCCGGGTCGAGGTTAAGGGTTTTGGCGGTCGGCCATGGGCCAATAACGGTCGAGAGGCCTCGGCGTGTCGCGAAGAGCGCGACGTGCCGAGGTGCGCTGGCATAAAAGCCCCCTCGGGGGTAAACCAACGCTACCTAGAAGGAAGAAGAGAAAGCTTAATGGTTTTCGTCGTGGCAGCAGCCGGTGTCGGCCTTCGCCGCGGCGGCTCGAGCGGGTTCCGAGGACTTTCCGGCTGCCAACGCGGGATATTTGTCGTGGTGGCGTACCCAACCCATTGGATGCGGTTTCATGTCGGCTTCGTCGCGGCCTTTGGGGACGCGATCGAGGAAAAAGTAAACGCCAAGGAGTTCCTCCAGACCGCGGCCGAATGTGGAGTAGGTGTAGTAAACATTGCCGGAAGGATCCTTGGCAAAGACACTGAACCCGGGCGCTTCCTCCGCGGGAAAACCCACCGTGCCGTAGTTGTAGATCTTGCCGGAGGCGAGTTCTTCCTGGGTGAAGGAGACGCGGAAGTCCTGATTGAACGTGTTGCCGGATGAAGAGGCCCAAGGGAAGCGCCAGCCCATGCGCGCTTTGAAGGCCTCGATTTTGGGGAGCGGGGCGCGAGAGATGGCGCTGAACGTGACACCGCGCTGGAGAAGATGAGGAAGCACGCCGTCAATGCCGTCGCCGACCATCGAGCAACTCGGGCAGCCTTCCGGCCACTCGGGGCCAAACATGAAGTGATAGACGGCAAGTTGCGAGCGGCCGTCGAAGAGATCCGCGAGGGATTTCTTTCCCGCGGACGTATCGAACAGATAGTTCTTTTCGGCGCGCACCCACGGCAACGCCTGGCGTTCCGCCGCAAGGGCGTCGCGGAGGTGGGTCAGCTCCTTTTCTTTCTTCAACAGCGCTTTGCGCGCAACGAGCCATTCGGCGGGCGTTGCGATGCAGGGACGTTCCAGCGTGGCGTTGGTCATGACTGCTTCTCCTTTATTTTTGTTTCAGATGTTTTTGAAACAAGCGTTTCTGAATCGGGACTGAGTTTACGGAAACCGATGAGGCGGCGGACTTTGGCGAACACCAGTGCGACGACTCCGCCGCTCGAAGTGACGCCGACGGCAAACGTTGCGGCGCTGGCGATGCAAGCAGGGCACATCCTCTCTTCCTCCCTCGCGCCGCGAATTAATGCTTGCGGCCCGCTTCGGCGCGGCGCACGACGCGTTCGTGGATGTATTTCCAGCCGTCCTTCACGTTGCGGTCGGCTTCGACGAGCAGGCCAAACGCAGAGTGGTGGAATTTGATCAGCGTGCCGCCCTGCTCTTCGCTCAGGCGGTATTGGAGATTGTTGGCTACCGGGTGCGACATGAAGAGCGGGCCGCAGATTTCGAGCAACGTCGGCTGCTTGATGGCCTGCACGGTGCCCCAGTAGTGGCCATTGCCCTGGCCGAGATCGCGAAACCAGCGGCCGCCGGGCCACGCTTCGATCACCATGGGCATGGGCTTGTCTTCGCCCACTTCGTTGTAGGGTCCGAGCTGCTCGAGCAGCGCGGCGAAGGTGGCGTCGAGCGAGGCGCGGACGCGAATTTCCTGCGTGATGTTCAACGTCAAATTGTCCAACATGCTTGGTGCGGGTGAGCTCATGTTTTCTCCTCGAATTGAAATGAAATGGGGAATTCTATTTTGGCTTCTCGCTGGCCTCCGCGCGCTCTTTGACGCGAGCGAGTTGACGACTCCAGTAACGTTCAAACGTGCCGGTCCATTCATGCAGCGGGCGGATTGCATCGGCGTTGGTACAGTAAAACATTTGACGGCCCTCCCGCCGCACACCAACAAGGCCGACCTCAAGCAGAACGCGGAGGTGTTTGGAGACGGAAGGCTGAGGCAGATTGAGGGTGGCGACGATGTCGTTTACGGCGCGCTCCCGGGAGACGAGAAAGCTAAGAATGTCGCGGCGGCGGGGTTCGGCCACGGCGTTGAAGGCGTCGGAGGTGGTGGAGGCACGAGGCATGGTTTGAATTATATTCCCATACAGGAATATGTCAAGCATTATTTTTTGGCCCCCGGACTGGCATTCTGGGTTAAAGCAACGCATCACTTTGCGGCAGAATTGGGCAGGGGCTGTTAAAATAGATGGATATGTTGAACCAGATTGCGGGATTTGATGCCACCGCACTGCGGCATCCGCGCAAGAAAACGTTTGGCGTGAAGGTGGGGAACGTCACGGTGGGCGGAGGCGCGCCGATTGTGGTGCAGTCCATGACCAACACCGACACGGCGGACGTGGAGACGACGCTGCGGCAGACGCTGGAGCTGGCCGAAGCGGGCAGCGAAATTGTGCGCTGGACGGTGAACGTGCCGGAAGCGGCGGCGGCCGTGCCAGTGATCAAGAAGCGGCTGCTTGACGCAGGCTGCAACGTGCCGATCATCGGCGACTTTCACTACAACGGACACGTGCTGCTGACGAAGTATGCGGACTGCGCGGCGGCGCTGGACAAGTACCGCATCAATCCGGGCAATGTGGGCGCGGGGCAACGGCGCGACGAGCAGTTTTCGACGATCTGCAAAGTGGCCGTGGACAATGGCAAACCGGTGCGCATCGGCGTGAATGGCGGCTCTTTGAATCAAGAGCTGGTGATGCGCAAGATGCAGGAAAACACCGATCAGAATTTGGGGAAAGAAAGCGAAGAGATTATTAATGATTGCATGGTGCTTTCAGCGCTGCAGTCGACGGAGTTGGCGCTGGAGAGCGGCCTGCGGGAGGACCAGATTATTATTTCGTGCAAGACTTCGCGGCCGCGGGATCTCATTACCGTGTATCGCGATTTGTCGTCGAAGACTCAGCAGCCGGTGCATCTTGGGTTGACTGAAGCCGGCATGGGGATGAAGGGGCTGGTGTGGTCCTCGGCGTCGCTGGGCGTGCTGCTGGCGGATGGAATCGGCGATACGATCCGGATTTCGTTGACGCCGAAGCCCGGCGGCGACCGGCGCGAGGAAGTGTACGCGTGCTGCGAACTGCTGCAAGCGCTGGGACTGCGGTCGTTTTCGCCGAGCGTCACGGCGTGCCCGGGCTGCGGGCGAACAACGAGCACGACGTTTCAGGAATTGGCGGAACGGACGCAGGATTACATTCGCGAGATGATGCCGACGTGGAAGACGCAGTTCGAGGGCGTGGAAACGATGACGCTGGCAGTGATGGGCTGCATTGTGAATGGCCCGGGCGAATCGAAGGCCGCGAATATCGGTATCAGCTTGCCGGGAACGGGCGAATCGCCGCGCTGCCCGGTGTACATTGACGGGCAAAAGGCGATGACGCTTGAAGGGACGTACGACGAACTGGCCGTTGCGTTCAAGAAACTGCTCGATGATTACGTTTCGACGAAGTATCCGCGGAGAACCGTGGAGGTCGCCGGTCGATAAGTATAACGACAGCCAAATCGCGGCGTTGTATCGGACGGGTGAGGCCGAATGGATCGATGTCAATGTGAGGATCACAGCGTGCCGTGACCCCAAGGACGATAGGTTTCCGGAACTTGCAGTGAGCGGCCGGGGAACCTGCATCGAGAGCGGCGATTCTGATCTTCTTGTACTAAGCCCTCTTCAAGGAATTCCGATCAAGATTCCGCAGGCGCTTTTGGAGAAGTAATCAGAGGGCAAGGCCTCCGGCAGGTCCATGCTAAAATCACCGACATGAAAATTTCGAGAGAAGATGTGTTGCGGGTGGCGGAGTTGGCGTATCTCGATTTGAGCGAGGCGGAGCTGGAGATGTACCGCGCGCAGGTGGACGAAATTCTGGAATATATCGGGAAGCTGAACGAACTGGATACGGCGAATGTGGAGCCGATGGCGCAGGTGTTGGCGGACGACCAGACGGCGGACGCTACGCTGCGCGAAGACATTGTGGTGCCATGCGTGGTGGCAGTAGATATTTTGAAGCAAGCACCGGACCCGGAGACGCCGTATTTCCGGGTACCCAAAGTGATCGAGAGATGAGCTAAAGGAAGTAAATGAGGTAAAGGAAGTAAGGATCGGAAGGCTGAGAACGGATTCCAGACTGACATGGGAACAAAGTGGACAATTGAGAGTGTGAAGGCGGCGATTGCGGGGAAGAAGGTTTCAGCGCGCGAGCTGGCTGCGGAACATTTCAAGAGGATTGGTGCGCGCAATGGGGAGTTGAATGCGTATTTAACCTTGAGCGAGGAGCGGGCTTACGCGCAGGCGGATAAGATCGATGCGAGTGTGGCGGCGGGCAAACCATTGCCGGCGCTGGCGGGAGTGCCGATTGCGGTGAAGGATGTGATCAGCACGCGCGGGGTGCGGACGACGTGCGGGTCGAAGATTCTGCAGAACTACATTCCGCCTTATGATGCGACGGCGGTTAGCCGGCTGGAAGCGGCTGGCGCGGTGATTCTTGGCAAGACCAATTGCGACGAGTTTGCAATGGGCAGCTCGAACGAAAATTCGGCGTACGGTGCGGTGCAGAATCCCGCGGCGCCGGGAACCGTGCCGGGAGGATCGAGCGGCGGATCGGCGGCGGTGGTGGCGGCGGATCTGGCAGTTGCATCGCTCGGGACGGACACCGGCGGATCGATCCGGCAGCCGGGGGCATTTTGTGGCATCCCCGCGATGATGGGGAGTTATGGGAGGGTTTCGCGATATGGTTTAATTGCGTTTGCGTCGTCGCTGGATCGCATCGGGCCGTTTGCGCGGAATGTGGCGGACGTTGCGGCGGTATTGAAGGTAATGGCCGGACGCGACCCGAACGATTCGACTTCGACGACGGCACCGGTGGAGGACTACTCGGCGGAATTGAAGAAGCCTGTGAAGGGGATGAAGATCGGGATCCCGAAGGAATATTTCGGCGAGGGAATGGACTCGGGCGTTCGCGGAAAGATCACCGCGGGAATTGAGTTGTTGCGCAAACTGGGCTGCCAGGTGATGGACATCCAGATGCCACATACGGATTACGCCATCGCGACGTATTACATTATCGCGACGGCAGAGGCTAGCTCCAACCTGGCGCGTTATGATGGCGTTCGGTACGGCTTGCGTAAAGAGGCCGATACGCTCGTGGCGACGTATCGAAAAACGCGCGGGGCGGGATTTGGGCCAGAAGTGAAGCGGCGGATTGTGCTGGGAACCTACGTGCTTTCGGCAGGTTACTACGACGCCTATTATTTGAAGGGGCAGAAGGTGCGGGCGTTGATTGCGCAGGATTTTCGGAATGCATTTCAGAAAGTGGACGCGATTGTGACGCCTACATCTCCGGTTCCTCCGTTCAATCTTGGGGAACGGACGGACGATCCATTGGAGATGTATCTTGCTGATATATATACGGTTACTGGATCTCTCGCGGGGTTGCCGGGGATTTCGGTGCCTTGCGGGAGGATTTGCGGAAAGCTGCCGGTGGGGTTGCAGATTTTTGGGCCGGCGTTTGGCGAGGCCCGGGTTTTGCAGTTGGCTCATGCGTTTGAAGAGGCCGGCGGGGCGACGGTTTAGGGCCTTTTTTCGCACAGGGAAAAACCAAAGCGCTGGCTTGAAAGCCAGCGCTACAGTTAAGAATTAAGAGAGCAAAACCGGAACTGCGTTAGAGTCTGGCCGTGCGGAATCTCCAGCCGATTCGCGAGAAACTTGAGTGTGCGCAAAGCGCCTTTTTTCGGGCGGCGGATGCGATTCCGGGTGAAACGTGGGACAAGTGCCCTGGGTTGAATGAATGGTCGGCGGCGGAACTTGTGGCCCACCTTGTGGTTGTGGAGCGTGGCGTCATCACTAATGTCGACCGGCTGACACAAAAATCTCCAATTCCGGTTCCCTTTCTGAAGCGTTTTCACCTGCCGCTGTGGCTTGTGGAAGCGCGGGTGATCCGCCGAAGGTCGCCAGTGCCGCTGGATAAGACCCTGATAGCGGAAAAAGAGGCCATGCTGGCGGATCTGCGCGGGGTGCGCAAACGCACGCTGGCGTTTATTTCAGAAACGGGAAAAAGGGATTTAAGCGCGTATTGCTGGCGGCATCCATTTCTGGGAATGCTGAACGTCTATGAATGGATGGAAATGATCGCAGCACATCAACTTCGGCATACGAAACAGATCAGGGAAATTGAGGCGAAACTTTCCCGAAAGCTGTAGCAAATTCTCCACTTAGGTATGTTTTTGCATATTGCTGCCTGTCACTTTTGCAGGTACCCGTACCGCGAAAATACCGAAAAAGGGGCAAAAAGCCGCATTTCCACAGCTAAATTAAAAAGTACTAGTGAAGAAGTTTTACCTGGGAGAAACGGAACGACTATTGCTCTTGCAATCTGCATCCTCTAACCTGCCCTTAGCATCAGATCAGGTGAGTGGCGGTTAGAGATGGAGAAAACGTGAGGCAACCCGTGGTTACCGTCAAATCGAGTCAGAAAATCTTCACCGACGCGGAAGTAGCCAACCTGACAGGCATCTGCGTGGAGCACGTGCATAATTTCGCGAAGAGCCGTCATCTTGGGATGATCGCGCGGGCTGCGGAAGCGGCTGGCGCACAGGCCGACCAGTGGTTGTTCACGCTGTCGGACCTGATGGTTCTGGTAACCCTTTTCCCGCGCTGCTCTCACTAAGGGCGACCTAGCCGCCAGCGGGGGATCTCCGCCCCCCTGCCATGTCCCTCCTGCACTGATGAACTTTCCCTGCCCTCCAAGTAATCTTGCGGTACGCGCCCAGCCCGAGCTATCCTGCTTACAGATAAAGCGTTCGACGTGTTGCGGGCGCGTTGTCTGGAGTCCTCATGGCTGGCCGACCCACCAAGAGCTTTCTGGCTTTCGGCATTATCCTCAGCATGTGCCTGTTGCTCCCTGCCCTTTCAGGTTCGCTTGACTGGAACTACCCACAAGGATCGAAGCCCGCGTCCACTGAAAAGAAGAGCGAAGTTTATCCGCGTGGGTTGAGGCTGATGTTGTCCGACGGCACATATCAACTGGTGCGGGAATACCAGAGGAACGGCGAACACGTTAAGTATTACAGCATGGAGCGGGGCGCCTGGGAGGAGTTGCCGGCGTCCATGGTGGACTGGGACGCGACCGCCAAGGCGGAAGCCGAGATGGAAAAGGAGTCCAAGGAGCTGGTAGAAAAAGTCCATAAGCAAGAAGAGGCGCGGCGGATGGACAACGTGACGGACATAGACGCGAGCCTACGTGTTGGCGAAGGGGCGTTCCTGCCGTCGGGAGAAGGAATGTTCGTGGTGGAGGGAAAAACGATCCGGATACTGGACCAGGCCGGATCTCAAAGAAAGACGGATGCGAAACGGGTGATCGCGGAGGTGCTCTCTCCCGTTAAGGTGGTGCCGGGAAAGCAAACTGTGGTGATGCAAGGTGCGCATGCGGTGGTTCGGCTTAAGAGCACCAACCCTGAATTTTATCTGCGGGAAGCGCCACCGGACCCGGATTCGACGAGTTCGATTCAGAGAAGCCGCCGGGCGAATGAAAACGGGCCGGACGTGGAGTTGGTGCGCACAAAGGTGGGGCGGAATAGCCGGGTGCTGGAGTCGATCAACACGATTTTTGGGGAGGCGGTCAGCGAGAACATTAACGTAATCTCGATGCAGAGATGGGACGTTGCCCCCAACGTGTACCGCTTTACGCTGAGCCAGCAACTGCCTCCGGGGGAGTATGTGCTGGCGGAAGTGATGGAAGAAGGGCTGAATTTGTATGTGTGGGATTTTGGGGTGGACGCGGCGGGAGTAAATGCGGGCAAGCAGCCGCAGAAGAAATGATGGGTTGGTGGAATTGGGCCGATAAATCTGGTTGGAGCCTTTTGATAATTTTGCGAGCGGGCGCGGCCAGTTGAAAGAGGCTGCCAGGCGATCGGAAAAATCTTATGGTCTGCTGGAAGGCACTGTTGAGGGGCTGAAGATTTCGGTCAGGATGTGCAGTACGTCCGAAACGCGGAAGGGTTTCTGCAGGCGGCGGGCGGCAGGGGAAAGATCGGAATTGTCTTCGGACATCAAGTCGCCGGACATGTAGATGATCTCGGGCTGGTTGGTAGAGGCGGCGATTTTCAGGCGCTGGGCAACGCTGTAGCCGTCGGCGTTGGGGCCGGAGCCAGCGAGTTTCAAGTCGCAGAGGATGACGTCGTACTTGGTGTTGAGAATCAGGCTCATGGCCTGCTCCGCAGTTGCCGCGCAATCCACCTTCAATCCATAAGCTGCAAGTCCTTCGGTAAGGAGCATGCGGATGCTTTCCTCGTCGTCAACAACCAGGACGGCGTGTTTGGAGAAGGCGTCGAGCGTGGGCATGGGACGTTCGCCGGAGCCCGAATCGATTTTGCCGGGAGCGCGTCGGCCAGCTTCTGCTTCCGCAGCCGGCAAGGTGACCGTGAATGCCGCGCCACCCGCGGGGAGCGACGAAGCCTCGATACTACCGCCATGTTCGCGGACGATTGACATGCAAATGCTGAGGCCGAGGCCAGTGCCGCCACCGGGACGCTTGGTGGTGAAAAAGGGATCAAAAAGTTTCGGCAACACTTCCGGCGGAATTCCGACCCCATCATCTTGCACCGTGGCAGTGACGCGAGTTCCAGAGCGGCCGAGACGAATCTGGATCCGGCCGGAGGGCCGCGCTTCGCGGATGGCCTGCTCGGCGTTGCTGATGAGATTGAGGAAAATCTGAATGAGCTGGTTGGCGTCGCCGACGATGGAAGGCAAATCCGGGACAGCCTGGAATTCAACTTCGACATTGTTGCGGCGGAGGGAATGATCCTGGAGCTGCAGCGTGCGGTCGATGACGACGTTGAGGTCCAAAGTTTTTTTCTGCGGTGAAGCGGGGCGCGAGAATTCGAGAAGGTTCTGGACGATTCGAGCAGCCCGGCGCGCCTGGCGGTGGGTCATTTCGAGCTGGCGCTTGGTGTTATCGTCTACACCCTGGCGTTCGCGGAGAAGCTCGCTGGCGCCCAGGATAGCGGTGAGGGGATTGTTCAATTCGTGGGCAACACCCGCGAGCATCTGGCCCATGGCAGCGAGTTTTTCAGCCTGAATGAGCTGGGTCTCAAGTCGTTTGACTTCGGTGACGTCGCGGCCGGAGACGACGGCGCCTTCGATTTTTCCGTGCTCGTCGAGGAGCGGGCTGAAATTGCACTTCAAGCTGCGCCATTCGCCCAGTTTGTGGCGGACGCGGACCTCGATAGAGGCAAAATTTTGTTTGCCGGCGACCAAATCGTCGAATAGAGCCATCATCGCAGGGCGATCGTCCACGTGGGTACGCTCGCCGAAGGTGAGGCCGACGACTTCGGCGGGCTCGTAGCCGAGGACTTCCTTGAACTTTGCGCTGACGAAATTGTAGCGGCGCTCGGTGTCCACGACGAAAATCAGGTCGGGAAAACTGTCCACGAGGCGGCGGGCAAATTCCTGCTGCTGGTGAAGCTGCTTTTCGATCGCGCGGCGCTCGGTGATGTCGACCAGGGCTCCCTGGAAACGGACCACGCGGCCGCTGGTGTCGCGGACGGCGGAGGCGGTGTTGAGACAGTAGACCGGCTCCCCGTCTTTGCGGCGCAAGGCGAGTTCATGGCCGCGGGGACTGGCTTCGCGGCTGACTTCACGAAAGATGGAATTGCGCTGCGTTTCATCGGCGAATATGTCGGATACCCGCTTGGAGAGCAACTCATCCTTGGAGGAGTAGCCGAGCATGCGGACGAGAGCGGGGTTCACCTCGAGGATTTTGTCCTCGGGCGTGATGATGTAGATGCCTTCCTGAAGAGTTTCGAAGAGTTCGGTGAAGCGGGCTTCGCTGCGTTTCATCGCGGTGATGTCGCGAGCGAGAAGGGTGACCCCGTGGACTTCGTCGTCGCGGATCATGGCGTGGGCGACGCAGTCGAAGAAGAAGACGGTGTTGCGCTTCTTGAGGCGAACCTGAACGACTCCGGACCAGATGCGGCGCTCGAGAAATCTGTTTCTACCTGCTTCGAGGACTTCGATCGGGTTGCCGTCCACATCCTCGAAAAATTCGCCGAGGCGGCAGCCGATAATTTCCTGGAAAGGCCGACCGACCAGATCGGCAAAGCTGCGATTCACGGCGCGAATTTCGCCTTCAAGATCCATGGCGAGCAGGATGTCGTCAAAGGAGTCGATGAGGTCGCGAAAGCCCTGCTGCGACTTGGAGATCATCGAGAAGAGATGCTGCAGTTGGTTATCGCTGGGGAGGACCGCATCTTTTTTATCGAGGCCGCGGACCAGGCCTTTCAGTTCGGCGATTTCCTGAGTCTTTTTCCAGACGTATACGCCGAGGAGTGAAACCAGAACGACCAGGCCTATCGGGAGAGGCTGCAGGTAGAGTTTTGCGCTGCGCAGCCAGCCCCAGGACATCCAGGCGAAAACCGCAGTGACGAGAAATAGAACGAAGAAGGTGAGTCGCCAGAGTTCCTGCTGGCGTTTTTCGAAGAGTTCCAGGCGTTCGTCCGCAGGAGTGCGCGACTCTCGTTGCGAAGAGAGATTTGGGGGCGCGTCGGAATTCTTCTCAGGCTGCATAGCTTCCAGTCAGCCGGGAATAGCTGCAATCGGCCTCAGACAGCGATTTCCCATGATATGTAAGATTCAAGAAAGTCAGCAAGTAACTTGGGATGCAAGCGTTCCTGCGACGTACCTGTACGAAGGGCCAGATTTGACAGAAGTGCCGTAAGAACGGACAGGTTTTGCCGTGTTTCGGTTCTGAAAACCGGCGGAGAGGATTACAGAAGTATTACAGAGGCTTTCCGCCCTCCATGCTACGTTGGAAATCGGAGCAGAAAGAACGGAAGCGAGGGACCGCGAGAGTTATGAGCATCTTCAAGCGCGACAAAACATTCACCCAGCCGATTATCTGGGTGACCACACTTTTCATGATTGCATTTCATATCGGCGCCCTCGCGGCGTTTTTTTTCGTTACGTGGAAGGGCTTGGCGCTGGCGATTTTGTTCTGGTGGATTGCCGGGAGCCTGGGGATCGGCATGGGCTATCACCGGTTGCTGACGCATCGCGGGTATAAGACTCCGAAGTGGGTGGAATACTTTCTGACTACTTGCGGGACACTGGCGCTCGAGGGCGGCCCGATAGCGTGGGTCGCAACGCACCGCGTTCATCATCAGAACACAGACAAGGAAGGCGATCCGCATTCGCCGCAGGATGGCGGGCTGTGGGCGCACATGGGCTGGATCTTGACGGGCAAGGCGATGCACAACAAGGCGGACGAACTGCTACCCTACGTGCCGGACCTGCGCAAAGACAAGTTTCATGTTTGGATCAGCAAATGGCATTGGATTCCGATGGGCTTCGTGGCACTGGCGATGTTTGTGCTTGGCGGATGGTCGTGCCTGCTGTGGGGATTTTTCTTCCGGACGGTTTTTGGGCTTCATTCAACCTGGCTGGTGAATTCCGCGACGCATATGTGGGGATCGCAGCGCTTCCTTACCGGCGACACTTCGACAAACAGTTTTTGGGTGGCGATGCTGACGTTTGGAGAAGGCTGGCACAACAATCATCATGCGGCGCCACAGGTGGCGCGGCACGGGCTGGCCTGGTACGAGGTTGACATCAACTGGTACGGAATCCAGGGGTTGAAAACACTTGGGCTGGCTTGGGACATCAAGCTGCCGCAGTTCAAGGAGCCTCGGAAAGCACAGCCGGTCGTTCCGGTAGTTCCCGTGCTTCCTCCCGATGTGGATAAAGCCAGCGTCCCCGTTTCGCCGACCTACGGCGATTGATCCCTGTTCCCTCCGAATTCTCGCGATAGATTCGGCTGTTCCCAATTTAGGCGGCCATTGCGAGCGAAGGCGCCCGCCTCGGAAGTGGCCGCTACACTATGCAGGCTGCGCGGGGCCCCTTCGAGAATGGGACGCGGTGGAGCAATTTCCCTTCTAACTGTGGTGCCGCAGGCATTTCGCTACTATGATTTGAGCGGAAGGCTCTATGCGCATTTCCAGCCGCACAAAATCGATGGCATTTTTTATCACGCTGGGCGTCTGCCTGGTGGCGTTGACGGTGGTGGTCAACGTCGGCTGGATTGTGATCAACTGGCGAAGGGTTGCGCCGTTGATATTCGGCGTGATTTTTTTTGGGTTGATCATCGCCGGGCTATCGGTGAATACCGTTTTCCTGGTGCGCGAAATACGCCGGAATGAGCAGCAGGACAGCTTCCTGAACGCGGTTACACACGAACTGAAGACGCCGATTGCCTCCATTCGCATGTACCTTGAAACCCTGGAAAGCCGGCAACTGGACGAGCCGCAGCGGCGCGAATTTTATCGCATTATGCTGGAGGATACGGACCGGCTGCTGGGCACCGTGGAACAAGTGCTGAAAGCCGGGGAAGCGCGCCAGCGGAGCAAGCGGAAAAACTGGCAGGAGCTGGATTTTTCCGAGCTGGTGCAGAGCGCGCTGGAGCTGACGCGACTGCGGCACCATCTGACGCCGGAGAATCTACGCTTCGGGGTTGCGCCACCGGAAGGACTGCTGGTCCAAGGAAGCCCGGAGGAATTGCGCACGGTGGTGTTCAATCTGTTCGACAACGCGGTGAAGTATTCCGGAGATAACCGGGAAATAGTGGTGGATGTGCGGACGCCGGACATGGACACGGTTTTGCTGGCGGTACACGACCTGGGGATCGGGATTCCGCGCGGCGAGCTGAAGCGCATCTTTAACCGGTTTTACCGCGCGACGAACCCGCTGGCGGGGCAAGTGAAAGGTACCGGGCTGGGACTGTTCATTGTGCGTTCGATTGCTCGGCGGCATGGCGGCGACGTGTACGCGGAAAGCGAAGGCGAAGGCCGTGGCAGCACGTTTACGGTCCGCCTGCCGAGAGTCTATCGGGTATGAGCCGGATCCTTATCGTGGAAGACGAAGCGCACCTAGCGCAGGGGCTCCGCTTTAACCTGGAAGCGGAGGGCCACTCCGTGCAAATCTCCGACCGGGGCGAAGAGGCGCTGGCGCGTTTGTTGACCAAAAACGAAAATTACGACGCGCTGGTGCTCGACGTGATGCTGCCGGGGAAAGATGGATTTTCGGTGGCGCGCGAGTTGCGCGAGGCCAAGAATTACATTCCCTTGCTGATGTTGACGGCGCGGGGCCGCGCGGAAGACGTGCTAAAGGGATTTGAATCGGGCGCCGATGATTACCTGCCGAAACCGTTCAACCTGGCCATTCTGCTGGCGCGAATCGAAAGTTTGCTGCGCCGCAAGGAGTGGTCAGAGAAGTTCGCAGCGCCCGCCTCCAAGTCTGCCGCGGCGGAAACCGGCCCTGAGCAGAGTTATCGCTTCGAGGACAAGGTTGTCGATTTTCAGAACCTGCGGCTGCATGCTGGCGACAAGGTGGTGCCGCTCACGCTGATGGAGATGGAGCTTTTCCGCTACCTGATCCGGAACGCCGGGCGTCCGGTATCGCGCAAGGCGATTCTGGAAGACGTCTGGAATTTACACGAGGACACGGACACACGGGCAATCGACAATTTCATTGTGCGCTTGCGGCGATACATCGAGCGGGAACCGGCCAAGCCGGTTCACTTACTGACAATTCGCGGCGTGGGGTACCAGTTCGAGCCAAGGCCAAAACCATAGTCTGAGTTCTATCAGTAAATGGCGGGGTGTGGATGTTGTTTTGTCCACTCGTTAGCGAGGCTCTGGGCTCGAAGTATCTTTGAGGGCGTCATTTCGCGCTGAAGATACTCAATGCTATGGTCGCTGCCTGCCAGGGATAACCACATGTAGGCCTGCACGTAATCCTTCGGAACTCCGAGACCCTCCACATAAAGATTTCCCAAATTGTTTCTTCCCTGTCCCGCACCGCCCAGATTCGGAACATGTTCGGCCGCTTTACGAAACCAATAGGCTGCCTGGATATAGTTTTGTGCAACGCCATCACCATCTTCATAGTGCACTCCCAATTCATTCTCGGCGTCCGGTTGGTCACCTTCCGCCGCCCGCTTATACCACTTGAGCGCTTCTTGCTTGTCCGTCACCCCAAGCCAAAGATTTTGCTCGCAAGTCACACCGAGCCAAAACTGCGCCTCGGGCACGCCATTCTCAGCCGCCCGCCACATGCATCGCTCGGATTCTATAGGCTCGTTATTCGCACGCTTCCTCCAATATTCGGCCGGAGTGTAACCCTGTTCAGACGATTTCTGGTACCAGTAAGCAGATTTCTGTTTATCGAGAGGAAGGAGCCTGCCCGCCTCATAAATTCTGCTCAGCCAATATTGCGCTTCGGGATCGCCGGACTCGGCGATCGAGAATAGCGCCTGCCAGTCGCCCGGCTGCAATGCCGACAGGCGCAGGATTTCTGTCAATCGGGTGTTCGCGGAAAGCAGCGCGGTCTGCGCAGGCAAAAACGAAGCGACGACCAGAATGAAGAGCAGGGATGGGAGGAAAACGCGGCACTTCATGAAGTCCCTCAGCTGAGGGGACACTACACCTGTGGGCGGCGCATTATAAACGTCATTCAGGGAGAAATGCCGACCTGCAATGATCTTGGGTCAGGCCGGAGACAATTTACGGATGGGGAGACATAGAAAAAGCGTCCCGGTTTGCACCGGGACGCTTGTGAATTGTTGTGCAGGAACACAGGCTGAAGCATGTGCTGCACAGGCGGCCTAAAGCCGCCCCTACATGGATTAGTCCTGGCCTTCGGTGGCCGCGGCTGCGTCTGCGTCGTCGTCCTTGCCGCTGAGGAAGTCGAGGCTGGCTGCGTCCTCGGCGTTGGCAAAGTCGGCGGCTTCGGGCAGTTCTTCCACGGGCTGCTGAACCGGAACTTCGGTCAGCAACTGCAGGCTGCGGTAGTGTTCGAGACCCGTGCCGGCGGGAATGAGCCGGCCCATGATGACGTTTTCCTTCAGGCCGCGCAGGTAATCGACCTTGCCGGCGACCGCCGCTTCGGTAAGGACGCGGGTGGTCTCCTGGAAGCTGGCCGCGGAGATGAACGAGTCGGTCGAAAGCGACGCCTTGGTGATACCAAGGAGCAGCGGACGGCCGGTTGCGGGACGCCCACCTTCGGCGATGACACGATCGTTTTCCTCGCGGAAGCGGAACTTGTCGATCTGCTCCTCGAGAAGGAACGTGGTGTCGCCGACATCTTCGACCTTGACCCAGCGCATCATCTGGCGGGAGATGGTCTCGATGTGCTTGTCGTTGATGTTGACACCCTGCAAGCGGTAAACCTCTTGAATCGCGTTGACGAGGTAGGCCTGGGTATACTTCTCGCCTAGAACCGCCAGCAGGTCGTGGAGGTTGAGCGGGCCGTCAATGAGCGCTTCACCGGCGCGGACGTGCTCGCCTTCCTGAACGTTGATGTGCACGCCGCGCGGGATGGCGTATTCCTTGGACGTCTTGCCATCTTCGCTTTCGACGTAGATTTTGCGCATGCCTTTGGCGATTTCGCCGTAGCGGACGGTGCCGTCGATTTCGCTGATGACAGCGGGATCCTTGGGCTTGCGGGTTTCGAAGAGTTCGACCACACGCGGGAGACCACCCGTGATGTCCTTGGTCTTGGTGGTTTCGCGCGGGATCTTCGCGAGCACGTCGCCGGCCTGGACCTCGTCGCCATCCTGCACCATCAAGTGAGCGCGGGAGGGCATGAGGTACTTCTTGCGGACCTTGCCAGAAGAATCGCGGACCAGGATCGCAGGTTGGTGCTTTTCATCGCCCGGCGGCAGCGTAACGACAAGCTGCGAGAGGCCGGTGACTTCGTCCACCTGCTCTTCGATCGTGAGGCCCGGACGGAGATCGTCGAACTTCACGGAGCCTGCCGTTTCGGTCAGGATCGAGAAGGTGAACGGATCCCATTCGGCGAGGATCTGTCCCTGGTTGACGGTGTCGCCGTCCTTGACGCGGAGACGCGCGCCGTAAACGACGTGGTAGCGTTCCTTTTCGCGGCCCTTTTCGTCGAGAATGACGACGAGGCCAGAGCGGTTCATGGCGATGGCAGTGCCGCCACGGCCTTCGACGTGGCGAAGTTCGACGAACTTCACGACACCGTTGTTCTTGGCTTCGAGAGTGGAGCGCTCGCTGACGCGGGTCGCCGCACCACCGATGTGGAACGTGCGCATGGTGAGCTGCGTGCCGGGTTCGCCGATGGACTGCGCGGCGATGACGCCGACGGCTTCGCCCAGTTCGACCATGCGGCCGGAGGCGAGGTTGCGCCCGTAGCACAGCGCGCAAACACCGCGACGCGATTCGCAGGTGAGCACAGAGCGGATGCGGACGCGCTCGATACCCGCTGCCTGGATCTGGTTGGCGAGTTCCTCGGTGATTTCCTGGTTGACATCGACGATTACGCTGCTTTCGAAATCCTTGATCTTCTCGAGTGAAACGCGGCCTACAACGCGGTCGCGCAAAGGCTCGACTTCGACGCCGGCTTCGATGATGGGTTCGACGTAGATGCCGTCGGAGGTGCCGCAATCGTACTCGTTGATGATGACGTCCTGTGCCACGTCCACGAGACGCCGCGTGAGGTAGCCGGAATCGGCGGTTTTTAGAGCGGTGTCAGCCAAGCCCTTGCGCGCGCCGTGCGTGGAGATGAAGTATTGCAGCACGGTCAAACCTTCGCGGAAGTTCGAGGTGATGGGGGTTTCGATGACTTCGCCGGAAGGCTTGGCCATCAAACCACGCATGCCTGAGAGCTGGCGAATCTGCTGCTTGGAACCGCGGGCGCCGGAGTCCGCCATGATGTAAACGGGGTTGATGTTGCCGTCGCGGTCCTGAGTTTCGAGGGCCTTGAACATTTCGTCGGCAACTTT
>Ga0210402_10002424_pt1 | contig 18174 bp, 18 predicted proteins | sample IncBWC7MmetaG_FD_161055 | JGI IMG/M metagenome (GOLD analysis project Ga0210402, IMG submission 161055) | Forest soil microbial communities from Barre Woods Harvard Forest LTER site, Petersham, Massachusetts, United States - Inc-BW-C-7-M | ecosystem: Environmental > Terrestrial > Soil >... | reverse complement strand
GGTGCTTCGCGTCGCGCTTACGAGGCCCAGGAACTGGTTCGAACAGGAGCTTGGAGGCCCTTGAGTCCCGACATGCTCTTGGGCTGGCAAGTTGGTGGCAAGATCCTCGGCATTTTCGGAATGGGGCGCGTGGGACAAGCCCTGGCGCGTCGAGCGCGAGGATTCGGAATGAAGATTCACTATTGCAACACTTCTGAGTTGCCCGCGCAAATCGCTGGAGATGCCGTCTACCATAAGGATCCTTCGGATCTGCTTCGTGTAAGTCAGTTCCTGAGCCTGCACGCCCCTGACACTCCTCAGACCCACCATCTCTTGAACTCCAAAGCTATGAGCCTTTTGCCTCCCGGGGCCATCGTGGTGAACACCGCCCGCGGCGGATTGGTGGTCGATGACGACCTCATCGTTGCTCTCAAGAGCGGGCGGATCGCCGCCGCCGGACTCGACGTATTTGAAGGCGAGCCAAAACTTAACCCGGAATATGTTTCGCTGAAAAATACATTTCTATTGCCGCATATCGGCAGCGCCACGATCGAGACCCGGACAGCAATGGGCATGTTGGCCCTGGACAATGTGGACGCGGTCCTGAACGGCAGGCCTGCGCCGACCCTCGTCCGGCCCTAGTTGCAACTCAACGTCTCCCATGGGGAGACTGAAGCTAACCAGGCGCGGGTTCGCCGTGTTGGGCAGTTGGGGCGAACCTGTGCCAAATGACACGCAAGGTGGCGACCAACGGAACGGATAGGTAAATCCCCACGATTCCCCCGACCGCGCCCCCAATCATGACCGTGAAAATGGCGAGCAGGGGATGGATCTCCAGTTCGTGGCCCATGACGCGCGGGGCAATTCCGTAGTCCATGACCATCCGCCAGAGGCCCAGCAGCGCTGCCATCCAGATCCAGTGGGAGTGCGTAAGCATCCCAACTGTAGCAATGGTGATTAACGCGGTGATCCAACCGGCCACGGGAATGAATTCAAGGACCCCGGCCATGAGCCCGAGAGCAAGTGCGTGCGGGTAACCCAGGAACAGCATGGCAAAGGAGCAAAAAATGAGCGACAGGACGGCAAGGATGACCTTGGCCCGAATGTAGTGTCGCAGCATGTCGTTTAGGTCCACGGCTAGGGCCTTGGCTTCCTCGTAGGTTTCCCTGGTCGAGACGAGTTGAATGACTCCATTCGCCAGTTTCTCGCCGTCACTCAGGAAAAAAAGGCCGAGAATCGGAATCAGCACAATTCCGCCAAACGCAATCGATACAAACTGCCGCACGGATTCCACCAAACCGCGGATACTTTCCCTGCGTTGTTGCAGAAAAGCTTTTGCGCGAAGCGACTGGGCCTCATCCCAGCCATTCCGGTGTCCCATGTCAACAGCAACATCGCCTGAATAAACATTTTCCATCATCGCCGGTGAATCCCTGACGAGCCGCTCCACTCGGGGGACGAGTTGGGGAGCAAGACTGTGGATAATAAGCCCGAGAAGAATCAGTAGCGCCAGGTAGGCTTCCGCGACGTGCGGGCCCCTCAGATTTCCGAAAAATAGCGAGTGTCTCTGCAGAAATCTGACGATGGGATTAATCAGGTAAGCAAATAGAATCGAGAAAGCGAAAATCACGATGACGGCGCGGGCGACGTACACAATCGCCAGCACCAACCCGAACAGCAGCGCGGTCATCAGTACATTCAAGGTGCGGCGATCCGGGAACGCCATATTCATCACCTCGGGGGATTCGATGATTGCGCCTGAGACTCGAGTTTCTGCTTGATGGAAGCCAGGGCTTTTTCCAGCGAAGACCGGGTCTTATCCACCGCGACTTTCCGCACAATTCCACCCTTCAAACCGGTCAGGCCCGCCTGTTGCGATCCCTTCATGGTTATCAGGTAGAAACCGGGATGAGCCGGGTGTTCGTCGTCTTTGACGCACACCGTCAGGTCCAGCGCGCTTTCGAAGTAGTGGCTCGCGTATAGCTGTTTCACGGCCACAGCATACGCAGGCCGTTCCGGCGACATGCCTTGATACACGATCGCTTGCACCACGCGCAAGGTCGGCTTCAGTCCAAAATTCACTTTCTCCCAATAGAATTCGGATTGAATATTGGCGGAATCGGCCTTGGGATAGTTGAGGAGGTATTCATGCATTTCGGGCAGATACACAGGGAGTGCCTTGGAGCGGCTGAGTAAAGCAGCAAACGTTTCCGCCACGACCGCCGGGTGATTTTTGTCGCGATAGGTTCCCAGGGCAGCGTTGCCGCCCTGTTCGTAGTTGAGGAGGGCTTGCAGAGCCATTTGCTGCGCCAGGCGATTGGCCTGGTCGTTGGCATCCGGGGCAGACCAATTCACGGCACGTTGGAACTCTTCCATCGCTTCGGTCGGCAATTGCACTTCGCAATGGCCTGGCTTGCAATTCTTCAGTTGCTTGAAATCTTGTTCATCCATCGCGAAATCGGTAAGGTCCGAAAGCTGCGGCGGATCGCTGAACTTTCGGAGTGCGATGTAACTCGGGAGTTTGCGCAGTTCATCGATATCCGAAGCGAATTTAACGTAACGCTCCGGCGTCGAATTTATGTAGACAGCGCCAAAAACAAATACCTGATCCGCAGTCGGGGCGTCCAATATCTTCGCGATTGCCTTTCCTTCGCGGATTTCCCTGATTTGGTCGTCATTCAGGCCAATGAACTCGTGAAAAAACTTTTCGAGTTCGGCCGGCTTGTCCGTTGACGGAATTCCCGATCCGATGAGCGGAGAAAGTAGCAGGGCGAGCAGAACTACCGTCGCGATTCTTTCGTACATGAGCTGATTCTCCGATACCTGGTATCCAAGGGAGAGAATGGCCGTTCTTCTACTCTTGGTTTATGCCGCTGCGTCACGCTCTAATTCTTCAGCCAAAAACGTGACTCCAAGATTGCAAGCCTGCACTCCCTGCACCACACCGAGCTTTAGAACTTCCATGATTTCTTCCACCGTTGCACCGGCCTTGAACGCGTTCTTGATGTGGCGTCGCGTGCCCGGGCCATAAATGTGTACGTAAGCGGCGTCGAAAGCGACGAGCAGAAGTTCCAGTTCTTTGGGAGGAAGAACGTTTTCGGCATACAGCAAGGTACACATGGCCAGGTATTGATCGGTCCACACGGGGTCAAGGAATAGAACGGAATCCCACTCTTCGCTCCAGTGTCCGATTGCCTTCATCTTTTCCACGGCCGGGGTGGATTTTCCAGCCCTTTCCAACCGCTTCTTCCGCAAATCACTGAAGTCTTCGAGGCTACCCATGCTGGCTTCCTGGATTAGGAGGGGAGCATTAAAGCTAAAGGAATGAATGGACATTACTGACGCACACTTGAGAACGAATAAGATCTCCTGACGGTTCGCACCCGCGGCGAGCGCAGCTCGAATGTGGCGGCGCGTACCCTCCGGGTTCAGGTTTGTGCGGGAAGCATTTAGGCCGACGCTGACCAATTCGATGAACTTGATGGGCAAAATCCCGTCCATCCATGGATTTGTAGTCATCTTCACGGTGTGTTCCGCCCAGGCTGGATCCCATTTTTTGAGTTGGTTCAGTGCTGCCGCCCAGAGGCTTTCCGGCTGCTGATTCGCTGAGGCCTTCGCCTGACCGCTTTCCGTTGCCATCTTTCTTCCTTTTTTGTCCGCCTATTGTTAGACCGGACGCTTATTTTGAAGCATTGGATGAACGAGTGAGCTAAATGATGCTTTTTTGCGTCGTGCTCAGATTTGGGGCCAACCAGGAACGGGACTCTTCGGGCCCACGCATTGAGTGTTATCTTGATCCGGTTGTTCAAAAATTCATCCTTTTGTAGACTTATGCATCCAATCCAGCAGAACTTACGCCTCTGGTCCTTGGAGCCATGTCGAAAACGCTTGCCCTTGATTTTGGCTGTGTTCTGCGCACTACAAGTGCTCTTGTCGCTCTAGGATTCTTCCCATCGGCCCCGCCTGCCCAGCAGGTCTTGGCGGGAGGCGCAAATCTCTTTGCTCCGTCGCGTGAAGTGGGTCGAGAACTCGACGGGGCGCGAACCCCGCCAAGCGATTGTCGGGCGCCATAGGCTTTCAAGGGTCGATATGGCCTGGAACAAAAGGGGACCGTCAACTGTTGCCAAGGTGGTAGCCCGTTGATAGGGGTCAAGACTTGCAGGTGCGGATAAAAATTGTAGCCCGATTGTTTTTCGTCGTAGTAGCACACGAGCAGTCGCCGTGTTTGAAATGCTTGAATCGATGCCCTAAAGGCAGAGAGAAGGAGTTCTAATCATGGCCGCAGCTAGTTCTCCGGCTCCGATCCCGGCAGCGAGTCCCGCTCCAACCCCAGCTACTCATCCCGAACCGGCTCCGGCCAAGGCCAAGCCCCAATGGCCGTGGCTGAAGTATGCCAGTCCTTTGTTTGTTCTATTGCTCGCCGTTGCAGTTCTGATCACTCTGACGCGAGATTGGAATGCCTGGGAGGGCGGCAAGGTCGAACAGGCAACCGACGATGCTTTTGTGCGCGGCGATCTAACGCCACTGAGCACGAAAGTTGCGGGCATTGTCCGGAGCGTGAAAGTGTCCGACTATCAGCGGGTGCACGGCGGTGACCTCCTGGTCGAACTTCAGGATGACGACTATCAGGCGCAATCGGCTCAGGCTGGCGCGGCTGTAGAAGCCGCGAAGGCAGCCATCGAGAACAATAGGCGGCAACGCGAGTTGCAAGACTCTCGTATACAGCGAGCGCTAGCAGGGATCGATCAGGCCAAGGCGCAAATCACGGCAGCGGAGGCGGGCATACAGGCGGTGCAGGCTGACGTGGTTCGAACGCAGGCGGAGCGCGCACGGCAAGAAGCGCTTCTTGCCACGCAGTCCGCGACAAAACAAAAGGTGGAGGCAGCCGTTGCCGATGAGCAGCGCTTCGCCGCTCAAGAGGCCAGTCGCAAAGCCGACCTCGAGCAAGCGAAAACGGCGTTGCGCAGCAACGAAATCGCAGTGGAATCGGAACGGCGCAGCAAGGCGGTGCTGGAGTCCCAAGAACAACAACTCATTGCCGATCTCCACGCGAAAGTAGCTTCGCTCGCTGTGGCCAAGATCAACCTGGGATACACGAAAATTCCCGCACCGGCAGATGGCACGGTCGGCGAAAGGCAAGTGCGGCCCGGACAGCTTGTTTCTCCTGGAACGCAAGTGCTGACGTTTGTCGCCGAAACAAAGTGGGTCCAGGCCAACTATCGCGAGACCCAACTGACGAATATGAAAGTCGGCGATCCAGCGGAAATCCGCGTTGACCAGTACCCGGGAAAAGTGTTCCACGGCAAAGTGCTCGAGATTGCGCCCGCCAGCGGCTCGCAATTTGCCCTTCTGCCGCCCGACAACGCCACGGGCAACTTTACAAAAGTGGTTCAGAGAATCCCTGTAAAAATCGCCTTCGACGACGTGAACCTGACGAGCAGTTTGCGCCCGGGCCTTTCGGTGATTGCCACCGTTCGAACCAGGCACTAAGTGGAGGGCGCAATGGCTTCACCGGCAACAGTCCTCCACCCGCCTTCCAAGCAGCAAATCGCGCATGCCATCGCCGGAGCGCTGCCGTCGGAGCTTTCCCAGAGCCCGCTGGTGGGCATTCTGGGCGTGGTGCTGGGCGCGGGAATCGTGACATTGACCGCGCGCATGCTCACCCTGGGAACTTCTGATCTCAAGGGGAGTCTCGGTATCGGCTTCGACGATGGCGCCTGGATCGGCAGCGCCTACAACGTCGCGCTCATGTTCATCGGGCCGTTCACGGTGTATCTCGGCGGCTTGCTCGGTCCCCGCCGCGTGCTTCGGATCGCGGCGATCTCCTTCACCCTGGTTTGCCTTTTCTTGCCCCTGATTCATAACTACAGCTTGCTTCTGACCGCGCTCGTGGTTGCAGGACTGACCTCCGGAACCTTTTATCCACTGACACTCACATTTGCACTGAAGAACATTCCTCCGCGCTTTCTGCCATTCACGCTGGCTCTCTACGCCACGTCCGTCGACTTTGCAGTGAATATCGCCCCGTCCCTTTATGGCTGGTATCGCGACCATCTTTCATTCCACTGGATGTTCTGGAACTCCGCGCTCATCACGCCCTTCATGATTCTGTGCATCTACTTGGGAATTCCTCCTTCACCGCCGCGAAAAAGCAATGGCCCCACTCTGAGCTTTGCGGGATTCCTCTACGCCAGCGCCGGATTCGCGCTACTGTTTGCCGCTCTTGACCAGGGGCAGCGTCTCGACTGGTGGCGCTCCGGCCTCTTCAACGGCCTTTTCTTCAGCGCCGTGATTTTCCTACTGGCTTCGCTCGTTCGGCGCCTGCGCAGCCCGAACCCACTGGTGGATCTTCCGTATCTCCGGCAATGGAACACGATTGTGCTGGGCGTGGCTCTGGGATTTTTTCGATTTTGCCTGCTTGCCACGATTATTCTGATCCCCCAGGCGCTCGCTCTTCACGGTTTTGAAGCCGACCAGATTGGTCCGGCGCTCCTCTGGACCGCCCTGCCCCAGTTCCTGATTGCCCTAATCGCCGCATTGCTTCTCCTGCACGGCTGGGATTCGCGTCTTTTGATGGCCACGGGATTCACATGCATGGCGGCCGCGTGCATTCTCAACGCGCAGTACACTTTCGCCTGGTCCGCGGCGAACTTTTACCACACGGAATTGCTTATGGGTGTCGGCCAATCCTTTGCCTTTATCGGCTTGGTGTCCACGATCGTATTGCAGGCTATTTTTTCCGGTGGTCTCTCGAAAGCCCAGGACGCTCTGACCTTTTCCGCCTTCTTTCACATTATCCGTCTGCTGGGCGGGCAAGTGGGGGTGGCACTCATGGGCCACTACATTGCAGTGCGCGAGCGCGTTCACTCGAACCTGCTCGGCCTTCACGTACAAGGCGGCAATTGGCTGGACGAGGCTTCCATTCGGCAAATGACCGCGGGGCTCTACGCCAAATCTTCCGGTGTAGCTGCTGCCACGGGCCGCGCTGTTGGGTTGACCGGTGCCCGCGTGCGATTGCAGGCTTACACGCTTACTTTCATTGACGGATTCCATCTAATCGCGTGGGCCTGTGTGTTGGCGCTGCTGCTCATCGCGATGCTCCGCAAATCGCCACTGAACTATGGCGAGCTGAGCTTCCCAGATGAGGGATCTTCCGCAACAGAGAGGACAAAATCATGATGAAACGCACCCTACCTTTTTGTGCTCTGTTCTCGCTATTCTACGCCGGACCGCTCCCTGCCCAGGAAACTAAATCACCCGAGTCTCGCCACATCACTCTGGATGAGGCCGTGCAGCTTGCGCTCAAGCACAACCACATCGTGCGCATCGCCGCCTACAGTGTTCAGGAGAAAGAACACACCAAGGATATGGCGCGGAGCGCCTATTTCCCGCTGCTCCGCAACGACAGCATTGTCGCTCACTTGACGGACACGCAATTCATCGGGATTCCCGCGGGCAGCTTCGGGACAGTTGGAGGAACGCCGCTTCCCACACAATCCACCATCTTGAACCAGGGCGGACTCACCATCGTGACCAGTGGCACCTCTCTGACTCAGCCGCTTTCCGAACTTTGGAAGATCAAATCAGCAAATGACGTTGCTGCCGCCGAATTAAAAGGGACACGCAACAAGGCCCGACAGACAGAAAACGAAGTGGCGCTGCGGGTTCATCAGCTTTACTACCGCATCCTCGTTCTGCAATCCCATAAGGAAGCCGCGCTGGCCAAAACCCAGGCCAATGAGGCCCTACAAGCCGAACGCGTGCAGCAAGTCAAATTCGGCAGCACGCTGGAGGAAGAGGCCATCGAAAGCCGCGCCCAGTCTCTGGAAGCAAAGCAGGATTTGTTGACAACGGAATTGCAGCTTTCGGATCTCACCATGCAACTCGACGATGCCATCGGACTGCCGTTAAGCACGGCTTTAGCGCTTGACCCTTCTGTTCGGCAAGTCGCGAACACGTGCGACCGCGAACAATGTCTTCGTGTGGCGTTAGAGTCTCACCCGGAGCTCGCAGAGGCTCGGGCAAAAATGGAACAAGCAACCGCCGCCGAGCGATTGGCCAAGCGCCAATATATTCCGGACGTCGAGGCCTTCGCTCGGTATAGCTATGCGGACAACGTCCCGTTTCTTGTGCACAATTTCGGGACCTTTGGTGTGCATTTGGGTTACGACTTGTTTGACGGCGGCAGGAGAAACGCCGCCATCGCCGAGCATAAGGCCCAGTTGGCTCAAGCGGAGGAAAACCTGGCACGCGTGAAGGAGGAAGTCGAGCTTCGGGTGCAGGTGGCTTACAACAAACTGGAACGTACTCGCCAGATGATGAAAGTGTCCGAAGAGGTTCTGGCGCTGCGCACGGAGTCGCACCGCGTCTTCGTCCAACAGCTCCAGGGAGGAAGCGCGCTTCGTTCGCAAGTTGCCGCCGCGGGGGCACGCGAACTGGAAGCCAAGACATTGTTCCTTCAGTCGCAGTTGGAATACATCCAAGCGAATGACGAAATGACTGAAGCGATGGGGCAAACACCAGAGTAAGTAATTACCGAAAATGATCAAATCGCAATTTTATTCCGGTCAGGTCGTTTCTAACTACCGAGTCCTGGAAAAACTGGGCGGTGTGGGAAGGGGTGTCTTCGGGGCAAACTGTTCCGTTCAGCAGGCTGAGCCATCGGCGGGATGGGAACGTTGGCGGCAGCCCATCCTGATAGGTCTTCTGAACATGCGATCAATGTGGAGTCGTTCTGGCGGCATCATGGAAGGTGCGGCGGCTGCCGACAGATGCGCCTCTCATTTGGGGATTAATCCAAGTTCCTGCTGCAGAGTCAGGTTGTCTTCGATGTGCCAATTCTCCGAACGGCTCGTCGCGGCTTACATCGTCAATGTGATAGTAAGCGAATCACCCGCGGGCCGCGTGACTACCAGAAGGCGCTGCACAGCAGCTCTTTGGGAGCGGCGTAAAACTCCGGCCCGGACAAACCGTCGAGTACGTCTTCACAAACAGCGAGTCCTCCGTCTCGAACGACCGTGTTCGTGCATTCGCACTTTGGGAAGGATGGTTCGGCTATGACCGGAGAAAATATGCGGAGATACTGCGGGATGCGTTCACCGTTTGTCTTGTGCATCCCCAAGACTCCCGAGATCGTTCTCTTGAATGATGATCTTTCAGAGGAAGAGTTGAAGCGTTTCCCGCTGTTCGCCGCTTTGGTCCCTTCTCGTCCCTGATGTACAGGAGTACTCCTTGGAGTCCCGTGCATACCTCGTCGGGACGGTCGATGCTGTCTCCGCGAATCAAGATCTCGCAAATTGAAGAAGTGGCTTGACCTCGTTCTCCTCCGTATCAAGCGCGCGCAGTGCAGCCAGGTAGTCGGCGCGCGCGCGCCCCTCCGCGACAAGGCTTGCTCCCGCGCCCCAGGAAAACTCGGCTCGCCCGTGTTTCACGGCAACTACGTCCGTAATCATGCGTGCGTGCCGGCCGTTTCCGTTTGCGAATGGATGGATTTTCGAAACAAGCTGGTGATGGAATCGAATCAGGCATTCATCGATGAGGAATGTCTTGTGATCGATCCTATACTTCGTGTTGGCGAGAAGCTGGGGGATACGTTGTACGATTTCAGCCGGATCACACCCGATGCTCACTTCATGCTTACGATAGGTGCCAGCCCATTTCCAAACCTGGTCGAACATTTTGCTGTGAAGCGTGCGGACGTAGGACTCCTCCAGCGGGTCGGTCGAGGTCATGGATCTGCTGCTGAACCCCCACGCTCGAGCCTCCAAAATGTTCAACGCTTCGTATTCGTTTAACTCTCCCATCGTACTGATTCGAGGAATCAATTGCTCCGCGTCCTCTTGTCGAATGGGGGTGTTCCCATCTGCCCATTTGTGACTGAGGATGAAGTTCATCGTTTTTTGTTTCGATTCAGCCGCCGCTGAGCCTCATCCTCGATCAGTTGATCTGCGTTTTCGGGCTTTTGGTCTTCGAGCATCATCGTATGCACGACGCTCTTGACGTCCCGCGCAGCGCTGTCGCGTACCGGCCGTTCGGCAAGCTCCGCAAACGTGCCCGATTTCGGAACCAGTGCGTACAACAACTCGCAGCCCATCGCCTCCGCAACTCGCCGGAGAGCTCCCAGCGTGATCCGATCGGTGGCTTCGGCTTTTTCAAGTTGCTGCACCGACTGCCGGCTTGACCCGATTCTCTTGCCGATCTGTCCTAGCGTCATCCCCAGAGCTTCGCGGACGGACGCAATCCATCCACTCGCCGGGCGCGGGGGAAATGTCCGCATATCCTGTAGGCTGCGGTCAAGTTGCGATAGCCGAAGTTGCCGGAATTTGCTGTTCATGGCATCGTCCTGTCAGCTTATAGCTTGACAGAATGACAGAAGAAGTCAAGCTATGCATTGACTCCATGTCATCAGTTGGCAACCTATAAATTGACGCTTGTTAGAAAATGTCAACTTATACCTTTACTTTGGGCGACGGCGAGGCCGATCAAAAAGCCGGAGCGTTAATGTTAAAAGAACCAGCGGAGGTTCAGATCTGAGACCCTTGTCGGCGGCTTCGGTGCAGTTGCCGCCGCCGCTTGTTCAATCGGAGAATCAAGCATGTCTCGAAACGAGAGTACCGCAAGTGAAGTTCGGAACTGCTGATTCTCCAGTTCCAAGCCCAACCCGCGTTCTGACCCGGGGACCACAGCATCAGGAAATCCGCTAGCTGGCCCCCGCAACGCATCCATTACCATCGCATCGCCCGTACTTGATGGACTTTGGTGAAATGGAGATTTGTCCCAATCCCGAATTGCAGAAGGTTACCGAGTCCGAGCTGATGGCTAACACTCGTCCCGTAAGTATGTCGCCATTTTCAAATGTGATCCGATCTGTCGTTGCCAGGTCCGATGAATTCGTACACGCGTGCGCCAAGCAGGACGGAAAAACCGTCACATTGAATAGTAGTATTGTCTTCGCAGCCCACAGAAACTTAGGCATATCAACTCTCCTTCTACGGAGATGACGAGACGTCCAGACGCTTTTCTCCAAAATAATTGTCGCCTCTCGTGCCTAGGACCCACCGTAAAGCTGGAAGGTCGCCCAATAAAACGGTTTTTCGAAGACCGAGCCGGTCTTCGAAAGAAGCAAGGACAGCTTGGCCTTCCGCAGGGCTGTTGCCGGATCCTCTCCACGGTCCAGACCCTGGTACAACGAATCCATTATCTGGGGGGTGGAGGAAGCATCGCTGACCTCCCAAAGTGAAGCGATCACATGACGCGCTCCAGCCCGGGTGAAGGCCCAAGACAGACCCACGAGACCTTCGCCAGCATAGGCACGTGTACCCGCGCCATTGCAGGCAGAGATCGTAACGAGCTCCGCCTGCAGAGGATGCTTAACTATTTCTCGCGCGTACAACTTGTAGGAGTCACCTTCCCAGCCGAGAATCACAGCGGATTCAAGAGGAAGCGTGTGGCTGGCGGTGCCATGGGCCACAAAATGCAGATAGGCGAAGCGTTCCGGGTGGCTTGCCAGGTAAGCGGCCGGAGTTGCATTGCGCCCTTCGAGCACCTCACGTTTCATTTGTGGAAAGTGGCCGGCTACTTTCTGCATTTCTGCCGAGGCCTGCATGAGGCGAGGGAAGTCTGCATTCGCTGGCTCTGGATTTCCCACGAGGAGAAGGCTCCTCTCCTCGCTGAACGACCTCTGCGCCGCAGAAGACAGGATTGCTAGCGAACTCGCGGTCGAGAGGGTCACGTCTTCGATCCAGAAGTGCGGTTGGGGATCTGGGGCGATGAGTGTCTCAAAGTTCAGACCGCAGAGACTTTCCGAAGGCAGCAGAATTACACGTGAATTTCTGGGAATGAGATTGCGCGCGGGAGCGACCAACATCGCATAGAGTTGTTCTCCTTCGGAACGATCGCCTCCCAAGACATCATGCCCGTCAAGAATGGCCTGGCGATAGGTCTTCACTAGGAGATCGATCTTTGATTTGGGGGGAAGAGGGTACGTGGACAGCCTAGAAGGGGTAATCACCCACACATAGGAATGGTTTTGTCCGGTCCAGTACAGGAGTAGCGTCGCCTGAAGCTTTTGGGCGAGTTGCCGGGGGGGTAATCCCGCGGAGGGCACAGGGGGAATCTTGTTGGTGGAGGTGAGACCTGCCGCTAAAGTCTGAGAGCGAGTAAGATCGGCAACTCTCAAGGCGTCTTCGACCCTGCCCCGTCGCATCAGGAAATCAATGTAGTCGTCATAGAAGTCGATCGCGCCGGAAAGGAACGCTAGTCGAAGTTCATCGTCCTCAATCGATTGGCGCACTGCCTGAATAGTTCTTACAGAATGTTTGAATTCTCGCTCTGCCTTCGCCAGCTGGCCCTCCTGGCCGTACACGCTGGCAAGCCGAGCCTCCGCTTCCCAGCGCGTCGCTGCGTAGACTGACTGGTCCTTTATGATCTGCCCAAACAGTTTTTCCGCTGGACGGAATTGCATCCGTCCCGCATCGATTCGGCCCGCGATCAGCCGAGAGGTCATCTCTCCTGGATGGTCGTGAATGGAATAAGATAACTCCAACGCCTCACGATTATATTTTTCGGCTACGTCAAGCTGTCCTTTCGCGATCGTGATACTCGATAGCGTGTTCAAATTTTCTGTGATCAATCTCTTGTCATCCAAATTACGCGCGAGTTGCAAGGCGTGCAAGGAATTGGTCTCCGCCTCCGCGTAGTCACGCAGGTAGTAGTCGACCGCTCCGACGTTTGTTCGACAGATCGCCTGGTCTTTTGACAGGCCGGCCGTGCCAGCAGCTTGCTCTGCTTGTTGGAATAGTGCGAGGGCCCTCTCATAGTCTCCGAGCTCAAAGTAACTCCAACCTGTGTTCAGCTGAATCTTGGCCGCCAAGCTCATAGCGCCGGCGATTTCAGCCACCCGCAACCCTTCCCGATTCCAATCGACGGCCGCGTCGTAGTGCCCTTGTTCCGTTTCCAGCAGGCCAAGGCTGCCGAGGGCTGACGCTTCGAGATAGGAGTCCTTTTCCTCCCGGGCTGCTTTCAGGGAAGCACGATACAGGGTGGAGGCAGCTTCTAGTTTGCCCTGGAAGTCCGAAAGGGTTCCTTCTCGAAGGGCAACATAACCTAGAAGGCCCGGGTGGTTCACTCGAGCAAGTCTATCGGCCTCGGCGAGACTCCGTGAGGCCGCCTGGAAATCCGACAGATTCGTAAAGGCAGAGGCCTGAGTCAGCTTGCGCCATACCGCTGTGTCCCCGGCCTGGAGGGAGGGAGGAAGGTCGGGTTGCAGGAGCGCCAACGACTCCTTGTTCATGCCCTTCCAGATGAGAATTTCGGCCTTCAGCGCAGTGAAACGCCAATACCAGTCTGAACCTGGACCGGAAACTGTACCCAAAGCGTCGTCCACTTCACCCATAGCACGCTTCAGGTTCCCGCTCCTCAACTCCCGTACGGAAGTACGGTAGACAGTCTCAAAATCAAGTTTTCTTGCCGGCCTGCAACCTCCTGAGCCAAGAACCAGAAGGCCAAGCACGAGTCTCAGGGGAAATGTGAGCCGTTGATGCTGGCCTGAGTAACCACGCCGCTTCCTTCGATGGGAGAGCCGAGTTCGAAGCGCAACATCGTCAGCGTTCGTTTGTTCAACCCCAAAAGCACCTCGGCAACGTAAATCGTTCCGAAACCGGGTATAGCTAGGGTATGCCCGTCGACCGTCACGCCTGGAGCGCTTGTCTTGAGCCTCTTGACGAGCGAGCAATGAATCTCCGTGTTGCCTTCTCGCAATTTTACCGGTGCTCCCGAGCGGAAGGGATCCTCCGCCATTTTCTTGAATTCCTTGTCCTTTTCCAACTCTTTCTTTACCTTTGCAAAGGTATCCAGATGCCCAAAGAGCCTGTCATTTAATTCGATTTCGAGAGGATACCCGCAGATTCTCAGATTTTCGAACGTGCTCCCGAGAAAGGAGAATTGCGACTCTTCGTCGGGAAAACCATGATGGCCGGTGATCCGCAGCACAATGCGATCCGCCGTTAGGACATCCACGAAATTCAGGCCTTCGACGACTGCTGTCACAAGTGTGGTGTGGAATTCCTTCTCGTCCTTTTGCTGCTTACTTCCCGCGACGTGCGAATAGCCAGCCTTGAAGCGAACATGATGATCCAGATGGAAATTTTCGACTCTGGCATTCCCATACCCGCCGATGGTTGGCAAGACGCTAGGTGCCTGCACTTCAATAAATCTGGAAATCGGCCTCGTGAATGAGCCGCTCAGCACATGTCCGTGGGCGTGATAGTGGAATACCTTCTTGACTTTGTCGGTCATAACCTACTCCTCCGTGGCGGGGCGATCGCCGAAACGAACTGCTTCTGGTTGTGATACAACAAAGGGGACGCGAAGAACTTCAAGGCTCTCGGGTTTTTGATTTAAGCTTCCGTTGACTCCAACAACGATAAGCTCGTACTTTCCAGCGTGAACTTTACCTCCGGGGATCACGAGGTGAATTTCTTTGTTGCTCTGCTCACCCTTGAGAGCAAATATCAACACCGCCTGTCCCGACGAATCGACCAAACTTCCTTTGAAACTTGGAAAAACCTGGGTGGGGGTGAAATCAAAGTCCAAACCGAAAGTCTCGTTGGGTCGAACCGTTACTTTTGTGGTGTCGGCGCCTCGGATCGTCCCCTGCAGGTGGTAAGAAGACTCGTAGACTTCAGCGACATTTTCAACGGCAGCCTGTTTCCTTGCTGACGGAATCGCCACGGTAATTTGAAAAACGACAAGCGCCGCCAATGCCATGATGGCAGGGACAGCAATCACCGGTTGCAACCAGTTGAACCAGCCCGGCCGTTCTGCCCTTGCTCTGTGAGGAGAGACCTGGAAAGGTATCTTCTCTTCTTTAAATACCAGCCGGCTTGCAGTTATGAATCCTCCCAGAGATCTGAGGCCCGCTGCGCACTCTAGGCAGTCGAAATAGTGCTCCTCAAACTGCTCGCGCAAGTCGGGCGCCAGTTCTCCAAGAAGATATTTTTCTGCTGCTTGTAGCTGCAGCGCCTCTTGATGATCCATATCCCTCGTCCTTTATATAGTGCGCGAAACTGTAACTCCGTTTCAGGAGACTCCCCGATGGTTTGTTCGGCCGAAAGAGTTCTCAAGTTCATGGTCGAATGTGGACCGGAAACGGACTTTGGCCCGGTAGAGCAAAACACGCAGGTATTCCCGTTGCACTCCAAATTCCCGGCAGATCTCGTCTTTGTCCTTTTCTTCCAAGAAGATAGCACGAAGCAACTCGCGGTCCCGTGGTTTCATTTCGGCCAGGATATCCATCACCTTCTCCTTTGCCTCCTGCGAGATCAGGATGCTTTCAAGGTCGACAATCTTGCTACCTAAGTCTGAAGGTTCCCTCTCGATGGCAAGATTGCGGAACCATTCCCTGGCGTTTTCGCGCAAGACGTTTTTACAAATGGAGTTAACGAACGCTCCGAAGCGCTCCGGCTCCCGAATGCCCCCCGCTCGCCGTAGCGCGGCGATCACTCTCCGGAACGTCTCTTGACGAACGTCATCCACCCGTTCGGGTGGTAGGTACCTTGCTCGCAGCATGATGCCCAGAAGTTGTCCAAAATAGGAGGCAAAATGCTGCTCTGTCGCCGGATCTCCGTCCCGCAAACGATCTACATATGATTTATCAAATGGAAAAAGCTCCAAAGTATCCTCGGCATATAGTGGCAGGAGTATAACTTCGGTCCCACGTGCGAGGCAATGGAAGGTTCATTCCGAATTGAAACGAAATGTGTGACCCCGACACTACTTAGGGAGGAAAGACCTGCCCACCGGGGCTTCCGTCTCGGTGAGGATTCCTCACCAACCAAACCTGCCCCTGGGGCGCGTCTTGCACACCTTACCTGACCAAGTCGCGCCCTTCTCTCCGTTTCCGGGGGATTGGGACTGTGGAGGATTCGTGGAAGGCCAACGACGGATCGCAAAAGAGCAGCTCAGGAGCTTTGCCGGCCCCGCGCCCAAAATTGACGGCAAGAATCGATTCTCCACCTTGGCTAACCCTGAAGAGAATCAACGGCCTGCTCAAGATTCTGGTACCGAACCCACTGCTCCGGAAGTTCTTGCCCATGGCGTCGAATTTGTTACTTTGCCTGGAAGATCAAAGGAACTCCAGAGAACGATCCCCGAAACCCTGTGTAGTGTGCTTGGTAATTCTGGCGGCTTCTTGGGTTGCATGGTTTTCGTTTCCGAGCAGGAAGCACGATTGATGACCGTGATCACACTTTGGACCGGCCGGGACGCAGCCGAGCAATGCGGCGACAACTTGAGCCGCGTGAATCAATTGCTGCTCCCCCATGTCGATACCTGGTTGCGATCACAGAGAATGACCGCATTCCTGTGCTGGCAAAACTCCTCTCAATCCTCAGCCCAAAATTCAAGAACCGCCCGTGCTTCACAATTGATTGGCACCGCAGGCAAAGAGATTCAGCTAACCCAGTGAGCGGACAGAAGCAACGCCACGCGGAACGATTATTTTTCAGACAGCGAAAGCCGTTGTCAGTCAAACACACGGTTGAATTTAAGGAGCTTGTACATGATCCCGGGCGAAGCGAAATGCCAGCTGGACTTCTGTGCAAAGTCAGCAATCATTTCCCTCGAGTCACTGGGTCTGTGCCTTGAGCATTTTCTTTTCAGCTGTTATGAACGCCTGGACTACCTCGAGCCAATGGTCCGCAGCCGATCCCTGGAAGCGCCGCACAGGCGAGCGGCATACGCCTTTCTGGAGGAGTGTTCCGATCGCGCCCTTCTCCTCGCTCTTCAGCAGGAACACCTCACCAACCTGGATCGTTCCCGGCTTCTGAACATTTTGTTGCTGACTCGGCACCTTCAGCTGGTTCTGAAAAACCCAGTCGGCAGTGGTTTGGATTCTATTCCCTATACTTCGGCGGTTCTTTCGAGCAGTGGTTTGCGGCAAAAATGAGCGCGCTACCACATGCTAAGGATTGGCCGACTGACGCCCGCCACTTGGCAACTAGACGAGGGTCGTTGCGCGTCCGGAATTGACTCTTCCCTCACTATCGTTCTACTCATCTAGAGGTCAAGAGGATCGATTCAGTCTTTTTTCAGTCTCTTGAAGAACGCCCGCCACGCAGAAGGGCCCGAAACGCGCACAACACTCACCAGTTCCCATTCCTGCACGCCTAACAGATTGGCTTGATCGACGACTTCTTGCTCACTAGATGCCGTGATCATTTTGTATTCCCACTGCTGGGACTCTGCTGTCTCAGGAGCATTCGAAGTATTGAGGGCAATTGCCAGACTATGCGATCGTCCTTTTCCGGCTGCCGTTACGACGATCGGAAACGTGCCTTCCGGCACGTTGGCCGTGGCTGTAAGAACTAAGCTCGCTTTTCCAACACCGGAGGGAGCAACCCGCGAGGTTACTCCAGAGGGGAGACCCGAGACAGTGAAGTCAATATTGGATGAGGAGCCTCCGCCCGTCGGAGAGGCACTCAGAGATACTGATGAAGAACTGCCTCCGTGCAAGTGCATCGCACCAGACGATGCCGAAAGTACAAAATCTCCATTGGTGGAGCCAGGATTAATCTGGATATCAAGCACTGGGTGAAGCTCTATCACATTTGGGGCAGCACCGTGTTGATGGTGAAAAAAGTCAAAGAAGCCAACACCAGTGACTCGCACCGGGACGTTGGCCGTCTGAAAGGAAGAAGTTGCAGTGAATTGTGCATCAAACTGAGTTCTAGCGCTGGCAATTTGAGATGCGAAAGTGCTTCCTGCCCCCACGCAACTAGGAGATGGTATCTCCGCCACCATCGTATTTCCCTGATCATCCATTAATACCAGATGGTAGTCCGAGTCTCCTGTAGCCCCGGTCTCTAATTTATAGTCGGTCAATGTTGCGTCCACGACAAAAACAGTGGTCTCCGTTGGTACGAAACGGTTGTCCTTCAGAAGTGGATTCGGCGGTTGTAGGGCTATCAAATCTCTAATATTCGCAGCCTGGGGGTTTGAAAGATCGACGTGGCTCGAATCGCTGTCAGTTCCTGTCTTTACCGACCATCGCTCCACCCCGCAGCGTTGTCCAAAAGTTGCCCCTGTCGAGACAAAACAAAATGCAAACAACCCCCAGAACACCCCTCGTATCCTTCCCATGGTTCCTCCCCGCCAGCCAGATAGTGATTCGCCCGCTCAACTCAGGGGGCCCAGTTG
>Ga0210402_10002423_pt1 | contig 18184 bp, 14 predicted proteins | sample IncBWC7MmetaG_FD_161055 | JGI IMG/M metagenome (GOLD analysis project Ga0210402, IMG submission 161055) | Forest soil microbial communities from Barre Woods Harvard Forest LTER site, Petersham, Massachusetts, United States - Inc-BW-C-7-M | ecosystem: Environmental > Terrestrial > Soil >... | reverse complement strand
CAAAGGAAAGGCTCCATCGGTACCGGCGCCGGTAAACGAATACAAGGTGGTGGTGGTGCCCGCCGGGGTCATCTTAAAAACGGTGCCATCGCCGCCACTGCCCCCAAATTCGGTCGTGCCATAAAAGTTGCCGTCGGTGCCCTGCACCAGGCCAGCCAAAGGACCTGCTCCATCGGTGCCGACGCCGGTAAACGAATACAAGGTGGTGGTGGTGCCCGCCGGGGTCGTCTTAAAAACGGTGCCCGCGGCCGCCGTGCCCCCACCATTGGTCGTGCCGTAAAAGTTGCCGTCGGTGCCCTGCACCAGGCCGGCTTCAGGATTTAATCCATCGGTGTCGACGCCGGTAAACTGATAAAGCACATTTAAGGTGGGGGTCGCGAGAAGCGGGAGAACACCAAAAGAGGATAGGCACCCAAAAAGGCCGGCCAGCAAAAAATGTCGTAACAATGGCGTGAGTTTCATGATCATGATTGGTTTTTAAGGGACAGGCCCGCGGCTGACATAGCATCCCGCACGAGTGGCTTCATCAATTCAAAGCCCGCCTTTCCCATTGTTTCATAAAGCTGGATGAATGAATTTTGGGTTCATGCTTACACCGCAACAGCCTAGATAAAACACCCTATGTTTGTATGCAAATGAAAATATAAATACATCTCTTTTGCATTACAGTCGGGTCGCGTTGCACCTTGTGCCGTTCGGCCTGGATCAAGCTCCCATTTCAAGCACGCGGCCACGGCCGATCCGGCCCTGCTTCGAGCTTCCCTATCCGATTCCGTGCACGCGCTGGCCGAAGGTCGCACGCACCTGCATTTCACGAGAGCTTGGGTATCCCGCCCGCCCGGTACGCTTCATGGTCGGGTGTGCACCTGAACATCCTCCTTCGCCCCTATCGATAAGCTCAGGGCTACGGAGGACAGGTCCAACGCCCAAATATAAAATACCCATTACGACCAATGACGAGTGACCAAGGCCATGATAAAATCACTCCAGTCCCAGAATTTTTCTTCCCTCGGGGGAAATCATCTGCGGCGTCCAGATCGGATCCCAGACGATGTGCACCTTGGCCGACTCCACCGTCGGCAGCGCGGCGATTTTCTCTCGCGCGTCTTCCGCGATGACCGGTCCCATGCCGCAGCCGGGCGCGGTCAGGGTCATTTTCACCTCGATCGCATGACCGCCCTGCGGCGTCTTTTCGATGGAGAGGTCGTAAACCAAGCCAAGGTCGACGATGTTCACCGGGATCTCCGGGTCGAAACAGCTCTTCATCGCGTCCCATACGGCGCTCTCGCTGAACTCGGCGACCGCGCCGGCCTTTTCGGTTTTCAAGGAAAACCCGGCGAGCGCGTCGGTATGTTCGCGCGCAATGCGAAACAGCCCGCGGTTGGTGCGCACGGTCACGGTGCCACCCAGCGTCTGCGTCACAAAAACCTCCGTGCCCGCGGGCAGCGTCAGTTCATCGCCCGCCGGGATGGCCGTCGCAGGCGTGTCTTTTGAGAGTCTGAAGTCCTGGTTGGTCGTCGGGTTCATTTTATCATCATCTCCAGCGGCAGGCGGGCATAGATGCCGCGCGGGTCGTTGAACTCGCGCAGGCTCTTGGCCTGCTCCTTGATTTGAGCCATGAGCTGGCTCAGTGCGTCCGCATCGCGCGTTTGTTCATGCTTCTCGCCATGGAACCAGTCCACGATGGCCTCGGCCAGTTCCTTTTTGCTCGGGTACTCGGCGACACGATAGTTGTCGCCCAGCTGCGCCTTTTGCGCGGCAAATTTTACCGCGGCATCGAGGCCGCCGATTTCATCCACCAGCCCGAGCTTCTTCGCCTCGGTGCCCGACCACACGCGGCCTTGGGCGATTTCCTCAACCACTGCGCGATCGAGCTGTCGGCCCTCGGCAACTTTGCCGATAAACTGGCCGTAAATCCAATCAACCCGTTGCTGGACGAGGGCCAGCTCCTCATCCGTCTTCGGCCGGCTGAACGTGAGGGCATCGGCAAATTTCCCGGTCTTCGCCACGTCAAAGGTCAGCCCTAAGTCGCCGGCCAGTTTCTGCACGTTGAAAAACAGGCCGAACACGCCGATCGAACCGGTGATGGTGGTGGGCTCCGCATAGATTTTGTCGCCATAAGCGGAAATCCAATAGCCGCCCGAGGCCGCCACCGTGCCCATCGAGACGATGACCGGCTTTGTTTTGCGCATGAGGCGCAGTTCACGCTGGATTTCCTCGGAGGCCGTGGCACTGCCGCCGGGACTGTTCACCCGCAGCACAATGGCTTGCACGCTGTCATCCAGCCGCAACTCGCGCAGCAGGCGGGAAAATTTATCGCCTCCGATTTCACCATCCACGCCCTCGCCTTCCATGATGTCGCCCTCCGCATAAACGACGGCAATCGTCCTGTCCGTGGATTTTGTGGCCGGTTCGCTCTCCGGCTGCGCGGCGGCATAATCGGACAGGTCAATTTGCTTGAACGCCTCCTTCGCGCCGTTGCGGCCGGTCTTCGACTTTAGTTCGGCCAGGATTTCGTCGCGATAGGCGATGCGATCGACCAGCCCCGCGGCCTTGGCCTGCCCGGCGGTGAAGAAACCATGCTCGTCCACCGCCTTCTGCACTGCGGCCGGCACGAGGCCCCGGCTGGCCGCAATCTCTCCGAGGACCTGGCCCCAAAGGTCATCGAGCAATTTTTGCGTCTGCGCCCGGTTTTCCGGGCTCATGTCCTTGCGCGTGAAAGGTTCCACGAACGATTTGTATTTGCCGACGCGTGTCACCTGCACGCCGACGCCAAACTTTTCCAGCGCACCGGTGAAAAACATCGGCCGGCTCGCGAGGCCGGGCAGAAACATCTCACCATAGGGATCGAACACCACATCGTTCGCGACCGAGGCCAGGTAGATATCCCGGGTCCGGGCGAAATTGAGATAGGCCATCACCGGCTTGCCTGCGGCCCGGCAGGCACCGAGTGCCTCGCGCACTTCCTTGAGCGCGGCAAAACCCGCGCCGTACCCCTGTGGCTCAAGCGAGCCCGTCAGCAGCACCCCGGCGATACGGCTGTCAGCCGCCGCGGTCCGGAGCGCGCGGGTCACACTGCGCAATTGCAGCGTTTCCTCCTGGTCGCTGGCAAACCCGAACGGATTTTCCTGCACCGGCGCATCCATGATGTTCGTGGACAAGTCAAAGACGAGGTACGAACCCGGCTCCACGACGACAGCCTTCTTGCCCAGCACGGTCATGGCGGCGAACGCCATCAGCAGCAGCAACACCACCCCCGCCAAAAAAACCCACAGCGCAACCAGCGTGCCCAGCATCGACGTGAAGAAATTTCTCATTCAGGGCAAAGGTAATGCATTTCGTTGCTTCGGCCAGTGAAAATGCGTGGCCAAGTCTGACGGAGGCCACGCATATCGGTTAAAAACCGACCTGCACGCTTTTCTTTCGCTAAATTTCCTGTTTGTTTCATCCCGCCATTATGAGCGAACCGCAAAAAGAACTTCTCACGACCAACCGCAAGGCCCTTACCATCAACCTTGAGGATAAGCAGTACGGCACCTTCGCCGAGATCGGCGCCGGTCAGGAGGTCGCACGGCACTTTTTCCAGGCAGGCGGCGCCTCCGGCACCATCGCGAAAACCATTTCGGCCTACGACATGACGTTCAGCGACGCCATCTATGGAAAAACCCCTCGCTATGTCTCGCGCGAGCGCCTCGCGCTCATGCTCAACCATGAGTACAACCTGCTGCTCGAGCGCCTCGCGGCGCAGCGCGGGGACCGCACGACGTTTTTTGTTTTTGCCGACACGGTCGCGACCCGAAACTTCAAAGGCACCAACGAGGCCCATGGCTGGATGGGCATCCGCTTCCAGACCGAGCCCAAGGGCGAACCGAGCGAGATCGTCCTGCACGTGCGCATGTGGGACAAGGATAACGTCCTGCAGCAGCAGGCCCTCGGCATCGTCGGCGTAAACCTCATCTACGGCGCATTCTACTTCCGCGACGACCGGCAGAAATTCATTGGGACACTCGCCGACAACGTCGGCGCCGACCGCATTGAGATCGACATGCTCACCTTCAGCGGACCGGCCTTCCTCAACGTGGACAACCGGCTCAAATCGCTCGCGCTCGTGCAGCACGGCCTCACCAATGCCGTCATGTTCGGCCCCGGTGGCGTCGTGCTCCAGCCCTCCGAGGTGCTTCATAAAAAAGCCGTCCTGGTCGAACGCGGCAGCTTCCGCCCCGTCACCCACGTCAATGTGGACATGCTCAGCTGTGCCACCGCGCAGTTCGTGCAGGAGCCCATGGTCAAGGGCAAGGAGGTGATCGTCCTCATGGAAATCACGATGAACAACCTGCTCGCCGATGGCACCCTTGACTCGCAGGACTTTCTTGCGCGCGTCGACCTGCTCGGCGACATCGGCTTTACGGTTCTCATTTCCAACTACAGCGAATACTACCGCCTCACCTCTTATTTCCGCCGCTACACCAGCGAAATGATCGGCGTGGCCATGGGCGTCAACAACCTCATCGAGATCTTCAACGAAAAGTATTACGACAACCTCCCCGGCGGCATCCTCGAGTCCTTTGGCCGTCTTTTCCGCAACGCGGTCAAACTCTACATCTACCCGATGCGGCAGGAAGCCTACGACCGCTACCTCCAAAGCGGACAGCCCGCTGACAACCCCGGCAACGTCAACGCCCACGCCTTTGCCGCCAACGTCCTCATCAACTCCCGCAACGTCCTGGTCGTCGATCACCTGCGCAACCTCTACGACCACCTGCTCGAAAACCACTACATCGACAGCATCGTCGGTTTCAATCCTGACATTCTCGCCATCTTCTCGCGCGACGTGCTCCAGCGCATCAAGGCCAAGGATCCGTCGTGGGAAAAAATGGTTCCGGCCCCCGTCGCCGAAGCGATCAAAAAACGCGGCCTCTTCGGTTGCGCGCCGATACCCATACCGTCGTCCGCTGCAACGACGGTTCCGGCATAGTTCACGGTTCACAGTTATCGGTTCACGGTTGGTGACTGGGAGCAGGAAATGGAGGGCTTTCCCGGACTTCATGGTTTTAGGGCTCCTGAATGAACACCCCCCACCGTATGGCTTCCTGATTTTTTACTGATTTTCGCGCTTCCGAGTTTCCGTTTTTTGCGCTTAGCTTTCCGTCCGGCTCCATGCGCTTCTACAAATACCACGCCCTTGGCAACGACTACATCGTGCTCAATCCCGCTGATTTTCCATTCTGGAAACTCCCCAACCGGGATCAAATCCGCGCCATCTGCCACCGCAACTATGGGGTCGGCTCTGACGGCATCCTCTGGGGCCCCATTCCGACCAGGAAAGCCGACTTCGCCCTGCGCATCTTCAATCCCGACGGCTCCGAGGCCGAAAAGTCCGGCAATGGCCTGCGCATTTTCTCGCGCTTCGTCTTTGACCAAGGCTACACGTCCGCTCCCACGTTTACCATCCAGACGCTCGGGGGCATCGTGCAATCCTCCATCAAGGACGGCGGCCGGCTCATCGCCGTGGCCATGGGCCAGGTGAATTTTCATAGCGAAAAAATCCCCGTGGCCGGCCCGACGCGCGAAGTCATCAATGAAAAAATCGCCGTCCACGGCCGCGAGTTTACGTTTTGCGCCGCCAGCATCGGCAATCCCCACTGCGTCATCCCTCTGCCTGAGATTTCCCCCAGCCTGGCCAAAACGTATGGCCCCGGCCTCGAAACCCATCCGATTTTTCCGAACCGCACCAATGTGCAATTCCTCCGCGTGATCGACCGCGCCAACATCCAGATTGAAATCTGGGAGCGCGGCGCCGGCTATACGCTCGCTTCCGGCAGCAGCAGCAGCGCCTCCGCCGCGGTCGCAAACAAACTTGGCCTCGTGGACCGCGCCGTCACCGTCCACATGCCCGGCGGCGCGATCAACATCGACGTCGGCCAGGACTTTTTCATCCAGATGACCGGGACCGTGACCAAAGTCGGCGAAGGCACCCTGCACACCGAAGTTTTCAGCGTGAAGGCCTAGCTGCGCACCAAATTGGTGCGCAGCTCATGGCGCGATAAACGGGATCCGCTCCTTGCCGAAGCGACGCATGATGGCAAAATCGCGCTTGTCGGTGGTAACGATGGTTGCAGTTGGAAAATTTTCAGAGAGCGCGACCAGACAGGCATCGGCAAAATCCACGTGATACTGCACGACATAACGGGCCACTCCGCCCATTGAGACAACCGGGATGGCCCTGAACGCACCGCGGTCAATCATGGTGCACAGTGCGGCCGTTGCTTTGTCATCTTTGCGCAATCGGAAAAACGTTTCAGACAGAACCGCTTCGCAGGTCAGCCCTGGCAAAGGCAGGTCATTGAACAATTTTACCGCCCAATCATGCAAAGAGTCGTTTACCGAAAGAAGCGCCACCAGCGGGCCCGTGTCGAGGATCACCCGCTCAATCTTCATAGCCCTCTTTCGTGGAGGCATTGGCCGGAAGCTTGCTGCCCGCACCAAAAAGATGGCCGAACTTCTGGCCGAAGGTTTCGGTGGGGCGCCCGGCCATCTCGTTTTCAATGGCTTTGCGGACGAATGATGAAACCGTCGTCTTCCTGGCGGCGGCGGCCTGCTGAACATGGCGCGCAAACGCTTCGGATGTTTTTGTCGCGAGGGTTGGCATGAGGTAAACCTCAGGGTAAATCAGATGCCTGTCAAGGCCTTTAAGACATCTGGCTTCGCCCTCTTGCGACGGCATTTTGAGCTGTCTGTATCTCATGCTACACCATAGCACGATTTTCCTGCCTCCCTTTACTTTTTTCGCCTGTCCCTGAATGATCCTCCACCAGTGGATCAGGACTCCGTACAAAGTTTCAGCCTCCTGATTCGTCCATTCGGATGGTCCCTAGCGCTTCACCGGTGACCTGAACGACGGATTTGGAGACAAGCGAGGCCTCTGCGATCACCGGATGCTCATCCCACTTAGGCGCGAAGATTACCTGATTGTTCTCTTCGGTTCCAGTTACGACGGTCATCGGGGCGTTCAGAATCGAAGCCTTTATTGCACCCGCGACTAGAGCATTCACAGGTTTGCGTGGAGTATACCCCCTCACGACTCGATGATCGACGAGTCGAGGTGCTGGATGATGAGCTCCTGGATCGTGGCCAGGAACAGGTAGCACATGAAGGCCTTGCGCTCGGGTTCGGGCAACGTCTCCAGCTCGATGTTGCCGCTTTCGAGCGACTCGTCCTCGAGCGTCTTCAGGTATTTTTCGCGCAGCCGCAGGCGCACCGCCGCGCACGAGCGCACGATCGGCTCCGCATTCGTCCCGTCGAACGCGATGACGCCGGTCGAAAAAAACTCGCGGTCGAAGAGCCCGAGCAGCGTGCGGCAGTCGCCCGCCTGCGACACCAACAGAGCGTCCACCCAGACTTCACGCAGGTCCTCATCGATGTCGCGGCCGGACGCCGCCGCCGCCAGCGAGCCGCGCAGGTCGTCGACGGTGGACTTGATGACGTCGAGCAGCGGCGCCACGACCGGCAGGCTGAGTTTGACCTCAATTTTTTTCATCCGGTTCAAGCACGGCGTTGAGGTGCCATTCCTGCAGGGAATAAACGTAAGCCTCGGCTTTTTCGCGCAGGCCCGTCCAGACGACGGAGCGGCCCTGCTCATGCACTTCGAGCATGTGGCGGCGGGCGGTCGGCTCGTCGAAGCCGAAGATTTTTTTGAAGATCATGACGACGTAGCTCATGAGGTTCACCGGGTCGTTGAGTACCACGACATGCCACAGGCCTTGCAGCGCGAGCTCGGTCTCGGCGCGCGTGGTAGGTGCGGTGGTGGTCTTGGCTTCCCCAACAATCATATCTGCTTGGCGACTCCAGCGATGGCGGCGGCGAGCCGGGCTTCGGCCTCGGCCAGCGGGAGCTTTGCGACATCCTTTTGCGTGCGCCATTTCATTTCGACAATGCCTTCTTTCATTCCCCTGCCCCCCACCGTAACGCGAAGTGGCACGCCGATCAAGTCGGCGTCCTTGAACTTTACGCCCGGCCGCTCGGCCCGGTCGTCCACCAGCACGTCGGCCCCGGCCTGATCTGCGGCCGCGGCAAGCTTTTGGGCCATCGCAGCCGCCTCTGCATCCTGTGGGTCGAGGAGGCAGATGAGCACCTGGAACGGAGCAATCGTCCACGGCCAGACAATGCCGTCGGCATCGTGGCTCTGTTCGATAACGGCCTGCAGTGTGCGGCCAATGCCGATGCCGTAACAACCCATGACCATGAGGTTGGACTGCTTCTGGTCGTCGGTGTAAACCGCGCCGAATTTCTCGGAGTATTTCGTGCCGAGCTTGAAAATATGCCCAACCTCGATGCCCCGGCGCGATTTCAGCGGCTGGCCCGATTTCGGGTCGGGTTCGCCCGGGCGCACCCGGCGGAAATCGCCAAATTTCGTGATGGCAAGATCGCGGGTGACATTGACGTGGCGCAGGTGAAATCCGTCCTTGTTCGCACCCGTCGTGCCGTTGCCAATGAGGCGGATGGCGTGGTCGGCAAAAACACCTGCAAGCGCGGCTGGATTTTTGATCGTGCCCTTGACCGAGCCAAGGCTGCCGGGCTTGGCACCCATGACCGGCTCAATTTCTTCGGGAGTGGCGGGCCGGAACAACGTGAAACCAAGCGCGCCGAGTTTTGCCTCCTCAAGCTCGTCGCAACCGCGCAGGATGACAGCGAACGGCTTGCCATCACCCATGAAAATGAGCGTTTTGAACTGTTGCTCCGCAGGCACCGAGTAAGGCTCGGCCGAGAGCGCCGCGATGGTCACGACGCCCGGCGTGGCAAATTCTTCCACCGCACCGGTGGGCACGGCGTCGGCCAGGCCTTTCGGCACCAGCGCGCTGGTGGCTTTTTCTCGGTTGGCCGTGTAACCGCTCTCCTCGTTGTAGATGACGTCGTCGTCGCCGATCTCGGCCGGCACCATGAATTCATGGGAGAAACTGCCGCCCATCACGCCGGTGTCGGCCTCGACCGCGATGGCGTGCGCACCAACGCGGCGAAAAAAGGCTTCGTAGGCCGCCTTCATCGCGTGATAGTTCTTGGTCGCGCCGTCGTCGTTCGCGTCGAAGGAATACGCGTCCATCATCACGAATTCCTTGGCGCGCATCAGGCCGTAGCGCGGGCGGATTTCGTTGCGGAATTTCGTGGCGATTTGAAAAAAGTTTTTCGGCAGGTCTCGATAACTGGTGATCTCCGCCTTGACGAGCGGCGTGATGATTTCCTCGTGGGTCGGGCCGAGCACAAACTCCGGCTCCCGCGGGGCGCGCTTGCCGTCCCCGGCGCTGTCGGCCCGAAACATGATCTCGCGTGCGGCGGCCCAGCGCGGGCCCTGCTGCCAGAACTCGACCGGGTGCACCTGCGGCATCCACAGCTCGATCGCGCCGGCCCGCTCCATTTCCTCGCGGCAGATTTGGGTGAGCTTCTGCATCACACGCAGGCCGAGCGGCAGGTAGGTGTAGAGCCCCCCGCCGAGCTTGCGCACGAGGCCCGCGCGCACGAGCAGCTTGTGGGAGGCGATTTCCGCGTCGGCCGGGCTTTCCTTGAGTGTCGGGATAAAATACTGCGACCAAAATTTCATGAAGTTCCGCAACTGAACAGCTCGCGCGCACCGGAGCAATTGTTATTTGAACGTCCAACCTCCAACGCCCAACTTCCAACATCCAAGGCCGCTCGGTTGAAGCGATAAAATCCGTTGGACGTTGGATGTTCAATGTTGGATGTTGGACGTTCAAACCTCTATGCCCGCCCGCCCGCCGCCCAAACCCTGGCCAATGAAATGGATCGTCATCGCGATCCTTGTTTTTGTCCCCATCTACACCTACCTCACCGTGCATTTTCGCCGGTCGGGTCGGGTTTACGAGCCGTATGCCGAGGCACGGGATCGCGCCATGATCGAACGCCTGCTCGCCGCCGGCTACCGCCACCGCGTCACGATTTCGGCCACGAGGCCGACCGAACCCCTGCGCGCCTCAGCGCGGGCGCCCATCGGGGCCGCACCCGGTGGATTGCCCGCCGACCTTGCCACCGCACTCACCGCTGTGCCCCTGCCGCCGGCACGCGTCACGCACATCGCCGCCGCGCGAGAGACCAGTACCGCGCAGCCTTACATCGTTGATTTCACCGCCACCCTGCCGGACGAAAAAGAGGAGCTGCTTGATGCGCAGATTTACGTGCGAGAAGACCAGTTGGTCCTCGTGCCCAACTTCGAGCGCGTGCCCGGCGGCCTGCTCGTGCGTTCGCCCGAGACCGAGGTGCGCCTCACCGTGCCCGCCGGCATTCTGCCGCCCGGCCGCTACCGCGTGACGCTGGTAGCCACCCATGAATCGCAAACGTGGGCCCTGTCCGTGAAATGACGAAGGCGATAGGCGGGAAGCCCGGAAGCCATCCTTCGCCAAGCTACGGATGGCCGGCCAATTTTACCGCTGATTACGCAGATTGGCGCGGCTGGATATCCTGTCATCTGGCAAATGCAGCGAAATCACGTTTGTAACAGCCCGCGGAGTTCATTCAACGATATGAACAAACGCATGATTTACTTTTCCCGCAAATTACTTTCATCTGCGCCGGCTTGCCGCTCCCCCCTTGGCGGATCACATCGTACGTCCGTTAGCGTTAGTTTACCCAACAGAACATGAATACTCTGCCCGGTTTGTTGCTGCGCCGGCCTTTGCGTCGCATAGTGTCTTCATTCGCCGCCCTCGCCCTGGTCGGCGGCTTATCCCTCGCCGCCCATGCCCAAATCGGCTCCGGCTGGTGCCGCGGCGGTGAAACTATTAAAGCCCTGCAAACCTCGGCCGGTTGCAGCATCACGCCTATTCCAGGCGGTTACGAATTTCACGTTCCCGCCGGCCCAGGCCGCGCGGAGCTTCGCTGGTCCGGTGCGGATCTCACCACCCAGTGGCTGTGGGAAGGAACAGCCAAGATAACGCAATGGCCCGCCCTCTCCTCCTTCACCTGCATTTATCAGTTGTGGGCCCCGCCGAGCGGCGACGTCATGATTGCCATGGCAGCCGGTGGCGGCACGACCACGGACCTGATCTCCCTGCACGACGCAAGAAAAGTCGTGGGCACCGTCCCGGTTGGCGTGCCGTTCAATTTTGCCGCAATATGTGATCCTGCCACTGCCACTGAGTATATCTATATCAATCAATCGCTAACCGGCACGACGATTCTCATCGATCCTCCCTCGGGCCATTACGACAGGAATGGCCTCGACGTAATGATTTACGGCAGTGGTCCGGCCACGATCGATTGGACGAACATGTCCAATTGGAAGCATTGCGAGGGGCCGCCGCCGCCAGAGCCACCGACCAACCTCACCGCAACGGGCAAGACCGACACCACCGTGGCCCTGTCGTGGACGGCTCCGCTATCGTCGGGTGTAACTGGTTATAACATTTACAACGGCGGCGCCCTGGCCGGCACGACCGCCTCGACCTCCTTCACGGTCACCAGTCTCACGGCCAGTACGGCCTACACCTTCACCGCGACAGCCATTTATGGAACAGTCGAGTCCGCTCACAGCAATTCAGTCACGGTCACCACCAATCCGGCAACGGTCCCGCTGCCTCCGACGAACCTGACGGTAAGTAATCTCACCGGCACAACGGCAACCGTGTCATGGACGGCCTCGACCTCTCCGGGCGTGACCGGCTACACTGTCAGCGGCTTCGGCGCGCCCCCCGCCGTGGTGCTCGACCCAATTATGGTCACCGGAACTTCGTTTCCGTTCAACGAGCTCACGCCCGGCGCGCATTACACTGTGAACGTGGTGGCGATTATGGCCTCGGGCAGTTTCTCCGCCCCCGCCTCGATTAGTTTCACCACCCCTCTGTCGCCGCCCGTCGTACTCCCCCCGACAAACCTGATGGTGACCAACCTTACCAGCACGACCGCAACCGTGTCATGGACGGCCTCGACCTCTCCAAACGTGACCGGCTACATGGTCAGCGGTGGCCCCGGCCTTGTATTTCCCTCAACAACCCCGACCACTCCAGCAACTTCATATGCCTTCACCGGTCTCACTCCCAACACGACTTACACCATAAATGTGAGCACCGTCGCCGAATTCGCGGCGCCGCCCCCGCTTATGTTGGTGTCGCTCAAGTTTTCCCTGCCCGTCTCGATCAGTTTCACCACGCCTTCGCCAATTGTCCTGCCACCTGTGATCAAGAGTCCCGCCACCGCCTCCGGGACCGTAGGCGCGGCCTTCAGTTATCAAATCGTCGCCTCCAATTCTCCGACCAGCTACGGAGCGACCGGGCTGCCAGCAGGCTTGTCCGTGGATGCTTCCACCGGGCTCATTAGCGGGACGCCGGGTGCGCCCGGAACCTTCACGGTGATGCTAAGTGCCACCAATGCCGCCGGCACCGGCAACCAGACTCTGACGCTAAAGATATCCATCGACTGGATCCTGGCCGGTGCCGCCGACTTTAGCGGCAATGACCTTAGCGACAACGGCCAGTCCGATCTCATCTGGCAAAACATGGTGAGCGGGCAACGCACCATCTGGCTGATGAACGGCACCACTCCGGCCAGCGAAGTCTCTCTCGGAACGGTTTCCACCGACTGGGAGATCGTCGGCGCCGCCGACTTCAACCAGGATGGCAACTCCGACCTCATCTGGCAGAACACGGTGACTGGACAGCGCGCCCTCTGGCTGATGAACGGTACCAACTATGTCCGCAGCGTCGACCTCGGGTCTCTTCCCCTCGCTTGGCAGCTCGTCGGCACCGGCAAGTTTGGCGGCACCGCCCAGCCCGACCTCATCTGGCAGAACACGAAGACCGGACAGCGCGCCCTCTGGATGATGAACGGCACGACCTACGTCAGCGCCGTCAGTCTCGGAACGGTTACCACCGACTGGAACCTGGTGGGCGCCGCCGACTTCATTAAGAATGGAAACTCCGACCTCATCTGGCGGAACACGGGGACCGGGCAGTGCGCCCTCTGGATGATGAAAGGCATCACGGAGACCAGCGCCGTCAATCTCGGGACGGTTACGAACAACTGGAGGCTGGTCGGTGCCGGCAACTTTAACGGCGACCGCCAACCCGACCTCATCTGGCAGGACATGACGTCCAGGCAGTATGCCTTCTGGCTGATGAACGGCACCAGCTACGGCAGCAGTGTCACCTCTACGGTTCCCCTGCCGCCAGGGCAAAACTTCGACCTTTCCAACTGGAAGCTTCAAGAGCCGATCGGCTCGCCCGGCAGCCCAAAAAACATCGCGCAACCGCAGCTGGCGACCTTCACCGATGCGTATTTCTATACCGACGTGAACGACGGCGCGATGGATTTCTGGTGCCCGGAGAATGGCGTCACAACCCCCAACTCGAGTTTCCCCCGGAGCGAGTTGCGCGAAGTGAAAACAGGTGGCGACTGGCCGGAGGCTGGAACCCATACGCTGACAGCGACCCTGATGGTGAAAGACACCGAGGCGCACGTATGCATCGGCCAGATTCACGTCGGGACCGGAGGATCGCCGGCCTCGACCAAGCCGCTGATCGAGTTGTACGACTACTCGCAAGATTCCACGCACAAAAATGGAGACATTTATCTCTCCCTCGAACTGAACCCTGGCCCCCCCGCTTACACTTCCCTCCCCCAACAACACGTCTTTATCACCAATGTCCCGATAGGCACGAAATTCGACTACACCATCCAACTTAGCGGCAATACACTCACGGTTATGATCCACGATCCGGCTCAACCCTCGGCGGTGACGAAAACGTTAACCGTGGATCCAAGCTTTGACAACGAGCTCTTTTACTTCAAGGCAGGCGACTACCTGCAGGTCGCGGGCGGCACCCGTTCCACTGTCGGTGCCCATGTTTCGTTCTATGCCCTCAACGTCACCCATCAGCCGTAGGACAACTCCATCGGTGCAGGGCCGTCCACGCAAGTAGGCTGACCGCTGGACCGGTTGCCAACCAGGTGAACGTAGGGGGTCCAGCATCATCGTCGTTGGGATTTTGTGGCAGGTGATCCTTCGCCGTTCGCCGTTTGCCGTAAATTCCGGACGTGGGCGTTGGACGTTCAATGTTGGGTGTTGGGCGTTGAATGGACCGTTTCCAGCGCGAGCGCCTTGCAGCCTTTGAGGTCGAGTTTGCCGGTGCCGAGCATGGGGATTTTTTCCACGCGGCGGACGATTTTTGGCACCCAAAGATTGGGCAGGCCGGCGGCGCCGAGCTTGTCGCGGATTTGATCGGCGCCGAGGTCGAGCGTCGTCAAAAGCACGAGGGCCTCGCCTTTGGCCGCATCGGGCACGCCGACCACGGCCACGCGCGGCCCCTCACTTTGGTCGAGGTCAAAAACTTCTGCGAGCTTCTGCTCCACCGTGCCGTGCGGCACCATCTCCCCGCCAATTTTCGAAAACCGCGAGAGCCGGCCCTCGATATGGAGAAATCCCGCCTCATCGAAACGCGCGAGGTCGCCGGTCACAAACCAGCCGTCGCGCAGCGCCGCCCGGGTCTTCTCTTCGTCCTTGAGATAGCCGCTGAAAATATTCGGGCCGCGAAACAGCAGCAGGCCGGTTTCCGTCAGCGAACGCTCGGCCAGCGTGTCGGGATCGACAATGCGCGCCGACATGCCCGGCAGCATGCGGCCGACGGAACCCAGCCGTTTGCCTTCCTGCTGCCCTGCCGTCGAGGTCAACACGGGGGGATTCGGCTGGTTGATATTCGCCACGGGCGCCGTCTCCGTCAGGCCGTAGCCCTGCATGATTTCCAGGCCGAATTTTTCGAGGAACCCATCGTAGACCTCACGCGGCATTTTCTCGGCCCCGGAAACGACCAGGGTAAGCGAGCTCAGTTCTTCCTTTTCGGCTTTTTTCAAAAATGGCCGCAGAAAGGTCGGTGCGCCAACAAACACTGACACGCGCTCGTCCTTGATCGCGTCGATGATTTTGCGCGTGTCGAGCGGGCTCGGCACCGTGACCACCCGGCAGCCGCGCAGGAGAATGTACCACAGCGTGATCGTAAAACCAAAGCTGTGAAACAAAGGCAGGCAGCCAAGCATCACGGCCGTCTGGGGCAGGATGGCGGTGGAAGAGAGCTGCGCGCAATTGGCCAAAATGTTCCGATGCGTGAGCACGACGCCCTTCGGCTCGCCGGCGCTGCCACTGGTGAACAACAGCGCAGCCTCCTCCCGGTCGCCCGTGCGCGGCAGGCCCAGCATCGAAGCGAGCCACTGGCCCGGCAGCAGCCAGACCGCCACGAACCACGGGAAAATCGCTCGCTTGCCGCCGGCCGCGGCAATTTCTTCGCGCAGGTCAAGGGTGCGCGCCGGCCATGGAAAATTCGGCAGCTTTGCGCGCATGGCGTCCGCGGTGATGACGGTGTCGATTTCGGCAATCCGCAGGCTCGCCTCAATGGCGGCGACACCGGCCGTGAAGTTGAGGTTCACCGGAACTTTGCCGGCGAAGACCACGGCCAGGTTGGCGATGGCCCCGCCCGCGCCAGGGGGCAGGACGATGCCCACGCGATGCGCCGGCACGGTCTTGCGCAAACGGCGCGAAAGCGCGGCCGCCGCGGCAAAAAGTTGCCCGCTTTTCACTGGGCGGCGTTCAGCCGTGCGGTCGATGATTTCGACCCGATTGGGCCGCTTGGCGAGCTGGCGCACGACTTCGCGGCCCAGATGTCGCCGCAAGACGGGCCGCTCCCCGAACGCTTCCGCACCACGATCGAGCAATGCCTTCCTCACCGTCTCGGCGGTGGCCTGCCCCGGTGCGATCGGCTCGCCAAACACCACGCACACCGGCGTGGGCAAGAGCCGCGGCGATTTCCAGATATACTTGTTGCCCGAAAACGAAAACAGCGAACCCCACAGGCCGTCGACAGCCGCGGGCACGACCGGTACGCCGGCCTTGCGCGCCATCAGCTCGAAGCCGCGGTGCAACTCCATCAGCACGCCGGTGCGGGAAATGCCGCCCTCGGGAAAAATAAGCACCGCCTCCCCTGCCTGCAGCTCACGCACGATGCGGCGCGTGCTCTCCAACGCCTGGTGCGGGGAGATGGGAATCGTGCCCGTGAACCAATACAACCAGCGATAGAGAAGATTGGAGCGCGCCAGCGACTCATGTCCGACAAACCGAATCCTCCGCGGACACGCGAGTTGGAGCACGATCACATCGACGTAGCTCAAATGGTTAGACAGCAGGAGGACACCGCCAGTCTTGGGCAGGCGTTCGGCGCCCAGCACACGCGCGCGGTAGAACAGCCGGGCGACAAGTGCGACGGGAATTTCCATTGCCCGGAACAAAAAGGAATGGCGCGAGGAGGCAGGCATGGGGTTGAGAAATGAAAGTTGAGAGTTTACAGCTGAGAGTTGAGGGCCTGAACTCAGGCGCGCATTTCTCGGCCCCACTTTTTGGCGCCTTCTTCAAGCACGGCCAGCGAGGCCAGCGCGTGCTTGATGTCGGCGTTGGCGAGACCAGCAACAACCTTTTCAACCGCATCAACGTAAAGCGGCCACACTTTTGTCCAAAGCTGCCGGCCCTTCGCGGTCAGCATGACCCGATGGATCCGGCGGTCCTGCGGATGATCTTCGCGCCGCACCCATCCGGCCTTCTCCAGGCGGTCGAGCAGCCCGGTCACATTCGAGCGGTCAACGACGAGCACGTCGCCCAGCTCCCGCTGGCTCAGGCCGGCCGGCGCATGGGCGAGGACGTTGAGCACGTTGAATTGCGCTTCGGTCACGCCCAGCGGGCGAAAGAAATGCTGGCTCTCGCGCAACAACCCCTCGCTCGTGGCAAGCACGCGGTTGATGAAATCGACTCCAAGGCTTTCTGGCATACCAGTTAGTTGATATATTTATCGTTTACATGTCAACTAATTTAGTTCATGCTTTTTGTTTGCACCAGGCAAGCAGGCTGAAGCTGAAAATGTTGGAGGTTGTGCGCGACCGCCGGGCGCGCCGCGATAATGGCTGGTCTGTCTGGCGGAGAGATTGCCTGCCAGCGCCATTAACAGAGGCTTTCCACCGCGAAAGTATAATGCGTATAATATGCCCCCGTCGCATTTTCAAACGCTGCGTTTCCCGGCAGGGAAACCTTCGGTATTGGAGTCAACCAGTGGTCCTCGCCATTCCTTCTCTCGGGCTCGTCATCTGGATCCTAGCGTTTGCTTACTGGAGTCAACAAGTAGTCGTCGCCATTGCTTCCCCAGGCAATAATCTGTCCCTTATCGTTGATTCCCCTGGCTTCGGTCAGCGCGACTGTGCCCACGTTCACTAGTGCGTTCAGGTCGTTCATTTTACCAAATGCGTATATAAACGCATGCGCCGATCCGCCCGCGGTCTGCGAGCTTCCGACGACAGCGCCAAAGTTATTGATACCATACGCCGCGCTGGTTGTTCCGCCCAAGGTGCCAAGATCCCGAACCTGTCCGTTGTGGTCGAGAAAGGCGTGAGAGACTCCGGAAAGCGCCGTCAATTGTCCGACGACCGTTCCAGCGTCTGTAATACCCGAAGCGATGCTGCTGGTGCCGCCTAGAGAAGCGTTGATGTCCTTGACAGAACCATTGATGTCCACGAACGCATCGGAGCCTCCGAAGACTGTCGTAAGTTGTCCAACGATCGCACCCCTGCTATTGATGCCCAAAGCGGAGCTGCTGACACCGCCCACGGCGCCGCTAATATCCTGCACCTTGCCGTGCCTCTCGACGAACGCATGGGAAGCTCCGGATGCCGTCGTGAGCTGCCCGACGATGGCGCCAGATTTATTGATGCCTGAAGCGATGCTGCTGACTCCGCCCAAAGCACTGTTGATGTCTTCCAAGACCCCTTTTGAATAGACAAATGCGTGGAGAGTGCCACCACCGGTCGTCAATCCTCCAACGATGGCGCCAGAGGCGTTAAGACCCTCCGCGTAGCCCTGCGCAGCACCAAGAGAGGAACGCAGGTCGAGCGCCGTGTAGGCGGGAACAATCACGGAGAAAGTCTGGGAAACCGGGGGAGCCGCTGAATAAATGGCGTTCCCCGGTTGCGATGCCGTTATGGTGACAGGGCCGGGCCTCTTGAATGCCAGGATGTTCCCTGTTATCGTGGCGGAACCAGAGGCGACGGTGTAAAACACAGGAAGACCGGATGAAGCCGTGGCACGCAGCGTCAGAGACGTCCCGTAGGTTTGCGTTCCCGGGTTGCCAAAGGTTATCGTTTGCGAGCGCATTAT
>Ga0210402_10002422_pt1 | contig 18191 bp, 9 predicted proteins | sample IncBWC7MmetaG_FD_161055 | JGI IMG/M metagenome (GOLD analysis project Ga0210402, IMG submission 161055) | Forest soil microbial communities from Barre Woods Harvard Forest LTER site, Petersham, Massachusetts, United States - Inc-BW-C-7-M | ecosystem: Environmental > Terrestrial > Soil >... | reverse complement strand
TCTGAAACTGCTGGCGGCGGTCACGGGCCTGGTCCTGTTGATCGCCTGCGCCAACCTGGCTAACCTGCTGCTGGCGCGCGGCGCTGCCAACCGCGCGCAGGCTTCCATCCGGGTGGCGCTGGGCGCGCCGCGCTCGCGCCTGGTCCGCCAGACTCTCACTGAGGCGGTGGTGCTGGCGGTGGCGGGCGGTGCGGCCGGAGTCCTGCTGGCGATGGCGGGAACCAAAGCGCTCCTCAACCTGGCATTCAGCGCGGCCAGGTTCGTTCCCATCAGCTCCGCGCCGTCGCTGCCCGTCCTCGGGTTTTCGTTCCTGCTGTCGCTGGCGACGGGTGTAGTCTTCGGGATTGTGCCTGCCTGGTCGGCCTCGCGCGCCGACCCCGCGGCCGCACTGCGCGGCGCCGGCCGGTCCACCTCCGGCGGCGCCACGTTCACGCAGAAGCTGCTGGTGGCGCTGCAGGTGGCGCTCTCGCTGGTGCTCCTGGCAGGCGCGGGACTGATGGTGCAGACGCTCGGCAATCTGCAGAATCAACGGTTCGGTTTCGAGTTGGAAGGGCGGGCGGTGGTGAATGTAAACGCGGCATTCGGCGGTTATTCACCCGAAAAGCTAGCCGCGGTCTACGGGGAAATCGAGCGCCGCATGAAGGCGCTGGGCGGCGTGCGCGCCGCCAGCCTTTCGCTGTACAGCCCCATGGAGGGCAACAACTGGAATTCGCGGATTTGGCTTGCGGACCAGGCGGCGGACGCCAACCCGCAGTCGGTATCGTGGGTGCGAGTGAGTTCCAGCTTCTTCGAAACCATCGGCGCCCGTATCGTGCACGGCCGCATGTTCGACGAACGCGACACGCCGGACGCGGCCCACGTCACCGTGGTCAACCAGGCTTTCGTAGACAAATTTCTGCCGAATCAAGACCCTGTCGGAAAGCGCTTCGGCATGGGTGGAGCGCCCCATCGCGGCGATTATCAGATCGCCGGCGTGGTCGAAAACGTCCGTTTCCGCAATCCGCGCAGTCCTGCGGCGCCGATGTACTTCCTGCCGCTGCTGCAATTGTCGAAGAGCGATTGGAGCGACCCCACACTGGCGAGGTCCACTGTGATCGGCAACATCGAGTTGCGCATGGCCGGCAATGCGAAGCCCCAGGCCGCCCAGATCGTCCGTGCGTTGGGCGAGATCGACCCCAATCTCACGGTGATCAACATAAACACCATGCAGGATCAACTCGGCAGGCTGCTGGGCCATGAACGGTTGATCGCGCGGTTGACCGAAGGCTTCGGCCTGCTCGCCCTGGTGCTGGCTTCGATCGGACTGTACGGCGTCACGGCGCATTCGGTGGCCGGGCGAACCGGTGAAATCGGCGTTCGCATGGCGCTGGGGGCGACGCGCGCCACGGTGACCGGCATGATTCTGCGCAGCGTCTTCGGACAGATCGCCTGCGGGGTGGCGATTGGCGTGCCAGCGGCGCTGGCGGCCGGGCGGATTCTGGCCGATCAACTCTTTGGCGTCGGTAGTGCGGACCCCATGACGCTGGCCGCGGTGGTGGGTGCGTTATCTGTCTCGGCGCTGGTGGCGGGCCTGCTGCCGGCACTGCGCGCCAGCGGTATCGACCCGGTGCAGGCGCTGCGGGCGGAGTAGCTTTTTAGCTATCAGCTATCAGCCATCAGCTAAACCAGCACCACCGGCGCGCGCGCCAAGGTTCAAGCTGAGCGCTGAAAGCTGATAGCTGAAAGCTCTCTCGTCACTGAACACTAATGGTGACCACGTTCGAAACCTGCCCATCCACCGTGAGGATCACGCTTGTTTCGCCGCTGCCGCGAAGGCCGAGCACGAGGGCGGCATTGACCTGATCCAGCCCGGTGTAGTTCGGCGCCGGGCCCGCATACAGCACCGGCACACTCATCCCGTTGATGGTCACCTGGACCTTGGCAAGTGAGCTGGCATTTCTGATTCCGGTTCCGTAGAAACTCACATAGACCGGCGTGTCCACCCCCAGGACGATCGGCACCGCAGCGCACCCCGATCCTCCGCCCGCGCTGCCGCACTGAAACACCGGCACCGGCGATTGCAGTTGCGGATTGGACGCCTGCACCGCGATGGCTATGGCGGCGGCCACTCCGGTTCCGGCCCCGTTCATGCTGAAGAGCGCCGGCGCGATGGGTTGAACGGCCCCGGTGAACGTTTGCGGAGTGGCGGCGTTAGACACCGCGAACACTGCCTGACCCGGCGCGGTTCCGTCCGGCACTTCGAAATTGATCTGGCCCGGAGAAACGTAGATCAGCGGAGCCTTGCGCGGCACTCCGGCGGCGTCTGTCACCGTAAGGGTCACGCCACCGAGCGTTGTCTGCAAGGGCAAAGACGTAGCCTGCACCGTACCCGCCGCCAGGTTTGCGCCAAAGAGCGACGCCAGCGAATCCGGCGCCACTGCAGCGGTGGGCGCGGCCGCGGATTGTACCGCGCTGCCGGCGATTACGCCGTAGTAGCGGCCCATCCAGTACGGCAGGATATAGTCGATCCCCGGGCTTTCAACCCGTCCGGAGCCTCCGCCCGCCAGTTGGAACGGGTCGCGCTGCCAGAGGAAGTCCGTGGGAACCCGCAGGGGAACGGGGATGGGCTGACACGCTTCGCTGCCGCAAACCTGGACCGACTTTGTGAGATCCACTCCAAAATCCCGATTGGGCCTAAGCAGCCACTGGTCCAGCAAGCTGGCCATTTCGGCGTCGCGGGTTGGATCGGGCCCCCGGATGACCCGGTCGATGACGTCAAAGAAAGCGTTCTGGTGCGATGCCGTGAAGTCGCGCACAATCTGGTAGGCGGCCCGGTTGTCCCCATTACTTTGCAGCCGGATCAGATTGTAAAAGGTCATGTAATCCAGGTTGAACTTAAAATACGAGGAGTTGTCATTCACATCGACCAGCACGCCCACATTCACCGGCAGTGCCAGAAATGGGCCGCCGATGGTGTTGGCCGGATTCACGTGGCGCGCCACTTGCAGAAGCATCTGCAGTTCCTCGGGACGCAGCAGGAACGTATTCGAGATATCGTCATTCGGCGACCACTGGTGACTCGCGATAAACCCGGCCATGCGCGTTGCCAGGTCGCTGATGCCGCTCTTGACGGCGGCGTCATCCACCACGTCGAATGCCGCGCCCAGCCCGAAGAAGGCGCCTACTACTTCGTCGCGCGACGTATTGTCCACCCAGATCCACGGCGGGTTCTGGTGGATTGTGTTGTTCACCTCTTCGTTCTGAATTCCGGCGGCGTATGGGGAAGCGGCCAGCGCCATGCATCGCGCCAGGCGGTTGTCGCCGGTCACGTCCACCAGGCCCTTGAGCCCTGCCAGCGCGGCCTTCACGTTATTCAATGCGTCGGCCGATTGCGTAACCTTATAGCGGAAGGCTTCGGCGGCCAGGTAGGCGCCGGTCCACAATGCCGAATCGCCGCAGCGCGTATAACCCACGATCTGCGTGCTTGTCGGGGAAGTGTAGATCGGATCCAGAATCGTGCCGAACGGGAAGTGCCGGGCGCGGATGGCCGCCGAGATCGCCACCGCATCCGCTTCGGATGCGTATGCCTCACGGACAGCCCCACAGACACAGACGCAAAGAATCGCTGCGGCGAAAGTCCTCTTCGGCAAGCGCACCTTCCTCGTTCTATATGTCTGACGAGATCTGGGTGGAAATGGTTGCCGACGGGTACTTGGTACACGATTTCACAAATACATCTCCGGGAAACCGCTTGCTTACGCGCGCGGCTCCGATCAGAGCCGCGACCGTTAGGAAGCGGTTCCCTCCAAATACGCGACTACGTCAGGGAACTTCTGAAACGGTGAACTGAGTGTGGGGATTCAGCCTTACGGGAACTTACGGATGTAAGCGTTTGCTCAAATCGCCAAAAAGCTATATTATGGCCGTGCCCGGAGACCTGAAGGTATGTTCACGAAAACCAAAAGCAAGAGAACGCTGCCATCCCTCGCCCTTTGCATGTTGTGGGGGGCGCCGGTTGCCTTGCGGGCCCAGCCGGCCAACGCCGTCGAAATCCAAATCAAGGCGGACCAGGTAGCCTCCCACGTCAGCCCCATGCTCTACGGCCTGATGACCGAGGAGATCAACTATTCCTATGACGGCGGGCTCTACGCGGAACTGGTTCGCAATCGCAACTTCAAGGAGGACGCGAAAGATCCCGTGCACTGGCAGCTTGTGCAGGAACGCGGTGGCGCCGGATCGATTTCCCTCGATGCCGCCCAGCCGTTCAATGACGCCATCGGCAGCAGCCTGAAGCTCACCGTCACGCAGGCGTCCGGCAACCAGCGCGTGGGCGCCGCCAACGACGGATTCTGGGGCATACCCGTGAAGCCGAACACGCCTTATCGCGCCTCATTCTATGCCAAGGCCGGTCCCGGCTTCACCGGGCCGCTCACCGTCTCCATCGTTGGCAGCGACGGCACCACCGTTCACGCCAGCGCGCAGGTTCCCCGCGTCACCCAGGAGTGGAAGAAGTACGAAGTGAACTTGACTGCCGGAAAGGCCGCGCCGTCGGTGGAGAACCGTCTGGTCATCGCCGCCGGCAGCACCGGCGTTGTCTGGCTCAACCTGGTCTCGCTCTTTCCGCCGGCCTGGAACAACCGGCCCAACGGCAACCGGAAAGACATCATGCAACTCCTGGCCGACATGAAACCTGCCTTTCTCCGCTTTCCGGGCGGTAATTATCTGGAAGGAAATACGCTGGCCACGCGCTTCGATTGGAAAAAGACGATCGGCGACGTCGCGCAGCGGCCCGGCCACGTAAACGATTCCTGGAGATACTGGTCCAGCGACGGCATGGGGTTGCTGGAATTCCTGGAGTGGTGTGAGGATCTGCATATGCAGCCCGTGCTGGGAGTCTATGCCGGCTACTCACTGCGCGGCGGGGCACGCTTCGCGCCCGGGGCCGAGTTGGAGCCTTACGTCAAAGAAGCCCTGGAAGAAATCGAATATGTGACGGGCGGCGACGGCACCACGTGGGGCGCGCGGCGCGCCAGGGACGGCCACGCCGCGCCGTTCGCACTCGAATATGTCGAAGTCGGGAACGAAGATGGCGGGGACCGGCAGGTGGGGAGCTATGAGGGCCGGTTCGCTCAATTCTTCGATGCCATCAAGGCGAAGTATCCTCAGCTAAAGGTGATCGCCACTACACCGGTGACCACCCGCGCCGCGGACGTCATCGACGAACACTACTACCGCCGCTCGGAAGACGAGATGGCGTTCCACGCCAACGATTACGACACGCGCCGCCGCATGGGGCAGCCGGTTTTCGTCGGTGAATGGGCCACGCGCGTGGGCGACCCCACTCCCAACATGAGCGCCGCCTTGGGCGACGCCGCCTGGATGGTGGGCATGGAGCGGAACTCGGACCTGGTGATCATGGCCTCCTATGCGCCCCTCTTCGTGAACGTAAACAAGGGCGGCATGCAGTGGCCAACCGATCTGATCGGCTACGATGCGTCGTCCAGCTACGGCTCGCCGTCGTATTACGCGCAGAAGATGTTCAGCCTGTATCACGGCGATACTGTCGTTTCGCTGAGCGCGCAGGGCGTCCCAACGAAGGAATGGCAGCCGCTGCCCGGGCGCGGATTCGTGCCTCCGCCGCAAGCAGGGCAGCCCAGAGCCGGAGCCGCGCCGCCCACGCCGCCAGCCGTCGCGGGGCGCGGGGGCCGCGGGAACCTGCAACCGGCGGGACCGCAACAGCCGCCGATGCCGCAACAGGTACCCTTGATGTTCTTCGATGCCACGCGCGACAGCAAGACGGGAAGCATTTACGTGAAAGTTGTCAACCGGGCCGGCACCCCGCAAGCGGTCCACATAGCAGTAAGCGGCGTTGCCGCGGTCGAGGCCGGCGGACAAGCCATTACGATGAGAGCCAGCAGCCCGGCTGACACGAATTCGATTACGGAGCCAACGCGGATCGTGCCCGTCATTACCAGGGCCGATGGGCTGAGCACGAACTTCACCCGCACGTTCCCTCCGTATTCCATCAGTGTTCTGGAGATGAAAGCGAAATAGGGCCGGTGGGGCAGACCATCGTTTTCTGTGGTCTGCCAGTCGCCAGGATCCGCAGCGAGCCGCCCTTGGCCGGCAGACGACAAAAAACGATCGTCTCCCCACTTTCTGCTAGGCCGCTAGCGCCCGCGGATTCTCATATTGCGGAACAGGGCCAGCGTGAACTGGTCGTGGAGTTGCAGCCCGATGGGGCCGGACTTGGACCGGGCCGGATCGCCCGGATACCCGGCGGCGATCTGGCCGTTGATGCGAACGCGGATCCGATCGTTTCTCGATTCGATTTCCAGGCTGTTCCACTCACTCGGACGCTGCAGTCCTTTCTTGGCGGGGACAAACGTGTACACGCTTCCCGAGCCAAACTTCTCGGCGTCGTCATCGATGATCTGGATCTCGTAGCCGATGTGCGCCGGCGTAGTCTTCTCGAACGAAGCCAGGTCGGGACGCTCAGAGTCGGATTCGCCGATGGCGGAATGCGCCCGTGAGCGGTCGCGAATCGACACTCCACTATTGGCGCCGGGCGGAATCCAGTATTCCAGGTGCAGATCGAACTCGCCAAACTCAGCCTTGGTATAGAGCCAGGCCTGGCGGTACAGCCAATCGCGGTAATGCTGGGCGTCGATGGGCCAAGGTGTGGCGGCTGGTGTAGCGGCCGGCCGTGTATCGAACGGCGCCTCCGGCCGCGGATGGGCGCGCTGTCCCATCAGTACGCCATCTTGCATAACGGTCCACAAGCCGGGGCCGCGAACTTCCCAGCCGTCCAGATTCTTGCCGTTGAAGAGCGGTTTCCAGCCGGCATCGGGCGGCACCGTGACTTTGCCGCTGGCTGCCCATTCGACGCCGCGGGCGAAGAGCGCTTGAAAGTTTACGTCGTCCAGGTTAGGGTTCGGCTCGTTCTTCCAGGTGTGGCCGAGCATGGTGGTGTAGATGCGGCCTTTTCCGTAGTCGCGTACCCAATCCATCGGCTCACCCTGCCGCGATACTTCCGAGAAGGCGTAAGTCAGGATGGTCAAGCCCTCCGCGGGACCATGCTGTCCGTGGGTAAGTTGCTCCGAAGGATGAACCCAGTGAGCCGGCAGACCGCGCGTGATGGGGTGGTCTTTGCCCAGTACGAAAACCTCGAAATCGTGGCGCGGGCCATGGCCGGGCGGCAGCCCTTCGCCTTTCGGGATGGCGATCGCCTGGCCGTTCGGGCCGATGGCAATCCCCGGACCGAAGGATGGGTCGCGCCAGCCCAGCCCGATCATCCGGTTGAATTCGGGCCACTGGAGAAACGCGTTGTTGGCCGCGTGGAAAACCACCAGGCCACCGCCGCCGCGCAGGTAGGCTTCCAGCGCCCGCTCCGCGCTGGCCGGCCACCGCGTTCCGGTCTCCAGATGACCGCCGTTGAAGTTATCGATCACCACGGCGTAGCGCGAGAAATCCGGCAGCTTCGGGTAAGTGGCCACGTCCACCGTGAACCGTCCGGTGCCTTCGAGAATTGTCTGGATGAGGATGGTTCCCGCCGCCCAATCGTGGTTGTTGACGCCGTCGACAATCACCGCCCGAAGCTTGGGCTCCGCGGCCAAACCGGAGCCCGCGGCCGCCGCCAACGTGAAGGCCAGCAGGATGGCCGGGGCCGTTCGTGGCTCCCCTTGGTGATAAGTTCGATAGTCCCTACTAAAGTGCATATTAGCGGCGTACTAATCAGCGTCTGGCGCTGGACTCATCGCGCCACTATCGTATGCGGGAGCCAACCGAAGCCGACTAACTCAGCCCTTCAGCCGATTAACTCAGCCCTTCCAGCGGCCCCGTGCTGTCCCCGAACGATTTCTCCATCGCGCCCATCCGGTGCAGCATCGCCAGGTGCAGATTGCACAGCGGCGTCTTCGGCGCGGCACGCAGACGGCGTCCGGGGCGCAGCGTGCCTTTTCCGCGGCCCGCCAGAATTAACGGCAGATCTTCCACCGCATGGCTGTTGCCGTCCTTCAGCGAGGCGCCGAACAACACCATCGAGTTATCCAGCAGGGATTTCCCACCTTCATCCAGGCTATGCATCTTGTGCAGGAATTGCGCCACCAGTTCGGTGTGCCAGTTGATAATCTTCTCGTACTGCAGGCGCTGGGTTTCGATGTTCCGGTGGTGCGACAACCCGTGGAAACTGCCCTTCACGCCCGCCAGCCACGAATAATCCTGCGAGCTTTGCGCGTCACCCAGCATGCACGTCGCGATGCGAGTGCTGTCCGTCCAAAACGCCAGCAGCAGGATGTCCAGCATCAGCTTGACGTGTTCCGGATGCGTGTCCGGAAGCCCCGGCGCGGGACGATCCAGAGGGAACTTGCCCTGGTTGATCCAGCGTTTCTGCGGGCGCATCGCCGCCTCCAGCCGCTGCTCCACCGAACGCACCGATTCGAAATACTGGTCCAGCCGTGCCTGGTCGCCCGTGCTCCCCTTGCGGCGCAGAGACTTCGCCTCGCCCATCACCAGGTCGAGCACGCTGGTTTCGTCGCGCTGCAGCGACGCCACCAGGGAGGGATGCTGCGGGTCCACGCTCGAAACCACCGGTGTCCGCGAATTCCGGAACAGGCGGTCAAACGCCAGTTGCGGTACGATCTCCTTCGGAACCGGCGTGTGCGGATCGGCCCACGAAAGGAACGAACCCAGCGCCCGCGGAAATCCGCCGCCCGCCGTGTCGATGCCCGTCCGCGGCGCGTCAATGCCCAACTCAAACGTGGAGAGCGGTGTCTGCGGATCCAGACGCTGCGCCGCCACCTGGTCCACCGAAGTGCCGCCGGAATCCAGGTCGCTGCCGGTGGTCCGCTCCACAAAGCCGCCGGAGAGCCACGCCGGCACCTTCGGCCAATGGCCGTTGCGGCCCACCGTATTCTTATGCCAGAGGTTCTCCAGCAGCAGGAATTCGCTCTTCAAGCTTTCGAGCGGTTTCAGGTGCGGCGTGAACTCGTAATCTTCGCCATCGCCCGGCGGCGTCCAGTAGTCCGGCCGCACGCCGTTGGGCATGAACAGGAACGCCATGCGCAGCGGCGGTTCCGCCAGGCCTTCCGCACTCTTAGCCGGCGCGCCGGCCGAGATCGATTCCAGCCAGGGCAGCGACATCGCCACCCCCGCGCCCCGCAGCCAGGTTCTCCGGGTGATCGCCTTGGACATGTTGGTACCAGGCTCCTTTCCGATCAGGCTATCACCTTTGTGGGCCAGGTTGTTTGTGGTCCAGGTTGTTAACCTGCGGCGGATTGCTAATCCGCCTGGCGCGATTCCGAGCGGGCCGGCCGCGTTGTCAAGAGGAAAAACCTACTTTCTGCACTCCCCGGAAGAATTTGCAGCACCATGAGGATCGGCTTCAGCGCATCGTAGATCCAGCCGCGGAACCGGGTGGTTTCCATCGCCCCATGCCGTGTGGCGCTGAGTCGCCCACTTGCGCGGCACCTCGCGGGTGGCTCATCGGCCTGCGGTAAGCGATTTTCATGAGAATCCCGGTGAGGGGTAGTCGTAACTGGCGTAGGCCCCTCAGTTCCTGGTCGCCTTCGGCCACACCACGCCCTGGTCCATCTTGGTCACCGCCGCCAGGCCCTTATACAGGAACTTCTGAATTCGCTGGCCGCGATAGGTCTCGGTGGTGAAGAGGTTGCCTTTCGAATCGGCGGCGATGCTATGGACTGCGTAGAACTCGCCCGGCTGCCGGCCGCCATCGCCGAAGCTGGTCAGAATCTCCATGGTTTCGCGCAGAATGATGTACACCTTCTCATTGGAGCCATCGGCCAGGTAGATGTACTTCTGATCCGGATCCTTGGAGAATGCGATGTCCCAAACCGACCCGTCGCCCAGTGTGTTCTTTTTGACGAAGACTTCCTTAACGAACTTGCCATCCGGTTTGAAGACCTGGATGCGGTCGTTCGGGCGATCGCAGACGTACAACAGACCGTCGTGCGACAACTCCGCGCAGTGAACTGGATTGCGGAACTGCTGAGCGGGCGGGGCGGTTGGATCGTAGCGGCCCAACGGCGTGTCGTCCGGCTTGTTGCCATAGGCGCCCCAGTGCCGCTTATATTTGCCGGTCTCGGCGTCGAACACGATCACGCGGTGATTCCCGTAGCCGTCGGCCACGTACAGTTCGTTGGTTTTCGGATCCACGAACATTTTGGCGGCGCCCTTCACGTTGTCCACGTCGTTGCTGCCTTTGCTCTGGCCGGGCTTGCCGATCTGCATGAGAAACTTCCCCTGCTGGGTGAATTTCAGAATCATGTTGTCGTTGAAATAGCCCGGTGCCGGCTGGCTTTCCGACGCCGGAGTCCCCCTCCCCGCACGGCCCCCGGCCCCTCGTCCGGCGCTGGCAGTGCCAGGAGCGGGGCGGCCGTTGCCGCCAATCCAGACGTTGCCTTTGTAGTCGATGAAGATCCCGTGATTCGTCTCCGGCCAGTCGTAGCCTTCACCTGGGCCGCCCCAGTGGCCGATGAGGTTGCCCGCTTCATCGAACTCGAGAACCGGCGGCGCTGGTTCGCAGCACTCCGACTCCACGACTCCCATCTGCCGCTTGGGACCGGGCGGATTAGCGGCCGCATAGTTTTCCATGGCTTCGAGCGAGCCCTGCCGATGGACAATCCAGATGTGGTCATTCGAATCCACGCCGACGCCGATCGCGTTGCCAAGCAGCCAGTGGTTGGGCAGCGGCTTGGGCCACATCGGGTCCACCTCGAACCTCGGGGCCATCACGGCGGCGGCGTTTAAACTGGCCCTCCTGTCGAGCACCGCCGAGCCGATTCCGAGCGCTGCCACGATGGCCGCGAACGTCACGCCGGTGCGCAAGTCACGCTTCATATTTCTCGACCCTCCTCATCAACCCCGCGGTTCCGCGGTAAGCTACGGATCATCGTGCGAATGGTGCCAGCGATTATACACGATTCGATCAGGCGCGGGGTTGTGGGGCAGATTGGCAATCTGCGGCGGATTGGTAATCCGCCGGCGCGATGCGTAGCGAGCCGCCCCGCGTTGACGACCTTGCCCGCCGCGTCCGACAGGCGGATTGCCAATCCGCCGCCGATTAACAATCTGCCCCACATACTGCTCTTCCTCGTGCTGCCGCTCTGCGCCGGGGCGCACGATATCCCCAATGACGTGACGGTTCAAATGTTTCTCAAGCCCGAGGGCCAGCACCTGAATCTGCTGGTTCGCGTTCCCCTGCGAGCCGTGCGCGACATCGTTTTCCCGGAACGGGGCCCCGGCTACCTTGATATTGCCCGCACCGAGCCGCTGTTGCCCGACGCCTGCACGCAGTGGCTTTCGGACTTCATCGAGCTCTACGAAGACCAAACCCGCCTGCCCAATAAGCCGCGCGTGGCCGCCGCACGCATCTCGCTCGAATCCGACAAGTCTTTCGAGTCCTACGAACAGGCCGCGGCCCACATCACCGGCCCCAGTCTCCCGGCAGACACCAACGTGGTATGGAACCAGACGCTGCTGGATGTCTGGTTCGATTACCCGATCCGGTCCGACCGGTCAGCCTTTGCCATCCATCCCGAATTGGGCCGCCTCGGCCTGCGCGTGGTCACCGCGCTGCGCTTTCTGCCGCCCGGCGGCGCCGTCCGCGCCTTCGAGTTCACTGGCGACCCCGGCCTGGTCCGGCTCGACCCGCGCTGGCACCAGGCCGCCATCCGCTTTGTCCACCAAGGCTTCCTCCACATTCTGGATGGAACCGACCACCTGCTGTTCCTGCTCTGCCTGGTCATCCCCTTCCGCAGCTTCCGCGCGCTGGTCCCGGTGGTCACCTCCTTCACCGTGGCCCACTCCATCACGCTGATCGCATCGGCTTACGATCTTGGCCCCGGCGCACTCTGGTTTCCGCCGCTGATCGAAACCCTGATCGCCGTTTCCATCGTCTACATGGCGCTCGAAAACATCGTGGGCGGAGCCAGCCTGCACCGCCGCTGGATGATCGCGTTCGGGTTTGGCCTGGTCCACGGCTTCGGCTTCTCATTCGCGCTTCGCCAGACGCTGCAATTTGCCGGGTCGCACCTGCTGGCATCACTGCTCTCGTTCAATGTGGGCGTTGAGCTGGGACAACTCCTGGTCCTCTTAGTGCTTATCCCGCTGCTGGAGCTGTGCTTCCGGTTCGTGGTGGCGGAGCGCATGGGCACCATCATTCTGTCCGCTCTGGTGGCCCACACCGGCTGGCACTGGATGCTGGACCGCGCCGACAGGCTGAGCCGCTACCACTTCCAGTGGCCGGTTTGGACAGCCGCCGTGGTGGTGAGCGCCATGCGCTGGGCAATGGTGGCGGCAATTCTGGCGGCCGCGGTGTGGCTGGTGCGAAGGCGCAAAACCGCTCCCTAAGTATAGCCTTCGCGGCTCTGAGCGAAGTCTGGTGGTGTCAACGAGGCCATCAGAGCCACGACCGTGAGGGAGTGGTTCCCTAACCTTCGCCATGGTCGTACGTCTACCCAGTTGTTACCATTTCAGGGTAGACTATCTACCAACGGAGGCCGCAAGCATGAAACTCTGGCGCCGCCCGGAGGCCCTCAATCACCCGGCCCGCCGCGAGGCCAGCCTGGACCGCGAGCTTCGCGATTATCTCGATCTCGAAGCTGCGGAGCAGCGTCAGCGCGGCCTGCCGCCCGAAAAGGCCCGCCATGCGGCACAACGCTCTTTGGGCAACACCACCCTGGTTAAGGAGGATACACGCGCGATGTGGCGTTTGGCTTGGTTGCAACCCCTATGGCAGGATCTTCGCTACGGCGTCCGTCTGCTGCTCAAAACGCCCGGTTTTGCGGCGGTGGCGGTCCTTACCCTGGCGCTCGGAATCGGCGCCAACACCGCCATCTTCAGCCTGGTGGAAGGCCTGATGCTGAAACCGTTGCCCTACTACAAGCCGGACAGCCTGGTGGTGCCGGCCACCATCTTCCAGCGTATGAAAACCGACCGGGGCAGCGATTCCTATTCCGACATTCTGGACTGGAAGGCCCAGACCAGTCTCTTCGAAGGCGTCGCGACATTCAACACGGGATATGCCGATGTCACTGGCGCCGAAGAACCGGAACGCATCCGCGCCCTGTTCGTCGACCAGGACTATTTCCGGGTGATGGCCACGCCGCCCGCGGCCGGCCGCACGTTTTTGCCGGAGGAACACAACCTGGGTGCGGGTCGCGCCGTGGTTCTTACCTGGCGTCTGTGGATGCGGCGGTTCGGCGGCGACACAAAGCTGCTGGGAAGCCCCATCCAACTTGGCGGCTTACCCTATACCGTCGTCGGCGTCATGCCGAAGGATTCAACCTGGCCCGAAGACGCCGAACTCTTCCGCCCACTCACCACCGGGGGGCTCGACCCCGCCACGATGGCTTCGATGATGCGCCGCGATAATCATATGTTTCGAGCCGTGGCGCGGCTCAAAACGGGCGTCTCGCTGGAACAGGCGCAGACCAGGCTTACAGCTCTGGGCGCGCGCGTAGCACAGGAAAACACCAACCGCGCCGGCACCAATTGGAAACTGCACGCGCTCGCCGAATGGGTCATCGGGCCCACGCTGCGCCAGACGCTGATCGTGCTGATTGGTGCCGTGGGTTTCGTGCTGCTGATCGCCTGCGTGAACGTCGCCAACCTGCTGCTGGCACGCGGCGCCGCCCGCAGCCGGGAAGTGGCCATCCGCTGCGCACTGGGCGCCGGCTGGAAACGGCTGGCCGGCCAGTTCCTGGTGGAAACCGCTTCGCTGGCCGCGGCCGGCGGCGTGGCGGGCGTGTGCCTGGGCTACTGGGGATTGCGCGGGCTCATCCACTTCGCTCCGGCTGACGTGCCGCGGCTTGACCAGGTTCACATCGATTCCGGCGCCCTCGCCTTCACCGCCGCGGTCTGCCTCCTCACCGCCGTGATTTCGGGCCTCGTCCCCGCGCTTCAGGCGGCGCGGCTGGCGCCGGTAGCGGCCTTCCGGGAAATGGGCAGGGGCTTTTCCGAAGGCATGCGGACCGGGCGGCTGCGGAACATCCTGGTGGTTTCCGAACTCGCCCTGGCCATCGTGCTGCTGGCCGGAGCCGGTCTCCTGATCCGCAGTTTCGCCCACCTGCGGCAAGTCAATCCCGGCTTCGCCACGGCCAACCTGATGACAATGCAGATCGGGCTGCCGCGCTCCCGATACGCCGGACCGCCGCAAGTCCTGGCTGGTTTCGATCAAATCACCGCGGGCATTCGCCGCATCCCCGGCGTGACGGCGGCATCCGCCACCAGTTCGCTGCCGCTGGATGGCGGCGGCAGCTACCTGGGCCGCCTCTTCCTCACCGAAGGCCAGCCCGAGCCGCCGGCTACCAAGGACGCCCAGGCCGCCTGGAGCGTCATTCAGCCCGGATATTTTGAGACGATGCGCGTTCCCATCGCGCAGGGCAGGCCATTCACGGCCCGCGACACGCGCGACGCCACGCCCGTGATCATTATCAGCCAGGCGATGGCCCGCCAGATGTTTCCCAACCAAAGCCCGCTGGGCCGGCGCATCCGTTCCTGGCGCGACGAGAACCTGTACCGCGAGATCGTCGGCGTGGTGGGCGACCTGCGCTATGACGGACTCAGCGAAGACATCGGCAACAACGTCTACATCCCCCATGCGCAGGATACCTGGAACGCCATGATGCTCACCGTGCGCACCCACGGCGACCCGAACCCGTTGCTCGGTTCCATCCGCGGCGAGATCTGGTCCGTGGACAAGAAACTGTCCATCTCCGAAGTGAAGACCATGGACCAGATTCTGGACACGCAACTGGCGCGGCCGCGGTTCAGTATGTTCCTGCTGGGCCTGTTTGCCGCCACGGCGCTGCTGCTGGCTGCCATTGGGATTTACGGAGTGATGTCTTACTCGGTGGCGCAGCGGACCCGCGAAATCGGCATCCGCATGGCGCTGGGCGCACTGCGCGGAGATGTGCTGCGGATGGTGGCGGGGCGTGCCGCCGTACTGGCAGGCGTGGGAACCGGAGCCGGCATCGTCGGCGCGCTGGCGGCCACCCGGCTGCTGCGCACGCTGCTGTTCGGCGTTGACCCGGCCGATGCCGGCACCTTCGTGGCTGTCTCAGCGGTGCTGATTCTGGTGGCACTGGCGGCGTCGTATATCCCGGCGCGCCGCGCCACCAAAGTGGACCCCACGGTAACCCTGCGCTACGAGTAAGTAGGTAGGACAGACGATCGTTTTCTGGCTCCAGTCAACCGGCCGGCCAGGTATGACAGACCACGAAAGGCGATGGTCTGTCCCACATGTTCAAACCGCAGCCAGCGCCTTTTCCGCGGCATCCCGCCCGCTGCCCGCAGGCGTATACCCGGCGTGGCGCAGCGCTTCTTCGAGCGCCTCCAGTATCAGCAAGACATTCTCCGCCGTGGAGCCGTACCCCATAGTCCCGATGCGGAAAACCTTTCCGGCCAGCGGTCCGAATCCGCCGGAGATTTCCATATTGCGGCGCTCCAGAAGGTACTGCCGCACCTTGCCGTCATCCACACCCTCCGGAACGCGCGGCGTGTTCAGCGTCCACAACCGGTGCCCTTCGGCTACCTGCATCGCCATGCCCATGGCTTCGATACCGGCCACAAAAGCCAGGTGATTGCGGCGGTGGCGCTCCCACCGGTTCTCCAAGCCTTCCTCGGCCACCATCGCGAGGCCCTCGCGCAGCGCGTAGAACAGCGTCGCCGATGCCGTGTGATGATACTTGTGGCCGGTGTAAAACGAATCCAGCAACTGCAGGTCCAGATAGAACGAGTGCACCGTGCTGGTGCGCGCCTTCAGCCTTTCCAGAGCCCGCGGCCCCACCGTAAGCGGCGCCAGGCCCGGCGGGCATCCCAGCCCTTTCTGCGAACAACTATAGGCGATGTCGATGCCGTTTTCGTCCACCAGCACCGGCATGCCGCCGAGCGAAGTGACGCAATCGGCAATGGTCAGCGCGTCCACCTCGTGCGCGGCATCACAAATCGGCTTGGCCTGGTTGAACGCTCCGGTGGACGTCTCCGCCTGCACGAACGCCACAAGGCGCGGCCGCTCGCGACGGATGAAATCGCGGGCTTCCTGCGGGTCGAACGGCTCGCCCCAGGGCTTGGCCAGCCGCACCACCTCGGCGCCCTGCCGGCGCGCCAGTTCACCCAACCGGTCGCCGAAGAATCCGTTGCTGAGCAGCGCGAATTTCTGTCCGGGCTCGGCGAAGTTGGCCACCGCGGCTTCCATCCCGGAGGTGCCGGTTCCGGACATCGCCAGGTTGAATTGGTTCTTCGTCGAAAAGGCGTAGCCCAGCAGCAGGCGGATTTCATCGGCCACCTGTAGGAAGAACGGGTCCAGATGGCCCACCACGGGCTGCGCCATGGCTTGGTACACACGCGGCGCAACCATACTGGGTCCCGGCCCGAAAAGAAGGCGCGCCGGCGCCCGAAGAGGAGGATATGTCTGCGGCATCAACGACCAGTTTAATGGATCAGGGTGCCGCCGACGATGATCCCGAACGGACAAGCGCAATCACTCTCCAGGAGAACTGCCATTGGTCACGGTACGGGTGACACCGGCCCGTGAAGGCACCGGTACCGCGTCACGTTCAGCCTGAAGCTGACTTTTGAGCCTGTCGCAGAATGGCTCCCAGTAGTCACAGACAGCCGTTGTCCGAGCCGGAGCGGCTCCCGTGTAACTGGCCGGGTTGTCGAGAATGGCCTTGTGTTCCGGCGAGAGCCGCTCAAAATACGCCGTCAACTCCGGCTGTCTCCTGGCTAACTCCAAAAGCGTGATACCGCTCCTTCGCGATTCCCTTGAAAGTTGCATTACGGTGTCGTACGCATCGGGATAACCCAGAAGCGCCAGAATGATGTACAGCGGTTCCGCGACAACATGGTGCTTGCTGCTCTCAAGGTTCTGCAGCATTCGACGTCGATTGGGTTGGACCTTAGCCAACGCGTCGTGCATTCTTAAAGTGGCATAGCAAAAGCCAGTGAAGAGCTCTGGCAGGAACCTGGCGGATGCCGAGTTGGTCAAGTCCCGTTGATGTTCCGAGATCTGGTCCATGAACACGGTGTTCATGCGAGGCATGAACTCCTTCCAGAGACTCTTAACATTCTCGAAGTTCTTTGGATTCATCTTGTGCGGCATGGTAGACGATCCCACTTCCTCATCCCCATACTTATCAACTACTTCGGCGATCTCATTTCGGATCAGATTCCTCATATCATCAGCCAGGTTGGCGAGGACTGAGAAACACGAGACTACCGCGTACACCAGATCAGTCACCGGCTCCGGCTCGACAATCTGAGACGATACGGACGGCTCGACAGGCTTTAGGCCAAGAGTCTCCATCAGCTCCAATTCGAGGGCAGCAGGGTTGCCGGGACAAAACAAAGACAACGCGTTAAATGCTCCCACTGCACCCGAAAACTTGCCCCGGAGATTTCGATGTAGCCTGTCTATGGCTTCGATGCGTGAACCGATGCGACTGACATACAACGACAAACTGTATCCGAATGTAGTGGGCACCGCGTGCTGGCCATGCGTACGGCCGATCTGGGGCTGGCCGCCGTACTCCCGCGCCAGCGAGATCAACTGACATTCTAATTCGAGTAAGTCCGGAAGGAGCACATCTCTGACGAATTCTTTGTAGCGTAATGCTGCACCACTATCCATGATATCCGCTGAAGTCGCAAAGAGGTGCACAAAGGGTCGGGACTCCGCGGGAATGCGCCGTCGAATGCAATTAACGATCGCTCTGATGTTATGGTGTACGCGACGCTCCTCCTGATAGACTTCGTCCGCCTTAATGTCATGGCTCGCCTCTTCAACCTGATCGGCGACGCGATCGGAACAGATCCCCCACTTAGCGAGCATCCGCACCAACGCAACTTCGACCCGCAACAAATAAGCGATATTGGCGCTTTCGGAGAGGTAAGGTTGCACGCGGGAGCGGAACTCCGGCGTGTCGCCATAGTAGCGGTAGTCAATTGGAGAGATAGTGTCGAAAAGATCCATTTCAATAATTCCAACGTTTTTGTTAGAGGTCTCGACTTACTTCTTGTTTTTCTCGTTTGTGTTTAACGAAGAAACCGTTATCTTTCACGAGTTTCTCGATTTCGTCGATCTCTTGTATTGTGTATAGCCGCCAAGCGAACGGACTCCTTCTGGCTTCCGGAATTTTCTTTTCTCGTTCCCACTTCTTGAGCGTCTTTTCTGATACCTTGAGCCGCGTAGC
>Ga0210402_10002421_pt1 | contig 18212 bp, 13 predicted proteins | sample IncBWC7MmetaG_FD_161055 | JGI IMG/M metagenome (GOLD analysis project Ga0210402, IMG submission 161055) | Forest soil microbial communities from Barre Woods Harvard Forest LTER site, Petersham, Massachusetts, United States - Inc-BW-C-7-M | ecosystem: Environmental > Terrestrial > Soil >... | reverse complement strand
GTCCTGCAATGTAAAGACAAAGGTTATAACCCGAAGATTCATCGGCTTGTTTGTTCATGTTGGTTGCTTCCTGTCGAACGCATCCGTATTGGGAACTGCTTCTGCCCTGTGCTCGCGGCCCGTGCCCGTTGCCTGCATACGTGCGGGCCTCCTGGCAACGCGCGCCGAACCGATCCGGATCCTCTCGGGTCCAATATAGACTTCACGCGGCACGACCCCTTGACCCCTCTCATAAACTCGCGGATCAGGTTTGAGTGCGCGGTGCCGTGCGATTTTAGGGAATGGAGCTGGCGGTTATGCTCGCCGCTCGCAGGAGGGGCAACACTTCGGGCGACCGAGCCATAGCCAGAGGGGTTATCCCGGCGACCTTGATCGGGCGCCCGTAGTGCACCGATTATCGGGATTGCCGGGAAAAGCTGGGACACAGCCACGCGGAAATCTATCGCGGCGGCATCCTGCTCAACCCGCTCGACCTCGCGGTCGCGCGACGCTTCAGCGGCTTTATCGCGATCGGCTCCGCGCACGTCGCCCCCGTCACGCTCTTTGCTAACACCGCAAAATTCCTAGCACCGGAAGAGAGCCAGTCAAAGCGCTTGTTGTTTACAAAATTATCGTTGTGCAACAAATTGGTTCGCCTGCGTACGTTATCCGACACAAAGACCCGTTTCGTTTAATCAGCAACATATGACAACTACTGTTAAGTTCGATAATAGACGCTTGGTTCCGATATCAAACATATGTCTTTTTATCTCAATAAAATATTTGCAGCGCCCTGTTTGTATTCGTGCCAAACTCAGCTAAGCTGTAAGTTGCAATAGGTTTAATTGACCAACCTCATCGAAGCCGCTCTAAAAGCCGGTCATTGAGGTTCCGTTTGGGTGTGGGCCGATCGGCCCGTCGACCTGAGACGCAGGCGCGAGTATGACGCAGGGCACGATACGGGCCCGGTGGAAGGCCCCAGTCTTTTACAGACTGTGTATGTCCGCCTTCCAGCACGGAGACCTCCAGGTGGCATTGAAGTTCATATCGCGAGCATGCACCCGCCCTGAGGTGCCCGCCCTTTGGCATCGCAATCATGCCGAAATCCTCGACCGGTGCGGAAACTCCGAAGCAGCCGAGGCCGCAGCCCGTCTCGCCGTTCGACGCAACCCGGATTGCGCCAGCGCATGGGACACCCTGGGCACAATACTGGTTCAACGCGGTGCGCCGATGGAGGGCCGCATCTGCTACGAAAACGCCGTCCAACCAAATTGAACCCGCTTTTGTTCAGGCTCTCAACAATTTGGCCGTAACCTTCGAGCACCTCGGCCAAGTTGGATCAGCCGAAACGCGCTACAAGGAGGCACTGCGCTTCGCTCCGGCAAACGCCAAAATCCAGCTGAATTTCGCAACCTTGCTGAGGAAGCTGGGGCGCTACCCGGAGGGACTTGAGATCGTGCGGCAGGTCCTTGCGCGGCGCCCCGAAATGACGAGGGCAAACTCGCTGGCTTTGGAATTTGCACGCCACTTGGGGCGGGGCCCGACAAACTAGTGAAGTGCGTCAACTAAATTGAAGGGTCTGCAAAGACATTCGCCTTCGTAGGGGCGGCCCTTGCGGCCGTCCTGTGGGCCCCAGCCCCCCGGCAGTGCGGGCGGGCACAAGGCCCGCCCCTACGCAATGCACTTCCTTCAATTTTGATGACGCACATGACTAGCAGACCGATTGAGCAGCCTACATTGCGCCCATGAATGGAACTGGGCCATGATCCCCACGTGTCGCAATGTCGCGTTTCAGGCACAACTGCCACATTTTCCTTGGAACCAAATACGAGGTGGAGAGTTACGATGCGGGGGGCCACATCCGCAACGGGCATCGTTTCGCAATATCCCGTCCCCGCTCGTGCGGCGAAACCGTAGGCCTTCCAGCGCTCTAACGCTGAGGGGAAGCTGTATGAACATGCCTCTGCAAGGACTTGGTCAATTCCGCCGGCCAGCTGTCGTTACCAATACCTACCCCCGTCCCCACCACAAGAATGCCGTGCTCGCCGCACTTTCACCGCGTGCCTTTTCGCTCATTGAGTCCCATTTGCGTCATCGTGATTTCCCAGAAGGCTCAGTGCTATGGGACGCAGGAGCACCAACCGAACGCGTGTATTTTCCACTGTCGGGCGTCATATCGGTCGTATTGCCGGTCAAGGATGGCAGCGGAATCGAGGTCGCCAGTGTCGGTCGTGAGGCAGCGGCCGGCCTCGGCTACGGATCGGGGCAATCCCGGTCTATTACCCAGGGGATGACCCTGATCTCGGGAACATTCTCATACATGTCGGCATCGCAACTCGCCAACGCCGCACGGCAGAATGAAGAGATCGCGCGCGTTGCGGCAACTTGTTGCGATTGGCTGCTGGCCCAATCACAACAGCTTGCGGCTTGCAACGCGGTGCATCCGGCTGACGCACGATTCTGCCGATGGCTTCTGCAATCGGCAGAACGCATCGAAGGCGACGTGATCCCGTCGACCCAAGAAACTATAGCGCAGGCGCTGGGAATCCGCCGCACCACGGTCACCTTGATTGCACAGGGTCTTCAGATGGAAGGAATGATCAGCTATCGACGCGGCAAAATTCGGATTCGCAACCGCGAAGGGCTTCGAAACGCTGCGTGCGACTGCTGCGCGGCCCTTGGCCGAGCGAACTGGCCATCCGAGCGGCTTGTCAATAGCGGGGCGGAGGCGATCGATCCTCAGGGCTCGGTCTGTTGACAGGTCGAGACGCCTGATCGCATCCTGATCACGTCGGCCCCTTTCGGACTCGTGTGGTTGGAGCGAGTTCGATTCGGAGAGTTCGGGTGTCGTCGCTCGCTGGTCGCGCACCTTGCCGACCAGCCCGACGCATTAATCGATAGCTCTCCGGGCGGATTGCCATCATGCATCTCAGACTATAGTTAAATCCAAGCGCCAGCGGCTTTCTGCCAAATAGGCACGATCGATGCGGCATCCGGTAGCGTGACGAGGCGCCAACTTCAGTTCGCACTTGACGCCTCTGCAATCCAGACAATTCAGGACTGAGTGCGACCAAGCCTGTCCCGGCCGATCGCACCCGCCCGCCCAATCCTTGCAATTTCCAATTTGATCTAATATCGAGCTTCTCCGGCCACCAAGATCGGTGTGCCGGACGACTGGTGAACGAGCCGTCGAGCAGCCCCGGCATTTCAAATGCAGCACGTGGTCTGCGGCATTTTCGGAAACACTGAATCGCTCGGATCCTGGATCCACGTCATACCGGTTCGACGTCGACAAGCAGGTATCGCCCCGAGGAGCAATTTATAGGCGACCCTGTTGGTAGACCTCACCTTCTTTTATGCTTTTATGACCTCGCCCTTGTTCGCAAACTAACCCGCAAGGGGCCCGGCGCAATTCGAAAATGTCGTTAAGATAGAGACCTCGCCGCAGCGACGGTGAAGCGGCGCTGCCGCGCAGGAGACCCTGGCGGCCACATGTGCGGCCCATTCGCGCCACCAGCCGCCAAAAAAGCCATTGGCCCTGGTAACCGGTACCAGGGCCAATGATGACCAATGACCCGCCGGAGGGGCGTGGGGAAGGCAGGTATTGATCGATGGGCAGAGAACACTAGCCACAAGTAGACGTCTGTCCGTTGCGAGACTTTACGGCGAGATAATTTGGGGAAAACTGAAGCAGGACGACAAAGTCGAGAATGCAATTGCGGTCAAAGTTCTCGATCATCGGTTCGAAACCAACCTCGTATCCATCAGTTGACTTGCTGACCCTTCGGAGCGCGAGGACCGGGATGGGTTCAACCAAGGGACCAACGATGGGCAACAGCAGCGTCAATCTGGAGGGAACTGCTCTTCTGAACGATCCCGTACACAACCGCGGCACGGCCTTTACTGAAGAAGAACGCTCCGTCCATCACCTGGAGGGATTGTTGCCGGCTGCAGTTGACGATCTGTCGACGCAGCTCAAGCGCGTTGTGGGTCATTTGTCGGCCAAGCCGACAGCTCTCGAGCAGTACATCTATCTGCAAGACCTATGCGACCGTAATGAAACGCTGTTCTACGCGACGCTGATGTCCGACCCGGCGCGGTTTGTGCCGATTGTCTACGACCCGACGATTGCCGATGCGTGCCTGACGTACGGACACATCTATCGTCGTCCGCAGGGCATGTACCTCAACAAACGCATGAAGGGTCACTTCGCCGACGTGCTCGCCGACTGGCCCGAGAAGGATATCCGCTTCGTCTGCGTGTCCTCGGGCGGACGCATCCTCGGATTGGGCGACATCGGCGCGAACGGCGCGCCGATCCCGATCGGCAAGCTCCAGCTATATACGGGCTGCGCAGCGGTTCCGCCCGATTGCCTGCTGCCTGTCCATCTCGATATCGGCACCACCAATGCGGCGCTCCGGGCCGACCCGCTCTACACGGGTCTCCGAGAGGAGCCTCCCTCGCCCGACGAGGTCGACGCGCTGGTCGATGAGTTCGTCGAGGCGGCGAATAAAGTGTTCCCGGGCGTCTGCGTCCACTTTGAGGATTGGAAGGGATCCGACGCGATCCGCCTGCTGGCCCGCTACAAGGACAAGCACCTCGTCTACAACGACGACATTCAGGGGACAGCGAGCGTCACGATCGCCGGCCTCACAACGGCACTCCAGATCAAAAGCGAGAAGCTCGCCGACCAGACAGTTCTGTTTGCCGGTGCCGGATCAGCCGGAATTGGCATCGCAGACATGATTGTGGAGGCGATGGTGGACGGCGGGCTGCCACGAGAGGCAGCACGAAAGCGCGTGACGCTGTTCGACGTCAATGGCCTGATCGAGGCTTCGCGAAAGGATCTTAACGCATCGCAGGCGATCTATGCCCGCGACCTCAAGCCCACCCGGGACCTGGCGGAGGCGGTCGCAGAGGTCAAGCCAACCATCCTCATTGGCGTGAGCACGGTGGGTGGTCTCTTCACGGAGACGGTCATCAGGAACATGGCGACGAAGGTCGACCGTCCCATCATCTTCCCGCTGTCAAATCCGACCGACAAGGCGGAGTGCACGCCCGAACAGGCGTATAAGTGGACCGACGGCAAAGCGCTGGTCGCGGCCGGAGTGCAATTTCCCGACGTAACGGTAGGCGGGAAGACGTTCCACCCCGGCCAGGCGAACAATTTCTACATTTTTCCGGCGATCGGACTCGCGGTTTACGCGACCAGGCCGAAGCGGATCGACGACCGAATGTTCATCGAGGCCGCACGCGGCAGCGCCGACCAGGTGAGCCAGGCAGACCGCGACAAGGGGATGCTGTTCCCGCCCCAGAACGATATCCTCGAAACCGAGATTAAGACCGCGACCTGGGTCGCCGAGTACATTTTCGAACGCGGCCAGGCGACGGTGGACCGGCCGGACGACATCCGTGCCTGGATCAAAGCGATGACCTACAAGCCGGTCTACGGCGCCGACCGGACCTGAGGTTCCGCCAACGTGGTTTGTGTCACGGCGCGCCTTCTACCGAATTCAGGGAGATCGCCATGGCCGCCCCGAACAACGACCACCCGATGATCAGGGATGTCCCGATCGGCCTGCCGGCGGGCGGCAGCCGCCGCGAGTTCGACAGCATGGGGGACGTCGATGTGCCGGCCGACCGGTACTGGGGAGCACAGACTCAGCGCTCGCTCCAGCATTTCTCTATCGGGCGCGACCGCATGCCCAAGGAGGTCTACCACGCGTACGGCATCGTGAAGAAGGCCTGCGCACTGGTGAACCAAGCCGCCGGCCGCCTGCCCGGATGGAAGGCCGATGCGATCATCCGGGCCGCCGACGAGGCGATCGCCGGCGACCTGGACGAAAACTTCCCACTGTTCGTCTGGCAGACCGGTTCGGGCACGCAGTCCAACATGAACGTCAACGAGGTGCTGTCGAACCGCGCCATCCAGCTGCTGGGCGGCGAGCTGGGCTCACAGCACCCGGTCGGCCCCAATGACGACGTCAACATGAGCCAGTCGTCCAACGACAGCTTCCCGACCGCGATGCACATCGCGGCGGTGACGCTGCTCGACAAGCGCCTCATCCCGGAGCTCGACGGGCTCGCGAAAGTGATCGAGACCAAGGCCGGCGAGTGGATGGACGTGGTCAAGATCGGGCGCACCCACCTGGAGGACGCGGTGCCGCTGTCAGTCGGCCAGGAATGGTCGGGCTGGGCCGCCCAGATCCGGGCCTGCATCGCCGACATCGAACGGTCCCGTGAAGGTCTCTACGAGCTGGCGCTCGGAGGCACCGCTGTGGGCACCGGCCTGAACGCGCCTGAGGGCTTCTCCAAGGACGTAGCCGCCAAGATCGTCGAATTGACTGGCAAACCGTTCGTCACCGCGCCCAACAAGTTCATGGCGCAGGGCTCGCTGGACGCTATGGTGCGGGCGTCAGCAGCGCTGCGCGGCGCCGCTGTCGCGCTCATGAAGATAGCGAACGACATGCGCTGGCTGGCATCCGGTCCGCGCTGCGGCCTGGGCGAGCTGAAGCTGCCGCAGAACGAGCCAGGCTCGTCGATCATGCCGGGCAAAGTGAACCCGACCCAGTGCGAGGCAATGGTGATGATCGCGATCCAGGTTATCGGCGACGACACGGCGGTGGCGTTCGCGGGGAGCCAGGGCAATTTCGAGCTGAACGCGATGAGGCCCGTCATCATCAACAACTTTCTGCATTCGGCGACCATCCTCGCCGACGGCTGCGAGAAGTTCCGCCGCTTCTCGGTCGAGGGCACCAAGCTCGATCGCGAGCGGATCGACAGTTATGTCGGCAACTCGCTCATGCTGGTGACCGCCCTGTCTCCGGTGATCGGCTACCAGAACGCCGCGCACATCGCCGAGAAAGCGGCGGCTGAAGGCACCACGTTGAGGGAAGCGGCCATCGCCTCGGGAAAGATTCAGGAGGACGAATATGACAGGATCATAGTGCCCAAGGCGATGATCGGCAGAGGCTTGGGCGGCGCGTGAAGCATCTGACGAAATCCGTCACGCAGCCGCCGGAATATCGATGCGTTCGCACCCGATGGCGACGCTTTCGACGATAATATCGCGTTTCAGCCGCGACCGCTCGTTCACCTCAGGTCCATTCGACTCAAGTCTGGATCAAGCCTGCTAGACCGCGCGGCCGCCGTCGCCGGCACCTTCCCGCTGTGCTGCACAACCCATTCAGTGATGAGGAGGAGGCCCCTTTGCCGGGTGCGGGCCGGGGCCGGCGCCCACTCTGGCTATTCTCGGTGCGCCCACGTTCGCAGGATGGGCTACGAAGTTGGCGGGCTTGGGTCCGGCAGATCCCCCTGCATTGAGCCTCGCAGGTCCTGCGTCACCAGGTCCTGCGCCATTAGGTCCTGCACCACCCGGTCCTGCACCACCAGGTCCCGCACCACCCGGTCCTGCGCCCGGTGGTCTGCCACCCCCTGGTCCTGCGCCAGTCGGTCCAACGACGCCGAGAGGATGGGCGTTGCTCACCTTCGGCTCCGTGCCAGCGCCAGGTGTCCCGGTCCCTTGCTTGGCCGGGAGCGCGTTGACGGCTCCAGTGTTGCCTTTAGCCGCGACGTTGGCCGCGGGATTGGGATTGTTGCCTGCCGGGCCGGTGGTGCCCGTTTTGGCGGCGACGACTCCCTGACCGCTGAACTGGCCGGCCTTGGATGTCGCCGCGACAGCCGGGTGGCCATTGTTGACCGAAGCGTACAGCGCCTTGTTGGTGCTGGCCGACGCTTGATGCTGCGCCTGCATCGCGGTCGGCGCCGTATGCGGGTCCTTGGCTGCGGCCAGCTCTTGTGGCGTCGGCTTTGCGGTCGTTCCGCTGGCGCCGCCGTTGTAGCTGACATTCGTCACGTTGTTGTTGATAACGGTCTTGTTATAGGTGTTTACAATCGTGACCCCGCCGAAATTGTTCACCGTCCGGTTGTAGGTGAACGCGCCTCCGCTCCAATAGCCGCCAACGTAGCCGGTGCCAATATAGCCAAATCCGTAATTGATGCCGCCATAGTAGCCGATGCGTGGACCCCAATAGCCCGCATTCCAGGCGTAGATACCGTTGTTCCATCCCCAATAGCCTGGGGTCCAAAGCACGCCTACCGCGGGCGGCTGCACCCAGGTCCCCGGCACCCAATAGTAGCCGTCGTCGCCGTAAGCCCAATAACCCGGCGTCCAGATATAGCCAGGCGCGGGAATTGGCGGCTGCACGTAGACCGGCAGCGCCGGCGGAGCCACCATAATCGAGACGGCGACTTGCGCCGAGGCCTCCGATACGCCAGCAATCGCTGCGAACAGAAGCAGGCCAAAGATGCGCATGAGACGCATGCCGGTTTCCCCTCAGTGTCAAGTCGGGTTGTATTGGAAAGCGCAGGAGCGGAGCGCAATGGTAGTCGCGATTAAGTCGTTCTTGCGGCGGTATCGCCGCTGGGGCGCCCTTTTTGTTTGGAAAGACGTTGGGACGTGGCGCCAGGGTTGAATCGTTATTTCCTCAAAGTTCAGCAGCTGCTTTCCTTTCAACGCCAAGCTGCGCGTGCACGGCCACGAATACGCCAAGCACGACGATTCGACAAGCACAACGAATTAATATGACGGAAATCTGCGAAAACATTTCGCCATAATCATTTGGGTTGTGAACACGATAATCTCAGCCCCACATTACTATCAGATTTTCCTCGTTTTTGGCAGTGCCACGCTTCAAAAAGTACGATTATGCCAAATTACAGACCCGATCATTCGACAAGATCGTCATCGTTTATTAAATCATGCGACTGTTTTTGCAACGCTTGCGCAACTCGTCGGCACTTGTTTCGTCGATGTACTTACCTGGTGCTGATATTGCCAGACGACCGGCAATCACGACTTTCAACAAACGTATTAGCACGCTCGCAAATTTTGCTTCGAATTCACCGCTAAGAAAGATCGGCGCAAGAATTGTTGGATCTTCATGCCTGAAGCCGTGGGCACTCCTGACGGGCCGCCGTTTCGTTCCCTCTGCCGCATCTGCGCAACGCGAAAATGAAAACCGGCTGCGCCCCGCTCTCGACAGATGACATGTCGCGCAGGATTGCATGGGGATTGCCTTGACGGTCTAGAGTGGCGCGTCTAAGACCAATCGTATCAACCTGTTGCGTGATATTCCCGCCTCCTGGCAAGGAATCCCACGGATCTATCTGAATGCTGCGTAGACCCGCCCGCGCGAGGGTTCCACGCACGGCCGGCGATGAAACGCGGTCTTTGGCAGTTGTTGATAGCCCGAGCCGCGAAGCGAGCGTGATATGGGTCCATCTGTCGTCCTCATCGACAACTACGACAGCTTCACGTTCAACCTCGTCCACTATCTCGGCGAGCTGGGCGCGGATGTGGTCGTGCACCGCAACGACAAGATAGCCGTGCACGACGTGATCGCGGCCGCGCCGGACGCCATCGTGCTCTCTCCCGGTCCCTGCACCCCCAACGAAGCCGGGATCTGCCTCGAACTGGTCGCCGCGGCCGCACCCACCATCCCGGTGTTCGGTGTCTGTCTCGGCCATCAGGCGATCGGACAAGTGTTCGGCGGCAACGTGGTGCGGGCGCCGGTGCCGGTGCACGGCAAGCTCTCGGAAATGAACCACCGCGGCGAGGGCGTATTCCGCGGCATCAATGGGCCGTTCCGGGCGACGCGCTATCACTCTCTCGTGGTCGATCACGACACTATGCCGAACGAACTCGCCGTGACGGCGGAGACCGACGGAGGCTTGGTCATGGGTCTCTCCCATCGCAAGCTTCCGGTGCACGGGGTGCAATTCCACCCCGAAAGCATTGCGTCCGAATACGGACATGTCATTTTGAAAAATTTCCTCGAGATTGCGGCGGACTGGAATGCCGCCGCCGGTCTACGCCGGGCGCTGTAGTAAAAGCACAAGCTTGCTGAATTCACCATTCAACGGGCCTTCGAGCGAAGGCGGTGAATGTCGACCCGCGGTCGGTCATGGTCGCAGCCGCGACAGCTCTGCTCACCGCCGGTCATGTCTTTCAACATCTCGACAACACTGTCGGCGGCCCGTGTAATCGATTGCCTCGGCCCCACCTGCGTGCGAGCGGTTTTCGTGCTCTGAGATGAAAGGTTTGCCGCGACCGCCCCGGCCGTGGCGCTCGTCACGGGACACTGGCGCAGAATGCCGAAAAGTTGCAGACTTTTCGGACGATTATCCTGGGTAAGATTCAAACGGATTGGGGCACCATGGTGGAGATCAAGGGGCTGATCGGGCAGGTGGCGTCCGGCGCGACCCTGTCGCGCGAAATGGCCTATGAGGCGTTCGAAAGCATGATGTCGGGCGAGGTGACGCCGTCGCAGATCGGCGCGTTGCTGATGGGCCTGCGGGTGCGCGGCGAGACGGTCGACGAAATCACGGGGGCAGTCACGGCCATGCGGGCCAAGATGCTCACCGTCGTCGCCCCGGACAATGCGATCGATGTTGTCGGCACCGGCGGCGACGCCTCGGGCTCATTCAACATCTCGACCTGCGCGGCCTTCATCGTGGCCGGGGCCGGCGTGCCGGTGGCCAAGCACGGTAACCGCGCCCTGTCATCGCGATCCGGTGCGGCGGACGTGCTTACGGCACTCGGAGTCAACATCGATCTCCCGCCGGAGACGATCAGCCTCTGCATCAAGACGGCCGGGATCGGATTCATGTTCGCACCGGCGCACCATCCGGCCATGAAGCATGTCGGCCCGACACGCGTCGAACTCGGCACACGCACTATTTTCAACCTGTTAGGCCCGTTGTCGAACCCCGCCGGCGTGAAACGCCAGATGGTCGGCGTCTTTTCGCGCCAATGGGTCGAGCCGATCGCCCATGTGCTGAAGAATCTTGGCTCCGAGAGCGCCTATGTGGTTCACGGCTCCGACGGGCTTGACGAGGTCACCACTGCAGGGCCCACCGCGGTGGCGGCGCTGGAGCACGGCGCCGTGAGAACCTTCGAGATCGTGCCGGAGAATCTCGGCATTGCACGGGTCAAGCCGGAGGCGCTGCGAGGCGGCGACGCCGAAACCAACGCCGCGGCCCTCAAGGCGGTTCTCGAAGGCCGCAAGGGTCCCTATCGGGATGTGGCCGTACTTAACGCCGCAGCCGCCTTGGTGGTCTCCGCGAAGGCGAAGACGCTGGCCGACGGCGTGAAGCAGGCCCAGCATTCAATTGATTCCGGCGAAGCGGAGGGCAGCCTCGACCGGCTGATCGCGGTGTCGAACGCGTAGCCTATGGATGGAGGGCGACACCGCGCCGCAGGCTTGACTTCGCCTTCTGAAAGCATGATGTCATCGCACTTGGCCTATAATTTTTACTTCGTGTACCTGCTGGAGCGCGAGAAATCGAAGTCTGTTTGGAACTAGGCTGATGGGCTGCAGGTGCCTTCGGTCAGGATCGGCAAGCGTGGCGAAGCACGTCGAAGTTCAATCCGCGCCGGAGACAGTGCCGAAGGTGGTATTCAGTAAATCCGCGGGCTTGGCGATGACCCGGGCGTTCACGAAGTGGACGATCGCGGCCCGTCTGATCGCAATCGTTATTGCCCTTGCTCTGCCGCTGAACCTTCTGGTTGTCGCCGTTATCTGGAATCTCGCCAGCGCAGCCGACCAGGCTCAACGGGCGAGCCTGCTGTACTCAGCGCGTTCGGTGGTGGCCGCCGTCGACGCCGAACTCGACAAGTATATCGCGCTCGCGCAGGCTTTGTCCCGCTCGCCGGCCCTGCTGGATGACGATCTCGAGGCCTTCGACGCAGAAGCGCGCCGGGCCTTTGCATCTATCAACGATGCCTCGTTCCTGGTCGCCGACCTTGATGGCCAGGAGCTTATCAACGGCGCCGCCCGGCCGGGCCAGCCTCTCCCACACCGACAGCCGGTTGCTATGCGGGCACAGAACCTCGCCTTCGACAGCCGCTCGGTCGTTGTCTCCGACGTCTTGATCGGCCCCGTCGTGAAGGACTGGATCGCAAATGTCGATGTGCCCATCTTCAAGGACGGCCGGCCGTTTCGCACGCTTGCAGTCATTATGAAAGTGCGCGCCTTTTTGAAGCTGCTCAATGCGGGTGAAATACCGAGAAATTGGAAAGTTGGCATCATCGATGGACAAGGCCGATTCATCGCCCGCGTGCCGGATCATGCGGCCAATGTGGGTCAGCTTGCCTCGGAGGGATGGCGCGTTGCCTCGGAGGGATGGCGCGAGGTCAAGGACCAGAATGGCATTGGCGAATTTCGCTCGATCGACGGCGACGTGGTTGTTAATGTCAGCGCGCATCCGGCTTTGAGCGGTTGGACGGTAGGCTTGGCCGTCAAGAAAACCGAACTGCAGGCGGCGACGCTTGATACCGTCCGCTGGGCAATAACGCTCGGTGTTGTCATTTCCCTCCTGTCATTGGGGTTCGCGGTCGCCATAGCCAGAAAAATCACGAGCCCAATTCAGGAACTACGCGATTATGCGGCAATGGCATTGAGGGATCACCAGATCGCGTTCACACCGAGTGTGCCGGAACTCCGCGAACTTTGGGCGGCGCTGAAATGGGCTGTTGCCGACCGTAGCCGGAGCGAAGCCGCGCGACACGAGAGCGAGAGGCAGCTAGCCGCGATCGTCACCTCGTCGCTGGCCGCCATCGTCAGCATGACGCTGGATGGCACCGTCACGAGTTGGAACGCGGCAGCCGAGCGGCTTTTCGGATACACCGCGAAGGAGATGCTCGGTCACTCGATCCTGCGCCTGATCCCAGCGGAACGGCAGAGCGAAGACCGCGCCATGCTGGTCCGCGTTGCAGCCGGCGAAACCATCGAGCACTTCGAAACGATTCGATTCCACAAGGACGGTTCGACGGTCGAGGTGTCCGTTACCATCTCGCCTATCCACGATCGAGACGGAAAAGTCGTCGGCGCTTCCAAAATCGCGCGCGACATCACCGCCCGAAAGCAAGTCGAAGAGGCCCTGCGCGACCGCCTGTCCGAAATCGAGGCCATCTACCACAACACACCGATCGGCCTCGCATTATTGGACCGCGATCTGCGGTTTATCCGCATCAACGCGGCGCTCGCTGAAATGAACGGCGTACCGGCGTCGGATCATATCGGCCGTCGGGTGTGGGACATTGTGCCCACTCTGAGGGAAGCGGCCGAACCCAAGATGCGCCACGTTCTTGAGACGGGCGACCTTGTCCGCACCGAGCTTTCAGGAGAGACCCCAAAGCTGCCAAGCATTATCCGGCACTGGGACGAGACCTACTATCCTCTCAAACGTCCTGACGGCAGCATCCTGGCAATCGGCCTCATGGTCGAGGAAATTACTGAGCGCAAGCGTGCCGAGGAACACCAGATCATGTTGTTGCGCGAGGTCAATCACCGCACGAAAAACATGCTCAGCATTGTGCAATCGATCGCACGGCAAACCGCAGCGCCGAATTCCACCGAATTCGTAGAACGCTTTTCCGCCCGCGTCCAGGCCCTGTCCGCCAATCAAGACCTCCTTATCAAAAACGATTGGCGCGGCGTCGATCTGGAAGAACTTGTCCACACCCAACTCGCGCATTTCATCGACCTGATCGGCGCGCGAATCACTGTCCGTGGGCCGCAGTTGCGGCTGGCTGCCGCCGCAGCGCAAAGCATCGGCATGGCGCTGCATGAGCTGGCCACCAATGCCTGCAAACATGGCGCATTATCGAATGATCGCGGGCGCATCGATATCGACTGGCGCCTCGACGGGGACGAGTTCTTGATCGGCTGGACCGAACGCGAAGGCCCCTGCGTCGAAGCACCGATACGGCGCGGGTTCGGCAACACCGTGATTTCGACAGTCGCCAAGGCGAGCGTCGACGGTGAAGTTGAGCTTCTTTACGCTTCCACAGGCCTCATCTGGCGGCTGAAATGCTCCGCCGACACGGTCCTTGAGCGGCGCAGCGCATGAGAAGGAGAAATCCAGTCAGCATGGACTTGCGCCGGCTGTTCGATGCGACAGTATCGCTTCTTATTCCGGCATCGCCCAATCCTCAAACCTGAGCCGCGGCACACGCCCGAATTCGCGCCCATTCGCGGTTACAAGAAGCGCGTCGCGCCGTCGCGCCTGTGCGGCTACGAGCACGTCATAGGGGCCGATCGGCGTTCCCACGCGCTCCAATGCCGCGCGGATATCGCCCGCCTCCTGGGCGTCTCCAAATTCGAACGACATAATCTCGATCGGCCCCGCCAGAAAGTCGGCAATGCGCCGTGCGTTGCGCTCAGGTCGCGCGCTCTTTGCCGCGCCGTACAAGAGTTCAAACAGGACGATGGACGACATCGCAAGCGTACCGCCCACCTCGATCGCTGCGTCGATCCGCGTGCGGACCGGCGAATTCGGGTTGTTGAGCGCCGCTATGACGGCATTCGTGTCAAGGCAGATCATTCGATCATTCGTCGAAAATCTTACGCCGCGGCGGCATGGGCGGCTGCTGCCGCCCGTCGGGCATGAACGGCTCGTCAAGATATTCATCGAGCTTGCCGAACCATGCCTTCACGTCGAAAGGCTCGCCGATGGGTTCCAAAAGCACGCCGCGCCCAACCCGGCGCACGCGCACTTCCGTGCCGGGCATGCGAAACTCCTTGGGGAGGCGCACAGCTTGACTGCGTCCATGCTTGAAAATCTTGGCCGTCTTCTCGTTCGACATGATTGCGCAGCGTAAATGATGAATACCGTTTGATAGATATCATCGGCCGCAGCGGTTGGCAAGAGACCGGCGTGGCGGCGCTATGAAACGGACGGCCGGTCCCGAACCCAACTTGCCGGCCGGTATGGACTCACATCGATTGCGCAGCTATCGAAACCCCATGGCCGACATTCTCACCCGTATCGAGGCTTACAAGCGCGAGGAGATCGCGGCGGCGAAGCGTGCGCGGTCGCGCAGCGCGGTCGAGGCTGCCGCCAAGGCCGCGCCGCCGCCGCGCGGCTTTCTGGCGGCGATCGAGCGGCGGCTTGCGGCGGGCGAATATGCCCTGATCGCCGAGATCAAGAAGGCGAGCCCGTCCAAGGCCCTGATTCGCGCCGACTTCGACCCTCCGGCACTGGCGCAGGCCTACGAAGCGGGCGGCGCCACTTGTCTGTCGGTCCTGACCGACACGCCGTCGTTTCACGGCGCGCCCGAGCATTTGGCGGCAGCGCGCAGCGCCACGCGGCTGCCGGTCTTGCGCAAGGACTTCATGTACGACCCCTACCAAGTGGTCGAGGCACGCGCATTCGGTGCCGACTGCATCCTCATCATCATGGCGGCGCTCGATGACGGCGCCGCCCGCGAGATCGAGGCCGAAGCGTTTGGGCTCGGCATGGACGTGCTTCTCGAAGTGCACGATGAGGCCGAAATGGAGCGCGCGTTGCGGCTGCAATCGCGGCTCGTTGGCATCAACAATCGCGATCTCAAGACGTTCGTCACCACGCTCGAAGTTGCCGAGCGCCTCGCCCCGATGGTACCGCGCGACCGGGCGGTGGTGGGCGAAAGCGGCATCTTCTCGCCCGCCGATGTTGCGCGCCTCGCGGCGGCCGGCATTTCGACATTCCTGGTCGGCGAGAGCCTGATGCGGCAGACCGACGTTGAGGCGGCGACGCGAGCCTTGCTCACCCGCGAACCGGCGCGCACCGCGGCGGCCCGCTAAACCATGGGCAAGACCCTCACCCATATCGATCGCGGCGGCGCCGCCCGCATGGTCGACGTGTCGGAAAAGCCCGCGACCGAACGCGTCGCGGTCGCGGGCGGATTCGTGCGCATGAGCGCGGCCACGCTCGATCTCGTCCTCTCCGGCAACGCCAAGAAGGGCGACGTGCTCGGCACCGCCCGCATCGCCGGCATCATGGCGGCGAAAAAGACCCATGAACTCATTCCGTTGTGTCATCCGCTCGCTATCAGCAAAGTCGAGATCGACATCGCACCGGAGCGCGACGGACTTGCGGTACGCGCGACCGTCAAGGTCACGGGGCAAACCGGCGTCGAGATGGAGGCATTGACCGCGGTGTCGGTCGCCTGCCTCACGGTCTACGACATGGTCAAGGCGGTCGAGCGCGGCGTTATTATCGAGGCGATCCGGCTCGTGGAGAAACGCGGCGGAAAATCCGGATATTACCGGGCCAATGAGACATAGGATTCGATGCAGAATCGTTGGTTCAAGTCACCGAATCGAACGGCTCCTTCTGCCGATTTTATGGGAATCGCGCTCGGACGTCGCGAGGCACGCTCTTCTCCCTCCCCGTCTTCGGGGAGGGCCGGGGTGGGGCGTTATCCGCAGGGCGGCGCCTGTGGAAGCTGCCCCCACCCTACCCTCCCCCGCAAGCGGGGGAGGGATAAAGCGGGGCCATAGCCGTGGCGTTGCTCTCTGTCGCCGATGCGCTGGCGCTCGTGCTGGCGGACACGGCGCCGCTGCCTGCGGAGGCGGTTGGTCTCGTCGATGCCTGCGGCCGCGTTCTCGCCGGCGGTCTCATGGCGCTGCGCACCCAGCCTCCGGCCGATGTCTCCGCCATGGACGGCTATGCGGTGCGCGCGGCCGACGTAGCGAGCGCGCCGGTGCAGCTCATCGTGGTCGGCGAGGTTGCGGCTGGAAGGCCGTTCGATCGCGAGGTTGGGCCCGGCGAGGCGGCGCGCATCTTCACTGGCGGCGTGATGCCGCGCGGTGCCGATACGGTAGTGATCCAGGAGGTCGCCACGCGCCAAGGCAACGTGGTCGCGATCCCGCGGCCGGAGCCGAAAGGCCGCTATGTTCGCCCGGAGGGGTTCGATTTCAAGGCCGGAGCGGCGGTCCTGCTCACCAAAGGGCAGCACCTGACTGCGCGCGACATCGCACTCGCGGGCGCCATGAACCACGCCACCGTGCCGGTCCATCGTCGGCCCCGCGTAGCGATACTCGCCACCGGAGACGAGCTCGTAGCGCCTGGCACTCCCCCTGCCCCAGGCCAGATCGTTTCCTCCAACGGCTTCGCCTTGATCGCGATCTGCAAACGCGAAGGCGCCGAAACGCTCGATCTGGGGGTCGCACCGGATCGCCTCGATGCCACCATCGCGGCAGTGCGCCGCGCCAAGGAGGCTGGTGCCGACGTGCTTGTGACCACCGGGGGGGCCTCGGTCGGCGATTACGACTTCGTCCGGCAGGCGTCTGCATCGGAGGGCATGGCGCTGTCGTTCTGGAATGTCGCCATGCGGCCCGGCAAACCTCTGATGCATGGACGACTGGATGGTATGAGCGTGCTGGGGCTGCCTGGAAATCCGGTATCGTCTTTCGTCTGCGCAGTACTATTTCTCGTGCCGTTGCTGCGGCAGTTCGCCGGGCGCAGGGATATCTCTCTGCCTACTGGGCGGGCCGCACTCGGCAGCGCACTCCCCGCCAACGACGGGCGTGCCGAGTACATGCGGGCCACGCTCGCCACCTCACCGGAAGGCTCCCTGGTGGCAACTCCGTTTCCCAAGCAGGACAGTTCCCTGCTGGTCCCGCTCGCCCGCGCTGATTGCCTCGTTATTCGTGAGCCTTATGCCCCAGCCGCCCAACCGGGCTCCCCCTGCGACATCCATACCCTTCAATTTTGACATCCGGCCAAATTGTGTTCACTCCAAATTAAATGGTTGCGGAACACATATGGAACGTATAGGGTCTGTTCATGATTTGTTTTGGCCAGATGTGGGATCGGCAAATACGGGGGAGAGCATAAGAATGCTGACACGCAAACAATACGAGCTGCTCCGTTTCATCCACGAGAGGTTGAAGGAAGCTGGAATTCCGCCGTCCTTCGACGAAATGAAGGAGGCGCTCGATCTGCGTTCGAAATCGGGCATCCACCGCCTGATCACGGCGCTGGAGGAACGCGGCTTTATTCGCCGTTTGCCGAATCGGGCGCGCGCCATCGAGGTGATCAAGCTGCCGGAATCGGTCAGCCATGGCGTCTCCAACGGGCGATCGCGTGGCTTCGTGCCGAGTGTCATCGAAGGTAATCTGGGGCGGGTCCGGCCGCCGTCCGCGGACGAGGACAGCACGCGGCCGGTCGCGGTCCCGGTGATGGGACGCATCGCTGCCGGCACACCCGTCGAAGCAATCCAGAATAAGGCCAGCGTTATCAACATGCCGGCCGATCTGCTCTCGACGGGCGAGCATTTCGCTCTGGAGGTGCGCGGCGATTCGATGATCGACGCCGGCATTCTGGATGGCGACATTGCGGTGATCAAAAAAAGCGAGGGCGCGGATACCGGCGACATCGTGGTCGCGCTGATCGACGAGGAG
>Ga0210402_10002420_pt1 | contig 18220 bp, 14 predicted proteins | sample IncBWC7MmetaG_FD_161055 | JGI IMG/M metagenome (GOLD analysis project Ga0210402, IMG submission 161055) | Forest soil microbial communities from Barre Woods Harvard Forest LTER site, Petersham, Massachusetts, United States - Inc-BW-C-7-M | ecosystem: Environmental > Terrestrial > Soil >... | reverse complement strand
GTTTACGATCTCAACCAACGGAACGAAGGTGACCAAAGAAAAAGTCACGGACGTTCTGAACTACGTGGTGGAAGACGCGAAGAAGGATTTCACCATCACGCGATTCAAGGGCCTAGGCGAGATGAACGCGGAACAGCTTTGGGACACGACCATGAACGCGGATACGCGCACGCTGCTTCAGGTAAAGCTGGAAGACGCGGTTGCGGCGGAAGACATTTTCACGACGCTGATGGGCGAAAACGTGGAAGCGCGCCGCAAGTTCATCGAGGAAAATGCGCTTGAAGTTGTGAACCTGGATATTTGATCCGCCCATGCTTTACCAGTTGGGATGGACGACATTACCGGGATTGCGCGGATTGAGTTGCTCTGAATTTCGAGCGATGGCAACCAATGCGCCGGACTCGCGGAGTGGAGTGGCAGCGGAATTTGAGAACGAGGCGGCGCGGGACGCGTTTTTGAAGCAGCTCGAAACTGAATTTGCGGCGCGGCGGTTTTCCAACGCTGCCGATGCGTTCGATACGGTAAAGGCTTACGTGATCGAGCGCAGCAGTAACATATAACTGAAAGATTTGCGGCACCACGACGAGGAAAAATGGCGGACGAGATAAAAACATCAGTACTGCTTCCGATTGATATCGAAGCGGAGATGCGCAAGTCGTACCTCGACTACGCGATGAGCGTCATCATCGCGCGCGCGCTGCCCGACGTGCGCGACGGCTTGAAGCCGGTGCAGCGCCGCATCCTCGTGGCCATGAACGATCTCGGTCTCGCCTCCAACCGCGGCTACCGCAAGTGCGCGAAAATCTGCGGCGATACTTCCGGCAACTACCATCCGCACGGTGAAGCGGTCATCTACCCCGCGATGGTACGTCTCGCGCAGGACTTCAACCTCCGGTACATGCTGGTGGATGGACAGGGAAACTTCGGTTCCGTGGACGGCGATCCTCCCGCGGCGATGCGGTACACGGAAGCGCGCTTGGCGAAAATTTCCGAGGATATTCTCGCCGACCTCGAAAAAGAGACGGTTGATTTCATTCCGAACTTCGATCAGACGCGCGAAGAGCCGGTCGTTCTTCCTTCGCGTATTCCGAATTTGCTTGTGAACGGGGCAAGCGGTATCGCGGTCGGTATGGCGACGAACATTCCACCGCACAATCTGCGTGAAATTGTGGACGCCGCCATCGTGCTGATTGACAAGCCAGACGCCACGCTCAAAGAGATCATGAAGATTGTGCCCGGACCGGATTTTCCAACGGGCGCATACATTGCGGGCCGCGAAGGGATTGAAGCCGCGTACAAAACGGGCCGCGGCAGCTTTACCATGCGCGCGAAAGCCGCGATCGAAGAAGCCAGCAAGGACCGCGAAAACATCGTCATTACCGAAATCCCTTACCAGGTGAATAAGTCGAAGCTGATTGAGCGCATTGCCGAGCTGGTACAGAACAAAAAGATTGAAGGCATTTCCGATGTGCGTGATGAATCTTCACGCGAAGGCATGCGCATCGTCGTGGAATTAAAGCGCGGCGAGGAATCGCAGCTCATTCTGAACAATCTTTTCAAGCACACGCAAATGCAGGAATCGTTCGGCATGATCCTGCTGGCGATCGTCGCCGGTCAGCCGCGCGAACTGGGCCTGATTCCGCTGATCAAGCTGTTCATCGAACACCGCATGGAAGTGGTGCGGCGGCGCACGATTTTCGAATTGCGCAAGGCCGAAGAGCGCGAACACATTTTGGTGGGCTACCAGATCGCGCTCGACCATCTGGACAACGTGATTCGGGTTATCCGCGGATCTTCCAGCCGGGCGGAGGCGAAAGAAAACCTGTTCAAGTACTTCAGCGAGCAGGACGTCACGATCACGGAAAACGGCAAATCGAAAAAACTCGAAGGCGTGAAGCTGGATGGGCGCAAGTACCGCTTCGTTGGCGCGGCGGAAATCGAAACCGCTGGCCGCACTGGCGCACTAACACTAAGCTACAAGCAGATTGACGCCATCCTCGAACTGCAACTGCACCGTCTGACGCAGCTTTCGATCGACGAAATTCTGAGTGAGTTGAAGTCCATCCGCGATTTGATTGCGGAGTTGAAGGAGATTCTGGCAAGCGAGCGGAAACTGAAGTCCGTTATCACCGCGGAGCTGAAGGAAGTTCACAAAGCGTATGGCGACGACCGCCGCACGCAAATTGTGGACAAGGTGGACGAGATCAAGCTGGAAGACCTGATCGCGGATACGGAGATGCTCATCACCGTGAGCCACAACGGGTACATGAAGCGGACGGCTGCGGACACTTACCGCCATCAGTCGCGCGGAGGCAAGGGACGCATCGGCGCGAAAACAAAGGACGAGGATTTCGTCGAGCACTTGTTCATTGCCTCGGCGCACAGTTACATCCTGCTTTTCACGTCCAAGGGCCGCGTTTACTGGCTCAAGGTGTATGAGATTCCTGAAGCGGCGGCGGCTACGCGGGGCAAAGCTATCTCCAGCCTGGTGAAATTCCAGGAAGACGAAAAGCTTACGGCGCTGGTAGCGGCGCGAAATCTGGAAGAAGCGGACAAGTTTGTTTTCATGGCCACGAAAGATGGCACGGTGAAAAAGTCCGCGCTGACAGAATTCTCAAATCCGCGTTCGACTGGAATTATCGCTATCAACCTGGAAGCGAAGGACGAGCTGATCGGCGCCAAGCTGACCGAAGGCAAGCAAATGATTTTCCTCGCGAGCCACGAAGGCCAGGCGATTCTCTTCCGCGAAACGGAAGTGCGCGCCATGGGGCGCAACGCCGGCGGCGTGAACGGCATGGACCTGGACAAGGACGATTACGTCGTCAGCATGGACGCCGTGCATCCCGACTTCGAAATCATCGCCAAGGAACACAAGACGACGACGCAGAATCTGGAAGAATTGGAAAACGACGTCATCAAAGATTCGCTGACGACGTTGATGCTGACCGTCGCGGAAAAAGGTTACGGAAAGCGTACCGCACTGGCCGAATACCGCATCACTTCGCGCGGCGGCAAGGGCGTTGTGAACATGAAAACGACGGATCGCAATGGCTCCGTGGTGGCGACGTTGCAGGTTACCGAAGAGTCCGACGTGATGATTATCACTGAGCATGGCAAGGTGATCCGCGTACATGCGAACGAGATTCGCGAGGCGGGCCGCTCGACGCAGGGCGTTCGACTGCTCAAACTGGATGGCGAAGATTCCATCGCCGCCGCCGCGGTTCTGCAGGAAGAAAACGAAGAAGAAAAGAAGTAGTCCCAGGCCAATCCAAAAACCTAACTGGGAGAATCGGCAATGGCGTGTTTTAGAGCCACTATTCCTGCGTCTCAGTGCTAAAATCCTTGGGCCATGAAAACTTCGCGACGCTTGTTCCTCATGCTTGTACTGTTTGTCCCCGCCCTTTTTGCGGACAACAAAGACAAAAAGACTAACCCGCCCAAAAAAGATTTCTTTGCGTTTGCCGGAACGTATACCACCAAGACACAAAGCAAAGGAATCTACGCGTTCCGGTATGACGCGACGAGCGGCAAACTGACGGCGGCAGGCGTCGCTGCGGAAACTCCCGATCCCTCATTCCTAGCAATTCATCCGAATGGAAAATATCTCTACGCGGTGAACGAAGGCGGCAAGGCAAGTTTCGTGACTTCGTTTTCGCTCGACGCGAAAACAGGAACGCTGAAACAGCTCAATCAAGTGACGTCGCTTGGCGAAGATCCCTGCTACATCGCGCTCGATCAGAGCGGCAAGTATTTGCTCATCGCGAATTACACTTCCGGAACGCTCGCTGTATTCCCAATTCTGGCCGACGGGAAAATCGGCGAAAAGACCGCGCTGAATCAGGACAGCGGGCAACTGGGGCCGAACAAAGAGCGGCAGGAAGGCCCACACGCGCACTGGATTGAAACGAGCGCGGACAATCGGTACGCGCTGGCTGTGGACTTGGGCTTGGACCAGGTGTTGATTTTTCAGTTTGACGCCGCCAAGGGAGTTCTGGGACCTCATTTTCCGGCGTCGGTTAGCCTGAAACCAGGCTCAGGCCCCCGTCATGCGATCTTCTCTCCCAACGGCAAGTTTCTATTTGTCGTTAGCGAGATGGCTTCCACCGCGACGAGTTTTTCTTACGACCCCAAAAAGGGAGACCTGAAACAAGTAAACAGCGTTTCGACTTTGCCGCCCGATTTCTCGGGGCGCAATGACGTGGCAGAAGTTGCTGTGCATCCGAACGGGAAGTTTCTTTATGTCTCCAATCGGGGAAACGACTGTATCGTCATCTTCGGAATTGATTCCAAAAAAGGAACTCTTACGCAAATAGCGCACGTGCCGACGGGCGGCAAGGAACCGAGGCATTTCACATTCGATCCCGCCGGTAATTTTCTTTTTGTGGAGAACCAGTTAAGCGACACGATTGTTGTGTTCCACGTGGATGCAAACAATGGGCAGCTCACTCCGACGGGCGACAGCCTTTCCGTGCCAGCTCCGGTCTGTTTGAAATTCGTTCCCGCCGAGTAGTCAAGAGACGAGGAAACAAACGGACTTTCTTTCCTACTTTTGCATGAAACGCCTCTCGTTTTCTGCGCTACAATCCCGCCTTTGTGTTTGCTCCCAGGGGGATACATATGATGCGTAATTCCAGCTTGAAAATTTGTTTGCTTGGACTTTTTGCATTTGTTTTCGCAAATTCCGCCTGGGCGGATGGAGAGACGGCTCCCGCTCGCGATCCGAAACAACCCGTGGATGAGGCGTACACCGCCAAGATCAAGAAATACACAACGGCGCCTTATTTTTCCTCGCCGCTGGTGGATTATTTGCCCGCCTCGAAAACAGTGCCGACTCCCGAAGTTGTTCTCGGCGACGTAGCCGGCGCGCCGGGAATACTTCCCTACGCGGAGGAGGTTTACAAATACATGCGTCTACTGGAAAAGGCCAGCCCGCGCGTAAAAGTGATTTCGATTGGCACGACAGAAGAAGGCCGCGAAATGATCGCGGTGGCCGTTTCTTCGGAAGAAAATCTGAAAAAGCTGGAAGAGAATCGCGCGCGGCTTGCCAAGCTGGCCGATCCACGGGCGATTCACCTGGACGACACCGAAGCGGACAAACTCGTCGCGCAAAGCACACCTGTTTACTACATCACGGGGACGATTCACTCTCCGGAAACCGGCGCGCCCACCGCACTGATGGAACTTGCCTATCGCCTCGCGGTGGACGAAAGCCCGTACATCAAAGAGATTCGCGACGGCGTCATTACCTTGATTACGCCCGTGGTGGAAGTGGACGGCCGCAATCGCGTGGTGGACCTTTACAAATGGCACCTCGCGCACCCGAAAGATTTCTATCCGCCGCTGGTTTACTGGGGCAAGTATGTGGCGCACGACAACAATCGTGACGCAATGGGCGTGACGCTGAAGCTCACCGAAAATGTTTTGAACACTTACGTGGACTGGAAGGCGCAGGTGCTGCACGACCTGCACGAATCCGTACCGTATCTTTACGACAACACCGTCGGCGACGGGCCGTACAACGCATGGATTGACCCGATTTTGGCTGACGAATGGAACATGATTGCTTCGCGCAACGTTGCGGACATGACGAAATTCGGAATGCCGGGCGTTTTCACGCACGGCGATTTCGATACCTGGTCGCCGGGCTATTTGATGTTCATCGCCGCGCTGCACAATGGCATCAGCCGGCTCTATGAAACATTTGGAAACGGAAACGCGGACACGCGCGAGCGCACGCTGCAGCCGGATGAATATGCGCGCACGTGGTACAAGCAGAATCCGCCGCTACCTAAAACGCTCTGGTCACAGCGCGACAACAACAACTATGAAGAGACGGGATTGCTCGTTTCCCTACATTACTTCAACGAGAACAAACGACTTTTCCTAAAGAATTTTTATTTGAAGGCGAAGCGGTCGGTCAGCAAACCGGGCTCAGAAGGTCCTGCCGCCTACGTTCTGCCAGCGGACGAGCCGCGCGGAACGCTACAGGCGGAACTGTTGCAGGTTTTGCAGAAGCAAAAGGTGGAAATCTCTCGAGCAAAGTCGGCGATTACGATTAGCTTGCCCGTGAAGAAAGAAAAGAAAAAAGAAGGCGAGAAACCGGCCGAGGGAAAAGACAAAGACGCGAAAATCGAACCTACAACACGCAGCTTCCCCGCCGGCAGCTACGTGATTCGCATGGATCAGCCTTATTCGCGCATCGCAGATGCTTTGCTGGATCACCAATATTGGAGCCCGGAAGATCCGCAGAAAACGCCGTATGACGATACGGGTTGGACGTTTGGCGAACTCTTTGGCGTGCAAGTGGTGCGCGTAACGGATACAAAAGTGCTCGATGCGCCGATGGAAAAAGTTACTGATGTCCATGCTACAGGAGGAGTGAAGGGCGATGGCGCGGTTTTTGCGATCCGCAATCACGCTGAGCCGGCCCTTGCTACGCTGCGCTACAAATTGAAGGACGCCGCGATTGAGGCAGCCGAAGAGCCCTTCGAAGTGGGCGGTGCAAAATTCACTCGCGGGACATTTTTGATTCGCGATGCGAAGCGCGCAGACGTGGAAAACGCAGCGAAAGAACTGGGTTTGCAGGTGGCGGCCCTCGCCGCGGCTCCCAGCGTGAAGACGCATCCAGTGCGCGCTGCACGAATCGCGTATGTTCACACCTGGCTGAGTACGCAGACCGAAGGCTGGTGGCGACTCGCGCTTGATGGGCTGCAAATTCCCTACGACTATATGAGCACGCAAGCCATTGCGAAGATTCCCGACTTGCGCGGCAAGTATGACGTAATTCTTTTTCCGCCTGTGGGAATCGGCGCTTCGGCGACAGCGATCATTCAGGGATATCCCACGGCGTGGGGCAATCCGCTGCCATGGCAGAACACGCCGCTTACCCCGAATCTTGCTGGCAAGAACGATTCGACCGATGACATGCGGCCAGGCCTCGGTTACGACGGTGTAGCAAAGCTGCAGAGCTTCGTGCAAAACGGCGGTGTACTCGTAACTGTGGACGACACAGCGCAGTTTGCACTTGCGGTCGGAATGGGCGCGGGCGTAAATGCAGCCCGCAGCGAAAAATTGAAAATGGTGGGCGCCGTTGTAGGGACGCGACTCGTGGACGCAGCAAGCCCGATCGCCTACGGCTACGAAGAAAAGGTCTCTGCGTATTCCGATGACGGGTTGGTGTTCTCCTTGAGCAGTATCGCGGGGGGACGCAGGCGTCGGCGTCTTGGACCGGACATGCGGGAGCGGCCTACCGGTCGCGGAACCAAGGACGATCCTGATTACGCCGTGGGCCGGCCCGGGGCAGAAGCTCCGGAAGAACCCGAAGCGGAAACCTGGGAATACCCGCCAGTGACGGATGAACAAGCGCATAACAACGCGCGCGTTATCCCAGCAGCAAACCGGGCGCGCGTCGTGTTGCGCTACGCAAACGCGAAGGACCTGCTGCTCTCCGGCCTCATTGAAAACGGTGGCGAGATTGCGCAGCATCCCGCTGTGCTCGATGTACCTGTCGGGCAAGGGCACGTAGTGCTGTTTTCCATCAACCCGGTCTATCGCGGCGAGACAAGAGGCACCTATTCACTGGTGCTAAACACGGTCCTGAACTTTGACAACCTGAACGCCGGGCGAAAAGACGCGACAAAGTAGCCCTAGACTCGCTGGCGACGGTTCCCTTGCCATTCCGTTTGCCAATTTGGGCGTTTGGGATACAATCCCCGCCGCCATGGCCAAGCGCAAAGCAAAGCGGGCCCACAGGAAAAGCAGAAGCTCGCGCAGGTCGAGCGCCGCGAATCACGCAAAACTGCCGAAGAAGGGTGTGACCTTAGTGGTTCTGCTACGGGCTCGCACTGGGCACGAACCATTCTTGGAGGCGGAGCTGCGCGCTCTGATTCCGCCAACGCGCAGGGAAGAGGGCTGCCTGCAATATGACCTGCACCGGGCAGCGGACGGCTCCGGCGCATTTTTACTGCACGAAGTTTGGGAGACCCGCGAGCACCACACTGCCCATACGAAGACGGATCATTTCCTCCGCTGGGACGCCCGGAAAGATGCGTTGCTCGCCACGCGCGAAGCGACCTTCTGGACGCAAGTCGTTTAGGACAGACGAATCGTTAGACGGATTTTGCCATGCGAATTACGGGCAGGAATTCGCCATTGTGCAGAGGAACTTTGATTGGTTCGATCTCATGGTAGCCGTGGAGTTTGTAGAGCGGAACGCCGGTCAGAGTGGATCCCATTTCAAAGCGCGTGAAGCCGACTGCTTTTGCGGCGTTTTCGCAAGTCTCCAGCAAAAGAGTGCCGATGCCGCGCCTGGCCCAATCCGGATGGACAAAGAAGGCGCGAATTTTTGCGGCGTCCGAGCGGGGGTCAAGAAACCCCGGCTCTCGAATGGCCGCGTGATCGCTGCCGAAGAGCGTTTTGCGTTTGCTCCAGCCGCCACAAGCAGCAATGACCTTCTCGCCAGAAGCGTTTGTGGCTTCCACAACAAAGTAGGTTTCGTCCGCGATGAGCTGTGTATCGAGGCCTAGCGCGGTGCCGAGCGCGCCTTCGATTTGCGCGGGAGTATAGTCGCCAGCTTGCAGCCCTCGAACAGATGCTTCAATCAATGCGTGGAGCACGGGAACGTCAGAGGGCGCCGCTACGCGAATCGTGAAGGATGAAGTGCACATGTCCACTGCAGATCATTCATCTGCAGAAGCAACATAGTAACCGGGGCGGGAGCGAATCTTGAGGTTTTTGTACTTGGCGTCCACCAAACTGACTTTGATTTCGTGATAACCCGTTTCGCTTGCGCCGGCAGGTGAATAGCCTAGCGTGTATTGCGTGTGGAGTTCCCCGCCGATTTCGTCCAGCGCTTTTTCAATGGTGCGGTCTTTGAAGGTTGCGAAGTGTGCGCCGCCTGTTGCCACTGCGGCGACTTCGAGCGCGTGGGCGCTTACTTTGTCAGCGACGTGACTGACGGCCCAGACTGCGAGCGCCATCAGGTCCACCGTGTCGTTCAGGCGTGGGTCTTCCTCGGCTGGCACAGGGGGTTTGCCAGGAATTGGGGGCAGTGGATAAGTGCCCGGCGGGGAGATTGTTGTGCGATTTTGCTTTGGCTCCGCTTGAAGCAAAGCACGGGTCGTCGAGAGCCCCACACTGTAAATTGTGACGTTGGCCAGTTGAGCCTTGCGAAGGACTTCGCCCAGCTTTGACTGGCTGCCGCTGTCTGATGCTTCAGAAACCACAAGTAGCACGCGACGCCTGCCCTGCGTGGCGGGACCGGGCTCCGGCAAGCCTGTGAGCATTTCCACGCCGACGCCCATGGCGTCGTAGAGACGCGAGCCTGACGTGCTTGCCTGAAGATGCCAAACGGAGCTTTGAATTTCGTCTGCGTTCTTCGTGAAGGGCAGGAGCTTATCAATCGAATCGTTGAAGCCGACGATCGCGGCCTCGCCGTTCGGTCCAAGAATCGTCTCGGTGATGAGAATGCCCGTCTTTTGCACTGCGGGCAGCAAAGGCGCCACGCGCGAACTCGTTTCAAATAAGACGACAAGTGATATCGGATCCCCGCCCACGTCAAAGTGCGAAATGGTCTGCGGAACACCGTGATCCGTCAGCAGAAAATCCTTTGCCTCCAGGCTGGTTACAATCTGGTCTTTCGAATCGCGCACTGTAACCGGCGCGTTGACGAGCACTACCTTTGCCTTGATCTTCGTTTCGGACCGCTGGGGAGCCTGTTGAATGGGCACATCCGGACGCGGAACCATGGGACCGTCCGGGGACTGGGCGAGCGCGGCAGATGCCGCGAGCAAGAAGGCCGCGTTAGTTAAGGCAAGAGCAAGTTTTCGCCGAACCGACATATGCCTCGCTTGGGCGGCACCTGGGTGCGAGCTACGGGGCCACAGACTGATACCGGAGTGTACTCAATTCGACGCAAAGACGCGCGCGGACGTTGCCGGAAGGGGTAGCGGTTCCTACAATGGAAGACTCTTCCCGGCGGAGGCTAGAGCATGTCTTCTGAACGTCCGAAGTTGAAACCGCAGCACGCGCCCAAGGCGCCACATGAAAACAAGACGTTTCTGGAGAGCACGCCGGCCCGGCCACTTCGCATACTGGCCGAGTACATCAATCCCTTGGCCCAGCTAAAGCGAGAAGGTATCGGCGACACGATTGTGATGTTTGGTTCGGCACGGCTTGATTCGCACGAGGTTGCTGCCGCTCGCCTGACGCGCTTGAAAGAGAGAAAAGTCTCAAAATTGAGCAAGGAAGTAAAAGCAAAACACCACGCCGCCATACGCGCCGCAAAAAGCTCCCTGGAAATGTCTCGCTACTATGAAGAGGCGCGCCAGCTATCTCACAAGCTTACGACCTGGGCGCTTTCTCTGGGACCGAAGCCGCGGCGTTTTGTGGTTTGCTCCGGCGGCGGCCCGGGAATCATGGAAGCGGCAAACCGTGGAGCTTACGAAGCAGGTGGAAAATCCATCGGGCTTTCCATCGAGCTGCCGCACGAGCAATTTGCAAATCCCTATATCAGCCCGGAGCTGAGCTTTAATTTCCATTATTTCTTCATGCGCAAATTGTGGTTTGCACAGATCGCAAAGGCACTGATTGTTTTTCCCGGCGGCTTTGGCACGATGGACGAACTTTGGGAAATGATGACGCTGCTCCAAACTGGAAAACTTGCGAAGAATAATTTGATTCTGATTTATGGCCGCAAATACTGGGACGAAGTTCTGAACTGGAAGGCGATGGTTCGCTGGGGCACGATCAACGAAAGCGAATACAGACTTCTCCAATTTGCGGACAACGTGGACGACGCTTTTGATCTCGTTCGCGCCGGGCTCGAAAAATACCACATGGACGTAGATCCGTTCCTGCAGGCTTACTAGATTTCCAGGGAACACGCCGTCAGTTTCTGACGCTCAATTCACCACTAAAATAAAGGCTTTTTGCGCTTCCGCAACCTTTTGGCGGTAGGGGTGTTTTATGAGTGTCCTGCAAGAGGCCAGAAGAGCGGCCCGGAACGCAGGGAGGAGATCATGAATACAATTCTTGCACGAGGTAAGAAGCTGTTTGGGAAAGCAGCGCTCGCGACGGTAGCGCTGGGCGGCTTCCTTGCATTCTTTGGAGCCGGCACGGCGTCGGCACGGACGGTGGTTTACGTACATGCGCGTCCGCACGCGGTATTTGTGGGCAGGGGATTCTATGGTCCGCGGCCGGTTTTCGTCGGGCCCGTGTATCGTCCCTATGGCTACTACCGCCCGTACCGCTTCTGGGATGAGCGCGGTCATTGCTGGCGCTACCGCTAAACGCGGCCAAGAGTTATCCAAACGAACAAAACAAAAGGGCGCGCCGACAGTGTCGACGCGCCCTTCGTTCATGGGGGCAGAGAATTTACTTTGCGACGAGCGAAAAGTCGTCTGAGAAAACAGCGGCAAACCGGCGCGCTTCGTCCTGGTCATGCAGAAGCACAACCGGCACAACGCGAACTTGATGCTTGCACGAATGGCACGCCGTCACTTCGCCCTGTAAGTCTTGTAAGAAACCGTCCGTAAAACGATAGAGCGTCCGCTCGCGCCGGGCATTTTTCTGGTCACGCGCGCCGCAGTGGGGACAGACAAACTCCACGGTGTCCTGCTGCGGATCGCGGTCCAGAGCCGCCCAACCGGTGCGGCGCACTCCCAAAGTTTCGGGATGATGCCGTTCCATGGTTTGGCCCTCCTGTGGATCCACGTCCTACGAACATGGATGCACGAAGGAGCCTATTTGATACAGGGTTATAAGAAGCTGAAATTACAGGGTTTGCCGCGCTCTTGTGGGTTGGATTCGGCCGAAAAGCTCCAGCCGAGCGCTTCTTCATGCGAACAAACTAATGGAAAAGTAAACACGCGGGCACTGGAACTCGTTCTTGGTGTCCAAGAAAATGAGAGGACGCGCGCACCTCACATCCCTGCGAGCGCCGCGCCGGCAGAGGCAAGGCAACCTGTTTCTGCCGGCGTGGCAAAAATCTGGCGGTCAACTCGCGAGAAAAAAATGGAGAGGTGTGTGATGTCTGTCGAAGAAAACAAGAAATCCGCCGAGCAAATCGGCACGTTGGGCAGTTGTTTGATTGAAGGAGATTCGGAACAAAAATCGCGTGAACGCAAAACCAAGCGGCGCGCGCTGGTCATTTCAGTTTCTTTGCAGTCCTTGGCGATAGGAGCATTGGTACTGATTCCTTTGCTGGGTCGCACGGAGAAGATTTCGTTTGCGATGGTGACTCCGATGCCGCCTTATTATCATCACCCGGCGAGGCCAATTGTTGAGCATACGCCCACGCACCAGCCCCCCAAGACGACGGCGTTCTATCAACCGACGAGCATCTCCCACGTAATTGTGACGCATGATCCAGCCACCAACACCAATCCAACGTCGCCAGGAGTAATCGACATGGGTGAGTCCAACACTCCTGGGGACCCTGGGCTGATTCCGATTGAAGGCAGAGGTCCGTCGCAGCCCGAAGATCCGAACCGCAATCAGAAAAAGCGTCTGGTTAAGGGCGGCGATGTGCAGCAAGCCATGCTAATCCGTCGAGTGGAGCCTTCCTATCCAATCATCATGCGCAATATTCGACGGTCGGGCAAAGTCGAACTGCGAGCGATTATTTCCACAGATGGGACGATTGAATCTCTGCAGGCCATTTCCGGCGATCCCGGATTTTATCAATCCGCTCTACAAGCGGTTGGGCAATGGCGCTACCGGCCAACGATTTTGAACGGTCAACCGGTGGAAGTGGAAACAATCATCACAGTGGTTTACACACTCAGCCAATAATTAGGTTCGTCGAGGTGAGCACAAAAAAGGCCGCGGCATAATGCCGCGGCCTTTTTCTGCCATCAGTCGCGCAAAAGTGCGGAGGCCGTGGCTGCCTATGTTGCTCCGCGGCCTCAATCGCACCCGGCAACCGAGATCGTTAGAAGTGAAAAACGAAGCCCGTCGAAACGCGCAGATTGTTCTGTGTCTCTCGGCTGGAAGATGTTTCCGGGAAACGCGTTAACAGGTATTCGACTTGCGCGGGACGAAATGAAAAACGATGTGAGAGCTTCACATCTACTCCGCCGCCGAATGTGGCAGCGAACGCGTTGCTCGTGCCGCTGACACCAAAGCCGCTGCTGCTTGCGTGGGCGACGCCGAAGAGAGTTTGCGCGAAGGGAGTGACGCGCTCAAATTTGCGATACGAGACGCGCGGGCCGAAAAGGTAAGTGGAAATAGTGCCGTCAATTCCACTGCCGAGAATGTTGTTGGCGTGGTACCCGCCAAAATCGGCGACGGCGCTAAGCCAATGATTCGCATTGTACGCAACGGACGCACTGCCACCGTGAAGATTGAAGCTGCTCACGCCGGAAGTGCTGGGATTATCGCGGACATAAGAGTAGCCCGCGAAGATGTCTATTTTGGGCGTGTCCTGCGCGAACGCACCCGCCGTGAACGAAAAAAATGCAAGCAAACACACTACGACCTTCAACTTCATACAGCCTCCATGAGGTTTGGTTTTTCCGCAGGTACACGCGCCGGTGGCGCGACCTTGCGTGCGCGGCTTGCCTCAGGCAGAGGAAGCAGAATTCCGCGAAGACTCTCGCCTTTGTTCTATACAAAGATGCTGAGGGTTTGCCTCAGGTTGCAAGAAAATGAATTTTAAGAGTCAACGTTACAGCGCGGGTTCACCGGAGTAGCGCGCAATTGCTTCGCGGCTGGCATCGCGGAGGCGCACCAATTCCTGCCAATTCTCAGACTGCGAGTTTCCCGCCTTGCGCGGATAGATGGGAGGAGAGAGCGTAATCGTCACGTCGCCGGGCTTCGGGAGAAATGTACGGTCGCGAAGAAAACTGCGCGAGCCCGCGAGCGACACGGGAATAAGAGGAACGCCCGTATCCACAGCAGCTTTGAACGCACCCAGCTGGAACGGACGAATCCCAGCTTCCGGAACGAATGTGCCTTCCGGAAAAACAAAAACTGAATCGCCTGCGCGAAGCACGTCTGAAATATTTTGCGCAGCCTTGCGGCGTGCTCCAGTGTTTGCGCGATCGAACGAGAGATGCCCCATTTTTTTCAGAAACGTGCCAATGAACGGCATGTTGAGCACTTCACTCTTGGCGACGAAACGATAAGGCACACCAAGCCCCAGCATCAGCGGTAAAACATCGAAGTAACTCGCGTGATTCGCTACATAAATCTTCGCGCCGGGCGTGTCCATGAATTCCTTGCCGATGACGCGGACACGGCTGCCAGCGAGCGTAAAAAGAACTTTTAGCGCAGCGGACGTGTAACGGCCTGCGGCACGCTCGTCTTTATAAAAAAGAACAATCGTCCACGCGGGAATAATCCAAGCGATGAACAAAACTATGAAATAGATGCCGCGGACCGTATCCCAAACGCGCCGAAAGCTCGATGAAATGTTTTGCCCGGCCGTTCGGGCGGTGCTGGAAGTTCCAAGCCTTACGATTTGCACCCACGCAGGCGCTTTTCTTGCCGAGAGCGTTCCGGCGACGTAGAGCTGTTTCGTTTCTTCGCGGCGCAATTTTCCACTCGACGTTTTCGGAATACTTCCCGGCGGGATCAACTCTACGCGATCGGGTGGCAATCCAAGCCCCTGCGAAATCTGCTCTGTGACGGCCGCGGCGATTTTAGAGCGCGCGGCAGAATCCTTCTCCCGCGATTCCGCCACCACGATCAATTTCTCCGTTCCCGTGCCTCCATCACGCAATCCAAAAGCAACAATGCAGCCTTTGCGAATCCCGTTCGCGCGGCCCGCCAGTTCTTCCACTTCATGCGGGTATAAATTACGCCCGCCTTTGATGATGATGTCCTTCACCCGGCCTGTGACGTAGATCTCGCCATCCGTGCGGTAAGCGCGATCGCCCGAATTGACCCACGCGTATTCGCCCTCGGCGGCCGGCCCGAGCGGAAAAAGTTTTTCGGTCGCTTCCGGATTATTGAAATATCCGCGAGTTGCGCCGGGGCCGCGAAACCACAGGAATCCCTCGGTGCGGTCAGGCACTTTTTCGCCTTGGTCGTCCACAATAAGTACTTCGTGATTCGGCACCGGCATTCCGGAGGAAACAAACGAGATGGAAGAGCTCTCGTCGTCTGTGGGAACAGCGCGTCCCTGCGCTGTGAATGCTTCACGATCTACACGGTCCACGAGCGGGCCGCGATTCGGTGGAGGAAACGTGACGGCGAGTGACGCCTCGGCGAGTCCATATACGGGGAGTTGCGAAGTGCTCCGGAAACCATATGGCCTGAATCGTTCCGCAAAACGCTCCAATGTTTCCGGGTTCACCGGCTCGGCGCCGTTCAACGCCGCGCGCCACGAACTCAAGTCCACACCCTGAATATCTTTGTCCGCGATTTTTCGAACGCAAAGTTCGTACGCAAAATTCGGCGCGGCAGCAATGGTGCCTCGATGTTTGTGAAACGCTTGCAACCAGCGTTCTGGCCGCGTGAGAAATGCCAGGGGTGACATGACGGCCAGCGGTGTGCCGTAGTGCAGCAGCGTAAGCCACGCGCCGATCAACCCCATATCGTGATAGAGCGGCAACCAACTGATACCGACGTCTTCGGACGTGAGCTGCACGGCCTCGCCAATCGCGCGCATGTTCGCGAGCAGATTGGCGTGTGTCAGAGTGACTCCCTTTGGATTGCCCGTCGATCCGGAAGTGTATTGGAGCAGCGCGATATCGCTCGCCTTGCGTAAGCGGCTGCCACGGATGTCTGCCGGCAACGCTCCTGGAGAGGGTGGCGGCGCTTTCTCTGCAGCTTCGAGAAGTTTTTCCGCGTCCAGCACTGATTCCAGCGAACGAACGCGCGGCTTCAAAAGTTTTGCGACGGCTTCCGCGCGACGAAACGTCAGCAACAAACAAACCTCCGCGTTATTCAGAATCGCGGATTGGCGTCCTGCGTACTCTTCAATGCGATCCGCTCGAAACGGCGGATAGATAGGAACAGGTACGGCTCCAGCCAGGAGAATTCCCGCGTACGAAACAAAAAACGCGCGCGAAGTGGGAAGCATCAACGAAACGCGGCCACCGGGCGGCACGCCGAGCCTCGCTAGTTCCTCCGCGCACCGCTGCGCTGTGGCATACAATTCCGCAAACGTAAGCGTAAGGTTTTTCTCGCCCGCTTCAGCGTCTTCCGTAATGTCCAGGTGAACGCGCGCCGCATCATGCATCGCGCGATAGCGCAATACTTCGTTCAAAGTCTGAGTGGCGAAAATTCCCTTGTCTTCGGCTTCGAAGTGCAACTTCTGCGTGGTAATGGCGGCGCGCAACGCGGAAGGCGAATCTTCTACGGAAATCGAACCAGGTGGGGTGCCATCAATCAGTGCAGCCAAATCTCCGGGCGTGCTTGCCTGCGCCGCTGCCAAATCGGGCAGCCGTACGCCAAACTCCGTCTCCAGCCGAGAGATAAGCTCCACGCGCTCAAGACTACCCAACCCCAAATCCCGATCCAGATTGGAACTAGGACTGAGCAGCGGCAGAGCGCCTTGACTGCCCAATTCAACGAGCAATTGGCGCACTACTTCCAAAACACGTGCGCGCAAGGCAGAGCTATCGATTTGGGTAGTTGGCGTAGCCACAGGAGTTCAACTGCAGGCTCTTGTACTTCTGCGTGAGGCTATCACGCAAAATTGCCGATTGCCACTTGTGCGCGCAATCGGTTCATTTTTCCGCGGTAGTTGGGTCAATGACTCTTCGCACCTGAGCAACGCTGTTGGCAGGGAATCCTCCCTGCTTCGCATGCTCGCGTACCATTTCTTCGTTGGGCGCGATATAGACGCAGTAGATTTTGTTATCCGTCACGAAGCTTTGCACCCATTGGATCTGCGGCCCGAGATTTCGGAGCACACTACAGGATTTTTCAGAAACGCCTTGCAACTGCTCGGCGGTCAAGGAACCGGCTCCCGGAATTTCACGTTCAATTACGAATTTCGGCATGGCCTGTCTCCTATTAAATGGGATTAGCCCGCACATTATACATACGCCGAGCGCCGCCAGAACGCGGCATGCAAAAGCTTGCCGCCAACTTAAGCCGTGGTTTTCTTTGCTATGTTAGGCGCATATCCGCGTGGTAGCAGCGTCGTGGCAAGATCAACCCCGGAAAGATCGACCTGCGAAAGGTCAGTCTCCCGCAAAATGGCAACGCCAAGGTCGGCGCCGGTAAACTTCGCGCCACTCACGTTGGCATGACGAAAATTAGTGTTGCGTAAATTCGCCCGTTCAAAATTTACATTGGACATATCGCAGCGGAAAAATTCAATGCCGCTCGCCTGCGCATCGGACAAATTCGCTCCGGGCAGTACCGCCTCTGTCAAATCCGCATTTCGCAAATCCGCCTTGCGGAGATTCGCGCCGCTCAAGTCCGCATGTGCCAGTCTGGATTTCCGCAAGTCTGACCCTTCGAGATTCGCATTCTGCAAAATCGCGCCCGTCAAGTTTGCGCCGCTCAGATCTGTGCCGCTCAGGTTTGCCCCGGCAAGATCGGCGCGGGCGCCACCGTCCTTGCCAGAAAAGAATTTGTCATGTGCTTCCAGGATTTCCGATAGGCGCTTGCCGTTGTGCTTGATAGATTTGGGTTTATTGAGTCCCATAGTTCATTCCCCTGTCATGGATTCAACCTATTATTTTACCGGAACGGGCCGCCGACGGGAAACGCGCAAACCGTCCAATGGATTGTGCTACTGTGCCTATATTGTGGGCCACGGGCGCTTTATCTGCGAATGGGCATTTCGCCGCCAGATTGCTATCCCTCTCCTCGCCATCTTGCTTTTCGCAACGTGCACTTTGCCGTCGGCCTTTGCCCAGAGCCAGGAGCGTGACGATGAGATCGTCACCAGTCTGGCCGGCGGCCGCGTCATCCTACTTGTCGCCAAAGAAGAAACCATTTTCTTTGCCGCGATTGATCAGCCCGTTGAGCAGGGTGCCCCTCCACCAAGAGTGGTGGACTTGGATAGCCAGCACGTGGCCATACTTTTTGGAGCTTCCGAATGGCGTGCCCCTGCCGACCCGAGACCGGTTCGCATGGACCGTGACTTCCATCGAATCGCAGGTGTGGATCAGCGAAACAGCGCCTATAACGGTGAGGCCGATCCGGACCTGGAGATACTGGGGACTGCCTTCCTGGAAAAGCTGCGCCCATTGGTGTCGCAGCTCCGCCACAAGATTGATTTCCCTTCCGACCAGCCGATCTTTGAGATGGTGGTTAT
>Ga0210402_10002419_pt1 | contig 18220 bp, 21 predicted proteins | sample IncBWC7MmetaG_FD_161055 | JGI IMG/M metagenome (GOLD analysis project Ga0210402, IMG submission 161055) | Forest soil microbial communities from Barre Woods Harvard Forest LTER site, Petersham, Massachusetts, United States - Inc-BW-C-7-M | ecosystem: Environmental > Terrestrial > Soil >... | reverse complement strand
CTGCGGCTTGGCCGACCAGTCGCATTTCACTCGGGTATTCCGGCGGATCGTGGGAGAAACCCCGGACATGTGGCGCCGAGCGCGGCAGGGTGAGATTGAAGCCCGGCCGACCGAGCCATCGAGCCGCCCGACAAATGAGTGCCATGTGTTTCCCATGCAGGCTGGCCGCGCATGAGAAAAGGCAGTCCCAACGAGCCAATCAATGTGCCGTACCGACAGCTCACCTTTGCGCTGGCAAATGCGGCTGCAGTGCTTGCGTCCCTGTACATTGCATTTGCCTTTGACCTAGAGCGTCCCTACTGGGCGATGTTTACGGTGTTCATCGTCGCCAATCCCATTTGCGGTGCGGTGCGCTCCAAGGCGGTATATCGATTTTTCGGTACGTTTCTGGGTGCTGCCATCTCGCTTCTCCTGATTCCACCGTTGGTCGATGCTCCGCTGCTGCTCTGCATTGCGGTCAGTCTTTGGGTCGGCGCCTGCGTTTACCTGTCGCTCTTAGACAGGACACCGCGCAGTTACGTGTTTCTGCTCGCGGGCTACACGGCTACCCTCGTCGGCCTCGCTGTGGTCAACACGCCAGACCAGATCTTCGACACTGCGGTTTCGCGGGTCGAAGAGATCTTTATAGGCTTGATCTGCGCGGCAGTTGCCCATTCGGTGATTTTCCCGCAGAGCGTGACCGCGCAGCTGAACAAGAAGATCCAAGCCACCTTGAGGAGCGCTGGCGCGTGGCTTTCAGAATCGCTCATGAGTGCGCGCAGGCCAGCCGACGCGCACGCGCAACAACAGCTCGCGGGCGTCATCACCGATCTGCATCTGCTGTACACGCATGTGGCATTCGAAACCTCCGATGTGCCTCGATCTCGCGGGGTGATGCGCGCGCTCCAAGAGCGCCTGGCGCTTCTTTTACCTTGTTATTCCGGCATTCAGGAATCGGTGGCAGCCCTGGCCGCTAGCGGCAAAGTACCTGACTCGGTTATGAGGCCGCTCGAAGCCGCTTCAGGTTGGTTACGGCGCGCCGAAATGCCCGAGACGGACTGCTCGTTTCAATACTCAAACCGCGTTGAGGTCGAGTCCGACACGATCAGTGTTGAGAACCGACGACAAAATCCATTGGACTGGCGCGGACTTCTCGAGCTAAGCGCCCTGACCAATCTGCGCAAGCTCACCGTTGCTTTTACGGACGCCCAGGTGCTCGCTGCGACGTTAACGAATGATCGCCTCAAGCTGCCACCGCACCTTCAGCAGGAGGCCGCGGCGGCGGGGCGAGTCCCTCTGCACCGCGATCGCGGGCTCGCTTTGCTCTCAGCCTTTGCCACTGCCGGCGCAACTTTGCTGGCCTGCTTGTTCTGGATTGAGGGGTCATGGCCGGAGGGGGCGGTCGCGGCGCAGTTTGCCGCTATCGGGTGCTCGTTGGCCGCAACTCTCGATGATCCTTCGAAGCTCATACGCTCCGCCATAATCGGCATTCTCATCGCGCTCCCGTTTGCGGCACTCTATGAGTTCGCGATCTTGCCGCAAATCGACGGGTTCGTTTCGCTCGCCCTGGTTCTATCACCTGCCATTCTACTCTTCAGCCTGATGCAGTCGTCCGAACGGCTCGGCGGCGCAGGGTTGGTTCTTGCCATAGCGTTCTCCGGGGGGCTTGCGCTGCAGACCACTTATCGAGCGGATTTTGCCGCATTCGTCAATTCCAATTCGGCCGAGATCGTGGGACTGCTGGTGGCGATTGCAATGAGTCTTGTCTTTCGCACGATTGATCCGGCATGGAACGCGCTGCGCATTTCAAGTTCGGGTCGCAAAGGTGTCAGCCAACTCGCAATGGGGCGAAAGTTCGACCTACGCACCTGGACAATTCAGATGTTCGACCGCCTCGGACTGGTGACTTCGCGAACGGCCGAGATGGGGAGGCCGCAATTGGCGAGCGAGGAAATTGATGGGCTCCGCGACCTGCGTGTGGGTTTGAACACTGCAACCCTACGAGACGTGGGTGGGAAGTTCGGCTCGGCATGCTGCGCGGCACTGCATGGTGTACTAAAGAACGTGTCGAGCGCCTACAGCTCCGGCTTCGGCAATGACCGCGCTCAAGCCGCTATCGAAGAGGCGATCGATCTGGGAATTACATCCTTAGGCACGGAAGCGCCGTCACGGACGGTGACGGACGGGTTGGCTGCTTTAATTGGGCTTCGCCTTGACCTTGCTCCGGCGATGAGCCGCTACGCGGTTCCCCGCATCTTATGATCGGTGAACTCAACATTGGCGGCGTCTTTGTGCCCGGTCTGCTCGTCGCGGCCCTGATCGCCTTCTGTCTGACGTCCGTCGTCGGGTTGAGCCTGCGACGTTTGCATCTCTACCGGTTCGTCTGGCACGCGGGACTCTTCGATGTGGCTCTATACATCGTGATGTTATTTGTCGCCGCCCTGGCGAGCGCGAATTGGAACATCGCCGGAGTGAAATGAAATGCCAACTTGGTTGAATTGGACAAGTCGGATCCTGGCAACTGTCATTGTGGTGACGCTTGCGCTGTACGGCGGCCGCTGGCTCTGGATTCGCTACAACGTCGAGCCGTGGACGCGGGACGGTCGCGTTCGAGCTGATATCGTGCAAGTGAGCCCGGATGTGAGTGCCCTGATATCCGAGGTTCGTGTCAGGAACAACCAAACCGTGCAGAAGGGCGACGTGCTGTTTGCATTGGACCGCCCGCGATTTGAGCTCACCCTGCGCCAGGCGAAGGCGGCGGTGGCGGCAGCCGAGGTGTCCCTCGCACAGGCGAAACGTGAAAATGCGCGAAATCGAGATCTCAAAGACCTCGCGACCACCGAACAGGTGGAGGAAGGTCAGTCGAAGGTGGATCAGCTGGGCGCGCAGCTCAACAGTGCTCGTGTGCAATACGACATCGCGAGACTAAACCTGGATCGAACCACCGTTTACGCGCCGGTCGATGGCGTTGCCACAAACGTGGAACTGCAACCCGGTGACTACGCCAGTGCCGGCCGCCAGGTTTTGGCGCTGGTGGCCAGCGGCACCATTCATGTGGACGGGTACTTCGAAGAGACGAAGTTGCCGCAAATCCGTGTCGGTGATCGCGCAATCGTCCACATCATGGGAATCAAAGCAGCACTCAATGGTACTGTTGAAAGTATCGATGCGGGAATCGAGGATCGTGAGCGAAGTACAAGCAGTACGGCGCTCGCTAACGTCAATCCGACTTTTAGCTGGGTGCGCCTCGCCCAGCGCATTCCTGTGCGGATCAAGCTCGATCCGACGGGAGGCAACATCCGGCTGATCGCCGGGCGCACGGCCACCGTATCAATCGTCGATCCGCCCGGCCGCGCGCCGGAAGGCGAATCTCTGTGAAAGCGACTTCCAGCCAGTGTCTGCTCTCGTTGGCATGCTTGCTGCTGATCAACGGCTGCGTGGTTGGTCCGAACTATGAGGTGCCGCAGTCGGCGCTGGTGAATTCCTCAGCGGCGCGCCAGCCCTTCGTCGCATCCCTTGATCCAGCGTTGTCCGATACTCCGACTCCGCCGTCGTGGTGGCACCTGTACGACGACAGTCAATTGGACCAGTGGGTTAATGAGGCCTTAAAAAGCAACACGGACTTACGCCAGGCCGATGCCAACCTCGAGATCAGCCACGCAGCGCTCAAGGCGACCCAGTCCCTGCGTCAGCCCAGTTTCGCGGTGAATGCCGGGATTCAGTACTCGCAGCTCGCCGGCGAGCAATACCTTCTGCCGGTCACACCGCCTCGCTCTGCTTATTACGACACTGAATTGACGGTCGGCTACGACCTGGACCTCTTCGGCGGTATTCGTCGCGGCATTGAAGCGGCCCGCGCGGATGATGAGGCAGTGGAAGCTGCCCGGGATTTAGTTCGAGTCAACGTAGCGGCTGAGACAATTCGCGCCTACGTGGACGCTTGCGGGGCCGGCATGCAACTTCAGGCCGCGGCGCGAGTATTATCTGCGCAGCAAGAGAGCCTTGCACTCACCGAGCGTCTCTTCCAAGGTGGTCGAGCGATCGATCTGGATGTCACGCGGACGCGTCAGCTGGTGGATCAACAGACGGGGGTCATTCCCACCTTCGAAGCCGCGCGTCGCAATGCGCTGTTCCGACTGGCGACGCTGACCGGAAAACCGCCCGCGCTGTTTTCACGCGAGGTGGAGACCTGCACCTCTCCGCCGCGCCTGACGCGCGCTCTGCCGGTCGGCGATGGCACGGCTTTGCTCAAGCGTCGCCCGGATGTGCGCCGCGCGGAGCGCCAGCTCGCCGCCGCCACGGCCAACATCGGAGTCCAGACCGCGCAGTTGTATCCTGACATTGCCCTCGGCATACCCGTGGGGTCCATCGGTGCGGCGAGCGGCGCCTATACCTCTCCAACCAATTTCTACGGGATCGGCGCATTGCTCAAGTGGCAGGCCAATCAAAGCGCTGCTCGTGCCCGCGTGCAGCAAGCAAAAGCCTCAGCCAGGTTGGCGCTTGCGAATTTTGACAGCGTGGTGTTGGGTGCGCTCCGCGAAGTTGAGACGGCGCTCAATATCTACGTGCACGATCTTCAGCGCGAGGACAGCACAGGCAGGGCGCGCGATGAGGCGGAGCGCGCCGTCCAAGACTCGGAACGACTGCAAGGGGCCGGTCGCGCCACCTCGCTGACCGTCATCGATTCACAACGCGCCTACGCCGCCGCAGAACAGACTCTGGCACAACTGAAGACCGCACTCGCAGAGGACCAGGTTGCGGTGTTTCTCGCACTCGGCGGCGGTTGGGAGCGCGCTCAATGAGAGTGATTGAGGTGTAACGCCCGGAGCGCGCATTGCGGCGTGACTGCTCGCGCTGATGCAGGTTCCCCGCCAAGAGCGCAGCGCAAAGTTGTCCCAGTGGTTTGCATACTGGAAAAGTGAAAGACCGTGAGGTAGAAACATGTCCGCCGACGCACTTTTGCTGGCCCGCATTCAGTTTGCGTTCACAGTTTCGTTCCACATTATCTTCCCGGCCATTAGCATTGGTCTGGCTAGCTTTTTGGCGGTACTAGAAGGACTGTGGCTCAAGACCGGCAAGACTGTTTACCGCGACCTGTTCTTCTTTTGGTCCCGCATCTTCGCCGTTGGTTTCGGCATGGGCGTGGTGTCCGGTGTTGTGATGAGCTACGAGTTCGGTACCAACTGGTCGGGCTTTGCCAGCGCCGCCGGCGCCGTCACCGGACCTCTACTGACGTTTGAGGTGCTCAGCGCGTTCTTTCTGGAAGCTGGTTTCCTGGGAATCATGCTGTTCGGCTGGAACCGCGTGGGTCCGAAAGCCCACTTCGTCGCCACGTTGATGGTCGCCGTCGGCACCCTGATTTCGACGTTCTGGATCCTGTCGTCAAACAGCTGGATGCAGACTCCCCAGGGCGTCGAGATCATCAATGGCAAAGTGATCCCTCTCGACTGGATGAAGATTGTATTCAATCCCTCCTTCCCGTACCGGCTGGCCCACATGACGCTGGCCTCGTTCATCGTGGGGGGGTTCATGGTCGCGGGCTGCGCCGCCTACCATCTGCTCCACGGCCGGCGCGACCCAATGGCGAAGACCTCGTTTTCCATGGCCCTTTGGCTGCTGCTGGTGCTCACGCCGCTTCAGGTGATCGTCGGTGACCAGCATGGTCTCAACACCCGCAGATACCAGCCTGCCAAGATCGCGGCTATCGAAGGCCTGTGGGAAACCGAGAAAGGCGGTACCGCCCTCAATCTTTTCGGCATTCCCGACTTGTCCGCGGAGACGACCAAATATGCGATCCAGGTACCGCACTTGGGCAGTTTGATTCTGACCCATAGTTGGAATGGAGAGATCCAAGGACTCAAAGATTTCCCGCCTGAAAACCGCCCGAACTCAACCATCGTATTCTTCTCGTTTCGCGTGATGGCGGGCCTCGGGATGCTGATGGTGCTAACCGCGCTGTTGGGGCTACTGCTGAGACGGAAAAATCAGCTCTACGAGACTACCTGGTATCAGCGGCTGGTGTTCTGCATGGGTCCCTCTGGGATCATCGCCTTGCTGGCTGGATGGATCACCACCGAAGTCGGGCGACAACCGTGGGTGCTATACGGTGTTTTGAGGACTGCCGACGCCGTAGCACCGCTCACGGCCGATCAGTTCGGCATATCGCTGCTGGTATTCGTCTGCGTGTATTTCGTGGTCTTCGGCACCGGCATCTACTACATGCTGAAATTGATGCGTTACGGTACGTTGCCTCTCGGCGCAACGCATTTCGAAACGTCCAAGCATGCGGCAGAGTACCCGGCCTTCGCCCGGAGTGCCCTGGCGCGTCCCACCGAAGCCATCGACCAGTGAGTTCTGCCATGCAAATCGATTTACCAGTGATTTGGGCCGCAATCATCTCCTTCGGCGTTCTGGTGTACGTGGTGCTAGATGGATTCGACCTCGGGGTAGGGATGTTGTTTCCCCTCTTTTCGCAGCGCCGTGACCGCGACATCATGATTGCCAGCATCGGCCCGATTTGGGACGGCAACGAAACCTGGCTGGTACTTTGCGGTGCCGCGTTATATGCCGCCTTTCCGCTGGCGTACGCAACGCTGCTGCCTGCGGCATACCTACCGATCGTGCTGATGCTGACCGGACTGATCTTCCGCGGCGTGGCCTTCGAGATTCGAGGCAAGGCGAGCAAGACGCGGCACCTCTGGGACTTGGCGTTCAGCTGCGGATCCGCCGTGGCGACGTTTTCTCAGGGCCTGATTCTCGGCAGTCTTCTCCATGGCATCAAGGTCATCGATGGCCGGTTCGCCGGTAGTCCGTTTGACTGGTTCTCGCCATTTGGCATGTTCTGCGGGCTTGGCCTGATGGTGACCTACTGCACGCTCGCCTGCGGCTGGCTGATCTTTAAAGCATCAGGCGATCTGCAACTGAGGATGTTTGTGATGATGCGCCGTTTGGTGCTGCTCCTTGTCGGCGCAATCGTCGTGGTCAGTTTGTGGACGGTGTCAGGTCAGCCGCACGTGGCCGCCCGCTGGTTTGCTCCCGCCAACATTCCCTACGTCATGCCGGTCCCGGTACTGGTGGCGGTGCTTGCGTGGGCGATTCTGTCGAGTCTGCGCAACCGTTTCGAGCGCGCGCCCTTTCTGCTGACTCTGGGCATTGTGCTGCTCGGCTACGTTGGCCTGATCATCAGCATCTTCCCAAATATTGTGCCGCCGTCGCTGACCATTTGGGCGGCCTCCAGCCCACCGGTTTCACAGCGTTTCACCCTGATCGGCCTGGCGATCATCCTACCGATCATCATAGGGTACAGCTGTCTGGCCTATTGGGTGTTCCGCGGCAAGGTCGAGGAAGGCGAAATTGCCCAGCACTGACCAGCTACAACTCCATGGCGCACCGTCAGGCGAGCTGAGGCAACGAAGCGGCCTCGGTTCCCAGATCCGCTGGTTTGTGGTGCTGTGGTTTCTAGGAGTGTTGGCGGCAACATGCACCGCCGGGGTGGTGAAGTTGTTGATGCGAGGCGCGGTGGCACTTTAAGGGGAGGGGCGTGAGTGGTGGCGCGTGGCCAGGATCGAAACGGCAACCTGACCGCGCGGTGCACCTCTGAATATCGCGCCAAGAACACAATTTCAGATTGGCATGGCCGCTAGCAGCGAGCGAGGTCGTGGAACTTGGAACGCCGGCACTTACTTACATGTCTTGTTTGAGTTTCGCTTAATTTAGTGCAAAGGCAGGATAGCCTCCGGCTTACTTTGAGGGCCAAAATGGCCCTGTGATTTGTACAGAAACATTGAAGGCGCACGTCTCGCCCGAGGTCAAACTCCAGGCGAAGGTGGTCGCGCATCGCGAGTTTCTGTCGGAAGCGGCGTGGCTGAAGCGCCTAGTGCTTAGGGAGATCCGGGCATGCGATGCCGCGCGCGTCAGTGCGGGCGAGTCCTTCGCGGCGAAAGGCAATCGTCGCCAGGGCAGGGAGGCACGCGAATCAGATGGCGGCGGCAGGCCGATGCTCGTGCGATTGAGGACCGAGGACAGGCTCCTGTTGGACGCCCGTGCCGAAGCGCGGGGAATGCGCCCGGCGACCTACGCTTCGGTCCTGCTGCGATCGCATCTGCGCAAGCTCACGCCCCTGCCGAAGGATGAGTACCTGGCGCTCAAGCACAGCATCGCGATGCTGGCGTCAATTGGCCGGAACATCAACCAGATCGCCAAGGCAGCCAACGGGGGCGGCCGGGTACCGGACTCTGCGGGCGCAGAGTTTCGGGCCATGCTCAAGATATGCGTCGCCTTGCGGGACAACACCAAGGCGCTTCTCAAGGCCAACGAAACCAGTTGGGACACGGGGCATGCCGAAGCGGATCTTTAGGATTCAGGAAGGCGAACCATTGTTGGACGTCGCAAGCTATGGCCGCGGAGGGCCTCGCGTAACGGGAAGCAGATTGACGCCGGCGCAGCTGGAACTCATCCAGAGGACTGTCCGACGGACGCCGGAAGTGGTGGTGAAGGTATTGCCTCGAGCCAGCAACGACATCAAGGCCATGGGCAAACACTTGGACTACATCGGCCGCAATGGAGAGCTGGAATTAGAGACCGACGACGGCGAGCGCGTGAGTGGTCGGATAGGCAGAGACCTTTTGGACGACTGGGACCTTGATCTGGACGACGTGCGGCGCCATGCAACCCTCGCCGCCACGAATGGCAGAGAGCCGCCGAAGCTCGTCCATAAGCTCATGTTCTCGATGTCACCTGGAACGCCACCGGACAAAGTGTTGACGGCAGTACGAAAATTCTCGCGGGAGGAATTTTGGGGTCAACATCGATACGCCTTTGTTTTGCATACCGATGAAGCTCACCCGCATGTCCATCTTGTTCTCAAGGCCGTCAGCGAACAGGGTCCGCGCTTGAACATCAAAAAGTCGACGCTGCGCCATTGGCGATCGGAGTTCGCGAGAAACTTAAGAGTGCTCGGAGTTGCGGCCAACGCTACCGAACGTGCGGCGCGTGGTGAAGCCAGAAAGGCCAAGAAGGACGGCATCTACCGCGCGAGCCTGCGCGGGGATTCCACGTACATCCGCGCTCAAGCTGAGGCCGCCGCGGCCGAACTGCTCAAAGGGAACGTCCCCGCCGAAACCGCCAAACACAAACTCGCAGAAACCCGGCGCCAGGTCGAAAACGGCTGGCGGAATCTTGCAATCAGCCTTGCCGAGAACGGCTACAAGGAACTCGCTCACGACGTCCAAGGATTTGTTGATCGTATGCCGCCAGCAAGAACAGAACGCGAAATCGTAACCGCTGAGTTGCTTGGCACGGCGCGCGAACAGAGGGTTCGCGAGCTGCATCGGTGACTTTCGCGGCGCTCCTGTTTTTCAAAGATTTCGGCGACGCATTCCCATAGTGGAGTAAATGAATATGAGCGAGGACGACGAAAAAGAAGACGGCAGCTGGCTCATGCCGATTAAGTCTTCTACGCACGTCGTCCAGTCAATTTTTGAAGTGATCCTAAATACTCGCCACTTTACGGAATATTTTGCTTCCTTCGTGATCGCGCTCTTGCCGTTTGTACTAGTCCTCGTACGGATTGCGACCAGTTGCGGAAAAACGTCTATTTAGGCAATCGCACCATATGACCGACACAATTGATCAATTCTTAGCGCGATTGAACGTCATGTCCGTGTACCAGGGGACTCCATACGGGAGGGTAATGATTCTGTTGTACCCCGACCAAGCTAAGTATCGCGTGGCAGCTGAGCGCTATAAAGGATATTGGGCCCTGTCGGATGCCTTTAAGTGTTTTTTTCTCGAAACCGTTGAGCTATCCAATACCCACTGCAGGCCACAGGTCGCCGAACCATTGTCAGAGCACTACGGACTGATGGTTCCGCGGTTGATTCATGCATTCCACTATTTGTGTGGCGCGGAGCATCTTGCGAGTTATGGCTACCCGTACCCGAGCCTCACTATTTTAAGAAACACCTTTGATTCCATAGTGTTGACTTCGGCCGCACTGCAAGGGTTGACGGATTTTTATCGTATTGAAGGTGTGACGCCGGGAGGGTCTATCGACATGAAAAAAATAAAGAAATTGCGAAAAGATGTCGAATTTGCAGTTCGAGAAGAAATGACTGGAACAAAGAGCTGCCTCGCTCAAACGACAATAGATGATTTGAAGAAAATGGATGAGTTATATGACTATGAGGTGCATGGCGCTCGATTATCGTTGACGACGGCTAAGGATTTTTAGAGCGAAAGGCATCGTTACCAATTGTTCCATCCTTTGATGAGCGGGCGTTTGCTGCATTCTTGAATCGGACAAGCGAGATCCAATGGATGCTTCACAGGCTATTGCCGTTAGTTCAACCGCCGGGAATAGCTATGCCAGCAGAATGGGCAAGAAAATGGCGCGTGCTGGACGAGTCGTTTGAATTCCTTGTAATGGCTCTAACGAGGGAGGGTGGTAAGAGCGTTGGGGCTTCTGTGTCGGAATTTGTAAATCAAAAGTTTCCATTCGATGAAAAGTCAGAATTTCCAATCAAAGCCTGAACTGATTGCCGGGAAACCCTTTTCAGAGGCGACACTGATTTCCCGCGCGCGAGCACTGTTCATTGCCTTTCTCGAATGCACCAATCGTTGTCCCGCGCGGCGCATCGAATCCCTGTGGGTTCTGATACTTCCAGGGTTTTCGGGGCTGCGAAGACTCTCTGCGGATAGAATGCCTACAGGCCGGGAATCGAATATCCCTTATTTCAAGCCGTTTCCCGTCGCTGACGAGAGTACCCGAGGCGATTGAACGACCATTGGGATGGTTATCTGAAGATGCACCAGACTCCATCTTTTCTGTATGCCATATAAGTCATTGAATGAACGTTGTTTTTTCGTTCATGATCTTGCTATGCTGGACCAACGGACGCGACCGAATTTGATTGCACAGCAACCATAAGATGCCAACGGTTCACCAAAAAAACTCAGTCGGGATAATCATCATATGGCGGTGTGGCGCGCCGATGCGTAGCGATGATTAAAAAAGTATTCGACCCGAACCAACTTTCAAGGCTTGTGTTAGCTGGCTATAAATCCATAGCTGCGTCCGATATTGAACTTGGCAAATTGAATGTGCTAATCGGTGCAAATGGCGCAGGTAAATCGAATTTCATCGGTTTCTTTCGACTGATAAGCCGGATTCTCGACCAGCAGCTGCAGTCTGCAGTCGGCGCTTCTGGCGGGCCTGACGCCATGCTCTATTTCGGTCGAAAGACGACTGAGCAACTTACGGCTGAGCTTTACTTCGGCAACAACGGCTACAAATTTAGCCTGCAACCGACGCAAGACAATCGACTAATGTTTGCGCGGGAATGTCTGTGGTGGAATATGCATGGCGACTGGAATCCGAAGTCAGGACATTTTGAGTCGTATGTAGAAAGCCAAAAGAATTTAACTCGCATCTACAACTTTGTCGTCCCTTCAATGCGCAGTTGGCGTGTCTATCATTTTCACGACACCGGCAACAGCGCGCTGGTCAAACAAGTACATGGGATCAACGACAATGACTTGCTTCGCGACGACGCGCGCAACCTCGCCGCCTTTCTATACCGGCTGAAGAATCACCATGAAGATCAATACCAACGGATCGTTAAGGCAATACAACTCGTTGCGCCTTTCTTCGGTGACTTCCATCTGCGTCCGACCGTCGGCAATAAGGAGAAGATACAACTCGAATGGACCGAACGCGGTCAGGACATTCCATTTACCGCGAGCGCACTATCGGACGGCACCCTGCGCTTTATCTCCTTAGCGACAGTATTGTTGCAACCCGAGCAATTCATGCCAGCTGCCATCCTAATTGACGAACCTGAACTCGGATTGCATCCATTCGCAATTGCGGCGCTCGGCGCGCTGATGAAGTCAACGTCGGAAAAACATCAGCTGATTGTTTCGACGCAATCGGTCGAGCTGGTGAATGAGTTTAGCGCAGATGACCTAATAATCGTTGACAAGACTGAGGGAGCGTCGACATTTAAGCGTCTTAACGTCGGATCGCTTTCCGAGTGGCTGGGCGAATATAGCTTAGGCGAGCTGTGGAAGAAAAATCTTCTTGGCGGCAGACCCGCCCGATGAAGCGCATCTATTTATTGGTCGAGGGTCAAACGGAAGAGACCTTTGTGCGCGAAGTTCTTGCGCCGCATTACGCCAAGGCGCGGCTGTTTATGACACCGATCCTTCTCAGAACAAGTCCGGGCTATAAGGGCGGTGTCACCAGCTATGGGAAAGTGAAATCTCAGTTGACGCGTTTGTGTCGGCAAGATCGCGGCGCCGCTGTAACAACCATCATTGATCTATATGGGTTGCCGCAAGACTTCCCAGGTAAATCCCGCTCTGACTTTCCGATTGCCGGTACCGGCGTGCAAAAAGCCAAGTTTTTAGAGGCTCGCCTCGGACAGGATATTGGCGAGTCAAATTTCATCCCTTATCTGATGGTGCACGAATTCGAGGCCATGCTGTTTTCCGATCCAGCGCGATTTGGCGACTGGTCCGACTCTGAGGACGTAGCCAAAGACTTGGAGAGGGTTGCGAGCGGTTTCCGTACGCCGGAAGATATCAACGAAAGCCCGCAGTTGGCGCCATCCAAGCGAATAATGGCGTCAATGCCATCATACGAGAAGACGTTTCACGGCCCCATCATCGCTGCGGAAATTGGATTGGACGCGCTGCGCCGACGCTGCGCTCACTTCGCCGAATGGCTGACGCGCCTGGAGAGACTCGTCGCATAACTGAACTGAGCGTCGACGGGCAATTTTGCAGGTTAGGGAGAGCGGATTCGGTGAGTGCACGAACCTCTGAAATAACTGACACCTAAATTGACACCTAGCCGTCAAATATACTGACACAAAGGTGCTATCTAGGCCAAAAATATGCTTCAAAATCAATGGTCGGGGTGAAGCGATTTGCGCTGTCCCTGCGGGACAAGTCAGGGTGTGCGTGAAGGCACCGAAGGCATCGAAATAGTACGCGGCGCGCAGCCGCTCGAGCGCCATTCGGCGGGGATATCGTCGGGATAGGTTGTGACCGGGTCTCGCGCTGCGCCGATCCTGGCGCGCTGGCCAGCGCTTTAGGAAACGCTCATCCCACGTAGATTGCGCCGCCGTGCTTGAGATCCTCCAGCCGCGCGAGCATATCGCTCTGAAGCGCCGCGCTCCCCGGAAGCTCGGCGAAATATCGCTTCGCCGCGATCTGCATGCCTCCAAAAAAGCTTTCGTCACTAAGGTAGGTGTCGCCGATACTGCTGTTAGGTTTGAGATGTAGATCAGGCCGCGCATGGACGACCGAGAAGTTCGCGGGCGAAAAATTGTGGAGCATCCGGCATCGAAACGAATAGAGGTTCGCCGCGTGGGGGACGTACTCCGGCGGGAAATAGGCGGTCACGAAATCGCGGAATCTCTGGCCGACGTCGCCGTTGGACTTGTATCGATACGCAGCCAAAGCGTCGGTGGCCGCGACGATGCAAAGAAACGAAAGGAACGCCGTTTGGTTGGCTCGCAACAGGACTGGAATGCCGTCCAGGTAGATCTCATGGAACCTGGTCACCGCGGATTGAATTTGCGGATCAGTGTTGCTCAAGGCCGCACCGATCCAGCCGCCGGTGCATTGCCCGCCTCGGTTCGGGATCTCCGCTGGGTTAGTCGGACAGCGGCAGATAGACGACGAAGAACGCGATCGCGCGCAATCGTGCGCGGATCGACCAGGATGTCCAGCGTTGACCCATAGCGTAGCCAGTGATCTCGATAGAGCTTGTCCAATTCCCGCAATTCGGTCTGCAGGTCGGCCGTCATTGGATTGAGACCGTATTCCTTCAAGGTCTCCTCAGCGATGTCGAAGATGTTGTGACCGAGGTCGCGAGCTCCCAGGCGGGGACGGTATCGGTCATAATCTTTATGCAGCAGCAGGCCTTTCAGCAGCACCTCCAGTCCCTGACAGAGCAGATGCAAGACGACATAGTCGCTGTGCTCCGAGGCGCTCTGACCCTGAACAAGAATTGCTGCGCCGATGAACGATGTTCCCTTTGCATACATGGACGCCGCAACGCCTTGTTTTCCGGCAGGCGTGAGGAATGACCTCACCTCGCGAATCTTGACGGCGCTCACGGCCGCACCGCCGGCGCAACGATAACTAGAGCGATCGCCGCGAATAGAAACAGCCACCACGCCCGGTCAATCCACGGATTGCTCTTCGGTAATGTCGGCTTCGGTCGGCCAAACAGCGTCGGGCGGATCATGTCGTAGTAAATCATCGCCTGCTTATCATTTTCGATTCGCGGCAGAAAGGCAGGCGGGTTCGCACCAGAAGCCGCGAACAGTAGACCCATGAGGCGGTCGATCTGTGGAAGTTGGAGAGCATACAAGTCGGCAGGAATCTGGCCGTTCGTAAGAATTGGCGGACCCTGTGTCTCGAATAGCCCAATCGAAATCGTGGCGCCGTCGCGTACTAGCGTTTCCGGATACCGGATATCCTCGAACGCGTGAAGGCCCTCGATGACAGCGTCAAATTCCCCTGACACAGGCGTGGATCGTCTCGCCTTGAAATCACGCCAAAGGAGCTTGAGGTCGTGACCATATCCCCCCTGGCTTGGATACCGCCCGTATGCACGAATCCTGTCCAGCGGATCATCATGCGCGAGGCATGCCTTCAGGAGCAGCTCGACGGCGTGATGCAGGATATTCGCGCTCACCGGCGAGAAATAATGAGCAGTAGCAAAGCGACCAGCGACGTAGTAGTCGAGCCCGTATTCAATCGCGTGGATCCAATATCCGCTGCGTTCTGAATCGTCCCGTTGCGCCTGCGTTGGAACAAAGCCGGTCGGGTTTCGATCGTCAACCACGGCGCTCACGGACGCGCCGCATTGTCATCGTCGATGACCAGGCGATAAAAGCCGGAAACGTCTGCGCGGATCTTGGGTGTACGATTCGAGCTAGCCATCTTGCATCTCCTTGGGATGTGGGCTGGTTAGGGCCTGGCAGGCGGTGGTACGTCTGTCGGGCCCGCATATTTATGCGCCTGGATCCTGGGCACTGTCAAACAACCGCCGTTAGGCAGCCGCGCGCGGAGTAGTCCCGCACGGCGCGAGAATCGCCCCTAGCGCATTGCCCCTGTTCGTCCAACTGGGATGAAAATAGACCTCTTCTTGAGGCCCGGCGTAGCCCCATCGCTGGCTAACCGGGATTAATGCAGGAGGTGGCGCAATCTGACTGAGCTGCCGCTCATGCAGTGCCGCCGCAAATGGTTCGTCGGGGGTTTCGTCATCGTGCGCATGCATTAGGAATAGATCCGGGACGATTCCGACCAGGACCAAGAACCTCGACCATCCGCGAACTATCGTAGCCATTAGCAGGCATTTTACGCCCGCCGCGACCCGGTTGAATGTCCCATTTTTTTCGACGACCCTGTGCTGCCGGCCGCGAGCGTTCGCTTTAGGGAGCGCGATAACAGGAACCCGGCGCGTGGCCGGGATCCTGTGTGAACGCCGCGGTTCACGCCGTCACGGCCTTCCGGGCCGCCGCGAAGACATCGCGCGCAGACGTTGTACCCGCTACGTGCTCCGTACCCTCGACTCCGAGGTCCATCCACCCAGCATTCACGGCCTCAAACATTTCTTCGGCAGGTCTGGTGTGGCCCTTCGGAATGCCGAATTGTTCGAACGCTTTCGCCCACCCTGTACGGGGAACTGCAAAGGCTTTCACGTCGAGATTTAGGACTTCACCCAATTGCTCAGCGACTTCATCCGCGGTGACCATCGAACCAAGCTCGACGGCGCGCTGCCCTGACCACACTGGTCCGGTCAAAAGGTCCGCGACCTCCGCGCCGATATCGTTCGTCGCGACCATGGTCGATTTCCGATTTGTCGGATTGTAGTAGACCGGTAGCGTTCCGCCCTGGGCTATCTGCAAACCGTAGAGGAAGTTTTCGAAGAAGCCACCTGCACGCACAAATGCGATTGGCGATATCAGGTCGCGAAAACCTTGCTCCAGAAGCGACAAGGCAGTAATCATCCCAAGCCCGCTGGTCCTGTTCGCACCCATCGACGAAAGCGCTACCACCCGCGGCGGCGCTGCTTTGGTGAGCGCCTCGACATAATTCGCAATCACGGCCTTGGCTTCTTTGTAATCGGGCGACGGGGCCCAGACTGCCGGCAACATGACAAACGCGCCTTCGACGCCTTTGAGCGCCCGCTCGATGGCTGCCGAATCATTCCAATCACCCACTACCAGTTCCACGCCCTGGTTCGCCCAGCTTGACGCCTTCTCGCGATTGCGTACTAGTGCGCGTACTTTCTTGCCGCGCGCCAACAGATGTTCTGCCGTCGCGCCGCCCACTTTTCCCGTGATTCCCATTACTAGAAACATAAGTTTTCTCCTGAGTGAGGGACAGAGCACTGCCCCGGTTGATTTAACGGATGAGCGGCAGAATGGCCCGGATGCGGGGATCGCGCGCGTAGAGGCCGCCCCATGTCATTGCGCCCAGAAGCAGGGAGATGATTTCCGGCGGCGAGCCCAACTCACCAATACGGACATGGGCGCAGATGGCACCTCCCAAAAAGCCCGTCACTAGGATCGCGCCGAGGACGGCGGTGGCCGGGACGGCGTAAAGGATGGCGCAGGCGAGGATGATCGGACCCACGACACGGGTCAGGTCCATCGCGAACCCGGTCTCCTGCAACATGCTCGCAATCTGTGTCGGCGCGAAAAGCTGAATAATGCCGTCTGCCACTAGAGCGATAACGACAAGCGCGCTCATCGTCCGGCCGGCCCATAGCGCGCGACGCAAGGTCAAAGTCTCAGGCACCTCAAGCAGGTTCATCGTTTTCGACACTTCATTCTCCGATTGGGGACTTACCAATGTTCGGAGCCTACTGTGTCGCCCAGGTATGATAAACACCGAGGAAACGAACTCACTGTTCTCTCTGCGGTGAACAATACCGAGGCACGCAAATGCAGAATCTCGAACCCATCCTGATTTTCATAACGGTAGCGGATATGGGGAGCTTTACCCGCGCAGCCGATAGCTTAGGTATTCAGAAGGGAAGGGCCTCAACGGCGGTCCGGAAGTTGGAAGAAGATGTCGGTGTCAGGCTTCTGCACCGGACGACGCGTAACGTGCAGTTGACCGAAGACGGACGGGTATTTCATGCGCGTGCCCGCGATTTGCTCGCGGACGTTGATGATCTGCACTCAATGTTCGCAGGCGATCGTGTGGCGCTTCGCGGGCGTCTACGCGTCGATCTTCCGACCGAGGTGGCGCGGACAACGATCGTGCCGGCCCTGCCGAATTTCATGGCGACTCATCCCGAGTTGGAGCTGGAGTTGTCGAGCACGGATCGCCAAGTTGATCTGGTTCAAGAGGGGTTTGACTGCGTATTGCGACTGGGTCCCATCGGGGACGAGAGGCTGATTGTCCGCCCGCTGGGCAAGTTACGCATAATCAACGCCGCCAGTCCCGCATATCTGGCGCGCTATGGCGTACCTCAATCGCTGGGAGATCTAAAGCGCCAGGAACACCAGACAATTCACTTTGAGACGACGCTGGGCGCAAGACCCTTTGGATGGGAATACCCGGACGGCGAAAGTTACGCGACACTTCAGTTGCCAGGTGCGCTGCACGTCAACAGCGCACAAACCTACGAAGCTGCTGCCCTCGCCGGTCTTGGCCTGATTCAGGCCCCACTTCTTGGGATTGGCCGATACTTGGAGAGTGGAGCGCTGGTTGAAATTCTACCCGACTTTCGTCGCCGGTCGCTTGCCGTGTCCCTCGTAGTAGCGCATCGGCGCAACCTGTCGCGCCGAGTCCGCGCATTCATGAAATGGATCGAAAATGTGCTCGCGCCCTACCTAGAATAACGAAACCAACCGTTTCGTCCTGCCCTCGGGGCAGCGCCTGCCACCGAGCAAAAGCGAATCGGCAAGATAATGGTGCAGGCCGCACGCAGATTTGATCCCCGATGATTCGTGTAAATGGTCTTTCGCTTCAATTCGTCCGCAGGCATCCAAAGACAGCCGCGCTCAAACTGACACCTAAATTGACACCTAACCGCCAATTTGACTGACACCTAGAGAGAATATTGCTCAAAAATATACTTTTAAATCAATGGTCGGGGTGACAGGATTTGAACCTGCGACTCCTACGTCCCGAACGTAGTGCTCTACCAGGCTGAGCTACACCCCGAATCAAGGGAAATCAGTTCTTGCGCGCCACTGCGAATTTCGCC
>Ga0210402_10002418_pt1 | contig 18227 bp, 15 predicted proteins | sample IncBWC7MmetaG_FD_161055 | JGI IMG/M metagenome (GOLD analysis project Ga0210402, IMG submission 161055) | Forest soil microbial communities from Barre Woods Harvard Forest LTER site, Petersham, Massachusetts, United States - Inc-BW-C-7-M | ecosystem: Environmental > Terrestrial > Soil >... | reverse complement strand
CCGCCGGTGTGTCGTGTTACTCCGCCGGTGTGTCGTGTTACTCCGCCGGTGTGTCGTGTTACTCCGCTGGGTGTGTCGCGTTACTCCGCCGGTGTGTCGTGTTACTCCGCCGGTGTATCGTGTTACTCCGCCGGTGTGTCGTGTTACTCCGCTGGTGTGCGGCGAACGCCGCCGGTTACCTATTGACATCCGGAAACGGATGACCCGCCCTTCGATCACTCAGCGGCCCTCGCCTGTGCGATCTGCCATTGCTCGTCCAGCCCCAGCGACCTCACCCATTGTCCGATGTATACGGAATCGAGCGCTTCCTTCTGCACACGAAGGATGCCCGCGACATCGTCGATCTGACGATCCGAACCACCGATCTTTGCCCATTCGAGTTTGGCAATCACCACATCCTCGGCGGAGGCAATCGGCATGTGCGTGCCGTCGTACTCGACCTCCCTCCGCCGCTCGAACTCCGTGCGGCTGAAAGGGCGATCTTTCCTGAGCACGAGGTCGACCTTCCAGCCTCCTGAAAAGTCGATCACGTTGAAGTCCGTATTGGTATCGAGAGCCGCCGCGGCGGCCTCCTGACTAACGTAAAGACCCATGCGCTTGAACCGTTCCACGATCAATCGCACCTGCTCCTGCGTGACCACGACGACCAAATCGACGTCGTGCGTTGTCCTTGGCTCGCCGTAAAGGGAACTGGCAAGAGAGCCTGTGAGCATGTAAGGAACACCAGCAGCGTCGAGTGCAGCGCGAATTACGCGTAGAAACTTTGCGAATTCCACGAGGTCTACTCGGGCCGGCCGTAGAGCTGTTCGGCAAGAGCACGAATCGCATCTTGCTCGGAGTATTCGGGGTGACGCTGCCGTATGCCAGCGATCGTGAACGATCGTGCGACCTCGGAGAGCTCAACGGCCAGTTTCAAACGGCCGGCCGGACCAAGCTCGCGATGGATCCGCTTCTGGATCTCGGCGGCCTCCGGGGATGTGTCGAGTGCTTGCATCGTCGCGTAACGATACTACTCCCGACACCAGAGCGCCGGCGTCCTGGCGGGACACCGGCGCTCCAAAAGGCTACTGCTTCACTCTCTTCAGTGCTTCCATCTCCAGGGCCACCACTTCCTGCGGAATCGGCGCGTAGCCGAGCTGGGGAGCCAGGCCCTGTCCGCCGGAGATCGCCCAGCGGGTGAAGTCGACCATGATCCGAGAGCGGGCCACGTCGCTCGGCGACTCCTGCAGCAGGAGCCAGGTGAATGAGGAGATGGGATAGACATCGTGTCCCGGCGCATTCGTGATCGAGACGCGGAAATCCTTCGGCATGTTCTTCGCGGCGGCGGCCGCGGCATTCGACACCGTCTCGACTGAGGCGCGAACCCACTCGCCGGCCTGGTTCTGCACGGCGCCATACGAGATCTTGTTCTGCAATGCGTAGATCAACTCGACGTAGCCGATCGAACCGGGCGTCTGCTTGACCAGACCGGCAACCCCTTCGTTCCCCTTCCCGCCAACGCCGACCGGCCAGTTTACCGACGTGGCCACGCCGACAGTCTTCTTGTAGTCAGGCGAGACCTTCGACAGGTAGTCGCACCAGATGTAGCTCGTGCCGGAGCCGTCAGAGCGGTGAACGACCGTGATTTCGGCGCCGGGTAGATTGACGCCGGGATTCAGATTTCGAATCGCCGCGTCGTTCCACTTCGTGATCTTGCCGAGATAGATGTCGGCCAACACCTTTCCGGTGAAGTGCAACTCGGCGCTCACGTCGGGGATGTTGTAGACGGGGACCACACCGCCGAGGACGGTCGGGATGTGAAGGATGTGGAAACCGGCGGCTGTGATCTGATCGTTCGTCATCGGACCATCCGATGCACCGAAAAAGACCGTGCCGGCGGAAAGCTGGCGGATACCGCCGCCCGAGCCGATCGACTGATAGTTGATCTCCACGTTCGGATGGACCTTGTGGTACTCGTCGAACCACTTCGAGTAGATCGGGTACGGAAACGTCGCGCCGGCACCGTTGATCTGCACGGTCTGGGCGGATGCAGCAGTAGCTAGCAGCACGATGGCCGCGAGGAACAGCGTCTTCATTTGTCTCTCCTAGAAGTTGACGAGCATCTTCACTTCGTAATTGGTCGTGTTCGGAGCTGCCGGCGTGAGGCCGGTGCGTTTGAGTTGATCGCGGTCGAACAGGATGGCCAGGGACTTGCCGCTCAGATTCGGGACCCAGTAGGCGATGCCGTCGATGTCGCGTTTCTGCTTCTGCGAATTGATGGCATCGTTCGGAAGGTAGTCGTCATGGCGGATCAAGGCTTCCCAGCCGGTCGTGCCGAGCTTCGGCGTGACCCACACCGACCAACCCTTCTCGCTGATCTGCGGCTTCGTCACGGTCGGGCGATCCTTCGCCCGCAGCACGTCGAAGCCGGCATTGAACATCGTGTGCTCGTACGTGACCTGGCCGATCATCCGCTCCCGTTTGCCATTCTCGACGTAGTGGTCCGCGATGAGAAAGCCGGTGAACCGCAGACCCTTCAGCAACGGGCCGCCGAGCGGCATCGGACGGACCGTACCGCGGATCTCGAAGCCCTTCTCGTTGTTGACCTCGGCTTTGTTGTAGTTCTCGCCGTTATAGAACCCGGCGTGGACGTCGCCGTAGTTGCCGTTGAAACTGTAGTGACCGGAGACGCCATTGTCGGCCGACGAGATCAGCCCGACGCGCTCCGCGAACATGGTTCCCTGGAAGCGATAGCGGTAGATGCCCTCGCTGTAGTCCAGGTACGGCGTCTGCTGCTGCCCGAAGCGTACCCACGAGCCTTTCGTCGTCCAGTCGTCGAGATTGAGCTGCGCGTAGGCGTACTTGAGGCGGAAGATCTGGCTGCCGCTGAGCGACGGTCCCGTGCTCGTCTCGCGGGACACGTCCGGTGTGATGCGGAACGCGATCATGTGGTTCAGATTGCCGGTGATGTTGATGTAGGCGCGGGTGATGTTGAACGCGCTGTTATGGATGGTGTTGCCATCCGAGTCCTTCGAGGTTGGTGAGTCGACATAGGTGTAGTCGCCGTAAATCGTGGCCCCGACATTGACCTTGGGCGTATCGTCCGGCGGAGTAACACCGGCGGCGGGTGTGACCTGGGGGAAGGCGCCGGTGGCGATTGCCGCCGCGGCGAGGAAACAGGCTGCCGTCTTGCGAAAACTCATTGATTGCGATGCCTCCTTGTTGGTGACGAGATCGTAGGCGTATGCCGCCCAATTTGCTTGAGGCGGAAGTAAATTCGATGTGAATGAGCGGTACGATCTGCATCATCCAAAGAGGGAGACCTTCCATGTTCCGACGAATGGCCAATCTTTTCCGCGGCTTCCTGAGCCTCTTCATCGGAGGTCTCGAGCGGCAGAATCCTGAAGCGCTGCTGGAAGTGGAGAAGGAGAACCTCCGCAGGCAGATCGCCAACTACAACCAGGGCTTGGCGGCGCACGCCGGTCTCTGCGAGCGGCTGATGACGCAGGTCAAGCGGCTGGAGCAGGAAGAACGCGAGCTGCGGGCCAAGACTGCCGCGAATCTTCGGGCGGGCAACCATGATCTGGCCAGCCAGCAGGCCCTGCGGCTGCAGACGGTGCAGAGGGAGCTTGTCGAGAATCGGACGCAGCTCGAATCGGCCGAGGCGACCTACAAGGAGTTGTTGCGTGCACGCGACGTCTCGGTGAAAGCGGCGCAAGTGAAGCTCGAGTCGCTCAAGAACAGCATCAATGACCTGAAGATCAAGCGTGCCACCGCGGAGTTGAGCGAGATGGCCTCGGGGATGATCTCTCAGATCGGTGGCTCGGGCGACACGCTCAACCGCCTGCACGAGATGGTGGAGGAGGAGCGGGAACACGCCTCGGGCCGCGCCCGCGTAGCCCGCGACTCCCTGCACTCCGCCGATATCGACATGCAGGAGCACGAACAGAAAGCGCTCGCCGATCAGGCTCTGGCCGACTTCGCGCTGAAAGAAGGGCTGGCCCTGGAAGCCCCGCGCAACACGGTCACGATCGAGAGGAAGCCGGCCGCCGAGGCGAAACGGTTGGGACCGCACGAGGAGTAGGGCCCTTTTCACAATCTCTCCGGGCACCCTACACCACCACCTCCCCCGACAAATCCACCATCGGGTACACCATCTTCAGTGATTGGAGCGCTTTCACGAGGACATTGCCGATCCAGGTTGCGGTACCACTTCGCGTTCGCGGGGATCACGTACCACGGCGCGTGCTTCGTCGACGTCTTCTCCAGCACGTCGTCGTAGGCGTCCATATAGTCATCCCACAGCTTTCGTTCTTCGATGTCGCCGTGCTGGAACTTCCAGTGCTTGTTCGGGTCGTCGATCCGTTCCTGCAGGCGTTTGCGTTGTTCTTCCTGGCTGATGTTGAGGAAGAATTTGAGGATCACGGTGCCGCTCGCGGTCAGGGTCCGTTCGAAGGCGTTGATCTGCTCGTAGCGTTTGCGCCACACCTTCTCCTTGACCAGGTTGTGGACCCGCACGACGAGTACATCTTCGTAATGGCTGCGGTTGAAGACGGCGATCTCGCCGCTGCCGGGCGTTTTGGCGTGCACGCGCCAGAGAAAATCGTGATCGATCTCCTCTTCTGTCGGCCTCTTGAACGAGACCACGCGCACGCCGGATGGACTGACGCCGTTCATGACGTGGCGGACCGTCCCGTCTTTTCCCGACGTGTCCATCCCCTGAAGGATGATCAGAACTTTGTGATGGTGCTCGGCGTACAGGAGCTCCTGCAACTCGCCCAGCCGCTGCTGAACCTTCAGAGATTTCTCCTTGCCGTCAGCCTTGTCGCCGCAGAGCGGCGTGGCGTCGGGGTCGAAATCTTTCATGCGGACCTTGCTGCCGGGTTCGACTCGATGGATGTTCGTATTCATGGTGCGATTCTCCTCCCGTTGGGGCACACTTCACCTGCATTTTGCATAGTCTTTTCACCCCCGGAGAATGAGAGCACGGATACTGCTGCTCCCACCATGGCCAAACCAAAGCGGATTGCCGCCATCGACGTCGGCACCAACTCGATTCATATGATCGTAGCGGAGACGCGCGAGCACGGTTATCGGGTGGTGGACCGGGAGAAGGAGATGGTCCAGCTCGGTCTGTCCAGCCTCGACGGCCAGCCGCTGACCGCCGACGCCATCGAGCGCGGTGTGGCCACGATCGGAAAGATGGCCGAGATCGCGGCGAAATGGAATGTTGACGAGATCGTGGCGGTAGCCACCAGCGCGGTGCGCGAGGCGCCGAACCGCCGCGATTTCCTGCGCCGCGTGAAAGATGCGACCGGCGTAAAGGTACGCGTCATCTCCGGCGAGGAGGAGGCAGACTACATCTTCCGGGCCGTGCGCTCGGCGGTGGACGTGGGTGCGCAGACGGCGCTGTGCATCGACATCGGCGGCGGCAGCGTGGAGTTGATCGTCGGCACCGCCGACGAGACGTACTTCACGCGCAGCGAGAAGCTCGGCGCCCTTCGCCTTGCCCAGCGTTTCCGCCTGATCGAGCGCCCGACGGCGCGGGCAGTCGCTCAATGCCGGCGTCATGTCGAGGATCGCGTGGCGAAGCTTCGCCGCCGCATCGTCCGGCTCGGCGTCGATCTCTGCGTCGGCACGTCCGGCACAATCCAGACGCTGGCTACGATGGCCTCGCCATCGGAGAGCCCGGCTCCCGCGCACGGTTTGCGCCGTCTGGAGCGCTCAAAGGTGGCCGAGCTCATTCCGATTCTTGCCTCACTCACCGCCTCCGAGCGCGCCGAGCGATTCGGGCTGGACGCGCCGCGTGCCACCAGCGTTCTCGCGGGCGCCCTGGCACTGGATGTCATTCTTGGGACCTTCGACATCGAAGAACTTCTGGCCTGCCCGCTGGCGATGCGCGAGGGGATGCTGGAAAGCCACGTGGCCGCCCTCGAAGAATCGGAGGAGAGCGGCGGCTCGCTGCGCCAGGCGTCCGTGCTCTCGCTGGCGCAGCGGACGGATTGTGATCTGAAGCACGGGATGCACGTCGCCAAGCTGGCCTCGCGCATCTTCGATCAGACGAAACCCTTGCATGCGCTCGAGCCGGAGATGACCGGCCTGCTCGAATCGGCCGCCGTTCTGCATGAGGCCGGACTGCACGTCAGCGACCGCGCCCACCACAAGCACAGCTACTACCTGATCCGCCACGCCGACCTGCGCGGCTTCACCGATGAAGAGATCCTCATCATCGCCAACGTGGCTCGGTACTACCGAAAGGCATCGCCGGAAGTCTCGCACGCGAACTTCTCCGAGCTGACGCCGACGCAGCAGCAGGACGTGGAGAAGCTGGCCGCCATCCTGCGCATCGCCGAGGCCCTCGACCGCGGCCACCGCGCCTCGGTGCGCGACGTCGCCGTACGCGTACGCCGCGATCAGGCGCGCTTCCTGATCCGTACGCGCTCGGATGCGTCCGTCGAGATTGCCAGCGCCAGGAAACGATCGAAGTACTTCGCGCAGTTGTTTGATGTGGAGGTCGTGGTCGAGGCGATGTGAGGATTGGAGGTTGCCATGGACCAAACCGAGAAGTTCATCGTCCTCTTACGTCACGGAATCGCGGAGCCGCACGGCGCGCGTACGGACGACGACGCGCGCGTGCTCACCGAGACCGGCAACCGGCGCATGAAGCAGATCGGCCGAGGGCTGGCCAAACGCTTCCCGAAGGCGGAAGTCATCTATTCGAGTCCGCTCATTCGCTGCGTCGAGACGGCGGAGTGGGTAGAGAAAGGCTATCGGTCGTCGATCGTCGTGAAGACCTATGACGCGCTCAAGCCTGGGGCCGGGGTCGATGACTTCCGTGCGCTGATCAACAGCAGCGAGGCGCGCCGGATCATCTGCGTGGGGCATGAGTCGGATCTCTCGACGGCGATGCTCGCGCTCACGAGGATGAGCACCGACGGCCCGATCGAGCTGAAGAAGGGTGGCTGTTACGGCCTGCGCCTGTTCGACGGCGGCAGCGCGTGCCTGGAGTGGCTGTTGCCACCGCGCGTTCTGCGGCGGCGGTAACCGGCGCCGTCACTTCTTCTTTTTCTTTTTCCCTTCGTCCTTCATTTTCGGCTTGGCGGCCTTTCGTACTTTCTTTACCTGTTTGCGAATGACCTTCTTCGCCTCCTTCACGGTCTTCTTCCCCTGCCTAAGACCGAGGGGAAGGGTGGCCGAGGCGACGACGACTTCCATCACCGAGGCGGCTACGCGCTCGACGAACAACTCCTTGTCTGCGGGCGCCATCGCCATCCAGTTCTCGACCAGTGTCTGTATGGCGCTCGCCGGAACCGCGGAGGCATCCTCCCCTTCCGGCGTGGCAGGAGGCGCGGTCGCTTCGAAGTGCTCAGCAAGGTGATCGAGGGAGCGGATTCCGATGTCCTGAATGTAATTGGCGACCCGTTTTGGCAAGAGATCGTTGGGCATGTACGTTTCCATCCCTTCAATGCTTCAATGTTTTTTCTTCTTCTTGGCCTTGCGGCGGAATGACGCCGGATGACGAATGCTCTCTTCGTAGGGACCGACGCTCACCGAATCGGCGCGGGCGATGGTGATGAACGTCTCCTGACTGCGCATCGGGCGCTGCTCGCCGGGCGTGCGGCGGCGGTAGGAGCCGTCTGAATCGAGCGTCCAGCTTTTTACGTTGTCGGCGAGCGCAATCGGCAGAATCTGATCGCTGATGCGGTGGGCTACAGCATGGTCGAGGATGGGGAAGGTGGTCTCGATCCGCCGGAGGAAATTGCGCGGCATCCAGTCGCCGCTCGAGATCCACACCTCCGGCGCGCCGCCGTTGGCGAAACGGAAGATGCGTGAATGCTCGAGAAAGCGATCGATGATCGAGGTCACGCGGATGTTCTCGCTGATGCCGGCCACTCCGGGCACGAGACAGCAGATCCCGCGGATGAGCAGATCGATCTGTACTCCTGCGCGGCTGGCGCGATAGAGCGCTTCGATGACATTCGAATCGACGAGCGCGTTCATCTTGGCGACGATGAAAGCCGGCTTCCCCTCGGCCGCGTTCTGGGTCTCGCGGTCGATCGTTCGGATCGTCCAGCGCAGGTAGTCCATTGGCGCGACCACGAACTCGCGCCACTTCTGCGTCAACCCTTTTGCCTCGATCAGCTCCTGCACACCGGCCACGCTGAAGCCGGTGAGGAGGTTCATCAACTGCGCCGCGTCAGCACCGAAGTCGGGATTGCAGGTGAAGAGATCGACGTCGGTATAGAGGCGTCCCGTGACGGCGTTGTAGTTGCCGGTCGAGAGATGGACGTAGCGACGCAGCTCGCCCCCTTCGCGGCGGACGATGAGGCAGACCTTGCAGTGGGTTTTGTAACCGACGATTCCGTAGACGACCTGCACGCCCGCTTCCTCGAGCGTTCGTGCCCAGGTAATGTTCTTCCTCTCGTCGAAGCGCGCCTGCAGCTCGACGACAGCGGTAACCTGCTTCCCCGCCCTCGCCGCCGCGGAGAGCGCGGCGATGATCGGCGAGCCGGGATCAGTGCGGTAGAGCGTCTGCTTGATGGCTACGACATCCGGATCCTCGGTGGCCGTCTGCACGAACTCGATCACGGCTGTGAATGAGTCATAGGGCCGGTGGAGCAGCAGATCGCCTCTGCGGATGATGGCGAAGATGTCGTCAGTCGTGGCCAGCTCGGCCGGCATGCGCGGGTTGAACGGCACCTCTTTCAGAGCCGCGTTCGGGATCTGCGTATAGACCTGCTGGAGGTCGCCAAGCTTCAGCGGGCCCGGAGCGAAGAAGATGTCGTCCGGCGAGGAGTCCGTTGCGTTGGCAAGCAAGGCCACCAGCGGATCGTCCGCCCCCTCCTCGATCTCCAACCAAACCACCTCACGCCGCTCCCGGCGCCGCAGTTCGATCTCGATGCTCTTGAGGAGATCCTGCATGTCCTCTTCTTTGATATCGATGTCGGAGTTGCGGATGACGCGGAAGGCCGCCGAGCGCAGGACCTTGAGGCCGGGGAAAAAGCGATGAAGGTGCGAGGAGATGACGTCTTCGAGCAACACGAAGCGTGTCTTTTCCGGCATCGGCACGAGTCGCGGAACCGACTCCGGGATCTTGATGATGACCACGTGCCGTTCCCCTCGCTCCGACTCAAGTTGCAGCGCGAGGTTGAGAGACAGGTTGGCGATGAAGGGGAAGGGATGGGCCGGGTCGATGGCCAGCGGTGTCAGGATCGGCTCGAGGTCGCGGCAGAAGTACTCCTCGACGAAATTGCGCTCTTTCTTGCCGAGGTCCGCGACCCGTTCGATGCGGATCCCTTCCTTGCGAAGGGCCGGGATCAGATCTTCCCCGAGGCACCGGTAAATGTGGCGCAGCAGCGAGCGAGCACCCTCGCGCACGGCCTGCAGGCGTTTCAGGCCGTGTCCTCGCGGATCGGCGGGAACATTGGCCGCGATGAGGTCACGGATCTCGCCGACCCGGATCATGAAAAACTCGTCGAGGTTTAACGCGCAGATGCTGAGAAACTTCACCCGCTCCAGCAACGGCACCGTTTGATTCCTGGCCTCGGCCAGGACACGCTCGTTGAAGGCGAGCGCGCTCAGCTCGCGGTCAAAAAGCGGCACGGTCAGAGGAATAGCCTGCAGCGGCGGCTTGACCTCGGATGCCGGAGTCGCTTCGGCGGCAGGTTCTGTCTCGATTACGGAAGACATCAGGCCGGTTGAGTGCACCGTTATATGCGCGAACCCGTGTCGCCCCGTGTAAATTTTCCAAGCAGTCCTTGCGCCTTTTGAACGGCGGCAGGGCTTCCTCCAGCCCAGGTTGGCATCATCCCTGAAGAGCACAGCAGTATCCGTACGAGGTAACTGCCATGTTTGATGACGTCCTGATCGAATCCGCGGGCAAGGACAAGAAGAAAGGTGGATGGAAAACGGTGCTCATCTCCGCGTTCCTCCACATCATCGTCATCAGCGCGGTCGTCGCCGCGGGGCTGTACGTCAAGAAAAACCCCGAGATCATCACCAAGCCGATTCAGGCTTTCGTCGTCTCGGCACCTCCCCCGCCACCTCCCCCACCTCCTGCCGCGTCGCATGCGTCCACCCCTCACGTGCTGCAGCAGACGCCGCAAACCCATCCGACCTTCCACCAGCCGACGCAGACACCGCAAGAAGTGCCCCAGATCGACGTGCCCACCGACACCACCGGTGGCCAGGACGGTGGCGTAGTCGGCGGCCAGGCCGGCGGAGTTGTCGGCGGCGTCGTGGGTGGCGTGGTCGGAGGAACGCTCGGCGGAACCCTCGGCGGCCAACTGGGAGGACAGCTCGGCGGCACGGGCGACAAGCCGATGCGGGTCGGCGGTGACGTATTGCCCCCCATTGCCGTCACACGTGTCGAGCCTGTCTACACCGACATCGCGCGCAAGGCTCACACCGAGGGGACCGTCATCATCGAAACGATCATCGACCGCAACGGCAACGTCACCGACGCGCGCATTCTGAAAGGTCTGCCGTTCGGACTCGATCAATCGGCCCTCGATGCGGTAAAACGCTGGAAGTTCCAACCCGGGAAGCTCAACGGACAGCCGGTTCCCGTGATCTTCACGCTTACCGTTAATTTTCGAGTTCAATGAGAGTGGATTCGTTGCCGCGTGGTCCTGATCTACTAATCTACGAATCCACTGATTCAACAGAAGGAGAAGTACATGGATAACAACAGTTTCAGCCTCCTCGGGATGTTGGGGACCATGAATTGGATCGCGCGCGGCGTCGTCGTCGTGCTGGCGCTCATGTCGATCTGGTCACTGACGATCGCCATCGAGCGGCTGCTCCGGTTTCAGCGCGCCAAGAGCGAGTCTCTCGCCATCGCCCTCGGCGTCACGCCGCTGCTCAAGCAGCACAAGCTCGAGGAAGCGATCACGCTGACGAGCGACAAGCGCTACCGCCACTCGCACCTGGCTCGTGTGCTGCGCGCGGGGCTGACCGAGTTCCAGTACGAGACGACCCAGGCGCTCCCGGACGATTTCGACATCGTGGCCTCAGGCCAGCGCGCCATCGAGCGCGAGTCGCTGATGACGACCGCGGAGATGAAGAAGGGCCTCGGCAATCTGGCCACGATCTCGACGACGGCGCCGTTCGTCGGCCTCTTCGGAACCGTCGCCGGCATCATCCACGCCTTCCAGGGCATGGCTATCAGCGGCTCGGGGGGACTGGGCGCGGTATCGGCCGGTATCGCCGAGGCGCTGGTCACGACGGCATTCGGCCTCTTCGTGGCCATCCCAGCCGTCTGGCTCTACAACTACTTCCTGGGCAAAGTGGAGCGCTTCCAGGTCGAAATGTCGAACTCGTCGTCGCAACTGATCGACTACTTCATCAAAAACGAGGCGCGCGTCCGCGCCAACGCGGCAGCGGTCCGCTAGGAGTCGAGGATGGCATTCGGCGCCGGGGGCGGAAGCCCCGACGAAGTCAAAGGAGACATCAACGTCACGCCGCTGGTCGACGTCTGTCTCGTGCTCCTGATCATCTTCATGGTGGTGACGCCAATGCTGCAGTCGGGCGTCGATGTCGCCCTGCCGCAGGGGCCGCACTCGGAGAAGAAACCGGGGAAAGAGTCCGACCTGATCGTGTCGATCAAACAGGACGGCACGGTCTTCATCGGCCAGGACTGGATCCCCGACCGCGATCTGCCGCGCTACATGAAGGCGGAACACGACAAGGACGCCACCCGCAACGTGATGATCAAAGCCGACAAACGCATCAACTTCGGCAAAGTACGCATGGTGATGAAAGCCGCAAACGACGCCGACTTCACCGCCGTCTCCTTCCTGACCGAGAATCAGATGGCCGGCGGGAAGATCGTGCAACACGGAATGTGAGAGGAAGTGGATCAGTGGATTAGTCGATCAGTGGATTAGGACGAGCGCCATTCATCAATCTACTGATCTACTGATCCACTGATCCACTCACGAGGTAACCACATGTCAATGTCCGCCAGCTCCGGCCACGGAGTCCGATCAGAAATCAACATCACGCCGCTGGTCGACGTGGTGCTGGTGCTGCTCATCATCTTCATGGTGGCCACGCCGATCCTGCAGATGGGTCTCGATGTCGAGGTGCCGCCAAAGGTCGAAGTGACCGGAGCACCGCCCCCCTCGGAGCAGAATCAGCTCGTCGTCACCGTCCGCACCGACGGCATCTATCTCAACACGCTGAAACTGGCCAACGCCAAAGCGCTCCGCGACGCCCTGGCATCGCAGATGCTCGGGCGCCCCATGGCCGACCGCGTCGTCTTCGTCAACGCCGAGGACACTGTGCCCTTCGACCGTGCCGTCGAAGTGATGGACGCCGCACATGAAGCGGGAGCGAAGAAGGTCGGGTTCCTGACCGATCCACCGGGGAAGTGACGCTATCACCGTGCTTAAACGCGAAGTGAAGATGCAAGTGAGCCGTTGCCGCAATCAGGCGACGTCTTCGAAATGCTCGAGGTTGCCACTGACCTCGGCCATACGCCTACGCTGCACCTTCTCGATGTGGCGCGCATAAAGCGCAACAAAAAGCAGCGGCAGAACAAAGAGTGCAACTCCGATCGGCAAAAGGATGCTCATCTCGTTCTCTCCAAAACTACCTCTTCATGGCTTTCGGTGTTCAATATACGCGCCTACGATCCACAATGTCAGGGAAATAGCTGCATTTCCAAAGACGTAGCCGACAGTCAGCCTGCCGTCTCTGACGAACTTATCGAGAAGCGAAAACACCAGCCACAGCAACGCAAACTCACGAAAATCAGCACCAACCGAGACGCGTATTGCGCGGACGTCCAGTTTCCGTTCGAACCAGCTCGGGCGGATCTCGTCGTCATCCTTTGTAATTCATCCCTATTACCGCCTGCTAGCAGGCTAACGAAAGGCCCTACTCCACCCTCCTGGCGAACTGCACGCTCGGGTCCTGGGTGGTGTTGTCCGTCGTCGAGCCGTAGATGAAGGCGCTGCCGGCGGTGATCTGGACGGTGATCGTTTCGCTGCCAGTGAGGACGTAGCCGTCGAGCATCGTCGCTGATCCGACCTGCTGGAAGAACGTTGGACCAAACGTTCTCGTGGCCGTCTTCACAAGCGTGCCATCCTTGTCACGGACGGTAAAGGTCATCGATGTGGCCTGATCCAGCGTGCGGAAGCCGATGTTCAAGCGGAACTTCTGATCGGCGGGGGCGATCAGCACGCCGGTGTCGCCGGTTTGCAACGCGTCCGCCGCATTCATCGGCTCCTCGGCAAGGCCAGTCGTTCCGGCGATGCCGGCGTCGTTGAAGACGCGCACCAGGGTGACCGGGAAGGAAGAGCCTGCGTCCGCGACGAGGTCGGCGCTTCCGAGGCCGCTGGCGATGCCCATGGCCGGGAGAAGATCAGCATAGGAAAGCGACTTTCCTGGCTGAATCGAGAATGCGAGCGAAGGATCGGCCGCCGATCCCGAGAGGTTCTGCGTGTGAAAGACGATCTTGCCGGAGATGGCGCTGCTCTTGGCGTTGTAAAGCTGAACCGAGGTCTTGAAGAACGAGCCGAAGCTGCCCGGCGTCGAGCCGACGACCGGAACGAAGCGTGTCTGGGCTACCGGGGTGACGCTGACCAGCACGGAGACGACGTTCGAGAGCGCAGACGAGGTGCTGCAGCCGGTGCTGAGGTTTCGGGCGCGAACGCGGTAGTAGTAGCGATTGGCGGCTGCATGGGTGAACGAGGCGCTGTTGGTGGTAGTCGTCGTGGTGACGACTGTGCCGAAGTTCGGATCTGTAGACTCTTCGATGACGTACCCGGTGGCATCGCTGACGACGGCCCAGGTTATGGCATACGCCTTCCCCACCTCGGCCGTAGCCGGCCCGCTGATTACCGGAGCATTCGGCGTGGCGCATTGCGGCGGCGGTTCGTTGACGGTGATGAATGCCGAGGCGGTCGCGCCGCCGTTGGCCGGTGGCAGCGCGCCGTTGATGTTCGTACTTCCGGCAGCGACGCCGGTTACGATGAAGTTCGCCGCTGCCATTCCCGCCGGAATGACGACCGACGGCCCCACGGTGGCGATGCTGGGATTCGATGACGTGAGCGATACGGTCGTGTCCGCGGCGACATTCCTGTCCGTCTGCGCCGTGAATGTCGTCGTGTCGCCGATGTTCACCGTGCGCGAACCGGGCAGGATGCTGAGCGAGAGTTGGGGAATGTTGATGGCGCCGTTGACCAGGGTGAGGGAGCCGGGAGGCGCTTCGATCGTCGTTCCCCCCTGATTATCCAGCTCGGTTGTCGAATGGAGCGTGAGGGTGATTGAGGAACCTGGCGCCGCGGACGGCGAAAGGGTGAAAACAAGATGCGCCACCTGATCGCCGGGAGCGGGCGCATTGAGGTTGAACGGTATGAGGTTCGAGGACTCATCGAATTGCTCGATCAATGAAATCGAGCCCGCCGAAGCCGGCGAGAGCTCAAAGGCGGGCGTCAATCCCGCTGTGATGCCAGCTCGCGTGAATGTGACCGACTGTACCGACGCTGCAGGCGCGTAATCAACCGCGATGGTGAAGGCCTGGATCTTCGAGCCGGCGGCCTGATCGCGGCCGAGGGCGGTGCCGGAGATATCGCGAATGTAGACAGGAATGTCAGCGGTGTTGCCGCTAGCGGTGACGGTACCAATGGTGACCGCATCCTGCGCGGTGACAGGCGCGGCGAAGAAGAGCGCCAGGAGGATCAGGAAAAGAGAGATTGCGTGGCCTTGCTTCGGGTTCATGCCGTGTCCTTGGGATGCCTTAGTTCACTTCGTTTTCCGGCCTGCGCGGCTGCTGCGGAGCTCTGTTGATAACCGTGCCGCGTACTTCAAGTTTTCCATTCCCCACCGTCGCGCTCATGAGGCCGGCTTTATCACCGAGCATCGTCAGCCCCGGATCGACACCGATCGCGACGCCCCCCTCGACCGACTCGATCTCGAGCTCGGCGACAACCGCGGAACGCGACTGGCCAAGAACCAGACCACCGTACGAGACGAGATAGGACAGATCGTTACCCGAGCTGCGCGTGATCTCGAACGGCGTTACCAGATCCTTTGCGGCACCGGCTCTCCGCACTGCAATCGCTCCCATGGCTTGTTCGCTATCGAAGTGAACCCGAAGCGCCATCGTCTGCGGCATGATCGATTCAGGTCTGATGCTCATGATGACCGGCACGAGGTAACGGCCCGAGCGCAGTACCGGCTTACCGAGAACGATTGAGCCGGCGATCTCATGATTCACGGCTCCGGCGGCCGTGGCAGTAACCAGGGGGCTTACCGGGACGGCATTCGGCCTCGGACCGCTGAGGAAGAGATAGTTCACCAGGTAGAAAATGTCCGCGGAGCTGACGATTCCATCTCCGTTCGCGTCTCCGGACAACATGCCGGCTGATCCCTTCGGTGGCGGGCCACCAAGGAAGAGGAAGTTCACCAGATAGAAAATGTCCGCGGAGCTGAGCGTCCCGTCGTTGTTCGGGTCGAACTGCTGGGCCTTGTAAAGATAGCCGTTCGTGAGCGTCCAAGTGGTGGCATCGAGATTGGTCACGGTGACGTTGACAGCTCCCAGCGCGTGGGGTGGCGTTTTCGCGGTGATCTTGAGGGGGCTGACGATCACGATGTTCGTGGCTGCCGCGCCGCCGAAGGTCACGCTTGCGCCGCTGAGGAAACCGGTGCCATTGATCGTCACCGACGTACTGCCGGCGATGGAGCCGCCCGTTGGCGAGATCGAGGTGACGGTCACCGGCGGGATGATGACGTTTACGTTGGCCGATTTGGCGTCGCTGCAGCCGGCGCTGGTGGTTACTGTGACGTTGAGCGTCAACGTTCCCACTGCGCCGGCCGTGTAGGTGATGCTGTTGGTTCCGGTTCCGGCCGTGATCGTGCCGCCGGCGATGCCCCAGGCGTATGTCGCCCCGGCGCCGGCGTTGGCGACTGAGGCGACATTGCCGGCCAAGCCGGTGGCCGTGCTGGCCGCGGCGGTGATGGTTGCACTTGGCTTGGGATTGACCGAGACCGCCGTTGCCGTGGAGACGCTGGAACAGCCTGCCGCCGTCACGGTCACGGTGTAGCTGCCGGACGCCGACGCGCTAAACGTCTGGCTGGTTGCGCCACCGATCGGGTTGCCGTTGAGATTCCACTGATTGCCGGCGGCGCTGCTCGAGGTCAGCGTGACGCTGCCGCCGGCGCAGAAGGTCGTCGGTCCGCCGGGCGTCACCGTCGGTGTTGCAGGGACCGGCTTGACGGTCACCGCTGTCGCGGCTGACCGGGCGCTCACGCATCCGCTCGTGGTCACGATGACGGTGTAGCTGCCAGTGGCGGTTGCGCTGAAGGTCTGATTCGTGGCGCTGCCGATCGGATTGCCGTTGAGACTCCACTGATTGCCGGTGGCGCTGCTCGATGTCAGCGTGACGCTACCGCCGGCGCAGAACGTGGTCGGGCCGCCGGGAGTAATCGCCGGAGTGGCCGGGATCGGATTGACCGTCACCGTGGCGATGGACGATGTAGCGGAACAGCTATTACCGGCGGTGACCGTCACCGTATAGTTGCCCGAGGCGGTGGCGACGTACGCCTGATTCGTCTCTCCGCCGATCGGGTTGCCGTTGAGGTTCCACTGGTTGCTGGAGGCGCTGCTCGAGGTCAGCGTCACGCTGCCGCCGGCGCAGAACGCCGTGGGGCCGCCAGCGGTGATCGACGGCGTGGCCGGTGAGACATTGATGGGGATGTTCGCCGGGTCGCTGGAGGTACCGCACGATGCGGCATTCGTCACCGTCAGGTTCAGAACGACGTTGCCGGAACCTCCCGCGGTATAGGTGATGGTCTGGATACTCGCCGCGCTGGTGATCGTGCCGTTGGTGATGCTCCATGCGTACGCGGCCGCGCCGCCAGGCCCGCTCGCTTGATTCACCGCCGAACCGCCGCAGACGGCTGACGCACTCACCGTGACCGTCGCTCCGCCGGCGCCGATAGCGGTCATCTGTGGTTGAGGACCGGTAAGGGTGCCCGCAAACGTCACCGTGTAAACGCCGGCGGACAGGCTAACGCTCACCGAGCCGCCCACGCCACCGATGGTCGTTAACGCGTTCAACTGGCTCTGCACCGCGGCGGCGGTGGCGTTGAAGGCCATCGACGATGTGCTTTGGCCGTTGAAGCTGAGAGCGAACGTTCCCGCTCCGCCCGTCACCGTGACGGTCTGAACATTGCTGATCGTGATTCCCGGTGTGGCGGGGAACGCGTTCACAGTCACTGTGGTGATGGACGAGGTGGCGGTGCAGCTATTGCCGCCCGTGACGGTCACTGTGTAGTTGCCCGACGCGGTGGCGATGTACGTCTGATTCGTTTCGCCGCCGATCGGGTTGCCGTTGAGGTTCCATTGGTTGCCGGACGCGCTGCTCGAGGTGAGCGTCACGCTGCCGCCGGTGCAGAACGACGTTGGACCGCCGGGGGTGATCGTGGGAGTAGCGAAAATCGGCACGTTGAGGGAGGCCGACTTCCGGCAACCATCAGAGGTGACGATGTTCAATGTCAGCGTGACGTTGCCCGACGCGCCCGCGGTGTACGTCACCGATTGCGACGCCGCACTGCCGGCGATGGTGCCGTTGGTGATCGACCAGGAGTACGAGACTTCTCCGGCCGGCGCCATGGCCGTGTTGCCGGCTGCATTCGAACAGACCTGGACAGGTGTCGGGATAATCGACAGCGGGCCGCTGCAATCGGAGTCGGTGAAGCAGGCCGTGACATCGCCTAGCGTTGGCGTGGCCGTGGCGTCCGTCGAGCTGAAGAATGCCTTGTACTGGAGGTAACGAAGGCCATAGAACTGGTCGAGAGACGCCGGGGATGCCGTGAAGAACGTCCCGGCCGTGCCGTCAGGTCCGACGAAGTTGAACGGACCAGCCGCCGAGTTGCTGCCGGCTTCCTGAAAGCGGAGCACGGTGTTGGCGGGGGTCGTGGCGGTCCAGGAAAGGGTCGTCCAGATCGGCGTCAATCCTGGAGCGGGGTTGGCGTCTTTCACGAAAGAGACAAAATCGCCGGATGGGACAAACCCGGGCTTGACATAGATCCTGAATCCGACATCCGTGGTCTGGCCCATCCATGTCCCGCCAGCGTCGCCGGAGCTGACTCGCTGGCCGTTTGCGTAGACGTTTGAAGAGCTGCGGGTCAGCGCATAGGCACTACCAGGGCTCGAAGGGTCTGCAACGGGACGCACGATGAGGGCATAGACCGTACCCGCGGTCACCGGCAGCGGAGTGCCGAAGGTACCCGTAAAG
>Ga0210402_10002417_pt1 | contig 18233 bp, 15 predicted proteins | sample IncBWC7MmetaG_FD_161055 | JGI IMG/M metagenome (GOLD analysis project Ga0210402, IMG submission 161055) | Forest soil microbial communities from Barre Woods Harvard Forest LTER site, Petersham, Massachusetts, United States - Inc-BW-C-7-M | ecosystem: Environmental > Terrestrial > Soil >... | reverse complement strand
GTCTGCGCAGGGACCAGCACCGGTAAGCAAAGACAGAACAGGAAAACGGGAACAGCATTACGGGCGAACGCACGCATTCGCGAAAACCTCCCAAACTCTCGTGATGTCCGAAAAGCCGCGGACGATCAGCCTTAGAAGGTACCGTACAACGAAAGAACTACTTCTCGAAGAGAAGTTCCCCTGCGCGTTGCGTAGCCTTCACTACGGCCTTGATCAGGGTGACGCGCAGCTTCCCTTCCTCGAGCTCCATGATGCCGTCAATCGTGCAGCCAGCAGGAGTGGTGACGGAATCCTTGAGCAGAGCCGGGTGGTCTCCGGTTTCCAGGACAACGCTCGCGGAGCCTTTCATGGTTTGTGCGGCCAGCAGCGTTGCGACGTCGCGCGGCAGCCCGACCTTAACACCCGCTTCGGCCAACGATTCAAGGATGATGTAGGCGAACGCCGGGCCGCTGGCGGAAAGGCCGGTGACTGCGTCCATGTTTTTTTCGTCGACGACAACCGTGCGGCCAACGGCGTCAAATAGAGCCTTGGCGATTTCAAGATGTTCGGCGGAAGCGTGCGCTCCCTTGCAGATGCCGGTCATCCCTGTGCCGACGATGGAGCAGGTGTTGGGCATCGCTCGAATAACGGCGACTTTTTCACCCAAACGTTGCTCGATGTAGGCGGTCGGTACGGAGGCTGCGACCGAGATTACCAACGCGTCCTTGCCCAGTTCCGGCTTGATTTCTTTCAGGACATCACCGACGACTTGCGGCTTTACGCCGAGGAGGACGATGTGGGCGCCGCGAACAGCCTTGCGATTGTCAGTGGTGGCCAAAACACCAAGCTCTTTGGCGAGCGCGGCCGCCTTTTCGTCATGGCGCACGGTGGCGGTGACATTTTTCGGAGCAAAGAGGTTTTGCTTCAGATAAGCACGCAGAAGAATGCTTCCAAGCTTGCCTGTGCCGAGAACGGCGAGTTTCTTGCCGGAAAGTTTGCTGGTCATGGTGCAAACATTGTTACGGACGCGAGGCGAGGGGTCAACAAGCGTTTCTAGAGACTTTTGGATAGAATGCGGGACGCGATGAGAAAAGAAGTCCCAAGCCGTGTGGCCGGCATTTTCCTGCTGATCTTGCTGGGTACACTGATGTTCTATATTTCCCGGAATTTTTTCCCGGAAAAATCACGCGGTGCAGTGCTTACCGGGTTCGTCGTGATGAAAAACGTGGCTGTCCCGATGCGAGACGGCACCGTGCTGCGCGCGGACGTGTGGCTGCCCCCAAGCGAAGGGCGGTTCCCTACCCTGGTGTACCGAACTCCATACGGAAAGGAAGACGCGCCGAAGGAATGGTCCACGTTCGAAAAACTGCCGGCGCGTGGATATGCGGTGGTGATTCAGGACGTGCGCGGCCGGTACGCGTCGGACGGGGAATTCTTGCCGTATCAAAACGAAGGCAAAGACGGATACGACACGATTGAATGGGCAGCGCGGCAAGCGTGGTCGGACGGAAATGTTGGAACCTTCGGCTTGTCTTACCCTGGCGCGGTACAGTGGCTGGCGGCGGTGGAAAATCCGCCACACCTGAAAGCGATGGTGCCGGCGATGACGTTTTCGACGCCGCGAAACTTTTTCTACTCGGGCGGATTGTTTGATGGCTCGTGGCTGGAGTGGATCTGGATGAACATCGCGCCAGATGCGCGGAAACGAAAGAAATTGCCCGGCCCTCGGACGTACGAAGAGGCAAAAGCGGCGTGGAAACTGGAACACGAGCGCGTCGAAGGCTATCTACCGCTGCGGGGACTGCCGGATTTGAAGGACGCGGCGCCATTTTATTACCAGTGGCTGGCGCACGCGCCCTCCGATCCGTGGTGGGACTGGGCGGAACTTCGAAACAGATACGACCGGGTGCATTGTGCCGTGCTGAATTTTTCGGGATGGTATGACGAGGCGTACGGGCCTGACGGCGCCACAATTAATTTCAACGGGTTGCTGGCGGCGCGGAAGGGCGCAAAGGATCCCGCGACTCGAACAATCATCGGCCCGTGGACCCACGGCGCCCAGGACACGCAGAAAAGCGGAGAGCGCGAATTCGGTCCAACAGCGCCCGTCGATTACGATGAGCTGATTTTGCGCTGGATGGATCATTATTTGAAAGGCAAGGAGAACGGCGTCGATAAAGAAGCGCCAGTGCGACTTTTTGTGATGGGGACGAATACATGGCGTGATGAAAAAGTGTGGCCGCTTGGGCGAGCACAGGCGACTTCCCTGTTTCTGGGAGCAGATTCAGTGGACGGCCGAATCGGGACGCTCTTGGCGGCCCGTGGGAAGTCAAAGCCAAAGACCAGCTCCTTCACATCCGACCCAGCGCATCCGGTTGCAGATATGTATAACGCGTACGGCGCGCATGATTACAGAGCGTTGGCGGGCCGGCAAGACGTCCTTGTGTTCGATAGCGAACCCATGGTCAAGGATACCGAAGTGACCGGGCCGATTGCGGCAGAAATCTACATTTCGGCGGACGTGAAGGACTTTGATTTGTGGGCCAGGCTGCTGGATGTGGCCCCGGACGGCACCACATTCAACCTGATGAGCCCGGGGCTGGATGTGCTGCGCGCGAGTTGGCGGGATGAAACGGTGAAACCGGATCTTTTGGAGCCCGGAAAAGTTTACAAGCTGACGTTGGATCGAATGCTGACGAGCAACACTTTTTTGAAGGGGCACAAGATTCGCCTTCAACTCAGCGGGGCGTTTTATCCGCATTTTTCCAGGAATCTGCAGACGGGCAAGTCAGAGATGGAGTCAAAAGAAAGCCGGATTGGGCGGATCACGATCTATCACGATGCCGAGCATGCCTCGAGAATTGTGTTGCCAATCGTGGAAGAATAGCTACCGACGCCGCCAGGAACCCGTGTAGGGACAAAGCGTAACGGTCGAGAAACATGCGGGGATTTGAGAATGTGTATCGGCCGAGCGGTGGGATAATTGCACCAGGATGTGTCCTCAATCACAAGTGAATTCCGGGGTGGCAGAGAAGCGTCGAGTATCGGTTGAAGAGCAACCAACCGGCATCAGGGCGGCGGTGTATTCACTTTTTGGCCTGTTGCTGCAGGTGAGCATCGAATGGCTGGTGCGGCTGACGGGAAGAAAGATTCGCAAGAGTGAAGCCCCCTGGCTCGACTGCGTCCTCGGAAAACCCGGAGTGATCGGAACGGGCGTTTACCAACGCATCGCCGAGGAAGAGAAATTGGAGATTGGCCAGCCTCCTGACGCGGGGCTGATCGCAAACTTTGAGAACCTCCGAGGACCGTCGTTTGACCCCGAGCGTGTGGACCCGCGAATCCGGCATTTTTACGAGCACACCGCGCTCTACAAACTTGAAGTGTGGAGCGAGGTGTACTTCGCGGGAAAATTTGTGCTCTGGCTGTTGGTGGAATTCATCAGCAGGCGAATGGACCAGCTGAATTTTCCGATATCGTCGCTGGAAGTGGCAAAGGGGATGACCAGCGAAATTGTGCAATTGCGAGAGGCCGGTTCGGGGAGGCTGGCGTATACCGGCTGGCTGCGGAGATTTCGCGCGACAGGAAAAGTGATTTATGCGGGTCTATATTCCGAGACCCAACTGCCAGGAGAAACGAATCCTTGCGTTAAAGTGACGTTTCCGTGTTACGGAAGCAGCAGCGTGTATTTGCGGCCGTGCGCTTACGCGGACGGGACGTTTGGGCTGGTCTCCACCGGGGCGGCGTTTGGGAGATCCGGATTTTACCGCGTAGTGGAATCAGGCGCCGACCACTGGCGGGTGCGAAATTTTACGACGCTGCATGAGATTTTCCATGTGTATGCAGATGAGGACGGCATCCTTCGCACCGATCACGAAATTACGTTTGTGGGGCTTACGATCTTGAAGTTGCATTACAAAATGACACTGACGCAAAAGACGAATGCCCAATTTTCGCAGGAAGTCGGATCCTCATTGCAGCCGGCTTGAATCCTCAGGGATTTCCAAACTTCCGGCTGGACTTGCGCTTTCCTGTAAAATTTCAGGCTGACTGGCGTGCTCAAAAGCGGTGGCAAAGCCACCGCACTCCAAAAAAAACGCCTGCTTCGGAAGGCGGCCGCTACAACGGTTCGGTGGTTTAGTCGTGGCGGGCGCCGTGGAGAACTTGAATCGCGTGGGGGAGGAGCCCAGCTAAGGTGTCGAGAGATTCGACGGCGCCCTTGGGGCTACCGGGAAGATTGAGTATGAGGGAAAGGTGGCGTGCGACGGCGACGCCGCGGGACAAAACGGCGGTGGGCGTCAGCTCGGCGCCTTTGCGGCGCATTTCTTCGGCGAGGCCGGGGATTACCTTTTCGGCGACGTCGAGGGTGGCTTCGGGAGTGTTGTCACGGGGACCAAGGCCAGTGCCACCGGTAGTGAGAATCAGATCAACGCGGCGGGAATCCGCAAGTTGGCGGAGATGAGAGCGAACCTGGCCGGGGTCATCGGAGCATTTTAGCGAAGACGTGACTTCCCAGCCGAGTTCACGGCAGCGCTGGACGACGGCTGGACCGGAGAGGTCGACGCGCTCGTCCCGGGCGACGGTATCGCTGATAGTGAGAACAGCAACACGCATAGGGGCGGTCAATTCGATGGGACCGCGTCGCGACTGGCTTCGTCCATCAGGCGCATGGCTTCCATCAGGAGGCCGGTGGTGCTGCGCGTGGTGGTGGTGTTGGACGAAGCATTGGCGGCGTTGAAATCGATTTCGAACTCGCCTTCGGTCCACAGCAAAACCTTGTAAACGGCCTCGTCACCGACGAGATTGCCAATTTTCGCGTCGCGGCATTGGCCGCCGGCAAAGAAGAGGTCCCCGGCTTCACCCGCTTTCTGCACATGGAGGCGGCAGGACTTCTGCCCCATTTCGAGCGACTGCATCAGGTCAATCATGCTCATTTCCTCAAGGCGTCCCTGGATGACACCGGGCCGTGACGCGCGCTTCTGAAGCTTTTCGAGATGCAAGCGGTCAACAATTTTCTTGGCCATGCGCACAAGATCCTTGGCCAGAAACGGCTTGGCGATGAAATCTTCCACGCCGTCCACCATGGGGCGCAGCTTTTCCTCGATGTCGGTGCGGCTGGCCATGAACAGAAAAGGAATGTGGCGCGTGGCTTCGCGGCCGCGAAGTTTTTCAAAGAGCTGGCGGCCGTCGAGACCGGGCATCTTGTAGTCGCAAAGGATGACGTCGGGAGGCTCGTCAATCACTTTCAGCAAGGCGTCCGCACCGTCGTTGGCGATCAGGACCTCACAAAAGGGTTCCAGGGATTTAGAGACGAGGTCGCGCATCAGCGGATTGTCGTCCGCAAGAAGCAGCTTGACGGTCTTGCCGGAAGTGGGCGTCATTTGCGGCCCACCCGCGTTTTTCGACCAGACGGGCGCACATAATCGCCGCTTTTTCCACCCGTTTTTTCCAGCAGGTGAATGTGCGTAATTTCAATTCCCTTGTCGAGAGCTTTGCACATGTCATAGACCGTCAGGGCGGCACAGGTAACCGCGACCAGCGCTTCCATCTCTACGCCAGTTTGCGCCGCAGCGGTTGCCCGGGACTGGAGTTCCACTCCATCTTTGCACAGGTGGGGGGTCACATCAATGTGGGTGAGGGGAATGGGATGACAAAGAGGTATCCACTCGGCGGTGCGCTTGGCGGCCGCGATACCCGCGATGCGGGCGATTTCGAGCGGATTGCCTTTGGGATTCTTCAGGCGGCGGACAGCGCGAAGAACTTTCGGAGACATGCGGACGAAGGCGTGGGCCACGGCGGTGCGGGTGGTGACGGCTTTGGCGGAAACGTCGACCATGCTGACTTCGCCGCGGGTGGAGTAGTGAGAGAGTTTCGGCAATTCGTCCTCGGAAGATGGTGGAAACGGCCCGCCTCGGAAGGCGGCCGCTACAAAACCTCGGGAATTAGATTACGTCGAGCCGCGGTAGAACGGAAACTTTCTCTCCCGCAGAAATGTCCTGCCGGTCAGCCGGAACGACGATGAAGCAGTTGGCGTGGGTGAGCGCGGCGATGTCGCCGGACCCTTGCCAGGTAAGCGGACAGACTTCAGGAGAGATGCCGGTCCATTCGAAATGAGCGGGTAGAAAATGGGTGAGTCCAGGCTTTTCGTGAAGCGTCTTGGTGAGGTTGGCTTCGAGAAGCGGCAGCGAGCGTGGACGGGCTCCTCCAAGGACATCGATCGCGGGCGTAACGAAAAGTTGGAACGTAACCATTGTGGAGACTGGATTCCCAGGGAGTCCGAAGACGAAAGTGTCGCGGCATCGTCCGAAGACGGCGGGCTTGCCGGGCCGGATGGCCACCGCGTCGAAATAAAATTCGGCGCCGAGTGATTTCAGGACGGTCTCGACAAGGTCGTATTTGCCCATGGAGACGCCGCCCGAGAGAACCAGGATGTCCTCCTTGAGGCCGAGCTCAATTTTCGCGCCCAGGTCGTCGACACGGTCGAAGGCATTGCCAAGGGGCACGGGTTCACCCCCGGCCAGGCGAACTTGCGCGGCCAGCGAGACGCTGTTGCTGTTGCGAATGTGAAAGGGGTCGGGCTTTTCGGTGACGGGCACGACTTCGTCGCCAGTGGAGAGTATCGCGACACGCGGGCGGCGGGCGCAAAGCAACTCTGCAGCGCCAACTTGTGCGGCGAGGGCGAGTTCGGCAAAGCCTAACCGCAGTCCCGGCTTCAGGGCAATGTCGCTCGAACGGGCTTCACTTCCCTTTTTGACGATGTTCTGGCCCGGGTTGGTGGCGCGCTGGAAGGTAACGTTTTTCCCCACTCGCTCGGTGAACTCGATCATGACCACGGCGTCGGCCCCGGCGGGCACGGCTGCTCCGGTCATGATCTGGATGCAGGTACCGGTGGCAAGAGGCTGGGTAACGGAGTCACCTGCTTTGATCTCGCCGACACAACGGAGCGCAGCGCCCTGGGAGGCCTCGGCAGATCGGACGACGTAGCCATCACGGGTGGCTCGGTCAAAGGGAGGATAATCGCGGTCCGAACGGATTTCCTGAGCGAGCGCGTCGCCGAGGGCTTCAGAGAGAGTTTTCTTGGCGATTGGACGTGGATGAGTGGCGATGTGCGGCGCGGTTCTCTGGATGACGAGTTTACGTGCGTCCTGGAAAGAGAGCATTAAGGAGTCCTTGGTCACGGGCTATTGTAGCGCAGCGGCCGGGCAGGCACCGCCTTTGTAGGGGCGGAGCTTGCTCCGCCCCTTCGGGTGAAGAGAGGGTATGCGCCCTGTAGGGCAGCCAACACGCTCAGATCGGAGAGGGTCGGGCGAGCCCGGCCTCTACATGTTGAAAGAAACCAGGAATTAGAGCCAACGGGCCAGGAGGGTGCCGGGCTGGACAATCGTGGCGTCGCGTTCGGGACCCGTGGAGATCATGCCAATCTCGACCTGGAGATAGTCCGAGACAAAGCGGAGATAGTCGATAGCCGCTTTGGGGAGCTTTGAGGCGTCTTTTAGCCCGTAAGTGGACTCGCACCAGCCCGGAAGGGTTTTGTAGACGGGCGTGACGCGCTCATAGACCTCGGCGGAAGCCGGCATCTCCCGGATCGGCGAGCCTTTGTACGTATAGCCGACGCCTACCCGGATTTCCCGTTGAGTGTCGAAAACGTCGAGCTTGGTGACGACAAGCGAATCGATGCCGTTAATCATTTTGGCGTACCGTAGTTCCGCAAGGTCGAGCCAGCCGCAGCGGCGCGGGCGCCCCGTGACAGCACCAAATTCCTTACCCCGCTCCCGAACTTCCTGCGCTTCTAGGTCGGGCATTTCCGTCGGGAACGGCCCCCCGCCGACGCGTGTGGTATAGGCTTTCGAAATGCCAAGAACGTGGCGAATCTTGGTTGGGGGAACACCTGTACCGGTGGTGGCGCCGCCGGAGGTGGCGCTGGACGAGGTGACAAAGGGGTACGTGCCGTGGTCGATGTCGAGCATCGTGCCTTGCGCGCCTTCGAATAGTACGGACTTGCCTTCGTCGAGCGCGCGATTCGCCAACTCGGCTGTGTCGCAAATGTAGCCCTTGATTTTTTCACCCAGACGAAGCGTTTCCTCGACTTCATGGGTGAAATCCACATCGGCGCCGTAGGCTCCGCGGGCGATGCGATTTTTCTCAGCGATGACGCGGGCTGCCTTTTCGCGGAAAAGCGCGGGATCCAGCAGGTCCACCATGCGCAATCCGCGCCGGGCCATTTTGTCTTCGTAGGCGGGCCCAATGCCGCGGGAGGTGGTGCCGATTTTATTTTCGCCGCGGGCGGATTCGGCGGCTTTGTCGAGTTCTCGGTGATACGGAAAAATTAAATGGGCGCGATTGCTGACGTGAAGTCGTCCGGCAACACTGACGTGGGCTTTTTCGAGCATTTCGATTTCGGCGACCAGGGCGCTCGGATCGACCACAACGCCGGGGCCGATGATGACATGCTGCTTGGGGCGGAGGATGCCACAGGGGATGAGCTGAAGAACGTAACGTTCTTTGCCGATGATAACGGTGTGGCCTGCATTGTGGCCCCCCGCGACGCGCGCGATGTAATCGAACGAGCCCGCCAGATAATCGACGACTTTGCCTTTGCCTTCATCACCCCACTGCGCGCCAACCACCACCACCGATTTCATTCGGAAATTCTCCTGGACCGACCTTCAGGAATGCGAGACTTGCATTTCCTGGCCCGGCGAGACACACGAGTCCTCTGTGCAAAATCCACGCGACACACCAATTTCAAATCGTACGATGGGCACCAGCGGAACGCAAGCGACTACTCAGGAAGGAGAATCCGGCGGACTGTCGCGAGTTAGCAGTAGCGGCGGATAACAGCGACCAGCCACCAGATGTCAGGTCTCAGGTTGCGGTTGAAGTGGCATTGGCAGTTGCGCAGCGCAGTGCGCGGCTTTTCTTGATTCCCGGGGCGGCGCGGGATAGCGTCGAAGGAGCGGAGTATCTCTCTATTCCGTGAGCCAACCACATTTTTGAGAACCAAGAGGGAGAGAGACTTGACGAATCCGATCATTACGTTGACGACCGATTACGGCACGAACGACCACCTGGTGGGCGTCCTTAAGGGCGTCATTCTGAAAATCAATCCCGACGTGCAGATTGTAGACATCACGCACGGCGTGACGCCGTTCGATTTGCTGGATGGAGCAACCGCGATTGCCAACGCCTATTCTTACTTTCCACCGCGCACGATCCACGTTGTGGTTGTTGATCCCGGAGTAGGAACGGAGCGGCGGCCACTGATTGTGAGCGGCCAGAATCAGTATTTTCTTGCGCCGGATAATGGAGTGCTCTCTGGCGTATTTGAGAAGGAACAAACTTTCCTGGTGCGCCACCTGACCGCGGAACACTATTTTTTGCATCCGGTAAGCAAGACGTTTCACGGGCGGGACGTTTTTGCCCCAGTGGCGGGGTGGCTTTCGAAGAACTGGCAGCCGGGCAGCATGGGTGAAGAGATCACGGACTTCAAGCGATTCGCACTGCCGCGGCCGAAGGAAGCCGATGGCTTGCTCAAGGGTGTAGTGCTGAAGGTGGATTCTTTCGGCAACCTGATTACGAATTTCCGCGAAGAAGATTTGCCCGCGGGAGCGATCGAAAAGGGCGCAATTAATTTACAAGTGGGCAGTCACGCGGTGAGCAAACTTGTGCCCACCTTTGCACTGGGGAATGCCGGCGAAGCGATCGCCTATCTGGGATCGAGCGGAAATTTGGAGATTGGCGTGAACAAGGGCAGCGCGTCGAAGACGCTGGGATTGGGCCGCGGGACGCCAGTCCTCCTGAATAAAAGTTAGAGATTGAAAGAGCGCCTGTCGGAATCAACGGCTGTTTTCGAGGGCGGTCATCTGGGAACGCGTGCGTGGATCCAGCCAGTCGCGCCAGGCATCACCTAACAAATTAAACGCTAAAACTGAGAGCCGGACCGCCAGCGCGGGAAAGACCACCATGTGCGGCGCGTCGAAGCGATAATTACGCGCGTCGTTAAGCATCTCCTTAGACGAGGGATACCGCGCGCGTGTCGACCGGATAGCGGCTTTACGTTACAACTGAAGACTTTCCTAGGCAGCGGCTGGTGCCGGTTGTTTCCGCCTCTGCCAGTAACCCAATGCTGCGAACAGAAGGACCGCAGGCACGCCGGTCAGTCCGCAAGCGATAAAGAAAATGCCGTAGGCGTGAGTGAGGCCGTGCGTGGCGCTCAGGCTTTCGACCGCAGCACCGGAGAATCCCTTCAAGATCTTTCCCAGCCAGGCATACGTTGAACTCAAAAGCGCATACTGCGTGGCGGTGTATCCCAGATTGGTGAGACTCGACATGTACGCGACAAGCGCAACGCCTGCAAAGCTGATTCCGAAGTTGTCACTTACCATGACGAGTGCGAAGAGAGGAATGCTGGCGCCCGCGAACGCGAGAGTGGCATACGCGGCAATCGCGGCTGCCTGCACAATGCCCCCGATGACGAGCGCGCGCATGTAGCCAAGCCTCAGCGAGCAGAATCCGCCGGCGGCGATGCCTGCAAACGTAGCGATGAGTCCGATTGAGCCGCGCACCGCTCCGACCGTCTGCTTCGAAAGACCGAGGTCATGGTAGTAGGGATTCGACATCGGACCCATGATGAAGTCCGGCAACCGGTAGAGGCTGATTGCCGCTAACATGACAAGCGCAAGCCAGCCATGTGCACGGAAGAAAGCGAAGAACGGTCCCACAACAGCGTCGAAGAAACCGCGCGGTGTCCAAAGCGGCGCTTCGCGCTTTTTTTCATCCATCACCGCATCAGCGCGCTCCGGTTCCTTCGCGAACCAGGTCGCGATCATTCCAACGGCCATACATGCGCCGTAGATACCGTAGGACATGCGCCAGCCCACGGCCGCTGCCACGATGAGGATAAGAGAATCCGTAGCGAGGAGCGCCAGGCGGTAGCTGAACTGATAGGCAGACGCGAGGAGGCCTTGTTCTTCTCCGTCGTCTGCCGATTCAATTCGCCAGGCATCAACCACAATGTCCTGTGTCGATGAGGCAAACGCGGCGACGAGCGCAAAAGCGCCAAGCCGGCCGAGCCCGGCTTTCATGCCAGTTCCACCCATGGCGGCCAGTGCCAACCCAACGACGATCTGGGAGAACATTATCCATCCGCGCCGATGTCCAAGCCGTTTAAACAACGGCAAGTCGACGCGATCCATCAAGGGCGCCCACAGAAACTTCAGCGAATAGGCGATGCCCACCCAGGAAAGAAACCCGATCGCTGTCAGGGAGGTGCGTTCATCGCGCAGCCAGTAGCCGAACGTATTGCCGACCAGAAAAAAGGGAAGGCCTGAAGAAAACCCGAGCAACAACATTGTTAGCGTTTTGGGCCGCAGGTAGTCGGCGATCCGGTGCCTGTGCGGATTCACGCGTTCATTGTCTACGGGAGCCTCACGAAACTCAACGTTCATACCATCGAATCTTGTCCATCCTGACACTCTACCGAGTGCCACAAATCATTCTGAACTAGCACAGCAGGAAGCGATGCACAAGGTGGCGGGCCATTCGCGGGGGCTCAGCGATCCTTTCCCTTGGCCTTATTTTTCGTCGCGGAAACCGGCGCAGAAGCGGCAGGGACAGCCGCGACGGCAGTTTCGGCTTTCTTCTGTTCGGCCTCGCGCAACCTCTGAATTTTTACGCGGGCCACGCGGCGGCCATCCATTTCCATCACAGAAAACCGGTAGAGGCCATATTCAAAGCTTTCGCCACCGCGCGGAATAAAGCCCAACTGGGCCATGACGAAGCCGCCGACGGTGGCATAGGCCGGGTCTTCCGGCAGGGTGATGTTGTATTGCGAGTCGAGGTCACGGACGTTTAGGCCGGCGTCGAAAACGATGGCGCCGTCGGCGAGCGTCAGCGGGCGCTCAACCACGTCGAACTCGTCGTGGATTTCGCCGACCAGTTGTTCGAGAAGATCTTCCTTGGTAACAAGGCCGAGGATGCTCCCGAACTCATCCACGACCATGGCCATGCCAACGTGCCGCGCGCGAAGCTCCATCAGCAGTTCACTCGCGGGCTTGGTCTCAGGAACAATCAGGATTTCGCGCAACACGCGGCGAAGGTCAAAGGGTGGCCCGGGAGCCAGTTTTTCCTCCAGCCGACGTTCGCGGTCGAGCAGAACCCACATCATGTCCTTGATATGAACAAAGCCAAGCACATGATCTACCGTGCCGCGATAGACGGGGATACGTGAACGTTGCGTCGTGGCAAAAACTTTCATGACCTCGTCAAGTGATGCCTCGACAGGAAGAGTGTGCATGTCCGGCCGGGACACCATGATTTCACGGACCTGCAACTGGCTAAGCTCAATGGCGCTGAGAATAAACTTCTCTTCACCGACTGCAAGCAACCCTCTCTCGCGGGCTTGCTGAATTTGAATCTGAAGCTCTTCGGTCGAATGGGCAACGCCGTGGCCGGTTGGCCTGACAACACCAAGCGCGCGGACGATGGCGCCGGAGATGCCGTCAAGCAGGTCGATGGCCCAGCGGAAGGAGTTGAGGAACCAGGCGAACGGGCGCGCGACCATCAGGGCGATGCGCTCGGCGCGAGCAAGGCTGATGGTTTTGGGAACGAGTTCACCAAAGACCACATGAATGGCGCTGAGAATCGCGAAGGAAAGAGCGAGCGCGGCGGCATGGGCGAGCAAGAGCATGCGCATACTGCCTTCTGTGGGCAGTATGCTTTGGAACAGATTTGCCAGCGTGGCCTGGCCCAGAGCGCCGATGGCCAGGCTGGTGAGCGTGATCCCGACCTGGACGCCGGAGACGACGCGGTGGAGATCGGAGAGAAGTTGCTCGACAATCTTGGCTTGAGTGCTGCCCTTAGCCACCAATTGGCGGACGCGCGAGAGGCGCACGGCAACCAGTGAAAACTCGACGGCGGCGAAGAAACCGTTGAGCGCCACCAGCACCAGGACTCCGATGATCCGGACGAGGAACATGCCGCTGACAAAACCTCCAAGCGGCATTGTAGCAGCAGATCTGGCCGGAATGAGGAAGGGGTAATTCGCGGTTGTCGAATGGAAAGAATCGAACATTCGAGGGCAGTCGGGAAGAGAGTTCGGTGGAGCGGAGCAGGTTGCGCGGGGTGACGGCGTCCACTAAACTGAAAACTTCTACCTCGAGGTGAAACTCGCTTTGCGCACCGTCCTGCGTTCCCTGCTCGCCATAGTCGCCATTCTTGTGATCGTTTTCGCCACTGGGATCTGGTGGCTGGTGTACCGTCCGCTCCCGCAACTGAAGGGCATCGCAACGTTGCCTGGGTTGCAGAGCGAGGTGACGGTGGAGCGCGACAACTGGGGCGCGCCGCACATCCGCGCGAGTTCCGTGGAAGACGCCGTCGAGGCGCAAGGATACGTGGTGGCGCAGGATCGGCTGTGGCAGTTGGATCTGCTGCGGCGGGCTTCGCGCGGGCAGCTGTCGGAAATTCTGGGACCAAGAACGCTCAAGATTGACAAGGATTTTCGCAACTTGAACTTCGGGCGAGCGGCGGATCGCGACCTGCAGGAGATGAATCCGGAGTCGCGAAGGCTTCTGGAAGCCTATGCGCGGGGGGTCAACCGGTTTATCGAACAGCACCGGGAAGCGCTGCCGATGGAATTTACACTGCTGAAGTATAAGCCCCAACCGTGGCTGCCCACGGATTCGCTGGTGCTGACGGGATACATGTACCGGACTTTGACGGATACGCGGGAAAGAGAAATCCATCGCGCGGCGGTTGCGGCAAAGGCGGGCCCGGAACTTGCGAAGGAACTCTTCAGCGACGAATCGTCGATGGATCATTTTGTGGTGGGCGATCCCAATGTGAAGGACAAGGCGAACGCCAGCGCCGACGCGGATGACGAAGAAGACGACGAAGACGAAATGGACAGCGAAGATGTGCTGAAGGCGAATCTGATCCATCCGGATTTGCTCGAGTCGATCTCCAAGCCGGACCTTACTTCCCTGCTGGCGGGGCAAGTGGAACACTGGCTGCGTGCGGGGCAACGTGACATTCGCGGGACGCTCGGTAGCAACAACTGGGTGGTGAACGGCGCGCATACCGCCACCGGCAAGCCGCTGCTGGCGAACGACACGCACCTGGAACTGACCATTCCTCCCATCTGGTACGAAATTCACGTGACAGCGCCGGGATGGAATGTGAAAGGAATCACGTTTCCGGGCGCGCCGCTGGTGATTATCGGGCACAATGACCGCATCGCCTGGGGCTTCACCAATAACGGCGCGGATGTGCTGGACCTCTACATCGAAACGTTCAATCCCGCCAATCCTGACGAGTATCGCGTAAACGGAAAATGGAAAAAGGCAGACGTGTACGACGAAGTGATCAAAGTGAAGGGTGTGCCGGACGAACACATGCGTATGGTTGTGACTCGGCACGGCCCAGTTTTGCAAAACGAAGGAGACAAGTCGTACGCGATGCGATGGACCGCGCTGGAGCCGGGCGGGTTGGCGAACAGCTACAACTGGCTTGGGAAGGCGCGAAATTGGAAGCAATTCCGCGAAGTGATGCGGCAAGTGTGGGGCCCCGCGCAGAACGCGGTGTACGCCGACGTGGATGGAAACATCGGCTACGTGATGGCTGCTCGAGTGCCGATTCGCAAGAAGGGGCATGGGGAAGTCCCAGTGCCGGGAGATACGGACGAGTACGAGTGGACAGGCTACATTCCGTTTGAGCAGTTGCCGCAAAGTTTTAATCCGGATAGCGGATTGATTGTCACCGCGAACGCGCGGATGGCCGGGTCGGACTACAAGCCATATTTGACGGACCGGTGGGAAGAACCGTACCGGACAGCGAGAATTTATGACCTGCTCCACGACAAACATGATTTGCGTCCGGAAGACATGCTGAAAGTGCAGACGGATACGTACAGTTATCCGCATGTGTTCATCGGAGAGCAGCTGGTTGCCGCGGCAAGGATTGCTCCGCCGAAGGATCCGCGTGCGCAGAAATTAATCCAGCAGTCGAAGGATTGGAACGGGATTGCGGATGTGAACTCGTCCGTGGTGACGTTTCTCGATGCCGCGATGTACCGTTCGTTGGATCTGATTCTGGAGCCGCGTCTGGGCAAGGATACGGAACTATATTCTTGGCGAAAGCTGGCGTTCCTGCAGAAAGTGTTGACGGAGCGTCCCGCCCGCTGGCTGCCTTCGGAATTCAAGAATTACGACGAGTTGCTGAGTGCGGCGGCGGACCGCGCGGTAAAGCTGTTGGAGGAAGAGACCCACAGCAGCGACCCGGACGATTGGGCGTGGAAGCGATTCAACTATCTGGATATGCTTCACCCGATCGGCCGCGAAGGAATTCTGAAGAGGCTGCTGAGTAAATCAGGGCAGGCGCAGGCCGGGACGCTTTTCAGCCCGCGCGCGGCTTCACGGCACCATGGGCCTTCGGAGCGATTCGTGGCGAATCTGGGGGATTGGGACAATTCCATCCTGCTGATTCCTGGCGGACAATCCGGGCAACCGGGCAGTGAACATTATTCCGATCAGTTTTCGTATTGGTTCGAAGGCAAACCGATCTACGAGCCGTTCAGCGACGCCGCAGAGGCCAAGGTGAAGAAGCACCTGCTGACGCTGAAGCCATCGAACTGATTTTAATTTCCCACGCCAATGCCAGAACTTCCTGAAGTCGAAGCGGTCGCCCGAGCGCTGCGGCCGCTGGTGAAAGGGCAGCGAATTCGATGCCTGCACGTCTTTCACGCGATTGCGCTGAAGCCGCAGCCGCCTGCCGGGGCGGCTAAAATTGTCGAGGGCCGCCGCGTTCAGGGTGTATTCCGGCGAGGCAAGTATCTATTCCTAGCTCTCGATCGCGGCCTGGTGGAAATGCATTTTCGTTTTGACGGGCAACTCATCTGGTTTTCCGGCGCGAAGGAGTTGCTGAAGCGAGCTAATGCTGCTGAGGGTGGCGTACATGTCGATGTCGCGCTGGAATTCGGAAATGGGGTGCTGGGATTTGCAGACCGTCGTCACTTTGGGCGGGTGCATGCGTGGGAGTCGGAAGATGCATGCCCTCCACTCAAGAAGTTGGGACTGGATGCGTTCGCGAAAGGATTCACGGCAAGGGAACTTCATGGGCGATTGGCGCGATCGAAACGCCCGCTGAAGGAGTTCTTGCTGGACCAGACGCGGATTGCCGGGATCGGGAATATTTACTCGAGCGAAGCTTTGTGGCATGCACGATTGAATCCCTGGCGACGTGCGGAACTCTTGGACACGAAAAGATCGGCGAAACTTCATAAAGCGATTGTGTACGTTCTCCGGCGTGCACTAGAATGTTGTCAGGATCCTGCGCCGGACTTTCGTGACCCAAAGTGGTGGTTTCAAGGATTCGAAGAGATTTTGCGGGCTTACCAGCGAGAGGGCTTGCCGTGCCGGCGCTGCGGACGGCCGATCCTGCGGGCAGAGCAGGGTGGGCGATCTACGTATTATTGCAAGTATTGCCAGAAATAGAAATTGCGACTCGGGATTAGAGCTTCAGCCCAATTCAAGCACGAATGGCGGATGCCGTGAATCAAACCGTTGCAAAAAAACCAGAACCACAGAAAAAGCCTGATTTTGAGCGCTCGCTGGCACGGCTGGAAGAAGTGGTGCGGCGCCTCGAAAGCCCTCAACTCTCGCTGGATGAGGCGATGAAACTGTTTGAGGAAGGCGTCGGGCTGTCGCGAGAGTGCCAGAAGCGCCTGGAGGAAGCCGAAGGCCGCGTCGAAATTCTGCTGAAGAAGGCCGATGGCAAAATGACTGCCGAGCCGTTTGAGGCCGAAGGCGAGAGCGATTCGTGAGCGCGAGCCAATGGCCCAAACTGGATTCTCTCCCAATCCGATGAAGCTTCCCCCTTTTTTTGAAGAAGACCGGCTGGCGGTTGACGCGCAACTGGAAAAATTGTTGCCCGCGGAATCCGTGCAACCTCCTTCGATCCACACGGCGATGCGTTATTCCGTGTTTGCCGGCGGCAAGCGGGTCCGGCCCATCCTCTGCCTCGAATCGGCGCGCATCTTCCAGACGGAAGTTTCGCCGGCGCTTTATCCGGGTTGTGCGATCGAATTCATCCACACCTATTCGCTGATTCACGACGATCTGCCCGCTCTGGACAACGATGACCTGCGTCGGGGCAAGCCAACGAGCCACAAGAAATTCGGCGAAGCCACGGCGATTCTCGCGGGCGACGCGCTGTTGACGTTGGCGTTTGAAACGATTGCGGCGGCGCCAGTTGTGGCGGAACGTCGCGTGGAGATGGTTACCGAGATTGCATCCTCAGCGGGGACGATCCGGGGAATGGTTGGCGGCCAGGTGGCGGACCTGGAAGCGGAAGGCAAGCCGGTCAGCCCCGAAATGCTCGAGTATATCCACCGTTCGAAAACCGCCGCCCTCATTCGCGCTTCGATTACTTCGGGAGCGATTTGCGCGGGGGCGCCGGCAGACGATGTCGCGCGACTCCGGCGGTTCGGAGTAACGATTGGATGGGCGTTTCAAGTTAAGGATGACATCTTGGACGTCGAAGAATCTTCGACGGCGCTTGGCAAGACAGCGGGCAAGGATATCGCGCAACAAAAAGCGACTTATCCAGCCGTCTATGGACTGGAACGCTCCCACCAGATTGCCAAGGAACTGGCCGATAAAGGCATTTCCGAGTTGGATGGGTACGGCGAGCGCGCCAGCCGGTTGCGAACGATTGCGGAATTTCTGGTTCATCGCCGTTCCTAGCCACACTTTCCATGACCAGCAAAACTGAGCGCAAACGCCTGGACATTCTACTCGTAGAACGCGGTCTTGCCGAGTCCAGCCACAAAGCGCAGGCGATGATCCTCGCGGGCGAAGTGGAAGTAGAGCAGCAACGTGCCGACAAGGCCGGGTTGATCCTGCCGGACACGGCGCACATCGAAGTCCACAGCAGACAGCAAAAATATGCGAGCCGCGGTGGCGTAAAACTGGAAGGCGCACTGAAAGATTTCCACGTGAGCGCTGCGGGCAAAACGTGCCTCGATATCGGAGCCTCGACCGGTGGGTTCACGGATTGCTTGCTACAAAACGGCGCGGCGCGCGTTTATGCAGTGGATGTAAACACAGACCAGTTGGCGTGGAAAATCCGCGGCGACACGCGAGTGGTGCGCATCGAAAAGAATGCGCGTGAATTGCTTGCGCAGGATTTACCGGAACCTGCGGACCTGGTCGTAGCCGACGTCTCCTTCATCTCAGCAACGAAGATCATGGCTGGGGCCGCCG
>Ga0210402_10002416_pt1 | contig 18235 bp, 8 predicted proteins | sample IncBWC7MmetaG_FD_161055 | JGI IMG/M metagenome (GOLD analysis project Ga0210402, IMG submission 161055) | Forest soil microbial communities from Barre Woods Harvard Forest LTER site, Petersham, Massachusetts, United States - Inc-BW-C-7-M | ecosystem: Environmental > Terrestrial > Soil >... | reverse complement strand
CGGGGCTCGCTTCGCTCGCGGGGCGGGGGGTCAGGGGACAGTGGCCGGGGTCAGGGGCCAGGGGTCACGGGTCAGGGATCAGGGGCCTGCTCGGCCGCCCGGCGCCAGGTCACGTACAGACCGTTCTACCGGACCAAAGCGGCGGCTTCCCAGCGGACAGCCACTTTTTTGATGCGCTCCACGGCCTCCATAAGGTTAGGCAGGGAATTGGCGTAGCTGAAGCGGATGTAACCGTCTCCGTACTCGCCGAACGAGCCGCCATTGAGACCCGCTACGCCGGCTTCGTACAGCAGCAGGTCAGCCAGTTCCTTGGAACCCATTCCCGTTCCCGTTATGTTGGCGAAGACATAGAATGCGCCTCCGGGCATGGCGCAGCGGAAGCCGGGCACCTGGTTCAGACCGGCAACGATGGCGTCGCGGCGGCGCCGGAACTCGGCAACCATCGCCTGCACGCCATCCCGCGGCCCGGTGAGAGCGGCGATGCCGGCGCGCTGCGTGAAACTGGCCGTGCAGGAATTCGAATTCACCATCAGTTTGTTGACGGCGTCCACCAGCCACTCCGGCATCACGCCGTAGCCCATGCGCCAGCCGGTCATGGCGTAGGTCTTGGAAAAACCGTCGAGGATGATGGTCTTCTCCAGCATCCCCGGAAATGACGCGATCGAAACCGGCGGCTCGCCGTAGCAGATCTCGGAGTAGATCTCGTCGCTGAGCACAATGACGTCGCGGTCGCGCAGCATGCCGGCGATGGCCGCGATATCCTGCGCCGGAATCACGCCGCCGGTCGGATTCTGTGGCGAATTGAGCACCACCATTTTCGTGCGATCGTTCAGCCGGTCGCGGAAGAGGTCCAGATCGAAGGAAAACGCGCGGCTTTCTTCGAGGGGTATCGGGACCGGTTTGGCGCCCAGGAACCGGATCATCGATTCGTAAATCGGGAAGCCGGGATTCGGGTAAATCACCTCGTCCCCTGGTTCCAGCAGGGCCATCATGGGGAAAAAGATGATGGGCTTGCCGCCGGGCACTACCGACACGTGCTCAGGGCCCACCTGGACGCCCCGGCTGCGCGAAATATGGGCGGCGATGGCCTGGCGCAGCTCGGGAAGGCCTTGGGTGGGGCCATAATGAGTCCACCCCTCGTCCAGCGCCTGCTTGGCCGCTTCGATGACGTGGGGCGGGCTCGGGAAATCGGGCTCGCCGATTTCCAGGTGGATCACGCTCCGCCCCTGCGCCTCCAGCGCCCGGGCACGCACCAGGACGTCGAAAGCCGATTCGACGCCGATGCGGGACATGCGTTCTGCGAGTTTCATGTGGTGCCGCCTTGGGAGGAAGCCGGCTGCCGGCTGCAAGTGCCAACAAAAGGCCTCCAACTCCTCAGCTTAGCCCAAAGCACCTCACCGTGAGGGTGCTTTGCAGGATTGCTGATCGCGAAATCCCGGTCGCACCAGGAATAAGGGGTGTCCGGACGCCGAAGGCGTTTCACCTGAAGCGCGAAGGCGCTGTAGGGTAAGGCACGATTCGCAAGTCTCACACCGCCGCAATTTCAGAAAAGAAGCTTTAGCCCAAACTGTATGTCTCTAGGCAGGTTCAATTGCTGGCTGATTACCCCCGCGGTGGAAGATCCAATCACGACCCCAGGCAAGCCAAATAGTGGATGATTGAGAGAATTGAACGCTTCCGCCCGGAACTGCAGCCTGACTCGCTCGATGACCGGGAACTCCTTGTCCAGGGAAAGATCGAGGTTCACAACGCCAGGCCCCCGCAAACTCGAGAGAAGGCGTCCGGTGTTGCCGTACGTAAATGGGGCAGGTGTAGTGAAGGCGGCCGTATTGAAGTAATCATTCAGCCGGTTCGAGATTGGCCCACTGACAGTTTGAATCGCGCCGTTCCAGTTTGGCCGCTGCGTTCCTTCGAACGTCCCCAGCGTGTTGGAAGCCGTGGTCAGGCCGAGCGGAACTCCGCTTCGAAATGTGTTGATCCCATTAAGGCGCCAGTTGCCGAAGATCCCGCTCAGCAATCCCTTATTCGCAAGAAGGGCGTGTCCAGGACCGAACGGCAGGTTATAGACAGCGCTGACGGTGAACGACTGAGGCGCATCGAACGGAGAAAGCGCGCGTTCGCCGCGCCGGTTGTTCGGATCCTGAAAAGACGTTCCCGAGATGGATTCGCCCGGAAAGCCGCCTTCGGTCACATTCGGATCGTCATCCATCGATTTTGAGAAAGTGTAAGACAGCAGCATGCTCAAGTTACTGGAAACCCGGCGGCGCGCGGTAAGTTCAAACGCATGATAGACAGACGATGCATAGGAAGAAAAGCCCATGGTCACGGCGGAGAACTGCGGATAGGGCAGCAATAGCTGTCCGGCGGAAATGGTGGGAGTGTTCAAGGCGGATCCGGCCGGCAGCAGACCGAAAAGAGGATTTGCGACCTTAGCCGTCAACGTACTGCCCAGCGCGAGATTCTGGTCCGGCAGGGCATTGTAGTTGAGATCGCCGACCAGGTGGAGTCCCCTGCTGCCGGCGTAGGCGGCCTCCACCACGAATTGACCTGGCAGCGTCTGTTGAATCCCAACATTCCACTGATACGCCTGGGAGTCGCGGTGGTCCCGGTCCAAACCCACAATGGAGTTGCCCAGCAACGTGCCGAGGCCTAGTGAACTTCCAGTGGCGCGGATGAAACCGTTTGGATAGGGATTCGAGAGGTAATTCGTGGGGGACAAGCCGTCAATCGATCCCACCCAGGCGGTGGAACTCTGAAAGCCGGCTATGGGCTCGGTATTTCCGTTGACGCTCGCGCTACCGGTAGGTCCGTAAAAAACTCCCACACCGCCCCGGACCACGGTCCGAGGAGTCACCAGATACGCGAACCCAAAGCGGGGGGCAACATCGCGCCACGAGGAGCTGTAGTCCCCCCTGGGTAATCCATTGACGCCGGGAAATTCCAGGCCGCCCGTAAGGTTGAATCCGCTAACCTTCAGAGGAGAAGGAGCGGTGAAATTGAAATCTGTAATACGGTTGTACCGCTCGTTTCGGGGGTCGATGTGGTCCCATCGGATGCCTAAGTTCAAAGTCAGCCGGCTGGTGACCTTCCAATCGTCCTGGACGAAGCCCCCGTAGGATTTCTCCGCCAACGAAACGCCTGGCCCGTTCGTGGTTATACTGCCGGTGCCCACTCCAAGAAGCATACTGGCAAAGGCAACACCGCTGGTGGCGCTGGCGGCCTGCGGGTTCGGGCCTTGCGTGAAACTGGGGGTGAACGAGTACGAAGAATTGGCCACGGAGTAGCGATTCGTATTGAGGCGCTTGACCGTGAACCGGGCGCCGAACTTCACAGTGTGGTTGCCCGCGGTCCGGGTGAAGGTTCCATGCTCGTTAAAATTATCGTAACCGTCGTTAAGGACGCCGCAACTTCCGATGAAGCCGCCGCCCACGCCCGAAGCGAGCAGCGGCACGCCGAGTCCGCTAACCGCGGCAACCGGAAAGCAGGGAGTTAACGCAGGTTGTAACTGGTTCATGTAGGCGGGTTGGCCAAGGTTCACTGGATTAAAGCCCACGGCGGGAGTTATCCGCAGAAGAGTGTATCTGACAAAACTGGAGCTGAGGTCCATCACCGTTGTCGGATTAATAATTCGGGTGTAGCCCGTGGTGGCCTGGCGGCTGTTGTCATACTCGTTGGTGGCGTTGATCGGCGTGGCGACCAGAAACTCCGGACCATACAATTTCGGCCTTCCCGTGTCGGTCTGCTGAATGGAAACCCGCGCGAAGAATCTGTTCGAATCGTTAAAAGCCTCGTCGAGGCGCTGACTATATGCGTCCTTCACCAGGGGCGCCGATGCATTGGAGGTGAAGTTGTTAGCAGCGGTAAAGGGCGCTCCCGTGAGGTTGGGCGGGGGCACATGGTTCATGATGTTCACCGCAACCGGATCCTGACGCGACACCGGAATGATATTTCCCGCGAACGGCGACCTGGTGAAGGTGCCGGGCACGCTCGGGTTTGGAACTGTCGAGGCCGGGTCGTATATGGTTACCAGCTGGCCGTTCTGGTTCTTTGTGTTGGAAAAATCGCCGGTCCGCTGGGCGGTAGTGGGCAAAGACGTGGTCATCGGATAGGATTGAACCCACCGGAGACCATCGTAGGAGAAGAAGAAAAATGTGCGGTTGCGGCCGTTGTAAAGGTGCGGAATTACCACCGGTCCGCCAACCGTCCCGCCAAACTCATTAAATATAAACGCGCCCTTCGTTTGTCCCGCCTGATTGATGAAAAAGTTCGTGGCCTCTAATTTGCTGTTTCTCAAAAACTCGAACAGATCCCCATGGACCTGGTTGGTTCCCGACTTGGTGACTACGTTGACCACACCGCCCGTGGTTTCCGTGTACTCGGCGCTGTAGTTGTTGGTTTGCACCTTGTACTCCTGCACAAGATCGACGGATGGGTAGAATCCGGGTCCATTGAAGGCGGCGTTCGAATTGGCTCCTCCGTCGAGGAGAAAGAGGTTTTGATTTGGCCGGGAACCGTTGATGGAGACGTATTGGTCCGTGAAGAAGGAATAAGCCACGCCCGTGAACAACAGAGCGGCTCGAACTCCTGGCACCAGAGTGGCAAATGCGTAACTATTTCGTCCGTTCAGCGGCAGATTCACGATTGCGTTGTTATCGATTGTTTGTCCGAGTGTGGCTGTCTCCGATTCGAGCAGCGCGCCGCTGGCACTGACGGATATCTCCTGATTTACTGAGCCGAGCGATAGCGTGAAATCCAGCCGTGCGCTTTGCGCCACATCCAGTTTGAGCCCTGTCTGGACCATGGTCTCAAAACCTGTCTTTTGAACGCGGAGCGTGTATATGCCTGGCTCAAGCAGGACCAAGGTGTAATATCCGTCGCTGTTCGAGGTTGTGGACCGTGCAGCGCCGGTGCCAACGTTTGTTAGTGTTACCTGGGCGCCCGCGATAAGCGCCTTAGCTGGGTCAGTCAGAATTCCAGTCAACTGGGACGTCCCTGTCTGAGCGGAGAGGAAAAGGGAACTCACGCCAATGGTTCCGGCCAGAACTGCACACCGAAGCATTTTCGACATGGAAAGCATTTTTGTACTCCCTTCAGCGTCGACCTGTCTTCTTTTTCGGATTGGTCTAACGGTATGACCATTACACATATCAGACGAATTTCTACCTGTCAAGCTCTGTTTTGACGTGTCGCGGCAATGCGGCGATATGGATTTCCGGGGGAGTCCGAACCCGGGCGGAAGGCGCCAAGCGATCGGAGCGTCCGTTATCGCCGGGTGTACATTACATTAGCCTACGCGGGGCACCGCGGATTCAGGGGCAACGGAGGGGGAGAGGATGACTGGAGCTGCATCGAGCCGGTTGGGACAATAAGGCGGTAGCAAGAATCTGATCCGGATGGGGCTAGCGGCCCTGACGGCAAGCGCGCGCCCAAACCAACTAATGTATGTCGTGGCAGGTTCCGCAGTCTGTCGATGCCTTGTTCTTCTCGTGGCACTCGATACATGAGGCCATGGACGTGGGTCTTTCCTTGACAATCGCCTCCCGCTCGGCCACCAGACCGTGGCAGGTGTCACACTCGATATGAGCTTCCCGGTAATGAACCTGGTGAGAGAACCAGACATAATCGGGCACCTTATAGACCTTGACCCAGGGCACCGCCTTCCTGGTCTTGTGGAACTCCGAGAGCTTTTGGATCGCCGGGCTATCCGTCTTGACCGTCGAATGGCACCCCATGCAGGCCGCTTCCCCCGGAAGGCCTGCCGCAAAACCAGGCTTTCGAATGGTATGGCAGTCCAGGCATTTGACACCCGCCGCTGTGTGCGTCTTGTGACTGAAGGGTATCGGCTGCGGCGGCCCAGGGTTCGGCTGCGCGGAAAGCACCGCCGCCAGCAGGATTGCTGTCAGCCGGATTGCCGCCCGCGGCAGGTCGCTCAGCCGGCTCATAAGGCGAAAGTGACTACCTGATCGCCCGGCTTGCTGAATCCCTTCCCGCCGCCGCATGCAATCGTGACGAACTGCCGGCCATTCACTTCGTAAGTGCAGGGATTGGTATAACCCGCCGCCGGCAGCGCATACTCCCATAGGATTTCGCCGCTCTTCGAGTCAAAGGCGCGGAATTTCCCGTCATAAGTGGAAGCTATAAACACGAGGCCGCCCGCCGTGGCGATGGATCCGCCAGTCGAATAAGTGCCGGTCTTCGCAACACCCCTGGCCTTCAGAGCCTCGTACTCGCCGTTTACCACCCGCCAGGCAAATGAGCCGCTTTCCAGGTCGATTGCCGTCATATAGCCCCATGGTGGTTTGATCGCCGGGTAGCCGTCCGGATCCAGGAACCGGGCTCGCTGCGTCAGTACATAAGGATAGTCTTTATCGGGAGGCGCCTTCGACAGCGCGGCGACGTTGGCGCTTTCATCCGAGTTCACAAATAGCCTGCCCAATTTCGGGTCGAAACTCGCCCCGCCCCAGAGAACTCCGCCCCGAAATCCCGGGTGGACGATGGTTCCCTCCAGGCTTATCGGCGTGTAAATCGGTCCATATTTTGACTTTCGCACAACCGCCAGGATCGCGGCTTTGGATTCCGGCGAAAGATTTGCCACTTCGTCTTCGCTGAAATTGAGCCGGTTCAGCGGCGGCGGCTTGACCGGAAACGGCTGCGTGGGCCACAGTTCCTCGCCAGGCACAGTGGACGCCGGAACCGGCCGCTCTTCGATTGGGAATACCGGCTTGCCGGTGGCCCGGTCGAACAGAAACACCAAGCCCATCTTACTCATCTGCGCTACGGCATCGAATTGACGGCCGCCCTGTGACATCGTAATTAACGATGGCTGGCAGGGGAGGTCGTAGTCCCAGGTGTCGTGGTGGGTAGTTTGAAAATGCCATACCCGCTCTCCGGTCTCGGCCTTCAGCGCGAGAACGCAGTCCGAGAACAGGTTGGTACCCTTACGGTCGCCGGCGTAGTAATTGAATGACGGCGCGCCAGTCGAAGCGAACACCCACCCCCGCTTCAGATCCACACTCATGCCGCCCCAGTTGTTGGTGCCGCCCGCCCGTTTCCACGAATCACCGCCCCACGTGTCGTGCCCGAATTCGCCAGGCTTGGGGATAGTGTGGAAAATCCAGCGGAGTTTGCCGGTCTTGGCATCGAAGCCCCGAATATGACCGGGGGCCGCATCCTGAGCCTCGCCCACTTCTCCGCCACAGATCAGTATTCCGTTGTAAACCGTGGGAGGGCTGGTGAGCCTCACCCACTGGTCGGGCCGATCCGGATCGTAGCCCTTGACCAGGTCGAGCACTCCCTCCTGAGCGAAACCCGGGTTCGGTTCGCCGGTTTTGGCGTTCAGACAATGCAGTTGACCCGCATCCGGCGCATAGATCCGCCGATCCTTGGCGTCATCCGGATTCTGCCAGTAGGTAACGCCCCGGCTAAACCCCGAAGCGCCCCGTCCTTGCCGGCTCGCCCTGGGGTCGAAGTTCCACAACGCCTTACCGGTTACGGGGTCCAAAGCCCGTGTCTGCAGCTGCGCCGTCTGGATGTACATCACGCCGTCGACCACGGTCGGCTCGCACTCAATCGTGGTTGCCGGCCGCTCCATGGCATCCTCAGTATGATGTACCCATGCCACCTTGAGTTGCTTGACGTTGGAGGGCTTGATTTGATCCAGCGGCGAGTACCGGGTCGCTCCCGGGTCGCCTCCATAATGATGCCACTCGCGGGCGGGATCTTTAGACGCCGCGCGTGCTCCCGGGAGGACCTGTCCGGCAATCCTACCCGTGGCGCCCGCTGTAAGCGCAATACCAGTCTGCAAGAACTGCCGGCGATTCGGCTTCCCCGGGCTCATAAGTCCGTACTCCTTCCCCTTAGTCCAGCCGAATGACGGCGGCGTTCCGGTCTTCGACGGTCGTAGTCAGTGTCTTGCCGTCAACGGCGGTGTGGCTCGATTCCTGCCAGAGTTCCGTGGCGCGTTGAAACGTGGAGGGCAGTGTGATCTTCACCGTCCGCACCGTTCGCGTGGGATTCACAACCCAAATATAAGTGCCGCCGGCTCCTTTATGAAGCCTGGCTTTCACTTCCGGGTCGCTCGACTGCACCTGCTGCTGGATACCCGCCCAGGTTAGCAGGCCAGCGAAGAATTCGCGTGCCGCAGGCGAGTGGTTCCGGTAATAGCTCCCGCCCGGGAATGTGCCGATCAACAGTGTCTTTCCTTTGCCCGAGGTGTGCTCGACGGCTGCGATGTGTCCGTTGGCGTACTGGCCCACCGCCTGCCCTCCCGCCAGCTTGTACTCCTGCAGGAAGTACCCTCCACCGATTTGTTTGTCCCTCACGGTCAGGGTCAGCCTGTCCAGCAGGTCGGGAGTGAACTGGACATAAGTCTCGCGGGCTCCGAACAACTCGTCCAGGCCAAGGTTTGGCTGCACGGCGCCCACCGTGCCACCGTCCCCGAAATACCCGGGGCATCCTTCACTGATTAACTTGCCGCCCTTAGCGACATAGTCGCGCAGCTTGTCCGCCGTGGATTTCTTGAGCATCTCGGGGTAGGCGAGATAGATGACGGGATATTCTCCAATGTCATTGACACCGACGAAGTCAGCCTGGATATTCGAGTCGAAAAAGGCCTGGTAGGCGCCTTGCAGAGATTGGACGTAGGCTCCGGCCGCTGTTCCCCCGCCGCCCCCAGCCGCGGCACCGCGGCCCCCGCGGCCACCGCCACCACCAGCCGCGGCGCCGCTCTGGATCCCGTTAAAATCGTCGGCCTCCGGGACGAAGACAATACCCACGTCGCCCTTGACCGGCCGCGACTTCCAAATGTCACCATGCGCGTTGGTCCAGCGTGCCAACGTGCTGGCCATCTCCGCCCGTGGGGTGACCGAACCGTCCATCCCCATCGGCCCAAACGCCCCAAACAACGGGCCGTCCAACAACGGACGCCAGCGTGTGAAGAGGATGCCGGTAGCGCCGGCAGTCATATCGATCAGGCTCCAGACACGGACGTCCTTATCGTCCGAGCTGCGGCCATCTTCCAATGGGCGATTGATCACCTGCGGCTGCAGCCAGAGCGGCCCGCCCGTCGCTTCGGCGTGCCAGAACGGCTTGCCGCGCGAGGCGCCCCGGACTACGTCCACCGCCTGAAACTGCATCCAGGGATCGTTGGTGTGGCGTGAGGCAACCCACGTGTAGCCGTACAAGTCCACGTCGGCTGCCGTTCGCCACCCGATGTCGGTGAGAGTTCCCACGCCGTGCGCGGTTACCTTGTTTCTCTTGTCCAATCGGCGAATCAGTTCCGTGCGCCAGTGCAGCAGGCGAATCGCGTCGTCCCGCCGGAATGCGATCCAGTCGAGCGAATCGGGGTAGCCGCCACCGCCGCGCGGCGGATGAATCGATTGCCAGTCGCCGAAGCTGTAGCGGTGCCAGGCCTTTCCGAGGGCTTCGATTGTACCGTATTTTGCTTTCAACCAGTCGCGGAATTTAGCCTGGGTAGCGGGACAAAAGCATTCTTGCATCCCCCCCTCGTTCCATACATCGTAGCCCAAGGTGGCGGGATTGTCGCGATAGCGCGAGACCAGCGCAGTCAGGAACTTTCCGGCCTGGCCCTGCACATCGTCATTGTCCAGACAAAGGGGCGCGCTGCTGGTGGCGCTACTGCCGCCGACGGCAGGGTAGCCTTCAGCGCCGGTGCTGTCAATGTGGCGCGCATGGGGATATTTGTCCCACATCCATTCGGGTGCGCCGTTGACAATCTCGGCGATGACGACCTTGATGTGGTTTTGGCCTTCGAGCTCCACCATCCGATCATAGTCGCGCCAATCATACTTACCCGGCGAGTTCTCAATCGAGGCCCACATGAACCAGTGGCGGAAGATGTTGACGCCCATTTGAGCGGCAGTCTTGTGGTCGCGCTCCCAATCCTGTTCCGGGGGATTCGATTTGCGGAAATACACCGCGCCAAAAGGGTAAACCGGGTCCGGGAAGCGATTGTCCTGGGCATGAACACATAGTGTGAGCGTGAAACCGGCAGTCAAAATACCGGCGCTGGCGAACTTGATTGTTGTAATTGTCATAACGGCTAAAATCGTCCGTATATCTTAACTACGCTGGACTCAGTGAGCGCGCCTCGCGCCCCATCAGAAATACAACTTCAAGCCGAGTTGAATCTGCCGCCCGGTGGCAGTTCCGTTGGATAGTTTCCCGAAATTTGGATTGCCGGCGTTACACGCGCGTCCCGCCGGTCCCATACAGGTTAGCGCGGCACTGCTGGCGGCGGGCAGGAAGAATGTCGGTGTGTTGGTCGTGTTGAAGAGCTCCGTGCGAAATTCCAGGTAGCGGCGTTCGGTGAAGTTGAAGGTCTTGAATACGGACGCATCGGCATTCTCGGAGCCCGGCCCCCGCGCAGCCCGCTGCGCCGCGGTTCCGAATAGTTGAATAGGAGCGCCGGTCACGCTCGGAGCCGTGCCGGGCACCGTCCACGCAGCCGGATTGAAATAGCCGTCAACGCCATGATTGCTCAATACAAGGGGCTGGCCCGCCACCGCGTCCGGTACGTTGAAGGTATTGAAAATGGGAGGAATCACGTTGGTCCGGATGTTCGTGGGAAAGCCTCCGCGGAGGGTAAGAATGGCGTTCACCTGCCAGCCGCCGAGGAGTTTTCCGGTGAGACCCTGCCCAAGCCAGTGTCTTCCAGGCCCGAACGGTAATGCGTAACCACCGCTCGCGGAGACGATCTGCGGTACGTCGATCGGCGCCACGCTTTTTTCCCGGGAGAGATTGTAAGTGTCCATGGCGATGCTGGTGCCATTCTGCGTGTACGAATCCGGACCCGACCCGCGAGCTTTGAGGTTTTTCTGAATCGTATAGTTCACCAGCAGGGCAAAGCCATTCGCATAGCGCTTGTCGACGCGGAAATTCACTGAATTGTAGTTGTTGGTCCCGTTCGAAAACACCGGGATGACTGTCCCGTTGATGTTCGGGAACGGACGGTTGGCCTGGGTGTTCAGTCCCTGCAACGCCGACGAGAACGGCAACTGATTCACGTTGATGAACATGCTGGAGAGGTCGCGGCCCAGAAGTCCGCTGTATGACGTTTCCAGCAAAAGCGAGTCCCTGACCTGGTATTGAATATTGAAATTATACTGGTGCACCATCGGATCGGCCGCGGAGTCAAATGCCTGGGTACGCAGGGTCCCGACGAATGGCTTGCTGGCCGTGAACCCCGCCAGCGACGCGGTGGCGGCCACGATCGGAATGGGAGTGTTGATGGTATAAGGCGGCGTCACCGTGTTGGTCGGCGTAATGGTGGGTGACGCCACCACGGGCGTATTCGGATAGTTGCCGGAGAATTGCGTGACCTGCTGATTCTGGTCGCGCTCCCCGTAGAACAGTCCGTACCCGCCGCGCAGCACCAGCTTCTTCGAAGCCTGCCAGGCAAAGCCGGCGCGAGGGCCAAAATTATTATGGTCGCCATTCACAATCGCGGCGCTGAAACCATTCTGGCCAGGCAGCGCGAATTGCCCGGTCTGGATGTTGAAGAGGCTGCCGAGATTGCGGGCATCGACCGGTTGCGTGAACAACTCGTATCTCAGGCCAAGATTCAGCGTGAGCCGGTTGGTGATTTTCCAATCGTCCTGCACAAAACCACCGGCGTAGAGGGAGCGCTGCCGGCCCCAATCCAGCATCGCGTTGCCGTTCCCCGCTTCGGTTGTCGGGTATCCGTACAGGAAGTCGGCGAAGGGCAATCCCGACCCAGGCGCGTTGCTGCTGGAAGTGAAGGTAGAAGCGAAAACGAACGAACCAACGCCGCCCTTCAGAACGTCGAAACGTTCGCGGCGAAGATCCACTCCGGTCTTCACGGTATGCCGGCCATGGGTCCAGCTCAGATTCTCGGCCCACTGAAACCGATTTTCGACATTGAGATTAGGATCGCCGCCTCCCCAGCCGCTGAATTCGGCTGAGCCCGACACGGTTCCGGCATAAATGAATGAGATGCCCGGGAAGCCCGGCAGCGGCGACGGAATGGTGGCGATATTGTGCACCGAGGCGAAGTCGCGGCCCGACCCTGTGTTTCCGAAAGAACTGCCGTTGTGGCGTATGAAGCCGAAGCGGGCTTCATTGACCAATGCCGGTGTAAAGATGTGGATATAGGATATGACGGCCTGCTCACTGTGGTCGATCGAGTCTGAACCGCCTCCGATAAACCCCGGGTAGCTTCCCACGCCGGGCGTGGAAGTGTCGGCAATGGAAAATCGGGCAAACAGATTGTCGTTGGCCGAAATGGTTTGGTCGACGCGGACATCGCCCTGATCCGTTCTCAATGACCGCGCCGGCGCGTAGAAGAAGTTTCGCGAGAGCGCGCCTGGCGCTCCGAAATCAGGCATCGGAATCAGTCCTTCGACGGCTACCGAACTTGGATTCATCTGGCTCTGCGGAATGATGTTGCCGGCAAGGGGGTCTGCGATGACCAGCCCGGTGGGACCAATCCGTCGCGAGGCCGGGTCGTAAATGATTACGCCGGCCTTGGAAAAATCGCCCGCGCGCAAAGCGGCCGGGGGTATGTCGCTGATCGAGTTGCCGCTTGCGGAGGCTTGCCGGGTGCCCTGATAATCCCCGAAGATGAAGGTCCGGTTGTGAACGATGGGTCCGCCGACGGCGCCGCCGAACTGGTTCTGACGAAACGGAGCTCTCGGGTTGCCCGCCGCATTCGCGATGAAATTGTTGGCATCCAGTTTGTCATTGCGAAGGAATTCGAATGCCGCTCCGTGGACCTGGTTGGTGCCGCTCTTGATGGTGGCATTGACCACCGCGCCCGCGGCGTGGCCGAATTCCGCCGAGAAGGTGCTGGTCTTGACTTTGAATTCCTCCACGGCATCCACCGAGGGTACAACCGCGATACCGTTCCGCCCGATCGAGCCGCCGTTCGATACGGTATTGTTATCGACTCCATCCAGCGTGACTTCGTTGGCGGAGAAGCGGCCGCCACCGGCGATAAACGGGAGGTTCGAGCCCATGCCAAACATCGGTGTCGTGTTCCCGGCCAGCAGGCCGAGCGCAAAGGGATTTCGACCGTTTAGCGGCAGTTCCAGGATCTTCTTGTTCTCGATAACCTGGCCCAGCGAGGATGTTTCGGTCTCAAGCGAAGCCGCGACCTCTTGGACTTCGACCACCTCATGGACCTCCCCGGGTTGCAGGGTCATGGTAATTCCAGCAGTCTGGTCTACCTGAAGCACCACCGCCGCAATAGTCGTCGTTTTGAAACCGGGGGACTCGGCGCTGATGGAATACTGGCCGACGGGGAGCAATGGAATCTGCAATTCGCCGCGTTCATTCGCGGACCCCGTCCGTACCAGACCCGTATTGTTGTTGGTGACTTTGATGGAAGCCCCGGGCACCACAGCCCCGGTGCCGTCATGCACAATCACATTCATGTTTGCGTTGGCAACTTGTGCATTGAGGCGAACCACAACACACAGGAGCAGCAAAACTAACGCGCGAGGAAGGCTCGATAACATCATTGGAAGACCCCTGCTTTGGTTGGGCATTAATCCCGACACTCCGGATTGACACTTGAACACGCCGCGCCTTTCAGATCCGACATCAGCATCGGTACAATGGTCCGACCACTATATTTCTCCAACAATTATCATGAACAGATGTGGATGTCAATGACAAATAATAGTGGACTCCAAAACCGCGCGGATGCTGGCGATGCCGGTGAAGGGGGGCGCTGCGCGCTGCCAGCCGCCTTATCGCAGAACCACGACGTCGTAGGTGTCGAGACTCGGCAAGGTGAACGTGACATAGCCGCCTTCTTTCGTAACGGGTAGATCCCGGCCCAGGCTAACCATCCGGGCGGAGATGAAATTACCTGCCACTTCCACCCGGATGTTACTCATGGGTATGGCTGGGTGGTAGGCGGTCTGGGAAGATCCGGAAAGGTTCACGAAGTGCACCAAGGTGCGTCCCTGTTGTCTCTGTTGCTGAAGAGTCATTTCTACCATGGGGTGAGCGTTGGTCTTCAACTGCCGGCCTTTCGGCAGCAGATAGTCGACCAGGTCGCCCACGATCGCCGAGTGGTACACCGGACTGTAACGGTAATAGAGATCGCCCACATCCCACGGGATGTAGGCGAGCTTTCCTCTCCCGTAGTCGGCCACGTATAGACCGGGCTTGGTGGTGTCCTTCCAATCCTCGTGAACCTTCTCCATGGGACCAACCATCGAAGTGGGAATCATGGTCAGCGCCGGCTTGCCGCGCGGCTCCAGCTCCAGATACTCGCTGTAAAAGAATACGATATCGGTATCTCTGAGCGACGGAAACAGCGCGCGATCGTGAACCCGCCAGTAAGCCGATTGTGTCTCTTCCTTCTTCCAGAGCCTCACGACAGGGGGCACATCGAGCTGGGGTTTGGTGGCGCCGGCGACGAGTACGCGTCCGCCTTGACGAAGATAGCGGTCGAGTGCGGCTGGCGCACCCCTATAGGAGATGACCAGGTCGTACTTATTGGGCTCTTTGTCGATCCAGCTCAGGTCGTTAGACATGGCAAAGGGAATATGCTGTTCCGAGAGGATGCGGAAGAAACCGCGCATGGAAGTGTCTCCGTCGCGCCCGCCGCCATCTCCGCGCCCCGCACTGCCGCCAGCCCCGCGTCCGCCACCGCGTCCGCCGCCACCTCCGCCGCCGGCAACCTCCAGCAGCAGTACGCGCGCGGCAGTCTCCTGCCGGACGTAAAGCTCTTCGTGATCCTTGTGGAATTGAAAGGCCGGCCGGGCGCCTTTCAATGCGTTCCCGTCGTTCTGACTCATGTCTCCGTTGATGAATAGATATGGTCCTGCCCCGTTGGCCATGTTCTGATAGGCGCGGATTTCGCCATCGGGCGCAGACCGGTGTGCGAAGCGCCAGTAGCCATCCAGGAAGGCGGCATCATTGTCGAACGCCATCTTATCCGGAAACGTGCTGCGTTCACTGTTTACGGTCTGGCTGGCCGCATATAGCCAGTACGGGCGGTCGCCGATCACCGAGCCGCTATGGATCTCGGAATTGAAGGAATCGGCAAATTGCGCCTGCGCCCTTCCCAGCATGAAATTCAGGCCGGGACGTTTAGCGTGGACGAATTCACTGATCCTGGCGAGAACGGACTGGCCGGCCTCGGCAATGAACTCGTTATACTGCGCGTCCGGCTGCGCCGGGATGTCACGGTTATACTTCGCGCGGAAGAGGCGTTTGCAGTTGTCGCACGTGCAGGGAGCATAAGTATTGCCGTTGTTATCGCTCATTCTCTGCGTCCCGCCATTGAAAAATGTACCGTCGATCGGGTACTTTTCCAGCGCCTCCGCCAGAATCTTGAAGACCTGTTCCTGCATGTAACCGCCGTTGACACACGTCAGGTAGCAACCGTTCCAGACGTTCGGTTTTCCGTTGGCCTGCCGCTGGAACCAATCGGGATGGGCATCATAGGCTTCCTTATGTGCGATCATGCTCCACTCGAAACGCGCCATGACGTGAATACCGCGCGCGTGAGCTTTTTGCAGCACTTCGCCGAACAGGTCCCGCCCCGGCGGTAAGAAAGGGCTGGTGTAGTGAAACGCTATCTTTGTCGGGTAGTAGGCGGCGATCCCGCCCATAGGGAACAAGATAGCATTGGCATTCATATCGACTAACTGCAGAATCAGCTTGTCGGCGTCAAGTGTGGCCAGGTTCTCACCGATGAGTGGCAAGACCAACCGTACCGGCTCGTCCATCCACCACTGCTTCTGCGCGCTCGCATTCTGCGCGCTCGCAGGCAGGCTCAGGACGGCGAGGAACACACCGCAAATGGCGAACCGCTTCATGATAAATGGTCTCCTATCGGGAATGGCGTAGATTACTACAGATCGATGGCCACGACTTCGTGCAGATCGATCGGAGGAGTTGTGGTTTCGATCCACGCTCCGTTTTGCCGCCATTGCGCTTTAGCCGCGCTGACCAGGAACCTGACCTCGCGCGCCTTCACGCCGTCCGGCAGTCTCACCCGCACCTTCTGCGGACCGATAGACAGAATTTCGCGGAACGGCCCCTTCATCATCATCGGGTTGGAGAAGTTGACGAGGTGGACCGTGATGGAGGATTCCTGCTTCCACAGCGCCACATCGATTACGCCGGGGCCCTGGACGCGCAAAGGTTGCTCTTCGTTCGCAGCCCAGCGGACGGCATTGGCCAATACCAAGCCCTGATCCTGGTTCATCAGTTCCCAGAACGTCCGATCGATATCCCATGGGAAATAAACCACCCGGCCCGCGCCGTTGGAGCGCACCATCACACCGGGAATGTCCGTCTTGGTTTCACGCTGGTAGACCTCTTCCATCGGCAGATCTGGGTAAGTGGGAACGGTCATGAGAGGCGCACGCAGGCCCGCGGCCGTGCGAATCTCGATGCGCATCGCCCCATGGACCATTCGGCCCGCATCGCCGAGCCCTTCCAGGAGGGGATGGGTCCGGTCTTCGAGATTCAGGTAGGCGTTCTGTTGGCGTTCGATCACGTTGCCGGCAAACGACGCGCCGAACAGGCCGGCGAGGCCGAAATCGTCGCGGCGCCTGCCCCGCTCGTCGTTGAGCGAGGTCTCGTGGGTGGCGACAAGCCCGCCGCCCTTTTCGACGAATGACTTCAACTGCGCGCACTGCGCGTCGGACAGGTTGGCGATATTCGGCAGCGCCAGGACTTTGAGCTGCCGCAGACTATCCGGGTCGAACTGGCTATCGGGAACCATTTCGAAGGGGATCCGGGCTTCCACCAGGGCGTGGTAGAACCCGGACGTGTGATCTGGCGCGGCCCGTGGCGCGGACACGAGGCCGACGCGAGCCAGCGGGTGCTGGTTGCGCATGTACTTTTCGTTCTTCCAATGCCAGACGAATAGGTCCTCCACGGGCTTGAGCCAGCGCTGGTCGAGCGGCTTCGCATTGAACTTGATGACCCAGGGTCGAAAGCCCTGCGCGATGCCGTCCACGGCGAAAACCCGGATCTCATTCGGGTTCTGGACGGAATCCATCCATCGGTACGGCGAACCCACGGTAACACCGAACAGACCCACGATCGGCTTCATGCCGAAGGTGGAGCGCGCATCCTTCGCGGACTTGCCGTTCTGCCAGGGAGGGAGGCTTGGGGAGCGATTCTGCCGGTCCGCAAAGTGAATCGGAACCGAAATGCTGTCCCGTATCTGGTCGAAGCCGTTGGGGAAGAACGCGGCATCGGGGTTATGCTTCCTGATTTCGGCTTCCCAAAGTGTATAGAGTTCGAGAAGGCGTTTCCGATGCCAGGCTGCGTACTGACTTTGCGCTTCGCTTGGTGCGCCCGCGGCCCCGCGTCCGCCGCCTGCCCCGCGTCCGCCGCCCGCCCCACGTCCGCCCCCCGCGCCGCGTCCGCCCGCCGTTCCGTCTTCGCCAGGGGCTTGTGGTGCGCCCTGCGGTGCTTGTGCGCCCGGGGTTCGTGGAAGATCCAAACCGCTGAATGCCTTGAAATTCTGCTGGCAATGTATGCAGTAGCACATGCCCGAGCCGCTCCAGCGATTCGCGAAGATACCGTCGACCTTGTAGAGCGTCATGATCTCCTGAATGACGGTGGTCATGAACTCAAAGTTGTACGGGCCCAGCGCGCAGGTTACCCAGGAAGTCGGCATCGCCCAATGGCGGTAAGGCTGGCCGTCGGCTTGCACGGCGATCCAGTCCGGGTGGGCGTCGTAGACATCCTGGTGCGCCGCGTGGGGATCCACACGCGCGATCACATTCATGCCGAGTTTGCGGCAGCCGGCGACCATTTCGCCAAAGGGGTCGCCGCTGCCGAGGAACTTGCTGCGGTAATGCAGCGGAACCTTGGTCGGATAAAAGGCCACACATCCGCCGGCGCTGAGGCAAACCGCGTCGGCATGAATGCGTTTGTAGTAGTCGAGCCAGAAGCTGGGCTTGTAGCGGCCCGGATCATCCTCCACGAAAGCCAGTTGAGCCCATCGCATCGGCCGGTCGTACCAGCCTTTAGCCGGGCTTTGCTGCCCGAAAGCCATGCCGGCCGCCGCCAGCACACCGGTTTCCACCATCCACTCACGCCGATTGATTTCCATAATTTACTCCAGACTTTAACAGGTTCCATTGGCTGCGGGAAGCGGAGTTCCGCCGGCTAAGACCCTCGCCCCCCCTCGCCCCCCCCGGGTGTGAGGCTCCGCCTTTCTCCAACACGCGCCTGCATTCGTTTCCTCTTATGTGTAGCGCAGCGCGCACTGTAA
>Ga0210402_10002415_pt1 | contig 18236 bp, 15 predicted proteins | sample IncBWC7MmetaG_FD_161055 | JGI IMG/M metagenome (GOLD analysis project Ga0210402, IMG submission 161055) | Forest soil microbial communities from Barre Woods Harvard Forest LTER site, Petersham, Massachusetts, United States - Inc-BW-C-7-M | ecosystem: Environmental > Terrestrial > Soil >... | reverse complement strand
ACACTTTATTACCCGCCGCAAGGCCCGCTTCGACAATCGCGCGACCCAGACCGCGAGAACTGCCCGTCACTAACCAAACTTGCGCCATTCATCCTCCTATTATTCGCAATCGGTTCCTCAGGATATAGGAACTCATTGCGAAGTTGTAGCTATGTCGAAATCGCACGTGCCGCGCCCCGCGCAACCAGCATGCAACTTGTGATCAGATATCCGGCGTTGGCTTCATCTATGCATTTCGGTCCGGCTTTGCGACCGCTTAAAGCGGCTTGCATATTCGCCGGCAGTAATGCCGAGAACACGTAGAAACGGTCGGCGCATGGCAAGATGCGCCTGAAATCCACAAGCATCCGCGATCTCCTTAAGACCCATCGCGGAGCTATCGATCATTTGCCGTGCCGCCTCCACGCGCATGCGATCGACGAATTGCCCTGGATTCATTCGCGTTTCGCGGAGACAAACACGGGTGAAATTGCGTGAGCTCATTCCCATTCGTTTAGCAAGTCTTTCAACGGTTAAATTCTCACGCAGATTCTCGATCATCCAAACCTGCAGTTCGCGGAGCGGCCGCGATGTTGCCGCTTGCCGCGAGAGCATATGGCTGCATTGGGACTGTCCGCCCGGACGAACGAGAAACATTACTAATTTGCGAGCGATTTGGAGAGCAACCTGGTGACCGTGATCCTCGTCTACCAGCGCAAGCGCCAAGTCCATCCCAGAGTCGAGTGTCGCGTTAGGCCCTGTGTTTTGGAAGAGGAGCTTGTGGCGAACGAGCGTGAGAGGTTGGCGAGGACTTTCGTAACGCGACAGTTCCCGTCAGAAACAGCTGGCAAAGTCATTCATCGCGCCGTTGAGACCGTAGCAGTAAAACAGGGTCTGTGGCGCAGTCGCGGCACAGGTTTTCGTTTCCTGCCCGGTTGAGTGCGAATCTGTTTATTCACCATGCGTATGGATCACCGCGACTCCGACCGGCTGCGTGACATCCCGGTCTGAATACGCAAAAACGATTGCTTTCTTCTAGAACAAAAAACCATTGCCGGGTAACCATCGCTCGTTCATTGCAGCGGCCATCGCTTTTACGCGAGAGGCCAATGAAGACCAGTCGCGACCGCGTGCACTGACGACCGGAGTCCGTTGCACGCGATAAGGCGCTGGGAGAGCCGGAGGAATGCCGTGGTAAAAAAAGGTCTAAGAGAACAATTGATTGGCGCGTGGAAGCTACTTTCGTATGTCGAGACACCAGTGGATGGCTCGCCGAAACGATTCCCCATGGGCGAAAACGCCCAGGGGATCATCATGTACACCCCTGACGGCTACATGTCCGCACAACTGATGACACCAGGACGTCGGCAATTTGCATCCGGTGACTGGTTTAAGGGAACTCCCCAAGAGTACAGCGAAGAAGGCGGCGGCTATATTGCCTATTCCGGCCCCTTCCACGTTGACGAAGCAAAGCAGGCTCTCACTCACTCCATGACGGTTTCGCTCTATCCGGGTTGGATCGGCCAAACGCAGCCTCGTGTGGTGAAGATCGAGGGAAATCGACTTCATCTCAGCACCGCGAGCCCCATTCAATCCGCCGGTGCAAAAGTCATGGCTGATTTGGTTTGGGAACGCGCCGAGCAACTCTAACGAAATCGTTGTGCGCACACCTTGAAACACCTTGAAGGAGGAAAAAGAGATGGATGTGAAGACTGTTGGAGTCGTTGGAACGGGCGTCATCGGGGCTAGCTGGACCGCCTTCTATCTCGCCCGCGGATTCGATGTTCGCGCGACAGATCCTGCAGATGGCGCCGAAGGGCGTCTGCGAGAACTCGTCGCCAGCTACTGGCCCACGCTCGAAAAGCTTGGCCTTTCGAGCACCGCATCACAGAAACGCCTTACGTTCAGCAAAAACGTCACCGAAGTCCTGTCGGGCGTCGATTTTGTTCAGGAGAACGGACCCGAGCGACTTGATTTAAAACGCCAGCTCATTGCCAGCATAGATGCCGCCATTCCGGATCATGCAATCATCGCCACAAGTTCCTCCGGCATTCTGATCAGTTCCATTCAGGATGCGGCAAAACATCCGGAACGCGTTGTCCTTGGTCACCCTTTCAGTCCTCCGCATATCATTCCGCTCGTTGAAGTATTGGGAGGAAAGCTTACGTCTCCGGACGCCGTCGCGAGAACCATCGCGTTCTACGCCAGCATCGGTAAGAAACCGATTCACATTCACCGGGAAATAAAAGGTCACATCACAAATCGGCTTCAAGCCGCTTTGTGGCAAGAGGCGCTGTGGCTTGTCGAACAAGGCATCGCCAGTGTCGCAGATATCGATACAGCCATTTCCTACGGCCCTGGGTTGCGGTGGGGACTTTTGGGACCGTTCCTCAATCTCGAGATTGCCGGCGGCAGCGGCGGACTTGCGCACGTCCTCGAACATCTTGGCCCGCCGATGGAAAGCTGGTGGACCGACCTGAAAACCGTTCACCTTTCGCCCGAATTGAACAAGAAGGCGGTCGCCGAGACCAAAGAGTATCTCAAGCCGTATTGCTTCGACCAAACCGTGCAACAACGAGACGAAATCCTTATCGGCTTGATTCAGATGAAAGCGAAAGCCAAGCAGATACCGTAGGCGAGAAGAGAAGAGCGGAGGAATCGACTCATGAACAATGGCCACGACAAAGCTCCCATCGAAGACAAGATCCGCAAAGCCCTCGCGTCGCCAATAACGTCTGACAACGTTCTCGATCCCCTCAGCGAGCTAACGCAAATACTCGCGGCGGTCGGGCTCGAACCGTCGGCTTGCGGAGGGTCCGTAGCTTTTCAAGGAAAGGACCCGATCATTAGGAGTCCTTGGCCGCTCGCCACGATGGCCGGAGTAGGATTGATGGCCAAAGCGGTTGCGATCGCTGATGTCTGGAAATACAGAACCGGCAGAGGCCAGGATCTTTCCATTGATCTACGTCAGGCGCCCCACAGGCTGTGTCCGTTCTACGATCAAAAATGGGAGTTGCTGAACGGATTTGCGCCGTCCTCTCCGAGCGACCCCACGAATCCTTTCTACCCCACAAACATGTATCCGACCCGCGATGCGCGCCGCATACAACTGCTGAACATCTACCCCAAAGCTAAGACTCGTGCTCTCGCCTTCTTTGGTTGCGCGGACAATCACCAGGCCATCAGCGAAGTCACCCGAAAATGGAACGCGTTTGAGCTCGAAGAGGAAGCAAATCGGGCGGGCCTCCAGGCAACCGTCATCCGAAGCGCGGAGGAGTTCCTCGCGACTGAACAATTCGCTCATCTCGCTGAGCGGCCTCTGATCACGATCGAGAAGATCGGAGAGTCCGAGCCGGAGCCATTTGCCGAAAATCCGAAAGCGCCTCTCGATGGCGTCCGCGCGCTTGGCACCGGTCACGTCATAGCCGGAGCCGGCCTGGGTCGGGCCTTGGCATACCACGGAGCGGACGTCTTGAATCTGTGGCGACCTTTTGACTTCGAGCTTGATCAGACGTACTACTCCGCGAGCGTTGGCATGCGATCCTCGACGGTTGAGTTCGCTCAGCCCGATGGGATCTCAAAGCTGAAAGCTTTGCTCAAAGACGCCGACATTTTCTTCGCCAACAAGCGCCCCGGCTATTTGAATAACTTCCATCTCACTGCCGAGGATCTCGCGTTGCTACGGCCGGGCATCATTCATGTTGATATGTCTCTCTATGGGCCAACCGGACCGTGGAGTGGCAGGACTGGCTACGACCAGAATGCCGGCGGCGTCACCGGTGTTTTGACCAGGGAAGGAACTTTCGAAAATCCCGCACTGACCGAGATCTTCGTCGTGAACGACTACATCATGGCTTGGCTCGCCGCGACGGCAGTTGCGGCGACGCTCAAACGCAGAGCGATTGAGGGCGGCAGCTATCGAATCCAAATCTCCCTCGTGCGCCTCTCGATGTGGCTGCTGCACATGGGGATCTTTGACAAAGCCTACGCACATGAGATCGGCAGCACCTCGGGAGATCACGCGTACCTTCCTCCGATGACATTCGAAGCAGACACCCCTTGTGGGCACTATCAGGGCGTGACAGATCAAGTGAACATGTCCGATACGCCCGGCTCTTTCCTGTTTCCGTTGGTGCCGCGCGGATCCAGTAAACCCGTTTGGCTTGGTCGAAATTCACCCGCGCGAAAACGCTAGCCTTTGCTGCGGTTTAGACCCTGTTTTAAAACGCGCTTAGTTTTTAGCGACGTTCGGAGCGGCTTCACTCGGAGCTTAATGCTATGAAACATGTCACGATCGTCGGCGGCGGATTTGCTGGGCTAAACTGCGCGCAGAGACTGTCGACCAACGCGAATGTCCACATAACTCTCATAGACAAGAATAATTATCAGCAATTTCAGCCGCTGCTATACCAGGTGGCCACGGGAATCCTGTCATCCGGCAATGCCGCCTTTTCGTTGCGTTCTGTGCTCCGTCACCACCCCAATGTGGACGTAAAAATGGCCGAGGTCATTTCAGCCGATCTCAAGACGCGAACTGTCGAAACAACCGACGGTAAGACCTATCACGGGGACTTCCTGGTCTTAGCGGCCGGTTCCCAGGTGAATTTTTTTGCAACGCCGGGAGCGGACAAGAACGCCTATCCCTTATATTCCCTGCAGGATGCCGAGCTGCTTCACTCTCGCGTACTCAACCTCCTTGAATTGGCTGATCGCGATCCCTCACTCGTCGACCAAGGGGCGCTTACCTTTGTCGTTGTGGGAGCGGGGCCCACGGGAGCCGAGACATCAGGAGCGCTCGCGGACCTGCTTCACAGAGTCTTGAAAGACTCCTACCGGACTCTTGATCTGAGCAAAGCTCGGATCGTTCTTGTGGACATTGTCCACAACGTGTTGAATGCGTTCTCCGAAAAGTCGCAAGCCTATGCGAACGAGACGCTGAGGCACCACGGTGTCGAACTCATCCTGGGAGTCGGGGTGAAGGAAGTCCACGCGGACCATGTTCTTCTCGCTGATGGAACCAAGATTCTAACGAAGACAGCAATCTGGGCAGGCGGTCTCAAGGCATCCTCGCTATCCAGCGCGATCGGCATCCAGACCGGCCGGGGCGGGCGCATTAATGTGGAACCCGATCTAAGCGTGAAAGGTTTTCCCGGCGTTTACGCGCTAGGCGACTTTGCGAACGTCGCGGATTCCGATGGCAAATCGTTGCCGCAACTCGCCGCCGTGGCGCAGCAGGCAGGCAAACACTGCGCCGATGCCATTGCCGCCGAAATTGAAGGTAGGACACCAGAACCCTTTCGATACTTTGACAAAGGCATTCTCGCCATGATCGGTAGGAATTCAGCTGTTGCCGAGGTGGGCAAGAACCGGCACGAACTCACAGGACCGATCGCATTTGCAGTCTGGCTTGCCGTGCATGCACTCTTGCTTGTTACAACCCGAGCCAAGGTGGAAGCTTTTATCGAGTGGGCGTGGGACTATTTCAACGGCACGTACGTCTCCCCGATTCTTGATCGCCCGGATCAGGTGACAGTCAATTGGCATGAAGACAGCGCTTAGAGCTTTTCGTTTGCCCGGTCGTTTCCCTGCCCCACACTCTCAGATATTGAAAAGAGAGCGGGCTGCACCGGACCTGCAAATTGGGGCATCCGTATCTTTATGAAGACGCCTTGCGACGAAGGCTTGGTGCTGTCGTCCGGGAGTGCCTCTCCGTGCGCCAAGGCAAGGCAGCCGTGGATTCTGGCGGCGACGATTCTCGGATCAAGCATGGCGTTCGTTGACAGCACGGTGGTCAACGTCGCGGTTCCGGCGCTTGAGAATTCCTTCCATGCGAGCCTCGTTGATGTGCAATGGGTGGTGGTGTCATACGGGATTCTCTTGTCAGCTCTGGTTCTGGCTGGCGGCGCACTCGGAGATTCGCTCGGACGCCGCCGGATATTTCTGATCGGCGTGGCAGTCTTCGCGATCGCTTCAACGGCATGCGGTCTTGCCTCAAGCATTCATCAGCTCATCGTCGCGCGTTGCGTGCAAGGGGTCGGCGCGGCTTTGCTCGTTCCGGCCAGTCTCGCGATCATCAGCGCTTCCTTCGACGAAGACTCTCGGGGTCGAGCCATCGGCATTTGGTCAGGCTTCACTGCGATTACCAGCGCCTTCGGTCCCGTCCTCGGCGGATGGCTTATTCAGTATGCCTCTTGGCGGTGGGCTTTTTTCTTGAATCTCCCGCCCGCGGTGGCCGTCGTTGCAATATCGTTCTTTTCGGTTCCTGAAAGCCGCGCTTCGGACGCGAAACGGATAGATTGGGCAGGAGCCGTTTTGGCGACAGCTGGACTCTCTGGCCTGATTACCGGATTTCTCGAGTCCTCCAGGCTCGGTTGGAATCATCCGCTGGTGCTCGCGGGTTTGCTGGGTGGCTCCGTCTTACTGGCGATCTTTCTAGTCGTGGAAGGTAAAGTCCAATCGCCGATGGTTCCTTTCACGCTCTTTCAGTCAAGTGCGTTTCTCGGCGCAAACGTCTTGACCCTGTTGCTGTATGGAGCGCTGGGCATCTTCTTTTTTCTATTCCCGATGGCGCTGATCCAAAGCGGTGGGTACTCGCCCACCGCGGCCGGTTCCGCGATGCTGCCGATGATCTTGGTGATGTTTTTTCTGTCCCATTGGTCGGGCGGTTTGGTCAAACGATACGGCAGAAAAATCCCCCTCATTGTCGGTCCAACAATCGTCTCAGCGGGTTTCCTCCTCTTTGCTCTCGTAAGTTTTGGAGGGAGTTATTGGCACACCTATTTTCCGGCGTCGTTGGTAGTGGGGTTCGGGATGGCCGTCACGGTCGCGCCGCTGACGACGGTTGTTATGAACTCTGCCGGTCAACAGGGCGCGGGAACCGCGTCGGGAATCAACAATGCGGTTGCCCGTGTCGCGGGAGTGCTTGCCATCGCAGTGTTGGGAACGGTGTTGATCCACTCTTTTGATTCGAGGCTGGAGCAAGGGCTCTCCACACTTAACCTGCCAGCGAGCGTTGTGAGGGAGCTTCGCGCGTCAGAAGGAGAACTCCGCAGAATCGAGCCACCGCAAGGCCTCGACCCGAGCGCGGCTTCGCATATCCAAGACGTTATCTCGCAAAGCTTTAGGTTTGGATTTCGCGTAGTGCTTCTTTGTTGTGCCGGACTCTCCCTTGGAAGCGCCGCAGTGGCCTGGTCGTTGATCGCTGGTGCGTCCTTCAAAGCGCCCCGTCAGTCATGAGAGAAACCGCAAGTGCCACGTTCCTTCACTTTTTTATTGCAGTCGCCGAACTCCAGAGAGCTCCTCGGTTGAGCCATTCCGGATATCGAGCCAACATCCCGTCGTAGAGTTCTTTTGCGGTCGTGGTTCTTGCGGCGACTTCCTCAAAATCCAAAATGTATTGGCGGGTTTGTGCGATCACGCGCGCGCCATCGTCGTCGTTCTTCATGTTCTTGTGGCCGGCAACGACGATGCGCGGCTTGAGCGCGGCCATCTTGTCCAGCGCGGAAAGCCATTCTCCCCGTTTTTGATTCTGGTTCGATTCTACGAGTCGCGGGTGTACTCCGTTGTATGCCCCATCGCCGGCAGCGATCAGTTCAAGTGAAGGCGCGTGCAAGCAAGTAGTCCCAGCCGTGTCGGTAAAGGCGAGCGGAACAACGATCAGACTTTCCCGCTCCAGTTCGATCGCGTTCGTGCTCAGCTCCTCGGCAACCACAAGGTGCTTCGGAAGCTGACCCGGGAAACGAGACTCCCAGAATTTCTGCACAAACTCGGGAGCGGTTTGTTCTTTCATAACCAGAATCGCACTCGGCGCCGCGACAAACCGGGCCTTTGGAAAACGTTCCAAAAGCACACTGGCCCCGAAGAAATGATCGCCATGTCCGTGCGTCGCATAAATGGTCGTGACATTCTTTCCAGTGGAAGAGATCCAATCGGCTTGAGCACGAGCTTGTTCCAAAGTAATAAAGGAATCGACTACGATCGCGTCTCGTAAACCGTAAATCAGAGTCGATGGGATCGGCGGCCAGGGCCGCTCGTCTTCACCAGGCGCAAAATCCGTCGTTACAACTGGAATGCTGGGCGTTACGAACACATCCCATTTCAGATGGCTATTTGCTGTGGTCAAGATCGGCATCTCGCCTCCAGTAAGTAGCCGTCGCGTCGGCAACGACGCCGCCAAGAAGCTACCCGCGACCTGAGAAAGAAAAGAACGCCGCGACGTACCATTTCTCTTTTTGGTCATGGCAAACATTCCCGCAACGGCGTAAACATCAATCATCGGCATGGGCCAACTTCCTTTGGTTGGACGAGTCTAGAAACCTGAAGCTTTCTGCGCCGTTCCGATCAAGGTTCCCTCAATTGAAGTCGAGCAGAACCTTCCCACCATGCTCGAAGCGCTCGATTGCTTCTTTGATTTGGGAGGCCTTGTATGCCGCGGTGGTTGGCAGACTCAATCTTCCCGAAGCGACTACTTTTGCCGCCTCAGCCACCGCTGCTCGCATTTTGGGCAGATACTCTTCATAATACATCCAGAAGCCGTGAACGTGTAACCGCTTCCCAATGAGATCACCCTGCGGCAGGTAAATCGGCGAACCGCCGAGCCACGCGTAGCTGACAAAGTGAGCGCCCGGAGAAAGTATGCCTGTGATCGTCGCGGCCGATAATCCGCCAACAGCGTCAAGACCCAGAGTTACAGGCTTCCCGCCCGTTGCAATCTGAATCAGGTCCGAAAGTTCAGGTGACTCCACGCCAACGAAATCGGCGCCCAGCTTCTTGATCTCCGGGACAAGTTCGGGCCGTCTTACGATACCGATAACGTTGAGGTCGCGCGACTTCGCAATCCCGATCAGACACCGTGCGATCTGAGAACTCGCCGCATTCAGTACGATCCAATCCTTCCCCTTCAGCTTTATGAATTCATCCAAGAGAAGAACTGCGGTCGTTGGATTGATGTTCAACATCGAAGCTGTTTTGGCGTCGATCGACGGGGGAACGACGAAAAGACCTTCGGCAGGCGCGAGGACTTTTTCGGCCCAGGTGAACGTTCGGAACGGGATCGTGACGCGATCGCCTTTTTTGACGCCCTTCACTCCCGGTCCGACTGCCTCGACAATTCCCGCACCTTCACCTCCAATGACAGACGGAAGCTTCGGATTTAGAAAGTACACTCCGTTGGCTAAAAGGAGGTCGCTGTAGTCAATCGGCGCATACTCCATGCGTACCACAGCCTCGCCTGCCGACGGTGCGTTTGGTTCTGCAATTTCGACCATTCTTAAGTTCTGAGCTGGATTACCGTAGGCAGTGAGATGAATGGCCTTCATTTATGACGTTCTCCTTGCTCCAACAAATTTCGCCCTGCGAGAGGACCGCCCGCTTGCTGAAACAACCCTCCGTCGCGAAGGTTTCCAAGATCAATAACCGAATAGCCAAAGCCTTCAAGTAAGGTTTCAACTCGCTTCTTCGCCTCGTCATCGTCTGCCGAAACAAATGCAACTCGTCTCGCCCCGTTGACGATGGGATCCGCCTCCAAGTTTGAAACGATCATGTTGTTCAACGCCTTAACCACTCGCGCTCCAGGGGCAAGCGCCGCAACGAACTGGCTCGTAGACAGGTTTCCAACATTAGCGGGTGTGAAATTTCCGGCTTCACCGTGAAAAGGATTGGTCCCATCGATCAGAATCTGATTTTTCCATCTGGGAAGACTTGTAAGTGTTTCGGGTACGTTGTCCCAAGGAATAGCAAGAAGTACCATTTCGCAAGCTGCTGCCTCCTCCTTGGAGGCAGCTGTCGCTCCCGGCCCAAGTTGATTGACAATTCTTCGGAGGGTGTCGGGACCGCAGCGGTTGCTAAGCTTTACCTTGTGGCCTGCCTTCAATGCCTGTTTCGCGAACGCTTGTGCGAGAGCTCCCGCTCCAATTGTTCCGATTTCCATACGCGATCCTTCCTAACCTGGGCTTTTCAGTAAAACAATCCCCGTCTTTCCCGGACGAGAGACGTGCTGAATGGCTCTTTGAAAATCGCCAAACTCATACTCATGCGCGACCTCGAAGAGCTCTGGGTGATTTGTTGCGAGACTCAGAGCGAGCTCGAAATCTCCCCGCTTCTCATCCTCTGCCACACGAAACCAACTCATGATGGAAACGCTCTTAAGAGCGAGATTATTGGGAACGAGCGAATAGATGTTTGTGCCGATGTTGCTCTCCAATGAACCGAAGTTGATGATGGTTCCACCGTCATCAACAAGCTCCGCTAGATCGTCGATCGCTTTCCCGCCGACGGCGTCGAAAGCCACTTCGAGCTTGTGTCCCCCCAGGGCTTCGCGAACCTGCTCTTTCCAATTGTTATCGCTCGTCGAATAAACCGGCGCGCCAGGAAGAGCCGACCGGAGCCTTTCAGCAGCCTGATTCGATCTCACCAGACGAATGGGGCGGACACCGCGATCTAAAGCAACTTGAGTCAGCAAACGCCCAACGCCAGATGCTGCCGCATTCTGAAGAATGTAAACGGGAAGCGTAATCGGAGCTTTCAGTGAATTGTGACCGGCTTTGATGAGTACGGATGCGGTGATCGTATTTATAAGCATCTGCGCCGCAATCTGATCGGAAATCTCATTCGGAACTGACAAGAGAGAGTTGTATCGAACGACCACGTATTCTCCCCAAGAACCCCTTGCGGGAAAGAACGCTACACGCTGGCCTTCGCTAAACCTCTTCGCCGCTCGTGGATTTGTTCCGAGCCAAACGATCGTCCCGACGCCCTCAAACCCAGGAACTCTTACAGTTCCTTCCGGAATGGGCTCGACCGGTCCTCCTTGAGGAAGAGCTGAAAGAATCTGGATATCACCAGGATGGATCGGTCGAGCGACGACCCTTACGAGAACATCGTCAGCCCCAAGCTCTTCGCTCTTTAATTGGCGCTTCGCAATTCTTAACACTTTCTCCGGAGCACCATACTCACTTTGAACAATTGCTCTGAATTCGGTTTGCATCGGCAACCTCATTGACTTGTACTGAATTCGAAAATAGTCGATGGGGCCTTTCGTCGGTAAAGCACGCCTAATACTCAAACCATTGATCGAGCGCTTGAACATTTTCCTGTCACACATTCCCACTTCGACAGAACCGGACATTGAACGTCTCCCACTGATCCTATGCTCAAGGGCTGGCTGCTCTCTTGCAGAATTTCGCTCGTTTTGTCGTTTATTGCCTGAAAATGATTGCACTTAGCGGCCAGGAGGCACGACGGCCTCGCAACATTAGGAAATGGGACTTACGCTCGCGAACGCCTCGTTATATAGTGCCGCCGCCATCTTCCGGGCCTGACCCCGACGAGTTGAAGGAACGTGCTCGTGAACGAAGCCTAGTCATTAAGTCAGGACTGAATCGCGATGTCGATCAGCGATACGCTGGTCTGGGTCATCGTGAGCGGGGAGCATTCACCGGAGCCGTGAATTCCTACGCCGGGCGCTTTTCGATCGCTTACCGCGGAACGCTGTTTCTCGACGAAGTCTGCGACATGCCGCTCGAGCTACAGCCCAAACTGCTTCGCGTTTTGCAGGTGCGTGAATTTGAGCCCGTGGGAAGCTCGCGGACGTTGAAGGTGAACGTCCGTGTCGTTGCGGCGACCAACCGTGACTCGGGTCAAATGGCAGCTGACCGCACCTTCCGTGAGGACCTTTTCTATCGATTGACGTCTTTCCTCTATCCCTACCGCCCCTCCGTGAACGCAGGGGGGACATTCCTCATCTTGTTGAGTACTTCGTCAATCAGTACGCCAGCGAAATGAGCAAAGTCATTCGGGAAGTTTCTGATCGCTCGATGCAATCCATGTCGCTCGCAACACTACCTTCGATCTCTGCCCGCCTCAGATCGTTCCAAAACTTGAATCGGAATCCTGCGCCGAACGCCTCCAAGACAAGATCAGGCGCGAGGTCCTGGCAGTGTACACGAAAACGAACTGGCAAATTGGTGGACGACGTGGCGCCGCAGCTCTCTTGGGTTTGAAACGCACTACGCTGCATTACAAATTGAAGCGCCTCGCCATCGCGCCGCCCGACAGACTCTTCTAAGATCCGTATCCCGGAGGCCCCCCGGGGCGGTGCACTGCTTCCCTTTTCCATTGTCCCGGCGGGGTCCCAACGAGCGCCTTGAAAGTCCTGCTGAATGCAGCTCCATCCGAAAATCCGACTTCCAAAGCCACCTCTGAAAGCGACCGATCAGAAGTCGAGAGCAGTGTCTTGGCCATCGCCACGCGCTGAAAAATGAGGTAACGGTGCGCCGACGTCCCGAATGTTCGCCGGAAGGACCGAGCAAAGTGACTCACGGAAAGCCCACATTCGTCCGCGAGCGTCGTCAATCGGAGTGTCCCGCCCAGGTGCTCTCGAAATAGTTCCGTTACTCGCCTTCTCTGCCACGGTGCAAGTCCCCCGCTAAATCTCTTGATCACCTCGAAGGACGGGGCGTAGGTTCTGGCAACGTGGGCGCAAAAAAGCAAGCGGAAATAGTCCAGGAACAGTTCGCAGAACCTTTGCGGATCTTGCAAGGACGGAAGAACCATCTGCGTCATCTGTTGCAGAACACGATCCACCGATCCGTGAATGCCTCGCAGATGTTGAATCCTCGGCCTTTCGGCATCGTCTGTGAACGCATCCAGCGTGGATCGCGGAATGTGATAGTGGACCCAATCGACCGGGCCCGGATTGCGCGTCCGCGGGTTCGATTCGAGGTCGTATATTCCTACCCCGCCAGAGGGCCACAGGGGAATTCGCGCGTATTTATCATCCACCCAAATGTCGCATCCACGATCGCTTGCCGGGGTCAGGTGGATGGAAACCACGAACGCTTTCTCGGACGGAATCGACGCGGTCCGCTCTGGAAGCCCGACGTTTGAAACCAAACGTGTGACAGCAATTGGGGGTTTCGATGGTGGGGAAATCACCAGACTATCCGGCTTTCCGAGCCGAAAATACTTGGCCATTTGCGCGCCGTATGCACCCGGTTCCTCAGACGTGATCGCCATGGCCCACCTCCATATTTACCCATTCCGGGAGTTTCCGACACCGCCAAACGTCATTCGTACGCCTTGACCCGTCGGCTTGTAAATGCGCTGACGATCATTTGGCAATCAGACACGAGTCAGATGCGGAAGTAACTGGCCCTAAAGCACTAACGAAATGTGACTTTTGGGAACCACACGGACCCGGAGTAGACTTTGACAATATCGACATCCAATGGAACACGCCCTCTCAGCCCGGGTCCGGTTCGGAGAGTTTGAACTTAACGTTAGGACCGGTGAATTGTGTCCGGTCGGCAGGCAGGATGGCCCCAAAGTACTTCTCCAGGAACAGCCATTCCAAATTCTGCGACTACTAATTGAGCACAGAGGCGAGATAGTGACCCGGCAGGAAATCAAGGGCAAGCTGTGGCCCAACGACACCGTGGTGGATTTTGACCACGGCATCAATGGAGCCATAGCGACACTGCGGCGACTACTGGGTGACTCCGCCGGTGAGCCGCGGTATATCGAGACAGTGGCCAGACGAGGATATCGACTACTCGTTTCTACAAACTGGCTGGAAGCTGCCGCGGAACTCCCGGTCGCTCAGCCCCCTGACCGCGTCGCGGAAGCGGAGGCGAAGTCGCGGCCCGGGCTCGGCAGCCTGATTGGGAAGAAGGTCTGCCACCATCGCGTGCTTGAAGTTATAGGCGGCGGTGGCATGGGCATGGTTTACAAGGCTGAAGATCTCAAACTCGGCCGTCGAGTAGCCCTGAAGTTCTTGCCCGAGGAGTTGGCTAGTGATCCAGTTGCCCTTCAGCGCATTGAACGCGAAGCGCAAACCGCTTCAGCGTTGAACCATCCAAATATTTGCACGATATACGAAATTGAAGAGTTTGAACGCCAGCCTTTTATCGTCATGGAGTTACTCGAGGGAGAGACCCTGCTTCACCACCTGGCCACTTCCGTTTCGAAATCGATCCCGCTGGCCAGACTCGTAGACTTTGCAATTCAAATCTGCGACGGGTTGCAGGCTGCTCATAACAAAGGCATCATTCATCGCGACATCAAGCCGGCGAACATTTTTCTGACAAAACAAGGACCTGTAAAGATCCTGGATTTCGGGTTGGCAAAGTTAGCAGCGGGCCAGGAACTCCCTGAAGAGGCTGCAACGGAAATGCGGGAAGACAATTCCCCACTGCATTGGGACGTGTCCCACGAGAGTAACGATGGCCGTGTAAAAGGAATCTACACCACTCTGACCCGCACGGGGACCGCGATGGGGACGGCAGGCTACATGTCTCCCGAGCAGATTCGCAAGGAGAAGTTGGATGCTAGAACCGACATCTTTTCTTTCGGGCTGGTCTTGTACGAAGCGGCGGCTGGTCGGCGTGCGTTTACGGGCCAGACGGCGCCGGTAGTCCACAATGCAACCCTTCAAGAGACACCGGTTTCTGTGCGCAATTTGAACCCGGCAATTCCGCGGCGCCTGGAGGCGGTGATTGCGAAAGCCTTAGAAAAAGACCCCACCCAACGCTATCAATCTTGCGCGGAAATGCGGGTGGACATTGAGAGAGTCAAGAAGGAGATGCAGCCGGCTCGCCGCCAGCTACGAATGTTGCTTTCTGCGATTACGTTGCTGGTCCTTTTAGGCCTGGTCATATGGTCTTATTGGCGCTCACATCATCGCGTGACTCTCTCACGGAATGACACCATCGTGATTGCGGCAAGCAATCAGACTGGCGATCCCGTATTCAATGATGCCTTGTACTTCACGTTGACCATCGGTGTAGAGCAGACGCCCTATCTCAACGTGCTGGGGACCACCAAGATGATCGCAGCGCTAAACGCTCTGCACCTACCCCTCGATCCCACGCTAACCCCGGGAATAGCACGTCAAATTTGTGTTCAAAGCGATAGCAGAATGGTGATAGCCGCATCTGTCAGAGAAGCAGGCAACAACTTCCGCATCGAAACGGCGGGGATTGACTGCCCCTCAGGGAAGACGATCACAGCCGTCAGCAAAGAGACACCAAGTCGAATCGAGATCATACAAATGCTTGGTCTAAGTGTTGCTGAACTGCGCCGCAACTTGGGTGAACCTGCGTCTTCCGTTGCCAGCTTCAACATGCCGCTGGCGGAGGCAACGAGCGGCTCTCCTGAAGCATTGCAATTGATGATGGATGGCTATCGACACCATCTCGTAGCTGACTTCCGTGGTGCTATTCAGTATTACCAACGTGCTATTCAGATAGACCCGAACTTCGCATTGGCTTATTCGGCTCTGGCACGTGCCCATGAATCGCTGGGCGAAGATGTGTTAGCGGCAAGGGCTGCAACGAAGAGCTACGAACTGCGAGTCCGCCTGACCCTATCCCGCCGGCTCAACGCGGAACAGAGTTATTACGAGGTGGTTACCGGAGAACAAGAGAAGAGTCGCGCAGTGCTGACGGAATGGATAAGAACCTTCCCTGACGATTTTTTTGCGCACGCGAACCTTACAGTGTGCTTGTCATTGTTGGGACTGAGGGACGAGGCTCTCGCTGAGGCACGGGAAGCCGCCCGTCTATACCCCAGTCCGGTCAGTTACGAGAATCTCGTATTCAACAGCATCCTGGCAGACCGTCTCGATGAAGCGCAGGCTACATTCGCTGATGCCGATGCCCGGAAGTTCGATAGCATTGGCCTGCGATCCCACCGTCTCCTGCTCGCGTTCTTGAAAAAGGACACGGTTGCGATGAAAGAACAGTCGGATTGGGCGGCGGACAATCCAATGGCTGGCCAGAGATTATTAGACGGAAAGGCGTGGGTGGAACGTTACTACGGTCACTGTCGCTTTGCTCGCCTATTACATGAGCGGGCCCTTCAGCTGTCGGGCACGCCGGAAACCGGGCCTACAAGAGCAGTTTACGATATCGACGATGCCCTAAATGAGGCCGAAGTGGGTCGTGTGGTCCGCTCTCGGGGAATGGCGGAGAATGCCCTTGAGACGTTTGAGGGGCGCAATGTACGGCTTTCTGCGGCTTTGGCGTTCGCACGAGCAGGCAATATCGACCAGGCTCGGAAGTTGGCGGATTCAATAGATCAGGCCGCACCGTCAGACACCGTAATTCAGCATTACGGCCTTCCAACGATTCGCGCAGCGATGAAGCTGGTAGCAAACGATCCGGGGGGAGCCGTCGAGATCTTGCGTGCAACAGAAAGATACGAGATGTCCGAAGCCGCTTTCAACAGCGTCTATCCGGCCTACATTCGTGGCTTGGCTTACCTCCAAATGCACGAAGGTCGTCAGGCGATGCGGGAGTTTCAAAAACTGCTTGACCATCCTGGCATTGTTGGAAGAAATGTTATTGGAGCGCTCTCACATTTGCAGATGGCAAGAGCCGAGAAACTCGCCGGAGACGACACCGCGGCACGAAAGTCTTATGAAGAATTCCTAACGCTATGGAAGGATGCGGATTCAGACCTTCCTGTCTACCAGCAAGCGAAAGCCGAATACGCCAAGATGCAAAGTCATTGAATTCCGTCCGGACGTCAGGCCAAAATTCTCCTCGCGGTTTCTGAGTTTCCGCTGAAGCGGTATCACGGGCGGCGGAGAAGCTGGGCCTCTGTTTCGCGGCAGGAATTGCAAAAACCGACTCCTTTCTTCAATCTTCGCCTAGCGCCCTGCTCCTATCTTCTAACCTACAAAACCCGCTCAACTTCCTGATAGGAGGACATTCGTATCCAAAAACATGAAGCCGACGAACCTCAATTTCCGTCCCATTTCGCGGGATCAAATCCGCCCTTGCGCCCACCCGCAATCCTTCGCCGAAAAGGAACTCCTCGAACGAGCACGCGTAGGCGACCAAGCGGCCTGCGAAGAACTCTGCAAGCGCTCGGAACCACGCCTGCTACGAATGGCGCGACACATAGTCCGCAATGAAGAAGATGCGCAGGATGCCGTGCAGGAAGCGCTGCTAAACGCGTTTCGGAATCTCTCCGCGTTCGACGAACGCTCCAGCTTTTCCACCTGGGCCACCCGTATAGCAATCAATTCCTCGTTGATGCAACTCAGAAAGCCCCGGCGCTTTTTCTTGCGGAGCACTGACGATGCTCCGGAAGGCTTACCTATGAAAGACCCAGCCCCGAATCCCGAGGCGCTGCTCGCGGAGATAGATGAACGAAGGCGCCTCAAAGACGCAATTCGATCTTTGCCGCAGAAACTCAGAACCGTTGTCGAACTTAAACAGTTCCAGGAAAGATCTATGCATGAACTGGCTTCAGAACTTTCAATCACTCGCTCCGCCGCCAAAGCCCGATTTTCCCGCGCCAAGGAAATGCTCAAAAACCGCCTTCTGCGGGACCTCCGACGTCGCCCTGTGTTTGGAGAGGAGAAGTCATTACAATTTCACGCGTCGAAATGCAGGACAAGAGGAAGAATGCTCGCACACGTATTGCAGAGGTCACACCCCGCACCGGTCTTGCAGAGACTGCGTGATGTGGGCCGTCAGGAATCTTTTCCCTATTGATTTCTGTCCCTCCTGCGTTGCTTTGACACCGTACCTGCGCAAGGCCGAGCAAGTTTCCTATTTGCAAGGCCGCAATGCCTCTCGTATTTCTTCTACAGGATCACTGTGGCTTCTTCAAATTCGAGCCGCGGATTTCGCGGGCACAGTTTGCTTGCATCGCCCTAACCCAGGTTGCACAGGAGGTTGACCTTCCATAAAGATCGGGGGAACGCTCAGAGTCGGGCGGCTTGGTCTAGGAGCGTTCGACCTTGAGCGTCGACTGAGCTCCTAGCGGTTCGCGGAAAGGATCCATCGGAATCGGCGCGTACTCGACCTCGATGATCTTGAGATGCTCCGTCTTTGCTGGCGCGCGCAGGTTCACGCGGTCGCCGGGGCTCGCCTTCATCAGCGCATTGGCGAGAGGCGAGCGCCAGCTGATGTAGCCGCGGTCGAGGTCCACCTCGTCGATGCCTACGATCGAGACGACGTGTTCGAGGCCGGCGGCGTCCTTGTAGGTCACGGTTGCGCCGAAGAAGACGCGAGTAGCGGCTGACCCTGGCCGTGGAGCGGCGGGATCGACGACCACGGCCGCGTCAATGCGTTTCGTGAGAAAGCGAATCCGCGAATCGATCTGGCCTAACCGTCGTTTGCCGTAGAGGTAGTCGGCGTTTTCACTGCGGTCCCCGTTACTAGCAGCCCACGCTACGACCTCCACCACCGCGGGCCGCTCGCGACTCAGTAGGAACAGATGCTCGTCTTTCAGCCGCTGCAACCCGG
>Ga0210402_10002414_pt1 | contig 18238 bp, 15 predicted proteins | sample IncBWC7MmetaG_FD_161055 | JGI IMG/M metagenome (GOLD analysis project Ga0210402, IMG submission 161055) | Forest soil microbial communities from Barre Woods Harvard Forest LTER site, Petersham, Massachusetts, United States - Inc-BW-C-7-M | ecosystem: Environmental > Terrestrial > Soil >... | reverse complement strand
CGAGCAGTTGCGTCCTGCATTGGAGAGCTGCTGCTTGATGAACTGCGCCTGCGCGCCTGCGGTGACCATCGCGTTCGCCGCATTGTCGAGGTCGAGCTGCGAGCCGACATTGCTCTTGACCAGCGAGGTCTTGCGATCGACGTCGCGTTGCTTCAGCTCGACGCCCTGCTGGGCGAGGTCGAGCATCTGGCCGTAGATCTTGATGTTGGCGACAAGGTTGTCATAGGTGGTGCGGGCCTGTTCGAGCTGCGCCTTGGCCTGGTCGACCGCAAGGCGGAACGGCACGGGGTCGATCTCGAACAGCACGTCGCCTTCATTGACGCGCTGGCCTTCCTTCACCACGACCTTGTCGATCTTGCCGGAGATGTCGGGCGTGATCAGAACCTTCTGCGCGCCGACATAGGCATCGTCGGTGCCGACATAGCGGCCGCCATTGAGATAGAAGATCAGTCCGCCGATCACGGCTGCGGTGGGCAGCACGACGAGCAGCAGGAAGCGCCGGTAGCGGCGCATGCCGGCCATCAGCCGGCGGCTCGGCTTGGCGGCAGTCTTGGTGGGCGGGGCCTTCTGCCCCGGCGGGAATTTGAGGACTGGGTCAGCCATAGCGCTGCTCCCTCCGCAGCGTTTCCGCTTCGGTATTCTGAATGGCGTTACGCACGTTCTCCTTGATCATCTCCAGTTGGTCGAGCATGCGATGCGCATCTGCCGGGCCAATGCCGTCGAGCGCCGTCGCGGTGAGCTCCGAGCGCAACCCGGAAAGCTTGCCGAGCAGGGGGCGCGCGGCTTTCTTCAGATAGAGCCGGTTGACCCGGCGGTCAGTGTGGTCGCCACGCCGCTCGATCCAGCCATTATCGCAGAGCTTGTCGACCAGCCGTGTCAGCGTGATCGGCTGCATCTCCATCTGCTCGGCGAGCTCGGACTGTTTCATGCCTTCGTTGCGCTCCACCTTGGCCAGCACCGCCCATTGCGCGCGGGTAATTCCGTAGCGCGCGGCTTCCTTGTCGGCGTAGGCGCGCACCAGGCGCTGCACTTCGCCGAGCGTGAACAGGAAGTTCATATCTACGGAACCGCGGGTCATAAGCATCGTCTCCAATAAGCCTCCGATATAATAAGCAAGCTTATGAATTTGACAAGCGGCGGGATTGCTGGCCTGCCGCAAACGCGTGGGCGGAAGGCGCGAGGAGGGCCAAATGGATAGCGCCTCCGGCCGCCGGGCTTTGGGATTTCCGCGCGAAATGCTAGAAATTCCTGCGATGATGTCTGCGAAACCGACCTTTCCTGCGCCCGATCACGATCACGGCCGCTGCGCGGCGGAAGGGATCGCGCATGCCGAGCGCATCTGCCAGGCTCGTGCGCAGAAATTCACAGCGATCCGCCGCCAGGTGCTCAACGCGCTGCTCGCAAGTCACCGTCCGCTCGGGGCCTATGAGATCATCGACGCGCTTGCGGCATCGATGCCGCGGCCGGCGCCGATCACCGTCTATCGGGCGCTCAATTTCCTGATGGCCAACGGCCTCGTTCACCGCATCGAGAGCCGCAATGCCTATCTCGCCTGTGCGCATGGCCATGACGAAGCCGCGATGGTCGCGTTCCTGATCTGCGACCGCTGCGGCTCGGTCGGGGAAATTCAGGCGGCGCCGGTGGCGCAAAGTCTCGGCCTTGCCGCGCGCGCCACCGGCTTTGCACCGAAATTATCCGTCGTCGAAATTACCGGCGTCTGCGCGCATTGCCAGAAAGCTGCTTGACTTATTCACCTAATCAAGAACCCGGCGGCCAAGCCGGCCATTTGAGGAAAGATGTCTGCCAAAAACGTTGTGTCATCCGCCGGGCGACCGCTGAGTGGGCCATTGAGTCCTGGCGCCATCGCCCTGATGCTGATGCTGTGCTTCTCCTGGGGCTTCACTCAGATCGCGGTGAAACTGGCGCTGCCGGACATTCCGCCGATCCTGCAGGCCACGATCCGCTCGATGGGCGCGCTTCCGGTGCTGCTGATCGTCGGCTGGCTGCGCGGCGTGAAATTCTTCGAGCGTGACGGCACGCTGGCCGCGGGCCTGTTTGCCGGCCTGCTGTTCAGCTTCGAATTCGTGCTGATCTTCCGCGGGCTGCTCTTGACCCCGGCCTCGCGCGCGGTCGTGTTCCTCTACACCGCGCCGTTCTTTGTCGCGCTCGGCTCCTACCAGGTGCTCGGCGAGCGGCTCAGCCTGTCGCAATGGGCCGGCCTTGGCTTGAGCTTTCTAGGCGTTGCGCTCGCGATCGGCGTGCCGCAGGCTGATGTCGATGCCAAGGTGTTGCTTGGCGACCTGATGGTTGTCGGTGGCGGCGCACTGTGGGCGGCGACGACCATCATTGCCAAGGGTACACGGCTGCGTTTTGCCGCTCCGGAAAAGGCGCTTGGTTACCAGGTCGCGCTTTCGATCCCGATTCTCGGACTGGCGGCCTGGCTTTCGGGCGAGACGCTGACACGCTTTCCCGGACCGCTCGCGTTGTCGCTGATGGCCTATCAGGCGATCTGGGTGGTCGGAACCACGTTCACGCACTGGTTTGCCCTGGTAAAGACATATTCCGCCAGCAAATTGTCGGCCTTCAGCTTCATCACCCCTTTGTTCGGCGTCCTGGCGAGTTATCTCATCATGCATGACGCGCTCACGCCCGTGTTCGGCGCCGCGGCGGTGCTGGTCATGGCGGGGCTTTATCTGGTGAATCGGCCGGGGCCTGTGGCTGAGGATGTCGCGCGCGCGCCGGGCGCGCAGCCGGTCCCGGCAAAAGCAGAAAGCGCAATAAGATCAAGAGTTTGATGTGAAGAAACAGTTCGGAACAGGCGGCCAAGATCGGCGATTTGGCGGACCGAATGTGTGGTCCCGGTCGCCGATCCGTTGCTGTAAGTCGGTAAAAAACCTGCTAGTCGAGACGCCATGAGCAAGCCTGACATCAAGCCTGAAATAATGACCTCCAATGACGTCGCCGGCCCGAGCGACCGGCACCACACCACGCAAGTGAAGGTTGGCAACGTCGCGGTCGGCGGCGGTGCGCCGATCGTCGTGCAATCCATGACCAATACCGACACCGCCGATGTCGCAAGCACGGTGGAGCAGGTCGCGGCGCTGTCGCGTGCCGGCTCCGAGATGGTACGCATCACGGTGGACCGCGAGGAAGCCGCCGCCGCCGTGCCGCATATCCGCGACGGCCTTCGCAAGCGCGGCATCGACACGCCCCTGATCGGCGACTTCCACTATATCGGCCACAAGCTGCTCGCCCAATATCCGGCCTGCGCCGAGGCGCTCGACAAATACCGGATCAATCCCGGCAATGTCGGCTTCAAGGACAAGCGCGACACGCAGTTCGCCGACATCATCGAGATCGCCAACAAGAACAGCAAGCCGGTGCGCATCGGTGCCAATTGGGGCTCCCTCGATCAGGAGCTCCTCACCAGGCTGATGGAAGCAAACGCGGCCTCGCCCAATCCGCGTGACGCCCGCGCGGTGACGCGCGAAGCGATGGTGCAGTCGGCGCTGCTGTCGGCGGCACGCGCGGAGGAACTGGGCATGCCGAAAGACCGCATCATCCTGTCGGCGAAAGTCTCCGCCGTGCAGGATCTGATCGCGGTCTATCAGGATCTCGCGCAGCGTTCGGATTACGCCATCCATCTCGGCCTGACCGAGGCGGGCATGGGCTCGAAGGGCATCGTCGCCTCATCGGCGGCGCTCAGCATCCTCCTGCAGCAGGGAATCGGCGACACCATCCGTATCTCGCTGACACCCGAGCCCGGTGGCGACCGCACCCGCGAGGTGCAGGTCGGCCAGGAGCTGTTGCAGACCATGGGCTTCCGCACCTTCGTGCCGCTGGTTGCCGCCTGTCCCGGCTGCGGCCGCACCACCTCGACCACATTCCAGGAACTGGCGCGCTCGATCCAGGATTTCATCCGCGATGAGATGCCGGCCTGGAAGACAAAGTATCCCGGCGTCGAGCAGCTCAACGTCGCCGTGATGGGCTGCATCGTCAACGGCCCCGGCGAATCCAAGCATGCCAATATCGGGATCTCGCTGCCCGGCACCGGCGAAGCGCCGGCCGCCCCGGTCTTTGTCGACGGCAAGAAATTCCGCACCCTGCGCGGCCCCACCATCGCCGCCGACTTCAAGGCGCTGGTGATCGACTATATCGATCAGCGCTACGGCAGCAGCAGCGAGGTCCCCGCCGAGACGGTGAGTGCTGCCGAATAAGTCGTCGCCCCTGCCACCGGGTCGGCGCTCTGCGCCGCCCGATGACAGGCTCCCTCGGGGGCCCATAACCACAGGCTTCTGTTGTGTCGCTGTGCTGTAGCCCCAGCCTTCGCGAGAACGTCTGTCTGTGGTTATAGGTTCCGGATCGCGTTCGCTCACGCTCGCTTGTCCGGGACGACAGCGGAGCGTGTTGCGCTTCCGTTCACTCCGGCTACGATGGCTCAACCAAAACATCGCCGGAGGAATCATCATGAGCTCGCTGGCTGGCAAACAGGGGCCACGCTACAAGCACCTCGCAGGCGAGAGCGAGGCTTACGAAACCATCGCGGTCGAGAAGCTCACCCCGATCATCGGCGCCGAGATCTCAGGCGTCGATATCGGCAAGCTCGTTTCCGACGACGAGCGCTCGAACCGGCAGATGGACGAGATCCATCGCGCGCTCGCCGAAAATCTCGTGATCTTCTTCCGCGACCAGCACATCACGCCCGCGCAGCATCTCGCCTTCGGCCGCCGCTTCGGCGAATTGTACATCCACCCGGCGGCGCCGCATGACGGCGATGATCCGGCACTGATGAAGATCCATGCCGATAAGGATTCGCCGCGCGCCAATGGCGAAGGCTGGCATTCGGACGTGTCCTGCGACATCGAGCCGCCGATGGGCTCGATCCTCTATATCAGGCAATGCCCGCCGCATGGCGGCGACACGCTGTTCGCCAGCATGCACGCGGCCTATGAGGCGCTGTCGGACCGCATGCGGGCCTATCTCGACGGGCTCACGGCGCTGCATGACGGCGAGCCGATCTATCGCGGTCTTTATGCAAACTATGGCGTTGCCGACAAGCCGAGCTATCCGCATGCCGAGCACCCGGTGCTGCGCACGCATCCGGTGACGGGCAGGAAAGCGCTCTATGTCAATCGTGGCTTCACCCGCCACATCGTTGGCATTCCCCGCGACGAGAGCGACGCCATCTTGGCCTATCTCTATCAGCATGCGGAGAACCCGCTGTTTCAGTGCCGCTTCCGCTGGACGGAAAACGCCATCGCATTCTGGGACAATCGCTGCACCCAGCACCGTGCGATGTGGGATTACTGGCCGCATACCCGCTCAGGCAACCGCGTCACGGTGAAGGGCGAGCGGCCGGTGTAAATGCCACGATTGCGTTGACGCTTCGGCTTGCCTGCGCCAAGCTCGCGCAAAGGCAAAAACAGCATCGGGGAGGTTCGCCATGCTCCGCGCGGAGGACAACAGATTCCTGACGGAGAGCGGACCGGGGACGGCGATGGGCGCGTTGCTGCGGTGCTTCTGGCTGCCGGTGCTGCTCTCGGAAGAACTGCCCGAGCCCGATGGTGAGCCGAAGAAGATCGTTGTGCTTGGCGAGGAGCTGCTTGCCTTCCGCGATTCCCGCGGTGTGGTCGGCGTCATCGATCAATATTGCCCGCATCGCGGCGCCAATCTCTGGCTCGGCCGCAACGAGGAATGCGGCATCCGCTGTGTCTATCACGGCTGGAAGTTCGACACAGAGGGCCGTTGCGTCGACATGCCGACCTCATATCCCGATCTCAACGCCAAGGATCTGATTCGGATCAAGTGCTATCCCGTGCGCGAATGGGGCGACATGATCTGGGCCTATATGGGTCCGGCGGATCAGGTGCCTGAATTGCCCGCGCTGGAAATGGCGCTGTTGCCGGCTTCGCACCGTTACGTCTCGAAGAAATGGCAGGACTGCAACTGGGTGCAGGCGCTGGAGGGAAGTATCGACACCGCGCATTTCACCTTCGCGCATCTGGCGTTCGAGAAGGAAGAGGACGAGATCCTCGACATCAAGAAGCATTTCGTGAATCCGCTGGTGCGCATGTCGACCGATCACATGCGCTGGATCGCGGAAGACCCGAGGCCCGTCATCAAGATTCTTCCGCATGAGGCGGGGCTGACGGTCGCGGGCGGCCGCCTCACGGGCGGAGAGAATATCTACTGGCGCATCGCGCAATTCCTGATGCCGGTGCATGCCTATGCGCCGAGCGCGATGCCGGGCGAGAACATCTTTGGCCAGAGCTTCGTGCCGGTGACCGACACAAATTGCTGGATCTACACCTATGCCTGGAATCCGGAGCGGCCGATCACGCAAGCCGAACGCGACGCCTATGATCGCGGCAACGGCGTCATCGCCGAGGTGGACGACAATTACGTGCCCCTGCGCCACAAGGGCAACAACTATCTGATCGATCGCAAGCTGCAGAAGACAAAGAGCTATACCGGCATCAAGGGCGTCTCCGAGCAGGATGCCGCCGTGCAGGACAGCCAGGGCCCGATCGCCGACCGCACCCGCGAGCATCTCGGCCCGACCGATCTCGGCATCATGCATTTCCGCAGGCTCGTGATGGATGCCGCCCGCGCGCTGCAGCGGGGCGAAGCCCCGCCGCATCTTGCGCATCAGGACCGCTACGCCGTGCGCTCCGGCGCCTGCGTCACGCACAAGAGCAAAGATCTGTCCGCGGTGATGGTCGAGCGCTTCGGCGATGCCGCAGGATTTGTCGGCGGCCCAAGCGTCGCGGCGGCGGAGTAGGCGCTCGTCATTCCGGGTCTGGACTGGAGCGTGCCGTCGACAGGGGCGCTTGATCTTTGATTGCGCAAGGCCGAACAGCATCCTTCCGGTTGATTTCGCGTGACTGCAATGGCCGTATCTGTTACAGAGCGTAGCATTATTGCGCGACACAATCTTACTTAACAGTCGTATTCAGGAGTGATGTTCATGGCGACTCCGTCCAGGCCGCATACCGGCAGCGAAAAGCATGGTTGGGCATGGCTTCCGATCGCGATGCTGCTTTTGGCTTGCGCACAGCCGGCAAGCGCCCAGCAGCCAAACGAGTCGGCTGGTGAAGCGCTCTATCAGAAGCACTGCGCATCGTGCCACGAGGGTGGCGCCGTGGCGCGGGCGCCGGAGACGGCTGCGTTGCGACGCCTTCCGCCCGAGCGTATCAGATTCACGCTCGCCTTCGGGCTCATGAGCCAGCTTGGACGAGACCTCAGCCAGACCGAGATCGGGGACATCGCCCGCTATCTCGCCGGAACGTCAACCGCGCCGCCACCGGCGCTGCCGGACTCGTCCTGCCGGGAGCCGGCACCGTTGCAACGTGACGCCGCGCTGCCGCGCTGGAATGGCTGGGGCGTCGACATCCGGCAACACCGCTTCCAGCCGGCCGCGATGGCGCAGCTCGCGCCCGGCGACGTACCGCGCCTGAAGCTGCGCTGGGCCTTCGGCTTTCCCGGCGACACCCGCGCCCAAGCGCAACCGACGGTCTGGGGCGGACGGGTGTTCGTCGGAAGTGCGGGCGGCAAGGTCTATGCGCTCGATGCCAGGACGGGTTGCCAGCGCTGGATGTTCGACGCCGGCTTCGGCGTCCGCACCGCGATCACGATCGGCGAGGACGAGCGCGGGGCGACCGCCTATTTCGGCGATCAGCGCGGGGAGGCCTATGCGCTCGACGCCGAGAGCGGCAAGCTGTTGTGGAAGCAGCGGATCGAGGCGCATGCCGGCGCCGTCATCACCGGCGCGCCGACTCTCGCCGATGGCGTCCTCTACGTGCCCGTCTCTTCGCTCGAAGAGGTGATGGCCATCGATCCCCGTTATTCGTGCTGCACGTTCCGCGGCCTGATCGCCGCGCTCGATGCGCGCAGCGGCGAAGTGCGCTGGCGCGGCTATGTCGGTCCACCGGCGCAGCCGACCGGCGCGAACTCGATTGGTGTGCAGCTTTTCGGGCCATCCGGCGGCGCGATCTGGTCGGCGCCTTCGATCGATCTCGCGCACAAAAGAATTTATGCGACGACGGGTGATAGCTATTCCGATCCGCCGTCGACAACGTCGGACGCTTTCGTCGCCTTCGATCTCGTGACCGGCCAACTGTTGTGGTCGCAGCAGATGACCGCAGGCGACGCCTACAATGTCGCCTGCGGAAGCCAGTTCCGCAGCAACTGTCCTCTCGTCGATGGTCCCGATCTCGATTTCGGCTCGTCGCCGATCCTGGTCGATCTTCCCGACGGCCGGCGCGCGCTGATTGCCGGCCAGAAATCCGGCGTGGTGCACGCGCTCGATCCCGATCACGACGGCGCCATTCTGTGGCAGCGTCGGATCGGCCGCGGCAGCAAGCTCGGCGGCATACAATGGGGCGCGGCGGCCGACGAGGCCAATGTCTATGTTGCTTTGTCGGATGTCGTCATCAAGCCGGCATCGTCTGACACGGCCGGCGCGCAGCGATCGGTGTTCGGGACGCCCCTCAAGCTCGATCCGAGCCAGGGCGGCGGCCTTTATGCGTTGAACCAGGCCACCGGCGAGATTGTCTGGCACACACCGCATCCGGGCTGCTCGGACCGGCCGGGCTGCAGCCCCGCGCAGTCGGCAGCCGTCACGGCGATTCCCGGTGTGGTGTTCTCCGGCGGGCTCGATGGCCATCTGCGCGCCTATGCGTCCAAGACCGGTGAGATCATCTGGGACGTCGACACCATACGGGACTATACCACCGTGAACGGCGCGCCGGCGCATGGCGGCTCGTTGGACGGACCCGGCCCGGTCGTCGCCGGCGGCGTGCTTTACGTCAATTCCGGATACACGAACTACGGCACTTCGCCGGGCAATGTCCTGCTCGCCTTCTCGGTGGATGGGCAATAGTTCACAACGGCACGCCGCGATATTCGCGGTTCGCGAGACTTGCTTCCTCCAGGTCGAGGTCGCGCTCGATGCGCCGCCGGGTTTCGTCGGTGATCTTGCCGTCGCGCAGCAGCACGTGAATGAATCGTCGTTCCTCGGCGATCAGTTCGCGTGTCAGATCCCGGCCTGCCATTGTGACGTCGTGGCGGTCGGGGTCGAGCGATTCCGGCAGTTGGCTGACGCGGGTCTCGTGCCGCGCGCGTAAGAGCCGGACGACCTCGTCGGACAGGTCGCGGTCTTCCGTCAGCGCGTCGAGCGATTTGAGCGCGACGTCGAGCGCCTCGCGCCGCGCCACAATTTCCGACTCGTGCTCGGCGATAAGCTCGATGTGGCCGGCCTCGCAAACGCCGAGCGCGCGCACCACCGCGGGCAGGCTCAAGCCCAGCCCGACCAGTGTGACGAAGATGACGCCGAAGGAAACAAACAGGATCAGGTCGCGGTCGGGAAAAGCATCGCCACTCGCCAGCGTAAAGGGCAGCGCCAGCGCCGCGGCCAGCGACACCGCGCCGCGGAGCCCGGCAAAGGACAGAATGAACACCCATTGCCAGGGCGGCGACGGGTCGCGCCGGCGCAGGCTCGGGCTGATCAGGCGCGGCAGATAGGTGGCGGGATAGACCCAGGCAAAGCGGGCGACGATGATGATGGCGGAGACGAGCGCGGTCGCGATCAGGATGTCGTCGAGCGGAAACGCTTTCGATCTCTCGTAGAGGATCCGCATCTGGAATCCCATCAGCAGGAACAGCATGCCTTCGATCAGGTAGATGATCAGGTCCCAGAAGAAGATGCCCTGCAGCCGGGTCGCGGAGGAAATCAGCATCGGCCCGTTCCAGCTCACATAGAGCCCGCAGGCCACCGTTGCGATCACGCCGGAGCCGCCGAGATGCTCGGGCACCCAATAGGCGACATAGGGCGTGATCAGCGACAGCGTGATCTCGACCTGGGGGTCGCGCGCAAAGTGGCGCGCGCGCAGGCTTACCCAGCCGACGGCGACGCCGAACAGGATCTCGCCCACGACCACCGCACCGAAGGTGCCGGTTGCCTTGGACAGCGAGAAGGTTCCGCTCAGGATCGCCGCCAGCGCGAAGCGATAGAGGATCAGTGCGGTCGCATCATTGGCGAGCCCTTCGCCTTCGAGCACGACGCGAATGCGGCGCGGGATGCCAAGCCGGCTCGCGATCGCGAGCGGCGCCACCGTGTCGGGTGGGGCAACGATCGCGCCCAGCAGGAAGCCGACATTCCAGGGCAGGCCGATTAGATAATGCGTCGCGGCCGCGACTGCGCAGGCCGTGAATATGACGCAGCCGACCGCAAGCAGGATGATCGGGCGCAGACTGAACTTGAACTCGCGCCAGCTCATCGCGACGCTCGCCGAATAGATCAGCGGCGGCAGCACCAGCAGCAGCACCAACTCCGGCGGCAGCTCCAATTTCGGCATGCCGGGCACGAAGGCGAGTGCGATCCCGGCAAGCAGAAGCAGGATCGCGGGTGCAAGATCCATCCGCCGGGCCAACAGCACCGTGCCCGCCAGCACCGCGACCAGGATCAGGAAAATCTGGAACTCAGCTTCCATCTCTCAAACACAGCGCCGCCGCGCCGCACTGCGTCAATCCCGCAAATCGTACCGGTAGGATTTCGAGACGATCTTCCAGCCATCGGCCAATTTCATCGCAACCAGATAGTCGGTGAAAAAGCGCGGCGGCAACTGGCAGCGCACCTTGATGAAGGCGGTGTTGTCGTCCGACCGGTCGATTGTGACGATGAAATCCTTGCGAGGCTTGCCTTCGGCCCTTGCCGAGGGGCGCTTGCGCACCCAGGCCAGCCAGTCCGGCACCGTCAGAATCTTGAGTTCCCCCTTTTCCACCCAGCGCAGGTCGGCCGACGGATGGAAGGCCGCCGCCAGCTTGTCGGCGTCGCCCTCATAAAGGCCGTCGAAATAGGTCTGCACCACGGCTTCAACGCTGGAACGCTCGGGGCTCATGGCCAGGACTCCTCTTTTGCATGGGGTTGATCAAGTCTTTAGCGGAAAATCGTGATTGGCAAGGGCGAACCCGCAGACATACGTCGCGACAAAGAGAAGGGGGCGGAGGGGTGTTTGACGCCCGGCCGTTGCTCCGGTTGAGTGATCTCGCTCACCAGGTGTGGTGACTAACCCTGGTAAGCAGGTCCAAATGGCTCAAGCGTCGTCTTTCGATGAACTGCCTTGGAGTATCGCAATGATCAGGCCCGGATCGCTCAAATGGCCCGGTTTTTGGCCCGGTTTTCGGCCCGGGTTTTTCCTGGCCGCGGCCTTGCTTCTGCTGTGCCAGCCCGCCTTCGCGGAAAAGCGCGTGGCGCTGGTGCTCGGGAACGCGATCTATCAGAGCGTGCCGCCCCTGTCGAACCCGACGAACGATGGCGCGCTGATGGCGACAACGTTCAAGAAGGCCGGCTTCGACGTCGTCGAGGCCCGGTTCGATCTTTCGGCCGTGGACACGCGGCGGGTGCTGCGCGATTTCGAGGATCGCGCGCGCGATGCCGACATCGCGGTGATCTATTACGCCGGCCACGGTATAGAGGTCGATGGCACCAATTACCTGATCCCGGTCGACGCCCGGCTCGAGCGCGACACCGACATCTATGACGAGGCATTTTCGCTGGATCGCATCTTGGTCGCGGTCGAACCGGCCAAGCAGCTCCGGCTCGTGATCCTCGATGCCTGTCGTGACAATCCGTTTGCGCGCGCCATGAAGCGCTCGATTGCGTCGCGTTCGGTCGGCCGGGGCCTCGCCAAGATCGAACCGATGAGCCCGAACACGCTGATTGCCTATTCGGCCAAGGCCGGCTCGACCGCGCAGGACGGCGACGGCAAGAACAGCCCGTTCACGATCGCGCTGTCGCAGCACTTGACGACGCCGGGGCTCGACGTGCGCAAGGCCTTCGGCTTCGTGCGCGACGACGTGCTCAAGAGCACCGGCAATCGCCAGGAACCGTTCGTCTACGGTTCGCTCGGCGGCAACGACGTGGCGCTGGTGCCGCAGCGCGATGCTCCGGCGCAACCCGCGCCCAATTCCCAGGTCGAGATCCGTCACGATTATGAGCTGGCGCTGCAAGTCGGCAACAAGGCCGCGATGAACGCCTTCATCGCGCAGCATCCCGATGGCTTCTACACCAGCCTTGCGAAATTGCAGCTTGAGAAGATTGCGGCCGAGGAGGCCCACGCGGCGGCTACTGAAAAGGCACGCCTTGCCGAACAGGAGCGCGCTCGTCTCGCCGCCGAAGGCGCGAAGAAGGAGGCCCAGGCCAAGGCCGAGGCCGACGCGAAAGCCGCCGAAGAGGCGCGCCTTTCGGCCGAGAAGGCCAAGCAGGCCACGCAGGCGCAGGCGCAGGCGGCCGAGGCCGAGCGCCAGCGCGCGGAAAAGATCACAAGCAACCCGATCGTTGCGTCCAACGAGGCCGGCGATTTGCCCGCGCCGCCCGCACAAGCGACGGCGCCGGAGCAGCGAACGAACGTGGCCTCGCTCAGCGAGGGCTCGTCACAGCCCGACCTCACGAAATCGGTGCAGAGCGAGTTGCGCCGCGTCGGCTGCCTGAAGGCCGATGCCGACGGCAACTGGAACGCCACCTCGCAGCGGTCGCTGACGCAGTTCAACCGCTATGCCAACACCAAGCTCGACACCAAGCTCGCCAGCAGCGACGCGCTCGATGCGATCAAGCAGAAGCCGTCGCGCGTCTGTCCGCTGGCCTGCGAGCACGGCTACCAGGCCGAGGGCGATAGCTGCGTGAAGATCACCTGCGCTGAGGGCTCTTTCCTCAACGACGACAATCAGTGCCAGAAGCGCCGCGAGAAGAGCCGCGAGAGGAAGGCGGTCGCCACCCGCGACAGGCCGGAAGCAAGGCAGGCTCTTCAACCAAGGCAGGTTGAGCCAAGGCAAGTTGAACCAAGGCCAGTTGAACCAAGGCAAGTTATCGTCAGGCGTTATCAACCGCACAATCCATCGACGGCGGCTTCAGGCCGGCCGCTGACCGGTGATGAACGTCAGTGGGGTTGCAACTCGCACGAAGCCATCATGTCGGGAAAGTGCCCCTAGAGCGTTTTCGAGCGAAAGCCTGCCCCGCACTTGATGCGGGGTGGGTACCGGTTCGCGTGAAGAAAACGCGTCAAAACAAAAGACTGGAGCTTCCGTTCCGATTCAATCGGAACGGAAAAGGCTCTAGTCACTCTGGTACGACGTATGGAAACTTGCTTTCCCGTTGGTTCTTCGCGACAGAGGGCTTCAGCCCTGAGTTCACAGCGCTGCCGGTGACAAGGGAAAGCATCACTTCGGGAGCGTTGTCCGCCAGCGTTCGGCCGTTGCGGGTCGCGAAGCCGTATGTCGCGGGCGTCCCTACGACGTATCGCAAGACATCAGGGAATAATTCCCTGGCTACAGTCTGACCATAGCCTTCCGGATCGTCCGAGGTCCCGCTGGCCGCCACGACGGCGGCAACATGCTCCGCAATGTGCTCGCCTTCCGCATCAAAGTCTTTGGACGGGTGCCTGGTGTTGGCGGGATTTGTAAAGTGAGTGTCATCCGGCCAAAAGAGCGGCCACATCATAGGATGGCCGCCGCGGTTGATCTGCCGCCAGCCGCCCGCATCGGTCGCGAGTTTCGTGGCGCACCAGACACCAATGTGTGCACCGGGTTTCAATTGGGGATGCTGGTGCGAGACCTCAAGCACGATCGTTTCGACTTGAGTGCCCGCAAAGCTGTTTTTCGCGCTCTCCGGACGCCACTCCGACAAGTCTACGGCGGTCCCGCTTTTGATTGGCCCGTTGACCTTTGCGAGCAGCGAGAGATCGATGTAGAATGGGTCTGCGATGCGTCCTGCCCATAACCGGATGCCAGCCGCGCTCGCCGGCTCGCCTGTCCGGCCTTCCAGCACAAGTTCTCCAGATGCGGAGTCCTCACGCGCCTCCTTGCCGGCGAGAGCGTGCAATCTCATCACCTGTCGTCCCTGCGAATCTGGTTCGCCGAAGGAGACCCGATACGTCAAAGCTTCGAAATCTGCTCCGTCGAAATGAACCTTGAACTCATAGCGTGCTTCATGGTGAAAGCCTGGTTTGACGTGGACGCCGGTAATGTTTGAGTTGACGTCCATGATAAACACTGTGCTCTCGTCGCCCGAGAACACGTACAAGTCATCGATAAAGAGCTGGCCATTCTGTGCTGCGAGAGGGGTATCGAGATGATGAGACATAGGAAAACTCCCTTCGTTCCGGTGATGCGGCGATTCATCGGCGCGCAACGATGACGGACTTGCTGCAGACAAGGCGGTACGGAGACTGGCTCTTATAGCACCGCGGCCAGTCACGTTCATCGGAGTTTGCTTCCGAGCATCGGCCAGGAACATGACAACCGCGCAACAGCCCCTGGGACGCCTGCTTTGGGTCGAAGGAGGTGAGATTCAGGCCGAGTCAATGTGATCCGGTTTGCACCTCAGAGCAGACGCAAGGCGTTGAAGGGTACACGCCCGGTCTCGTGTTTTGACTTGACGCGATGTCTTCACGCGAACCGGGACCCACCCCGCATCAAGTGCGGGGCAGGCTCCCGCATCAAGTGCGGGGCAGGCTCCCGCATCAAGTGCGGGGCAGGCTCCCGCATCAAGTGCGGGCAGGCTTTATCATGCTCTAGATCGCGCTCGCCGCGATGTTCACCATCAGCGCCAGCAGCGCGGTGTTGAACACGAACGAGATGATGCCGTGCACGGTCGCGGTGCGGCGGATGATCTTGTCGGTGATGCCGACGTCCGACACCTGCGCGGTCATGCCGATCACGAAGGAAAAATACACAAAGTCCCAATAATCGGGCTTTTCCTTGTTGTCGCCGCTGGGAAATTGCAGGCCGCCCGGCTTGGCGTCGCGATAATAGGCATGCGCATAGTGCAGCGCGAATGTCGTGTGCACCGTCGTCCATGACAGCGCAATGGTGATGATGGCGAGCACGAGCCCCGGAACGCTCTTGTTGGAGGCGCCAAGCTCGAACACGATCGCGGCAATGCTGGCGAGCGCGCCAAGCTGCGTCACCAGCAGGATCAGGAAGCGGCCGTCATCCTGCAGCACCGCGTTGCGTTTGATGTGATCATGGTCTTTCCGCAGCATCATCAGATAGACCAGTACAACGTAGACTGCGACAAAGGCGTCCCAGCCGATGAGCAGACGCGTCACCACCCGCAGCGAGACCGGCAGCAGCAGGAACGTCACGATCCCGACGGCGATTGCGATGAAGGTGCGCGGCCGCGCATAGACCAGGCGCACCGGCCGCGACATCCGCCGAAAGCGGACAAGAATCGGATCTTCTTCCTTGTCCGCCGCCATCGAAGCCAGCTCAGTTCTTGCGCTCGGCGACGAACCGGGCGGCTGCGCGCAAGACGTCGCCCTTGGTGCCGAACATCGACAGCGCGGCGTCGGCGCGGGCGAGCAGATCGCGAACGCGCTGCTTGGCGCCCTCGATGCCGAGCTGGGTGACGAAGGTGGTCTTGCCGAGGGCCGCATCCTGGCCGGCCGGCTTGCCGAGCGCAGAAGCGTCGCCCTCGATGTCGAGCAGGTCGTCGGCGATTTGGAAGGCTTCGCCGAGCGCGCGGCCGAAATCGTCGAGCGCCTGGTATTCCTTCGCGGATGATTGGCCGAGGATCGCGCCGGCGATGCAGCCGAAGCGCAACAGCGCCCCTGTCTTCATCTGTTGCAGCCGCGCCACGTTGACCGGCTCGCGGTCGCCGAAGCGGCCTTCGCCGGCGAGATCGAGGATCTGGCCGCCTACCATGCCGCCGATCCCCGCGGCCCGCGCGAGCGCGCGTGTCAAAGCGAGGCGCACGCCGGGCTCCCGGTGGATTTCGTCGCGGGTGATGATGTCGAAGGCAATGGTCAAGAGCGCGTCGCCGGCCAGGATCGCGGTGGCATCGTCATAGACCTTGTGCAGGGTCGGCCGCCCGCGGCGCAGGTCGCTGTTGTCCATCGCCGGGAGATCGTCGTGGATCAGCGAATAGCAGTGGATGCACTCCAGCGCCGCACCCGCGAGGAGTGAGGCCTTGCGGGGAACGCCGAACACGGCCGCGCTTTCGACCACGAGAAAAGGGCGCAGACGCTTTCCGCCGTTCAGGCTCGAAAAGCGAATGGCATCGACCAGCCGTTTCGGCCGGACGATTTCGTCGGGGACAATCGCATCCGACAACAGCTCCGAAAGCAGGGCTTCGGTCTCCTCCGCGGTCTTGTCCAGTCGCGCCGCGAAACCGGTAGGGGCAGTGCCAGTCATCAAAAATGGCTCCAGATCAAATTTGGCGGGACAATCGTTGATGGGAAACGCTTCGTCAATTGTGAGGCGGAGCACGCAGCTTTGGAAGCAATCTTGGAAGAGGCCTCGGAAACAGCTTTGGAAAATGACTTGAAAAAGACGTGAGTGGCCAGGGAGATATGAGCTATTGGGGGGGTGTGACGTCGTCCCGGCGATGGATTTGGTTGTAACTGTCTGTTGGAAACAGAAGTCCCGTTTTGCGCGCAGTCCGAATTTTGCTCCTGATTCTGTTGGCCGCACTGCTTGTGCCTTATTTGCTCACGCCGCTTTATCGCGTCGGCCATCCGGTCTCGACGCTGATCGCTTGGCGCTGGTTGAAGGGTGCGCCGGTCACCCGGCAATGGATCGATCTGACGGCGATGTCGCCCTATCTGCCGCGTTCGGTGGTGGCCGCCGAGGACGCGAGATTTTGCAGCCATCGCGGTATCGACTGGGGCGCCCTGCGCGAGGTGATGGACGATGCGGAGGACGGCGAGATCGCGCGCGGCGGCTCGACCATCACCCAGCAGGTGGCGAAAAACCTCTTTCTGTGGCAGGGCCGCAGCTTCATCCGTAAAGGCCTGGAAATGCCGCTGGCGTTGTGGATCGACCTCGTGCTGCCCAAGCCGCGAATTCTCGAGATCTATCTCAACGTCGCCGAGCTCGGGCCGTCCGGCCAGTTCGGCGCCGAGGCGGGCGCGATGTACGCTTTCGGGCATTCGGCCGCGAACCTGTCGCCCCGCGAGGCGGCGCTGTTGGCGGCGATCCTGCCCAATCCGGTCAAGCGCAGCGCCCGCAATCCGGGCCCCGGGGTCCGCCGCCTGTCGGCGACCTACGTGGTCCGCGCCCAGGCCCAAGCCGTGCAGCGGTGCTGGGAGCAGAATCGTTAGCTCTGGACCCGATTTCAGGCGCATTTTGTAGCTCGATACGCGAGAGCTTCCGTTCCGATTGCATTGGAACGGAAGCTCTAGTCTCTTGTTTCGACGCGTTTTCTTGACGCGAACCGGCACCCACCTCGCTCGAAAACGCTCTAGCCTTCCGCGCACCCATCCTCTATAAGCCCGGCCTTGACCGGCATCCCGGCTCGCCAGCCATTCGGCGACAGCCTCTGCAATCCGATGATGCCAAACAAACACCCCTAGAGGACACCGACATGGCCGTTCCCAGACGAAAAACATCGCCCTCGCGGCGTGGCATGCGCCGCTCGGCGGATGCGCTGAAGAAGCCCACTTATGTCGAGGACAAGGATTCCGGCGAGCTGCGCCGCCCGCACCACCTCGATCTCAAGACCGGCATGTATAAGGGCCGGCAGGTCTTGAAGAAGAAGGAATCCTGACCATGGGACACGGGCGGGGACATTTCGCCTGCCCGAATGCGGGCAACGCGTGGGATGACGGTTCCCGCCGACGAAGCACGACGCTTTTTCAGCGCTTTGCGGAGCGCCTGCCAGATCTTTTTAGTTTGTGAAGAAGGCCCAGCCGATGTCCACGGTCGGTTTTCCGCTGCTTCTGATACCGTTTGCGATCTACAACATCATCGCCTTCCTGATGCCCAGCGTCTCCTTTTCCGAGCCGCTGGTGAGGCTGACGCTGGTATCGGGCGCGGAATGGCCGATCTCGCTCAGCGACGTGCTGCTCACGCTGGGCATCCTGCTGCTGCTGCTTGAGGTCATGAGGGGCGCGCGCCCGGGTGGGAAATTTCTCACCGACCATCTGCTGGCGCTGCTCGTGTTCGGCGGTTCGGCCGCTCAGTTCGTGATGTGGCCGAAGTTCGGCACGTCGACCTATTTTCTGCTCGTTCTGATGGCGATGGTGGATTTCCTCGCAGGGATCGCGCTGCGCGGCGGGCGTGCGAGCAGGGTGCAACCGGCGTCCCGAGGTGCCGTCGCCCGCGGCGACGCCAAAGGGGTCGATATCAAGGGAAGCGACGCCAAAACGGACGATGCCAAAACGGACGATGCCAAGGGGGGCGATGCCAAGGGGGGCAATATAAAGGGCGGCGACGCAAAGGAAGCGGCCGCCGAGCAATCCGG
>Ga0210402_10002413_pt1 | contig 18242 bp, 16 predicted proteins | sample IncBWC7MmetaG_FD_161055 | JGI IMG/M metagenome (GOLD analysis project Ga0210402, IMG submission 161055) | Forest soil microbial communities from Barre Woods Harvard Forest LTER site, Petersham, Massachusetts, United States - Inc-BW-C-7-M | ecosystem: Environmental > Terrestrial > Soil >... | reverse complement strand
AACGGGGTGTCGCCGTCCATCAGCCTGGCGTGCATCTCGACCACCTTCTCGCTGCCCTGCGCGAGTTGGAAGCTGAGCCGCCAGCCGCCGGTCGCCGGATTGGGTTCGACGACGGCGTTCTCGATCTTGCCCTTGTCGGCGCCGACATCGATCGCGGGCGACGCATCGGCGCGGCGTCCCTTCAGCGCGCCGCCCATGAAGTCGATGACGAACTGGCGGTTCTTCTGATCCCACGAGAGCCCGCAGCGTGTGTCGGCGACCCAGGCGAGCGGCGAGGCGGACGGCAGCGTCCAGCACCAATGCAGCCGGTAGTTCAGGATGTATTCGCCCTTCGCCTTCAGCGGATCGTGCGGTCGCCAGAAGACGACGATGTTGTCATTGACTTCGCGGTTGGTCGGTATTTCCACCAGTTCCACGATGCCCTCGCCCCAGTCGCCGATCGGCTCGACCCAGAGCGATGGGCGCTTTTCGTAGTGTGCCTCGAGGTCCTGGTAATCGCTGAGCTGCCGTCCGCGCTGCATCAGACCGAAACCGCCCGGGCCGTTGTCGGAGAACGAGCTGATCTGCAGCTCCCGCGGATTGGCGAGCGGACGCCAGATCTGCTCGCCCTTGCCGTTCCAGATCAGCAGGCCGGTCGAGTCGTGCACCGCCTCGCGGTAGTCATCGACGCGTGTGCGGTCGTTGGCGTCGAACAGGAACATAGAGGTCAGCGGCGCGATGCCGACGGTGGCGAGGTCGGTGCGCGGATACAGCACCATCTCGGTGTCGAACACGGTCTGCATGCCTGGCCGGATGGTGAAGCGGAATGCCGCCGCGGCGCTCGGACTGTCGAGCAGCGCGTGCACGACGATCGCATCGCTCCCCTTCGCTGGCCTTTCCAGCCAGAACGCGCGGAACACAGGAAACTCCTCGCCGGCGGAATCGGCGGTCTTGATCGCCAGGCCGCGCGCCGACAGGCCGTAGCCCTGGTCCTTTGCCACCGCGCGGAAATAGCTCGCGCCCAGGAAGGCGCAAATCTCGTCGAAGTAGTCCGGGCGGTTGAGCGGGTAGTGAATGCGGAAGCCAGCGAAGCCGATGTCGTCGCTCGGCGGCTTCACCTTGTCGAAGGTGAACAGATCTGGGCTGTAGCGGATTTGCACCGCGCGGCCGTTGATCACTTCGAAGATGTCGACGCGCTGCTTGTAGAGAAACCCGCGGTGAAAGAATTCCTCGGTGAATTTGAGCCCCTGGCCGCGCCACAGCGCATGGCCCGGGTCGAAGCGGATTGAGCGATAGGCTTGGTAGTCCAGGTTGTTCAGCGTGTCCGGCAGCGAGGCGTCAGGCGCCTTGTAGGCCTGCTGCGCCAGGTCGCGCGCCAGGTTCCGCACGGTGGCGCCATCGAACGGCTTGTCAGGCGGTGGCGCATCGTCGGCGTGCGCCGGCCCCGCGTGTCCGAGCGCTGCCACGACCGGCAGAAGCGCGCTCCGCAACAGCAACTCACGACGGCGCATCACGCCTCCCACGGTTCAGCAACACGGCGTGTTTCATCGCGTGATTGGGGCGAGATTGTCGTCGCCGCACGCACGATGCGGTGATGCAGCGATCACAGCAGCCGCAGCGCCAGAAAGCCGCCGAGGACGCCGGCGGCGAGCAGGCTGGTCACCAGGGTCAGCCGCCGCTCGATGAAGTCGCGCACCGGCGTGCCGAACGCGCGCAGCAGCGCGGCAACCAGGAAGAAGCGCGCGCCGCGCGTGACGATGCTCGCGGCCATGAACACGGGGAAGCTGAACTTAGCGGCGCCCGAGGCGATGGTGACGATCTTGTAGGGGATCGGCGTCAGGCCCTTGATCAGGATCACAGCCAGCCCCCAGCGCGCATACCAGTCCTGGAAAGACCCCAGCGGGTCGGGGCCGAACAGCACATGGGCGATCGGCATGCGCATCAGTCCGTCGAACACGAAGTAGCCGATCGCGTAACCCAGCGCCCCGCCCACGACGCTCGCGACCGTGCAGATCGCGGCAAAGCGCCAGGCGCGCTCGGGCCGCGCCAGGGCCATGGGGATCAGCAGCGCATCTGGCGGGATCGGGAAGAAACTGCTCTCGGCGAATGCCACGATGGCAAGCCACCAGGGGGCGCGCGGCGAGGCAGCCAGCGCGAGCGTGCGCATGTAAAGGCGTTGCAGCATGCCGCGTTCCTACCAGTGATCGGGGATCAGTGGCCAGCGATCAGTCGAATGGCCCCTTACTGGTCACTGGTCACTGATCCCTGGTCACTGAACCAACCCCGCCGTATCGTGCCGGCTAGTCGCCCCGCCCGAGGATACCTCATGCGCCGCCCCGCCCGCCTGACCGTGTTCCTTGCCGCGACCACCATGCTCGTGCTGGCCGGCGCGCCATGCGCCCGCGCGCAATCCCCGCTGCCGCCGCAATCCTGGTTGTTCGGCGCCTGGATCGGCGGGCTGTTTCCGCCGCCCAGCACGATGTCCGCCCAGGAATGCCTCGCCCAGCCGGTCGTGATCTTCACCCGCGACATCGTCATGCGGATCACCATCGTCGATCAGGTCTACACCCAGCGTCTGGTGGAGACGGCGCGCACCACCGGCAACGGCGTGGAGTTCCGCTTCGACCGGCCGCTGCGGGTCGCCCAGTCCAGCCCGTTCGGATTGACCCAAGGCGGTGGCGAAGTCGGCTTCGGCTGCGAGGACCCGGACGTGCTGCACGTGCAGAAGCGCGGCGAGAACGAGATCAGCTTCGCGGGCTGCCCGGAGTTTCCCTACCCGCTGGTGCGCTGCCCCGCCCGCTAGAACAATCGAGGAGACGTTGCCGAGATGACCCGTTCCGTTGCCCGCCTGCTCGCCGAGAGCCTGGAAGCGCACGACGTCGATCAGATCTTCTGCGTGCCCGGCGAGAGTTATGTCGGGCTGATCAATGCGCTCACCGACATGAATTCGGTGCGGCTGATCGTGTGCCGGCATGAGGGCGGCGCGGGCTTCATGGCGGTCGCCGACGGTCGGCTGCGCAGTCGGGCCGGATGCTGCATCGTCTCGCGCGGGCCGGGCCTGTCGAATGCGATGGTGTCGCTGCATTCGGCGTATCACGACGCGACGCCGGTGGTGATGCTGGTCGGCCAGGTCGAGCGCAAGGACTTCGGCCGCATGGCGCTTCAGGAGCAGAACTATTCGCGGCTGCTGTCCGACGTGACCAAGTTGGTGATCGAGGTGATCGAACCGGAGCAGGCGTCCGAGGCGATCGCGCGCGCGTTCCACATCGCCGAGAGCGGCACACCGGGGCCGGTGGCGGTGATCCTGCCGGAGGATATCTTCGACGAAACCACCGACGCCGGCGTCGATCAGCCACGGCCGCGTGTGCTGGCCGGGCCTCGCGCCGAGGATTTGGATCGGCTGGCGGATATGCTGGCCGGGTCGGAACGGCCGCTGGTTCTGGTGGGCGGGGCGCTGCTCGGCGATGCGATGTACGACGAGGCGGTGTTCGGCGACCTGCGGCGGCTGGCGGAGGAGTGGGTGCTGCCGATCAACCCGACGCATCGCCGGCCGCAACTATTCGATGCGACACACCCGCACTATGGCGGCTACATGGGGATCCGTGTGCCGCCGGCGCTGATCACCGAGATGAAGCGTGCCGACCTGATGGTGGCGATCGGCGAACGGCTGACCGACAGCGTGAGCCAGTCGTACACCTTCCCCGCCGCGCCGCAGCCGCAACTGCCGTTGGTGCACGTGTGGCCGGATGCGAATGAGGTGGGGCGCGTATGGCGGCCCGAGTTGGGGATTGCCGCAAGTCCGCACGAGGTGATCAAGGCGCTGCTCAAGCGTGGCGCGCCCGCGGGGGCGGAGAAGCGGCGTGGGTGGGTTGCTGGGCTGCATGCAATCCATCGCAAGCTGCTGGCGAAGGAGTGGGAGCCCACGCCGGATGGCGTGAATTTTGCCGCGATTGTCTGCGAGGTGGACAAGCATCTGGCGCCGGATGCCACGGTGACGTCGGATGCCGGTAATTTCGGCAGCTTCATTCACCGGTATATCGGCTTCAAGACGGGACAGATCTTTCTGTCAGCGGTGGTGGGCGCGATGGGCTCCGGCATGCCGATGGCGGTGGCCGCGACGCTGCGGCGGCCGGGGAAGCAGGTGGTCGCGTTCATGGGAGATGGCGGCGCGCTGATGGCTGGCAACGAGATCGCGACCGCGTGCCAGTACGGCGGTGCGCCGATCATCATCATTTCCGACAACCGGATGTATGGAACGATAGGGATGCACCACCATGTGCGTTATCCGGGTCGGCCGTTTCAGGAATCGATGAAGCTGACCAATCCGGATTTCGCGGCCTGGGGGCGTTCGTTTGGTGCCGAGGGGATTACGATCCGAGACGAGTCGGAGGTGGCGGACGGGATCGCACGCGCGTTTGCGATAAAGACCAAGCCGGTGGTGGTGCATTGCCACACGTCGGCGATACAGATGAGTGCGTGGAGACGATACGAACCACGCTGATGGGCGGAAGGCACCCGTCCCCCAAACCTCCCCCGCTTCGCGGGAGAGGGGGCGCTTAGACTCCCTCCCCTGCGAAGCGGGGGAGGGTTGGGGAGGGGGTGCTGCGGACCTACCGTCCCAAATGCTTGTCGAAGAACCCTGCCACCTCCGCGTTATACTCCTTCGTCTCGGGCGCGTTGATGTCCCGATAGTACTGCGCGTGCGACTCGCCCTCGAACACCTGTAGCACCGCCTCCACACCGGCCTCGCGCAGCTTGCGATGGACCCGCACGGTGTTCGACAGGAACAGATCGCGCGTGCCGCTGGTCAGGATGGTCGGCGGGAACCCATGCATGTCGCCATACACCGGCGACAGCAGCGGATCCTTCAGATCATGCCCGTTCGCGTAGAGCAGCGCCGCCGCGTGCAGGAACCCGTCGTCCGACACCAGCACGTTGTCGAGCATCTCGTTCGCATAGAAGCTGTCGCCGGTCTTCGTCATGTCGGACCATGGCGTCCCAGGAGCGATGGCGCCGGGCAGCGGCAGATGCTCCATCTTCGCGCGCAGCACCATGGCCAATGTCATGCCGCCGCCGGTCGATGTGCCAAATATGCCGACGTTCTTCGCCTTCGTCGTCTTCAGCACCGCGCGGTACACCGCCATCGCGTCGTCCATCGCCGCCGGATATGGAAAATCCGGCGGCATGCGGTAATCGACCGAGATCACCTTGAAGCCGCCGAACCCGGCCAGCTCGATCGCTTCCTTGGTCGCCGCCTCGCCGGGGCTGAGCACGTAGGCGCCACCATGCACGTGCACCAGAACGCGGTCGCGATTGTGGGGCGGAATCACCTTCGGCGTGACGATGAACGCCTTCACGCCCGCGATCGTGGTCGGCTGCACCGTCACACCCAGCTTCTCGCGTATCTCGGGCAGCGTCGCGACCACCGCGGCAGCCGCCTTGTCGACGATCGCCTTCCACTCGCCCGGTGACTTCGGCACGACATTCCAGTTCGGGTTGTACGGCTGCGCGATGATCGCCTGCATCTGCGGGCTGACCGTGTCCGGCACCGGAACGATATGATCCGGCACGTGGCGCGCGCCCGGCGGCACGGGCGGTGTTGCCTCCTGCTGCGGCTGTTGCGCGTAGGACGTGCCGGCCAACAGCAGCGCCACGGCGGCGACATGCGCGATTTTCATGGACAGTCCCCTCATTGTTGACAGTGTCGTTATCCGCTCGTCAGGATCGACGCGTTTGGCACATTGGGCAAGACAACATGGACTTTCTGCCGCTCGACCGGCGTCTGCGGATCGGCATCCAGACGATCCATCGCCGCACCGAACCGGCCATCGGCCCGTGGCTGCCGACGATCGACGAGCTGGTCGAACTGGTCGAACTGGTCGATCGCAGCGGCTACGACTCGCTGTGGGTCGGCGACCATATTTCGTTCGCGGTGCCGGTGCTCGACCCGCTGCTGCAACTGGCGCAGGCAGCGGTGGCGAGCCGGCGATTGACGCTGGGCACATCGGTGTATCTGTTGCCGTTGCGCCATCCGGCGCCGGTGGCGAAGCAGGTCGCGACGCTCGATCATTTGACCGAGGGAAGGCTGATCTTCGGCGTCGGTGTCGGGGGCGAGTTCCCGCGTGAATACGAAGTCTGCGGAGTGCCGATCGGCGAGCGAGGCGCCCGCCTGACCGATGGTATCAAGCTGCTCCGCCAGTTCTGGTCCGGCGAGGCGGTCAGCTACTCCGGACGGTTCTACGGCAGTTTCACCGACGTGCCGATGCGTCCGCCGGCACGCCAGAGTGGCGGTCCGCCGATCTGGTGCGGCGGCCGCTCGGACGGTGCATTGCGACGCACCGGACGGCTCGCCGATGGCTGGCTGTCGTACGTGGTTACACCGGATATGTACCGGGCGTCGCTCGAGAAGATCGACGCCGCTGCGCGCGAGGCGGGGCGAAGCATGACACAGTTCGGCACCGGCCATCTGCTGTTCACGCGCATCGACGACAGCTACGAAAAAGCGCTGGACGCCGCGACCGAGACGCTCAGTGTGCCCTATGCCATGGATTTCCGCAGGGCCGCACGGCGGTATTGCGCGCTCGGTCGGCCGGAACAGGTCGCCGAACGAATTCGCGAATTTTACGCCGCTGGGGTGCGCCATGTGGCTCTCGATCTGCTTGGACCATACGAACAGCGCCAGGATCAGGTCACTCGCTTTGCAGCTGAGGCGATGCCGCTGTTGCGGGACCTGACTTCCGGTTAAAACCCGAGACGAAGCAAGCGAGTAAGCTGGCGCATGTCATACCTCCGGTCCCCGGTCATCCGCGCCACCGTCGCCGTCCGCGCCACCGTTGTCATCCCCGCCACCGTCGTCATCCCCGCGAAAGCGGGGACCCAGTTGCCGTGGCCTAGGTCCCCGCTTTCGCGGGGATGACGGCGGTGGCGGAGATGGACAGCAAACCGTCGCGGCTTCGCCAACGACGCATTTGTTTCGCCTTGGGCCCACAAGGGATAGAGCAGCGTGATGCAGGCAGTTAAGCGCGATCTTTCGGCAATGCTGCGGCCGCGGTCGATCGCGCTGATCGGAGCGACCGATCGTTCGCGCTGGTCGCAGAACACGTTCGACAACCTGATCAACCGAAAGTACGCCGGCGAGGTGTACCTGGTCAGCCGCCGCGGCGGCACGGTCCACGGACGCAGTGCGGCGACGTCCTGTGTGGATGTCGGTGCAGAGATCGACCTCGGCCTGCTGATGGTGCCGATGCAGGCGATTGAGGAGGCGCTGGCCGACCTCGCAGCCGCCAATGTCCACAATGCTGTGATCCTGACGTCGGGATTTGCCGAGACCGGGCTTGACGGCGCGGATCACCAATCGCGGCTTGCCGCGCTGGCGCGTCAGTATGGCGTATCGCTGCTCGGTCCCAACTGCCTGGGGTTCGTCAATTTCATCGACAACGTACCGCTTTGGACGGGCGGATTCCGTGCGCCGAGCAAGCCAGGGTGCATTGCCGTCGTGACCCAAAGCGGCGCCAATGGCAGCTTCATTTCCAGCTTGGCAGCGCAGCACGAGATCGGTCTGTCGCACATGGTGTCCACCGGCAACGAGGCCGACCTCGATTGCGCCGATTTCATCGACCATCTGGTCGATCAGCCCGAGGTGCGCGCCATCGCGCTGTTCGCTGAGACGATCCGCCACGCGCCCAGCTTTGCATCGGCTGCGCGGCGCGCGATTGCGGCGGGCAAACCGATCGTCGTGCTGAAGATCGGCCTGTCCGAGATCACCGCGCGGTCCGCGCAGGCGCACACCGGTTCGCTTGTCGGCGATGACCGCGTGTTCGACGGCGTGTGCCGGCAGCTTGGCATGGTGCGTGTCGATTCGATCGAGGATCTGCTGTTCACCGCCGACTTCATCACTCGGACTGGCGTGATGGAACCGCGCGGGCTGGCCCTCGTATCGATCTCCGGCGGTGCCTGCGAGATCGTCGCCGATCGCGCTCAGGTGCTCGGCATCCCGCTGCCCGCGCTGACCGACGCGACGATCGACGAACTGCGCGCCGCGCTGCCGAGCTTCGGCACGCCGCACAATCCGCTGGACATCACCGGCGGCGCGGTGTTGCAGCCCGACCTGTTCGAGCAGGGCCTGCGCATTTTGGCACGGCAGGATTTCGCCGCGCTCGCGTGCCTGTTCGACGTGCCGGTCGCCGCCGACCAGGCGACCGAGTTCGTGCTTGCGGCGCTGCGGCACATTGCCGCGGGATTGCGCGCGGCCACGGTGCCGGCGCTGATGATCAGCCACTCGGTGAAGCCGGTGAGCGAGATTTCCGCGCGCATCATCGAGGACATCGGCCTGCCCTATGTCAGCGCCGGCATCCATCACGGCATGAACGCGCTCGGCAATGCCGTATGGTGGTCGGAACAATACCGGCGTCTCGCCGCCGCGCCGGCATCGGTGTCGGAGATCGCGCTTTCAGCCGAACGTCCGCGATCCGAGCGTGCGACGCTCGCCTTCCTCGCCCAACGCGGCGTGCCGGCGGTGCCGACGACATTGGCCACGGATGCGGATCAGGCGGTCGTCGCGGCGCACGCGAACGGCGGCCCCGTGGCGCTGAAGATCGCGTCCGACGACATCACGCACAAAAGCGACATCGGCGGCGTCGCGCTGAACGTTCACGGTGACGCGGCGGTTGTCGAGGCATTCCGTCGCATCATGGCAGCCGCGCCTGCCAACGCGCGCGTCGATGGCGTTCTGGTGGCGCCGATGCGCACTGGTGGGATCGAGTTGTTCGTCGGCTGCACGCGCGATGCGCAGTGGGGGCCGGTGATTGCGGTCGGCTTGGGTGGCGTATGGGTCGAAGTGCTGCAGGATGTCGCGCTGCGTCCGTTGCCGATCGATGCAGCCGAGGTGCGGCGCATGCTGGGCGAACTGCGCGGGGGAAAACTGCTACAGGGTGCGCGCGGTACGCCGGCTTCGGACCTTAACGCGCTCGCGATGGTCATTGCCCGCATCGGCGACGCGGCGGTTGCACTTGGCCCTGAACTGGAAGCGTTGGAAGTGAACCCGCTCTGGGTGCGTGGCGCCGATGTCGAGGCGCTGGACGCGTTGGTTGTCTGGCGCTCCGATGCATAGCAGCGGCGGGCAGCGAAGGAGGACGCGATGGACCTGAGCCTGTCGGACAAGCACGGTGCGTTGCAGGAGGAGGTACGCGCGTTCATCCGCGGCCACGGCGACAAATCGCCGAAGCTGGGCGGGGGGCGGAAGCGGCCGGATCAGAAGGCACTGGATTGGCAGAAGCTGCTGGTGGATCACGGCTATGTCGCCCGCACGATCCCGCGCCAATACGGCGGCTATGGCGCCGCACCGGACGTGATGGAAGCGGCGGTGATCGCAGCGGAGTTCGCTGCCGCCGGCGTGTATGCCGGGCTGACCAACCAGGGCATCAGCATGCTGGTGCCGACCCTGCTCGAGGTCGGCACCGATGCGCAGAAGAAACAGTGGATCGAAAAGACGATCCGCGGCGATGTCATCTGGTGCCAGGGATATTCGGAACCCGGTGCCGGCAGCGACCTCGCATCATTGCAGACGCGCGGCGTGCTGCAGGACGGGCACTTCGTGGTCAACGGCCAGAAGATCTGGACCAGCTCCGCGCACTACGCCGACATGATGTTCCTGCTGTGCCGCACCGAGCCGGACAAGCCGAAGCACGACGGCATCTCCTATCTGCTGCTGTCGATGAAGACGCCCGGTCTCGATGTGCGCCCGCTGCGCACCATGACGGGACGCGCGGAATTCAACGAAGTGTTCTTCACCGATGTGCGGGTGCCCGAAGAGCAGATCGTGCTTGGGCGCGGCAAGGGCTGGTATGTCGCCAACGTGACGCTGAAGCATGAGCGCTCGATGATCGGCGATGCCGGCAAGCTGACGCAGCGGCTGGAACAGATCATCGCGCTGCTGAAGTCAACCGAGATCGGCGGCACGCCCTTGATCGCCATGGCGGTGTACCGCGACCGACTGCTACGGCTGCAGGGCGAGATGCTGGCGTGGAAGGCGCATAGCCTGCGCCTGCTCACGGAATCGGCGCAGGGCGTCGACTCCGGCGTCAGGCGCATGATCATCAAGTACGGCGGCACGATGCTCGGGTTCCGCCTGGCCGCGCTCGCGGTTGATGCGCTGGGCGCCGCCGGCCTGCCGTTCGAGAGCCAGGGCGAGCACGCGGAAGACGACGACGCCACCACCTGGAACATCGACTACATGTACGATGTCGGCCTGATGATCGGCGGCGGTTCCAACAACATCCAGAAGAACATCATCTCCGAACGCGGCCTGGACCTGCCGCGCGAACCCAAGGTCGCGAGGGCCTGAGCAATGGAATTCGCCCTCGGCGAGGAGCAGCGCCTGTTTGCGGAATCTCTGCGCAGCATGCTGGCGGATCGGCTGCCGATCGAAGCGCTGCGCCGCCATGCCGAAGTCGGCAGCGGTTTTGACGCGGAGCTTTGGGACGATCTGGTTGACCTCGGCCTGCCCGGCCTGCTGGTTCCCGAGCGCTTCGGTGGTGCGGGGCTCGGTGTGCTGGATGCGGCGGTGGCCGCGGAGGTACTGGGCGGTGCCACCGTACCGGCGCCGTTCGTCGGCAGCGTGGTGATGGCGACGCTCGCGTTCATCCACGGCGCGACGGAGGCGCTGAAGGATGAATGGCTGCCGCGCATCGCCGCGGGCGAGGTCCGCTTCGGTGTGGCATTCGCCGGCCTCGCGGGGCAAACCGGAGCCGCCGCCGCAACACTGCACGACGGGCGTCTGTCCGGCCGCGTCACCGGCGCGATCGACGCCGGCTCACCGACACATCTGCTGGTCTGTCTCGCCGATGGCAGTGCAGCCGTCGTCGCAGGGGCCGATCCGGGCGTTTCGCTGCACATGCACCGCAGCATCGATCGCACCCGGCCGGTGACGGACCTCACGTTCGACAATGCGCGTGCCGTGGTGCTGGATGCGGCGAATGCACCGGTCGCGACGGCACAGCGCGTGCTGGATGCGGGAAGGGTCGTGCTTGCGGCCGATACACTGGGCGCGGCGCAGCACATGTTCGACGACGCACTGGCATTCGTGAAACAGCGCACGCAATTCGGCAGGGTGATCGGCAGCTTCCAAAGCGTGAAGCATCAGTTCGCCGATATGGTGACGATGCTGGAGCCTTGCCGCGCCATGGTATGGTACGCTGCCTACGCGCAGGACGCACTTCCCGATGAAGCGCGGCTGACCGCGCTGCACGCCAAGGCACACCTCGGCGATGTCGGCCGCGACATCGCGCGCATGGCAACCGAGGCGCATGGCGGTATGGGATTCACCGATCTGCTCGGCCTGCACTACTGGTTCAAACGGATCAGCTTCAACCGGCAGATGCTCGGCGGCCCGGAACGTTGCCGCGAGGAGGCCGCGCGCCTGCAAGGGTGGGCATGATACAGACGCTCATCGACTCGTCCGGTCTCGTTCACGACGGCGCTGCGCTCTCCGCGCGGATGCGCAGCGAGCCGTACTGGCGGCGTGGGCATTGGCGACACTACGGGAGTCATTCGATCTGGATACGTCCCCAAGCGATCAAGCGTGGCAAGGGCGCACTCCCGCCATGGTATGAGGCAAGGAGATGGGCTATCGGCGGTTGCCCGGACCGACTTGCCCGCCGGTCATCACAGCATCGATCAGCCGCGATCGGCACCGCCCGCAACGCGCTTTCAGTTCCGCCAAGGGGACATCACCCTGCCATCGGCGATCAGCGCTTGGAAATCGGTATAAAAGAGAGGGCTATGGCATTTATGATTTTCTTTGCGATTCTCAGCATCATCTCGGTGTCTGCGCACGCGCGGTGTGACGTTTACGATGATTTAGGATCGTCACTGGCAGGTCCTCAATACTATGTTCAAGTGGTAGATGCCGTGACAGCCAAAGCATTAGATGGTAGTTATGTGCAGAACGTGCGAGAGCAAACAATCATGAATCCAAACAGTAGGTGTATGATTGCGGCCGAGATCGCCAGCACATTGACCATTCTGAATAGTCACTTTGCCATCCACTTTGGAAACGAAATGAAAGACATTGAGATTGGGGCTGACGGAACGTTCGATACGCACGCTGCGTGGCGCACGGGGGGATTCGGTCACATTATTGCTCCTTTCAGCATTAAAGGAGCAGTTGTAGGCCATGAATTACAAATGGATATTAGCAACCCAAATTGCCGTACACACTTCTTGTTCAAAAAATCTAACTAGTGTGCATGAAACTTCCGGCGATAGGCCGATGCAAGAAACTGGTATGACCGAAGAGGATCCGTTCGAGAGAACTCCGATCATCTCGACAGAAGGGGTCGCTAAAAGACCTGCTCATGATGAGTGCACAGTTGCGCAAATGTCTGTAGCATATGGCCATCATGCACCACAAACAGGCGCTTGCATTGGCTCTGGTAGCCGAATTGCAGATTGCTTATATACGGGCGCTGGGGTTCTGCAGTGCATCGTGGCGCGCGACGCCGACCCGGACAAACGTACCCGAGCTCAGCGTCTGCTTGACGCATCGCCATGATCGCATTTGACATTCAGCATTACGACAGCATCGGCTCGACAAATGACGAAGCGATGCGCCTTGCCCGGGCCGATGCCGCGCACGGCACTGTGGTCTGCGCGCGCGAGCAGACCACAGGCCGCGGGCGGCAGGCGCGGCGCTGGCATAGCCCGGCCGGAAATCTCCATGCCTCGATCCTGTTGCGAACTGATCTGCCGCCCGGGAGAATTCCGCAGCTCAGCTTTGTCGCCGCGCTTGCCGTCGCGGACGCAGTGGATGCATTCCTCCCGGCTGCCGCCAGGGCGGAACTGAAATGGCCCAATGACGTGCTCGTCCGCGGTGCGAAGGTAGCCGGCATTCTGATCGAATCCCAGGACGCAACGGCCATCGTTGGCATCGGAATGAACGTTGCCCATGCGCCGCCCGACGCACCGTATCCGGTCACCACCCTGGCGGCCAGCGGCGCCGGGACCCTGGAACCCGGCGCTGTCCTTCAGGTGCTGCTCCAGGCATTGCGGCACAGATTCTCGGAATGGCGAGACCAGGGCTTCGCTTCGGTACGGACTGACTGGCTGGCGCGGGCACATCCGGCGGGTTCGCCCCTCCGCCTGACCGTCGGCGACCGCTGGATCGAAGGGCGCTTTGCCGATCTAGGGCATGACGGCGCGCTGGTGATCGAAACGGCAGACGGACTGGAACGCTTCGTCGCGGGCGAGGTGCTCGTCCCACCGACACCGTAACAGTCCCGATGCGACGAAGATTTTACAAGGGGGCTTTCGCAGGTGCGGCATACGCCGCATGTTAGGGCGGAACCACCACCGAGGCATGCATGGCAGATACCGTCCACCCCCTCACGGCGCCGCGACCCGAGGAAAAGCCACCGGTGGTCGTGAAGAAATACGCCAACCGGCGTCTCTACAACACGGAAAGCTCCAGCTACATCACGCTGGACAACCTGGCGGACATGGTGCGCCTGGGGCGCGACTTCGTCGTCTATGACGCCAAGAGCGGCGAGGACATCACCCGTGGCGTCCTCACCCAGATAATTGTCGAGGAGGAGGGCAAGGGCCGCGCCCTGCTGCCCACCGCGTTCCTGCGCCAGCTCATCGGCTTCTACGGCGATCAGATGCAAAGCCTGGTGCCGCGCTTCCTGGAGCAGGCGATGTCGGCGTTGACGCAACAGCAGGAGCAGATGCGCGCCGCCATGCAGAAGACCATGGGCAACCTGTTCCCGTTCGGCAACATCGAAGAGGTCGGACGACAGAACTTGGCGATCATGGAGCGGGCATTCGGCATGTTCACCCCATTCTATCGCGGGGGGGAGAGCGGGGACGCTGGTCCTTCCGCCCCTGGTCCCACTGGTCCAGGGCAGGCGCCGGAGATCGCGCGGCTTCGCGCCGAGGTGGAGAGCCTCCGGCGTGAACTTGAGGCGGCAAAGGCGGAGGCAGAGACGCCGTCGAAACCCGTGAAGACCTGACGGCGTCAGATCAAACGCTTCAGATCGTCCCACCCATACGCGATGCCGACGGCGCGGAACCCGTCGCGCTCCTCTTCCCGTCGGGTGATTTCCCGGCCACCGAGGGACGCATAGAAGCAGCGCGCTTGCGTGTTGGCTTCCATGACCCAGAGCATGGCGGACACGTGACCCCGTGACAGCAGGTCGCCTGCCGTCGCCGCCATCAGGGCTCGGCCGATGCCCAGACGTTGCGCGCGCCGCAACACGTAGAGCGCCAGGATCAGGCCGGAGTAGGGCAGGGACGCATCAGGCTGTTTCCCGCTCGCGCTGAATCCCACGATCGAAGCGTCTTGTTCGGCTAGCCGGATCACCGATCCTCGTGCCAGTCCCCTTCGCCACATGGCAGCTCGTTGCGCGGGGTCCAGCCCTGCCAGGATCGCGTCGGGCACCATGCCGGCGTAGGCCTCACGCCAAGCCTGGACATGCATCGCGCCGAGCGCCTCGGCATCCGCCTCCGTCGCCCGTCGGAGCCGAACGCCTTCGCTCATCTGGACCTTGCGTTGGCGATGAAGGCGCGGATCAGCGCCGGGTCCTTCACGCCACGCGCTCTTTCAACGCCCGATGACACGTCCACCGCGCCGGCTCCGCTGGTGCGGATCGCATCGGCCACGTTGTCTACCGTCAGGCCGCCGGCGAGAATCCACGGCACTGGCGCTGTCCAGCCACGCAGCAGCAACCAGTCGAACGTCACGGCGTTGCCGCCCGGGCGGGTCGCCCCGGGCGGTGGCCTGGCCTCCATCAGCAGCCTGTCGGCGCCATCGCATGCGGTGGGCAGGTCGTCAGTGGTCGTGACGCCGACCGGGCGCCAGATCGGCAGGCCGAAGCGGGCACGCAGCGCCGGCAGATCCGGCGCGCCGTAGATCTGCAGGATATCCAATCGCACCACGTCGAGCGTCGCGGCGATCACCTCGGGCGTCGGATCGACGAACAGGCCGACGCGCGGCGGCCCGCCCGGCGAGCGCGCCGAGAGAGCGGCCGCCTGGGGCGCAGTGACATGGCGCGGCGAGGGCGGGAAGAAGTTGAAACCGACCCAGTCGGCACCGGCGCTGATCGCCGCGTGGAACGCGATCGGATCGTTTATGCCGCAGATCTTGACCCTTACGTCCCCTGTCATCATGGAGGGATCATAACACTGCCGTAGCCTGACGGTCATCGCCGGGTTGGGGCTGGGCGGGGCAATATTCGTCGTCAAAATTCTCCACCTCCCTTGCGGGAGGGGGTTGGGGGAGGGGGCCGCGCGATCAGTGCGCAGGCCGAGCGGAGAACCCCTCCCCCTACCCCTCCCGCAAGGGGAGGGGGAGGATACCTGCCGTCAGCCCGCGCCGGGAGGAATCAGGGGTTGCGGGAGCCTCGCCTTCAGTTCCTGCACCTGCGCCTCCAGCAGCCGCACTGTCTGCTCCGCTCGCCATGCCCGCCGGCGTTGCGTTAATGCGGACACCCACACCAACAGTCCTCCAGCCAGGAAGGCCACGGCCATTCCGCAGAGCACTGCGAGCGAGAGCGGCAGATCCAGCTTGTAATCAGTGGCTGGCCATATCGTGAGCGACACCGGTTGCCTGTTGGACAAGGCGAACAGCACCATCAGCAACAGCAATGGCAGTGCGATCAGCAGGCGCATCGACCGCCGCCAAAGGTCACGCCGTCATGCGCTCCGCGGGACCACGCGCCGGCTTGCCGCGGTTCACGCGCTCGCGCAGCTCCTTGCCGGCCTTGAAGAAGGGCACCGCCTTCTCGTCCACCGGGACGGCCTCGCCGGTCCGCGGATTGCGCCCCGTTCGGGCGTTGCGCCGTTTCACGGTAAATGCGCCGAAGCCGCGCAGCTCCACCCGCTCGCCACGTGCCAGCGCGTCGGTGATCTCGTCGAACACGGTGGCGACGATCAGTTCGACATCGGCGCCCCGCAGGTGCGGATTGCTGGCGGCGAGTTCGATGATCAGTTCCGATTTGGTCATATGCCGCTATCCGGATGTTTCCGTCCGGATGTTCGCCCTCCGGAACCCCGCCAGACAATTCAACCGTCGGAACGTTGCCAGATGGCCCATGCGCCGTCAAGGATAACTCCTTGGGAAAACAGGCTTTTCCAAACTGAATTGAGCATCCAGCCGAGGCTCGACGAAAGTGCCCGGCCGGCGAGCCCGGTGGTCGACACGTCATCCACCGGCAAATCCGCTGAGACGCCCTTCGCCTGGGCAAGCCACGTCCGGGCGTCATGCTCCCCGCCGATCGCATCGACCAGACCAAGTTGCAATGCCTGCCGGCCGGTATAGGCCCGCCCGTCAGCCAGTTCGCGCACCTTCGCCGCGTTCATATGCCGGCCGGAAGCGACCATGCCGACGAATTGGTCGTACATGTCCATCACCAAGCCATGCAGAACGTCGCGACCCTCCGGCGTCAACGGCCGGATCATGCTCGGTTGGTCCTTCAACGGGCCGGAGGTGATCGCCTCGGCGTCGATGCCCAGTCTTTTCAACAATCCGGAAACCTCGCCCGTCTCCAGCAGCACCCCGATCGAACCGGTCAGTGTGCCCTCCCTGGCGAAGATGCGGACGGCCGGAACGGCGACCATGTAGCCCGCTGATGCCGCCGTCCCGCCCATGACCGCCACCACCGGCTTCTTCTCCGCCACATGTGCGATGGCATCGTGCAGACCCTCGCCACCGGCCACGCTGCCGCCTGGGCTGTCGATCGACACGATCAGCGCCTTGACGCTGTCGTCGTCCGCAAGCTTCGTCACTGCCTCGACCAGCTTGCGGTCGTCGGTGATGATTCCGCTGACCGTGAGCCTGGCGAGATGCGTCCTGCCGAATTGCAGGCCCTCGCCACGCATCGCCACCAGCAACGCCGCCACCACGGCGAGCACGGCAAAACTCCGCCAAAACACCAAGCGACGCTTAAGCCGTCGCCGATCCAACAGGAGGTCGGTTTCTAGCGACATAGTCGCTGGTGATCGCTGAACCTCAGTTCTCGGTCTGGGCCTGCTGATTGCGGCGGCGGATCGCGGCGCCGAGGATGTCGCCGAGCGAGGCGCCTGAGTCGGACGAACCGAATTCGGCCATCGCCTGCTTCTCCTCCTCGACCTCCTTGCCCTTGATGGTGAGGCTGAGCTTGCGGGCGGCGCGGTCCACGGTGACGATCTTGGCGTCCACCTTCTCGCCCACCGCGAAGCGGTCCGGCCGCTGGTCGGCCTTGTCGCGTGCGAGCTCGACCCGGCGGATGAAGCCGGTCAGAACGTCGCCGACCTTCACCTCGATGCCGTTCGACTGGATCGCCGTGACAACGCAGGTCACGACCTCGCCCTTGTGGACCGTATCCAGTACCGAGGCCGCCGGATCGTCCTTGAGCTGCTTGATGCCCAGGCTGATCCGCTCCTTCTCGACGTCGACATCCAGCACCCTCGCCTTGACCATCTGGCCCTTCTCGTAGTTGGCCATGGCCAGTTCGCCCGGCTGGTCCCACGAGAGGTCGGACATGTGGATCATGCCGTCGATGTCCGCCGACAGTCCGACGAACAGCCCGAATTCCGTGATGTTGCGGATCTCGCCCTCGACCTCCGAGCCGATCGGATGCTCGTCGACGAACTGCTCCCACGGGTTGCGCTGAACCTGCTTCAGGCCGAGCGAGATGCGGCGCTTGGAGCTGTCCACGTCCAGCACCATCACCTCCACCTCCTGACTGGTGGCGACGATCTTGCCGGGATGGACGTTCTTCTTGGTCCAGGACATTTCCGAGACGTGGACCAGGCCTTCGACACCCGGTTCCAGTTCCACGAAGGCGCCGTAGTCGGTGATGTTGGTGACGCGGCCAGTGTATTTGGCGCCCGGCGGGTACTTGGCGGCTACGCCTTCCCACGGATCGGCCTCGAGCTGCTTCATGCCGAGGCTGATGCGCTGGGTCTCCGAATTGAACCGGATCACCTGCACCTTGACCTGCTGGCCGATCTGCAGGGCCTCGGACGGATGGTTGATGCGCCGCCACGCGATGTCGGTGACGTGCAGCAGGCCGTCCACGCCACCGAGATCGACGAACGCGCCGTAGTCGGTGATGTTCTTCACGACGCCATCCAGGATCATGCCCTCCTTCAGGCCCTGGATCAGTTCGCTGCGCTGTTCCGCCCGAGTCTCTTCCAGCACGGCACGTCGCGACACCACGATGTTGCCGCGGGCGCGGTCCATCTTGAGGATCTGGAATGGCTGCGGCGAGCCCATCAGCGGGCTTACG